>FLNY01003898.1_pt1 | contig 27897 bp, 33 predicted proteins | sample 1140381 | NCBI WGS metagenome assembly FLNY01 (sample SAMEA3878172, study PRJEB12797) | bioreactor metagenome | biome: Moose rumen | place: Sweden | collected 2011-10 | reverse complement strand
ATCAAGTTCTTTACAGAGTGTTTTCATACTTCCTATCTTGAAGTAGTTTATCCAGCCTCGAATAAGCTGATTAAGCTTCTCCACTTTATAGCTGTTGCTGACGCCCCAACTACGGCATGTAAGTTCTTTCATCCTCTTCTTAAACTTCGCTACTGACTTTGCATGTGGTTTTGCCTTAAACTGATGTGCCCCGGAATCAAAGTAGAATCCGAATCCAAGGTATTTAAGTCCTTGCGGCTTGTCCACTTTACTCTTGGTCATGTTGACCTTGAGACCTAGTTTCTCCTCAATGAATCGAGAGATATTTCTCATAACTCTATTAGCAGACATTTCACTACCAACCATGATGATACAATCATCTGCGTATCTTACAAAGTTAAGCTCACGCTTTTCCATCTCCTTATCAAGTTCATTCAACATGATATTCGCCAATAATGGCGAGAGATTTCCTCCTTGTGGTGTTCCCACAATAGAATCCTCGTACTCATCATCAATCATGATTCCACTGACTAGGTATTTCCTAACGATAGAAATAACATCTCCATCTTTTATGGTTCTACCTACGATAGTCATGAGTTTATCGTGATTAACTGTGTCAAAGAACTTTTCCAAGTCAATGTCTACAATCCAGTCATTACCGTCATTCATCATATCGAGCGCTGTTAGGATTGCTTGCTGTGCACATCTATTAGGTCTGAATCCATAACTATGGTCATGAAATTGTTCCTCATAGATTGGTGTTAAAACCTGTGCTATGGCTTGTTGTATGAATCTGTCTGTTACTGTTGGTACTCCTAGGTTTCTGACACCACCATCAGGCTTTGGTATCTCCACTCTTCGTACTGGCTGAGGTTTATACTTTCTTGTCCTCAACTGTTCTCTGATGATATCGCCGTTCTTTTCAAGATGTTCTTTGAGTTCTGTGTACTTCATTCCGTCCACTCCCTCTGCACCTTTGTTTCGCACGACTTGCAGATATGCTCTGTTGAGATTATCGCTAGATAGTATCTGCTCCATTAAACTACTTGTGTCCATGCGTTCTTTCCTTTCCGCCTCGCTTGATTTGACCATCTTTATCCCGATTGGTTACGGCAGATGTTGTCATCTCTGCAATACGAGACATACTCAAACTTATTGATTGTTCACCCCCTTCGCTCCATTTCCATTACAGAAACTTCTTCACTACTATGGGTTCGGCTGACTTCTCACAGTTCGTTGTTACTAGGCTAATGAAACCTCTGTGAGACCTCCACGCTTAAGGTGCACGCTCTTTCTCTCCATATATCCGCCACATTTACTCTGCTACTACAAAAGTGATAGTTATTAGACTTTGTTGTTGCTTGCCAACTTATCTCTCGTAGCCTAGCCTTATATGTGATTTCTGTCCGTCGGACCAGAGATTTGCTTACAGCTTCCTTCAGATTCCACCTCACGATGGACACCCTTGCTGTTCAGCTATACACTTCCCACTATCTGGGCATGTTCGGGACTTTCACCCGTTAGAGCGCGCCCATGGCGCGCAAACAAGCTATGTAGGCTATTATGCCTACATTTTTTGTTGAGACAACCCGACTTATTTCCCCGTTTTAAACCAGTCTCCCTTTTCTCAAACTCTTTCCAGGTAAAAAATGGTAAAAGATGGTAAGACATGGATAGTCTTTAATTGTTTGATATGTTTGGTAAAATACAATCATAAGCTATAGCTAACAGAAAAGAGGTAACATTCATGGCAAAGAAAGAATATCAAATTAACAACACAACATATACATTTTCTAAAGAAAAGTTCCAGAATATCGCTCAGCATAGTATGAATGAAAAGCGAAAAGCTGGTAACAAATGTAAAACAATTGATTTTTATTCTGATTTAGCAGAAGGAATAGGTGTGTCTTCAGAAACAGTTAGAAAATGGTATACATTGGGTTCTAGTACTTCTCCTGTAGATTTAGCTATGGTTAATGCAATAGCTGATTATTTTCATTTGGATGATGTTACCAAACTCTTAGAAAAGAAAAAGGAGATTTTAAATATGGGAACAGCTATTGAAATGAATACAGATAGAGAACTAGTAAAAAATATTTTTACTGCGCTTATCGATTTTGTTGATTGGATGGTAAATGATATTGAAGTTGAAGATGGTGGATTGACAATATCATGCCATTTCGATGAGAGGTTTAATAAATTACTGGAAATTCATACATTAATTGATAAAGCTGCTTTAGATGCAAAAGAAGAGACCATAAAAAAATTACACGATATTGTTCTGGCTTATACTGAAAATGTAATGACTTCCAATGTTTCATCAAAATGGGATTTGTTCTGTAGCGATCATTATTATGATGCTAGAAGCATACTGGATAATGGCATAAATTATGAATCAGCTTCAGAAGAAGAACGTAAAGATGATTATGGTTTAGATGATTATATTAAAAGTATTTATCCATTTATATACGATGATGATGAAGATTATTTAGAAATACCTTTTACATATCAGTTCTTCTATAAGCGAGAATTTGCTATTAGTTTGACTAATATTTTTAGGAATGATTTTCCTGAGTATTTTCTTTATCAGTAAGGGGATTAAGCATGAACAGAGCTGAGAATTATAAATATGGAAGAATAGTAGATAACAACCATATGAAAGGCTTTGGGTTTCTCGTTTCTGATGATGGAGAAGAATTGTTCTTTTCATCTTATTCAGAAAATGTTAGATATAGGCATTCGCCATTTAGAGTTGGTTCAATAGTGTCTTTTGAGATTGGTTCTCATAATGGTAGAAGAGTAGCTGTTAACGTTAAATTAATAGAACGCTATCCGGAAGGAAAAGAAATATTGCTGCCTAATGGTGAATCAGTGCGATTAAAAAGACTTCGTAAATTTGGAATTTCATATGGTAAACATAATATGGATTCATTAGGTTTATCTGAAGATGAACTCAGGGAACATGGCTATTCATTAAAAGATCTGGATTATTTGTATTTTAATACAACACAAGGAGAATATCGGTTTTTCAATAAAGATAGTAAGCTAGTTGGTGATGGTAATTATGACATTTATACTATCTATAATGATTTGAAAGATAAGTATTATAAGTTGAATAAGGCATAGGCTGTTTTGGGTCTTATTTTATAGGAAAGGGATTACTATGAGAATTGATGAAAAAATAAGTAAGTCAAATTTATATACGACACAAATGCCTGCTGGAGCTCTAACTGAAAAGGTTTTAGATGCTTCAAAACATCAGTGCTTTAAAGGGCATGATGGGGTATTAAATGATTGTTTTAATGCAAATATTAAAAAGTATGGTCATCAAAATGGGCTATGGGAATTTGATGAATATTCAAACTGGGGTGTTTGGTTTCCAAAATTCTTGGTTAATAAGGATGGACAGCCAGTACATGCTGAAAGAGGAAGTTGGATAAATACAATAAGCTCAGATAAAACATTTATTACCGAGCAAAAAGAACCAACAGCAGGAGAGAGTGACTATTTATCAGAGGATGGTTTTTCACAGGATTTTATCCGTCTTGTATTTGGTTATTTTAAAGAAGAAGATAGCTATGTGTTTCTTGGAGCATACGTTGGTAATAATGGATTATCGAGAGAATACCAACATGTTTTTACTAGGATAGCATCAAAAGTAGAAATCTATAAATTTGGTGATTCAGTCTATGAAATTAAACTACTTGATGAAGATCGTTCTGATTTAGAAATAAGTAGTTTTATTGTTCCTGATAATGCAAAACGTGGAGTAATTGGAGACTGGATTATAAAAAATGATAATTTTGCTATTGCAAAATTAAGTCCTGAAATAAATGACAATCTATACTTATCAATACCAAAAGAAATAGGGTGGTTCTTTGGTGCAGACGGAGAGGATGTATCTGGCATTTATCTCTTCCTTGGAAATAAGCATTTTTATACGAGTATTTCTTATGAAAATGATGAATATAGACTTTTATTAAATCCTTCGCATTTAAACCTTTTATCTAATGGTGAAGATTTAGATGATACTTCACTTTTGAGTTTTGAAAGAAAAGGTACTAATAAGTTCTCTATTGAATTATTAGCAAGTAATAAGCCTGCTACGAAAGCTGAAAAACAGGGTAAAGATATTAATGCTTTAAAAGACAGTGCTGAGAAACATTCCTCAGAAACACCAGTTACCAAGGAAGCTTTAAATAAACAGACTTACAGAAATGGTAGTATAGCAGATTATGCAAAAGCTAAAGCAGATGGTATTTGTCAATTATGTGGGAATCCAGCTCCGTTTAATGATGCTAACGGAAAACCATATTTAGAATCTCATCACATTATTTGGCTCTCGCAAGGTGGTGCAGACTCGATTGAAAACACAGTTGCATTATGTCCTAATTGTCATAGAAAAATGCATATACTTAATAATCAAGAAGACGTTAAGTTATTACTTGATAAAGCAAAAGCTACGAAATAAAAAATTAATTTATTTACAAGAATAATAGCTATTCAATATCTTAATTGATAGAGAGTAGCTATTTTCTTTTTCGTTAACTCATTGCTCAGCCTATAAGCGGACTATAAGCATTCAAGAAGTGTAGTTGGAACACGGTTCAACCACTGTTTGAGATTTTTCCAGCGCCCTTATGATATTGCCTACTAGTAACCTACTATACTAGCTAGACCACTCCTTAATTACATTAGGTAAAATATTGGCAATAATTACTTTGACCTATACATCTTTCTTGATTTATTCAATCAAATATTAAAATACTCCATTGCAATTTGAATTAATCGATTAAACATTTCCTCGTTTGACTCATAATCTTTAAAATCATTTATTCTGATATTATATTTTCTCCATTTATTATCATAATTTACCTCAAATCCATTCTTCTCTATTTCATCTATAGTATCTTGTAGGAACTCTCCTTTAATTATTAAATAAATATAATTCTTCTTTGGTTTATACGAAACAAAGTTTTTAGTTACTCCATCCTTAGTTACTCCAACATAAAATTTATTGTATTTTAGCTGATAATCTGGAGCAAAAATCTGTACTCGACTATGTATATTATCGACAAGTTCCATCATCTTACTTGTACTACGCTTCTCCCAATATGCCCTATCCTTTATATCTTCTTCCTCTGATTCCTCTGTCGCATATTCTATTCGGTCCATTACTTTTGTAAAAGCAAGTAAAATATCATTTTCTACTTTAAAAGCAGACATCTGTAAGGCTATCAAAGGAACGCTGCCATTAAATAATGAAATAACATTCATAAATCTTCCTGTTATCTCTTCAGCGACTATTACTGCACAATGATTGTACTGCGGATATCTCTTTCTCTCTAAATCCCAATATTCCAATGTCCTTATTATATGACTCGGATCTGTAGCCCCTAATTGTATTTCGACTTCATAACGCATATCAATGTCATCTGAAAGCAATATGTCCAATCGACCACCAGAAGGTTGTATCTTTTCTCTTTTTAATGGCTGTAATTCACCTAATCCTAGAATTTCAGGATGTTCAAATATATATTTCTGTATTGTATCTTCATTAATTTCTGGATGATTTTTTAGTGTTATTCTTTCTAGAGATGTTAAATTTACCATAGTATCTACCTCACACTATATAATTTTAGTCTCCATATTTTCAGCAACGATACCTAATGCATCTTTTGGATTTCAAGAACCGCCTTTTTTATATCATCTTCACTCTTTCTGCGTGTTGGTATTTGATCATATATTTCCTTTTTAATGGGTGGTATATCTTGAAAGTAAAATAATCCAGTTAGTCTACGACACCATGTTACATATTGCCAGTACATTTGATCCACTCTACTCCTGCTCAGATTTAATTCGTCTGCAATTTCTTTAGTAGATTTTCCTTCAACAATCCCTTTTATGAAAATCTTGTAATTATCGGTGAGTTGTAACTGATCCGCCAAATCTTGAAGATGATTGTATTCGATTTTCTGTCTATATAATTTACTCATATTCCCTCCACCTGATTCTTGAAATTATAATAACATCCAAGGCGTAATTTTCTGTGAATAATAGATTTAAAAAAATACCATTGAAAGTCTTAACCATGAAAATGGCAAAGGCGTTGATTATTACAATAATACTATGGTATTTTAAAGCCTACGGCGTTGCTAGGGGAGGGTTCGGGAACCGGGCGATAAATGCAATCATTCCTCTGCTTGCATTTAGGGGAGTCTTTCGGGGGGTTCCTGATATAATCGGGGCGAAGCATATTATCATCCGGCTTTAGCGGAGCCCCGAGCAAGGTCGCTTTATAGCAATCAATCCTTAGTCTGCGAAAAGCGACCTTGTGGGGAAGGGGGTGTGGGGGAAAGGGTTTGGTTCGGCTCCCCACCGAAAAGGCAGCCAAGACCAAAAGGATTATGTGGTATAAAAGCCTGGCTGCCATTTTTCTTATGGGAAAGCTCTTTCGCGTTCTTTATATAGTTCGTAGTCGTTCTTTTCCCAAATATGAATTTTTACATCCTCTGACTTCATCAATTCACTTGTGCGTTGAAATACTACATCCATATCATTTGTTTCAATCTCTTCTATTTCGGTTGTATTATCCTTTGAAACCTTAATAATTAAATATTTCTTTATTGTCACTTTCTTCTCTCCTATTCATACCATAGTAATACTAATCAATTACTATAGTAATACTATGGTATTACATTACTCTCTTCTCTTCTATCCTTTCTACCTGTTCCTTAGAAAAAAATGACGCAAGTTTCATAAACATTTTTTCTTCGTCTTCATCAACTTCAGCTTTTGCCTTTTTAGTTACATGTTTCCATATTGTAAACTGAGCAATAGCCTTTTCTCCTTTCTTAACTGAGAAACCTCTTCTCTTCCATTCCATGAAAGTATGAATCTGCTCAGGCTCATATATGACCTCTTTATTTCCCTCTTCATCTTCAAGGCAAATCTGATTTCCTGTTGTTCCTATTACTCCGTCTTTCATCAACTGTATTCTATTAAAAAGTATTATTTGTTCGTTGGTCATTGAGAACACCCCTTTCATATAGGCGGAAGCTTTAAGGCTTCCGCTTCCTTTACAATCAAGATGGAAGTTTTACTTCCATTTCCTTATCAAATTTCTGCGGCACAACTTCCATCCAGTAGGATTTTCCTTGTTCATCACAATAATTCCATCCCCACTGTTCACAGATATTTTCAGCAACTCCCTCGGGTAAAAACTCTTCAAGAGTTTTTACTTCCTTTTTCGCTGCCTTATCTATAAGAGTAATTTTAGATATATTACCCTCGCATATTGTTATTGTATTCATAGCGGTTATACTCCTTTAAAAAGTGCGGAGTTTTAAGCCACTCCGCAAGGCTTTTACACTTAAATAGTGAATTTATAGGCTTTATCAGCTAATTGGTCAATAGGGCTAACCTCATTAGAATTAACCATGTTAACCATCTCTGTGACGTCTTCAAGCTTAATATTACCTGTGTTTGGTACTACGATTACCTCATGTCGTGATGATGGAATCATAATAAATTCTTTAGTATGAACCTTTTCAGAAAGTCTTTGCAATGCCTTTCTATCAAGAATTGCAGATGCTCCTAAATTCATTGATTTGTTGCTCAAAACATATAAACCGCAACTTTCATCAATAAGCTCTTCCTCAGGAAATTCTTCATGAACAAGTGCGCCGATTGCTGAAAAAATAGGCTGCATTGTAGTTTCTGAGAAAGTATTCTCTTCTGCTCTCTTCCATGCCTCAGCCTCTGTTATTTCAGCCAAATCAAGTACCTTGCTATTTACTTTGACTGTTCCGATTCCATCCTCAAACTTCTCTAATCTAATGTATAAATAGGCTTCTATACCATCAAAACCGCAATCTCTTTTTACAAGTTCCTCTGTGCCCTCTCTCTGTAAACCAATGTAGAGATTTGATAATATATATTCCTTATCCCTCAAAACTGAATCGTCAAAAGCTACATCCTTGCGCCCCTCGTATAAAGTAACCATATGCAAAATAGCATCCTCAAATGAAATCTCTCCGTTGTTGATACTCTCTAAAATCTCATCAACGTAAATTGTTGGTGCAATGTTCTTAGCCTCTGACTTGATAACTACCGCATTTAATTCAACTCTATTCTTTGTCACAACCTGTGACAGTGCGTTGAACCCTCTATTATTAAGTTCCTCAATAATATTATTAATTGTATACATAATCTGTATCTCCTTTACTTGTTAAAATTTTAAAATGTGCTTTTGTAAAAAAAGGTCGAAACGACCTCAAAAATATGCTTTTCAGGCTCTGAGTGATTCTGGAGGGGAGCGTTCCTTTTTGAGTGCACAATTTTCCATTGTTTTCATCCTTTCTTGTTATGTCTGTTTAGAAATATGCCTTTATAGGTCTTCGTTCATCTATCGGGTTTGCGTGCATCACCAGGAACAGGGGGATATCTGGCTGCAAGGGGCAAGGAACGAGACGCCGTAGGGCAACCCTTGCGGACAGATATCCTCCTGTTACGATGCACATTCAGCAAACCGATGATCGAAGGGCTATAGAGGGGTATTTCTAGACATAACGAGGGTGGAAACAAAAGGAAATTACGCACGAAAAAAGAGGGGGTTCCTTGGGGAACCCGTTGGAGAAGGGGCTATAATCATTCCTTGCTTGGCGTGTTTTCAGGCATCCTTGGTGGATGCCAACGCCATAGTTGGTCTGGGAGCTCGGGCAGACCTGCAAAGCTGCTCGGAATGGTACAAAAATAATTATAAAAATAGCCACTACTCTTCTGCTTAAGAAACAAGGTGTTAAAGATCATCAACAAAAAAAATATGATTGACGAGCAGAAAAAAACTTGATAATATAAACGACGTCTAAAATACAATTCACTAGAAATTCCCTGAAAACCAAGCACAACTTAAGGAAAAACCATGTTTTCAAAAGAAGAAATTAAGCTTTTTAACATACCTTACTTTGAAATTGCATCGGAAATTGAAGATAGAAAAGCAGATACATTAATTGAAATTAAATCAAAAAATACAGGTCATTATTGGAGACTTCATAAGAAAAAGAATATTCCAAAAGGAAAACGTACTGTTGTAATTTATCATAAACACAACTCAAAAGACGACTATCATCGACACTACGAAACCTATAATACTTTCCTAGCTATTAAATCAATAATTGAACATGATACCTATGTTCTACGTCCAGAAACTTGTGAAAAGAAACCTTCTACACATTCTCATGGTGTTATCTATTCCTAAAATTAATACCATAGAAATACTATAAGCATACGGTCGTATTACTATAGTATTACAAAATATCAGAAGTGACGGTCTTAGAGAACGGGTGCTTAAGGTGGCGGGGTCCTTATTTAATCAAAGACACCCCCTTTATGTGCCAACCTTCTCTCCTATCAAGTTTCAAGATTACTTTACATTAGCCTTTAATATGACTATCATTAACCTGTGTGATAATCAAATCACAGATTCCGTTTTATACGGGAATCTAAAACCTCCGGCCACCAAGAAATTGGTGGCTATCATTTTTATTTGAAAATTTAAAAGCTAGTATAGCATAGAGCATCTACAGCATAAATAGGCTTCCCTCAAAAATAAATACATTAGAAATAGTTACTAATATAAACTCAATGTAACACCATAGCAATACTATGGAATTACTATGGTATTACTATGGTATTAATCGGGAAGGTCATAGGGAACGGGCACGTTAGGGTGTGGGGGTTCCCTATCTTAATAAGAGGCACACTTTTAATCTTCCCCTTATGTGCCAACATAAAAAGCTCCAGGGGATTTATCTCCTGGAGCAAGCACATTTTAATCCTTAACAATCTGTAAAGGATTTAATTATTGTATAACAGATGTAAGCAAAAATCTATTACCATCTTATGTATCATACTTAATAAGAATACTATAGCAATACTATTAGCATACGTTAGTAATACTATAGTATTACATATAATTAATCATCAAGATATTCTTTATTATCCTTAATAAAATCAGATACCAACATATTCAATGCTGCATTTACTGAAAAGCCTCTAGCCTGACAAATCTTTTTAAACTGCACATAAATTGAAGAGCTAGTTCTTAAGGTAACAATCTTATCTTTTGCAGTTGCTCCCTTAGAAAGATTTTCGATTGTTGTATTATCTATGTTAACAGTCTCTGCTTTTCTTTGAGCTCTAGCCTCTATCTTTTCAGCTGTTGAAATTTTCTTCTTCTGCATATCACCCATGATATTAATCTCCTTATATAAACATACTATAGTATTACTATCGTAATACCATTGTACTACGATAGTATTATTAAATTTTCTCCGCAATTTCAAAATATGACTTAGCAACATCGCTTTTAGGATCACTTATAACTGCTGGGATTCCATCTATGTCTCCCTTTGAAGCAGAAACAGATTCTTTAACTGTTCCAAGAATATCTCCCTGCTTGGCAAGTACATCACGAATTTCTTTGTGATCATTAGCATTTCCTCTGAACATTGTAGGAATGATTCCCTTTATTGTAATATTAGGATTCATTCGCTTATTAGCTTTGACTTTTTCTATAGCGTCACTAATAAGCTCTACACCCCTATATGATAAATAGTCTGTTTTTACTGGTATAACAACTTCATCAGCAGCTACCAAAGCATTTGTAACTAACACTCCCAGGTTAGGAGGGCAATCAATAAAAATATAGTCAAAATTATATTCTGCGAATTTTTCGCAAGCATCCTTAATAAAATAAACCTTTTCATCAAGCGAATTAACCATATTTACAGTATTATCAAGATTAGGATCAGAAGGTACGATGTAAACTCTTTCAGGCATACCTACCGTCTTAACCTCAAATGCTGTATCAATTGGATCCTTTTTCTTGTTAAATAAATCAACAGTACTAAATCCTTCTAGTCTTTCTTCTCCGGGCTCAATACCGCAAGCAATTGTTAAAGAAGCCTGTGGATCAAGATCAATCATAAGAACCCTGCTGCCAGAGATTGCTTTAGCAATAGCTAAATTGTAAGTGGTGGTAGTTTTAGCTACACCACCTTTTTGATTAGCGACAGCTATAATCTTCATAATCATTCGTCCTTTCTTCTAATAGTTATACATTGTTAAAATACTATAGTATTACCAAAGTAGTACTATTGTAATACTATAGTATTCTTATGCCATCTGTAATTATAATATCGTATTATACCTGCCGTGTCAAAAGTTTTTTAAAAAAAGTAATACCATAGTATTACTATGGTATGTCTATAGAATTACTATGGTATTATGCACATAAAAATAGATACCATTAAAATAATAATGGTATCTATCTCATTAAAATTTCCTATCTTCATCTTTTCTATTTCTTACCTTTTCGGTCCAAGTATACAAATTCTTACTGCTTTCATCCAATCCACCTGCCAAATTTTTTTGATGCAAATCCATATACAACGAACTAAGTTGGAATAAATCTTTATCATATAACGAGCGTATTATGGCAATATCGTCATCAGAAGCCGTTAGCTTATCAATTTGCCATACACACTCATCAAAGTCTAATAAACCCGTTAAAACGTCCTTATTGTCCTCACTAACCACTTTAAAATTTCCTTTGCTTTCACCCCTAATAATATAAAAGCCTTTATATCTATGTCCAAATATACCGTTCTTATATTCTCTATACCGTGCCATCAGATTCCTCTTTCTGTTTATCCATTTGTTGTTTAGCAAAGTTCTTAATATAACCCCTTAACAAATCTATAGCATCATCATCTGCATAGATTTCATCTTCATTTAATCTGATTTCTTCACCATCTTCAGTCCTGGCATAATAGTCAATTTTCTTTTTCTTTAAATCACCCATGTTAAAACCTCTTGATATACTAAAATAATACTATAGTAATACTTCAGTAATACTATAGTATTACACGCGCTTTATTCATATTGCATTAAATAAGTATCGGCAACATTGTTATAATCGTTCTTTATTGCATCTAGTAATCGTTTATAGGTCGTTGTCTTTGTATTATCAGAATCAGCTTTTATGGCTTGCAAGCAATCTGTAATATAATCAGTTGCAAACATCTCCCAATTCTTAAAAGGAATTACACCTGCAACTCTTTTATTGATTGCATATGTATACAAATACTCTATCTGATCATCTGTAAAATCTTTTCCAATACAACTTGTAAGAACGGGATACCTGGCCTTACTAACACGTTTTTCAAACTCTTCCTCTTCCATAGCGAGTTGTTCTTGCTGCTCCTCCTCTAGTTTCTTTTCATGCTCATTAAAAAACATTTCAGCTATGCTATACTGATGATAATTGTTTTCATTTTCAATTACTCTATATTCAGCATCAATTATATTATCTGTTTCACGCTGCTCTGGAGAGGTCTTACCAACCATATAAAAACGGATTGTACGTACCGCTCTGGTCTTTTTATGGTGTATATCCTCTTTAAAACCCTCATAAGCGACTTTTATATCAGTATACTTATTTATTTCTTTAACAGCTGGTTCAAGAACATCTCGCTTAAAAATAGCCCAATTACTCCAACTTGCAGGAGCCACTGGAGCTTCATTGTCATCTAAAACAGTATCAGCTATTCTTCTTTGAATATCCCAGATAGAACCCGTACCATTTTCAAATGTCCACTGCTTATTATTAAACTGATAGCTTTTTAGCAGCTCATAAATGCGAGGAGAGTAGCGGTGCTTCATAAGAGAAACACACTGCAATTTATAAGTCGTATAATAATGTCCATCCTCTTCAAGATGCTTCTGTAAATCAAGCAAAAAAGGAAACATATCATCATGAAAGCTGATTGAAAGATTTCCAGTTCCCTTATTCATATGAATGATATTAAACCAACGTACTAAAGCCTCATTTCCCTGATCATCAATATCCATCCACCATTGAACAGAAGATAACCTAGTAAGCATTTCCTTTACCTTTGTATATGAAGCATCCTCAGACCACTTAATAAGAGCTTGAAATTCTTTACAATTAAATTCATAAAGTTTGCCTGGTTGATCATCAGGTTGTATCATAGATATAAGATAAAGCACAGCTTTATTCTCAACAGGAGATAATGAAAATCTACTATTTTGAATTAATCTATTATCTTTTGCAACCAAATTGTTTCTGGTTTTATTTAAATCATAACTATCCATACATTAATTCTCCGAACTTTTACTCACAATTCACTGTCTACACAAATTTTACCGAACTATCACTCACAATTCAAGTTTTAATTTTATTACTTTCCGAACTTTTGCTCATAATTCATTATGCTATAATTAGATGTCAAGAAATGTTAACACACAACATTTAGAACTTTACCTCATAAACACCGTACTTTTAATCACAAAAGCTAGAACTTTTAATCATATTTACCGAACTATCACTCACATTATCCGAACTTTTGCTCACAATTCGAACCCGCAATCCCTTGCCATTCCTGAAATAAGCATAGGGGGATATAATATAGATATATTAACTTATATATTATTTATAAAACTAACATAACATCTACTACATGAAATTATACTTTTGGTAGTAGTTGTTATGTTTTTTTGTTAGTGCAAAAATGTATCCATTTCATGACATTGATTAATTATTTACAGAATAATCGATGAAAGATATAATGTGCCTAATATAATTATTTTGATTAAGTTAAAGTTGGGCATTAGATGTAATACTATAGTAATTCAATAGTATTACTATAGTATTAGTTATGGAGGAAATGGCATGAGAGAAGAAAAAGGATTATTACTGAGATTATTATTATTTATTATTTTGATGCCGGTATATTTATTGGTAAATTTAATATTAATAATAGTAACAATTTTAAATGCTGTAATTGGAAAAATAGGAGGATTCGTTGGCTTCTTTCTAATTCTAGTTGGATTTTTAGGATGTATTGGAATTCTTTCTACAGGTTCTAGTGGTAAAACTTGTGAGTTTGTTATGATGGGGCTTGGCGTTTTATGTTACTTAATACCATTAATTATCGATATGATAATTGAAGGCCTACAATCTTTTAGCGAATGGATAATGATGACAGTAATAGATACATAAGAACAATAAAGGGGAAGCCGTAAGGCTTCCCCTTTATTGTTCTTTTTTCTTTAATTCTAGTTCATTTCTATAAGTGGCATAATCAATGTATTGAAGTACATCATCCTTCCATTTGGGCTGTAAACGATCAATACGATCTGTTACATCATCCTTATCAGCAAAACCCATTAAGGTAGGCACTGATACGCCAAGAGCTTCAGCAAATAGTTTTATTTTGGAATAAGATAAATCAACATCGCCTTTTTCAATTCTGGTAATCATTGCATTCGTTGAATATCCAGTCTTTTTGGAGAGTTCATCTTGGCGAATCTTCTTTTCAATTCTGAATTTACGAATATTCTCGTACAAAACATCCATATCATTCACCATCATTGTTTAATCGGATTAATATTAATAATTTTAATTTATCATATCTACTTGAAAATTAAAAGTGAAGTTTTTTGAATTATAAAGCCTTTGAATTCAAGCTTTGTGCTTAGAGTAGTGGTTATGTACTTGCAAAGTAGCACAATTAATCTAAGTAATACTATCATATTAATTTTGTAATATTATTTTGATTAAGTGTTGACAAAAGGTAACAGTATATATATACTCAACGTAAAATATTAAGTAGGTTAATAAAAATATGTTTAAGAAAGTTAATCAAATTAAAGATTATTCAGAGCTTATTAATTATGACCTGTTACATGAGTTGATTAGAGGCTCTAACAAAACCTTTAAAGAAATAGCAAAAGATTGCAATATCAGTAGGGAGGCGCTGTATAAAAAAGTTAACGGAGAAAGAGAGTTTAAATTACTTGAGTATGTGAGGTTGTGCTTTTCTTTAGGGATTGGACTCACGATATTACTTAAAATAATGGAAACCGACGGATAAATATTAAGATAATTAATATATTACAAAATATGTGAACCATGATAATAAATGACAACAAAAGGGATAAACGACATGGAGAATATAGTTGATTCGAGTAATGATTTTGAGATTAGAGTTAAGTCTTTAAATCAAAGGGGAGGTGTGAATCAAAAAGATTATGAAAATGAAGTGTTTACGGCATTTGTAGGGGGAATTGAACCAGTCCAAATTAAGAAAATGATTGATAAAACAGTTTTTTCTAAAGAAATTCGAGATGTTTTAAATAATCAATTACAGGTACTAATTAATTGGAGAAATAAAAAAGTTAGAGAGGATACTAAATAGGTTTTGATTGGAAAAATTAGTGACTTCATAGGAGGGAGAAAAATTGACAGAACAGGATGCTAAAGCGGTAGTTCGGGCAGTATCAAAAGAAGCTGAAAACAAAGGTGCAAAAGCAATTCAGTTAACTGTTAGATTTGCGGCGTCACAAGGAAAAAAACTAGCTGGAGGTTTATATGCTACGACTATTGGTAGAGGCTTAGATGCATTTAATAATCGAAATAGAGTGTATAAGGGCAAAAATGCTTTAAAGAAATTTATAAAGTTTGATAGAAATCGTGGTGCTGCCATAGGTCGTGTAGATGTTAATGAAACTGATTTTAAGGAATTTGAAAAGAAGTGCAAAGCAAAAGGCGTTGATTTTGCAATAGTAAAAGACCAGGATGATCCAAACGTAGTTCATTTCTTTTTTTCAGGTAAATATGCAGAAGTAATGTCCTATGCATTTGAAGAATATGCTCGTGAGAAATTTAAGCAAGAGCGTACAGGTGCCAAATCTGAAGGAGAGAGAGAAAAGGAATCTCACGTTAAAGATAAGGATACGATAAAAGAAAAAGCTAAGGAAAAAGCGAAAGAAGTAAAAGAAGCCACAAAAGAAAAGGCAAAAGATAAGGCAGATGAAGTAAAAAACAAAGCTACAGAGGCTGCTGAAAAAGGTAAGGAAGTTGCGGATAAGGTGACTGAAAGGTTGGAAAGGGAAATTGAGTTTGAAAAATGATAGATTCAAAAAAAATATTTAAATGCATCCCTTATGTGGCAGGTTTTTACTTTGGAAACAAGATTGGTTATCAATATCGCATAGCAGAAGGTATTACAGCTGCTGATAAGATGGCTAATATTGATATTCCAAATATGTTTGGATTTCCGCTTTTGTCTTTTAATCTGCAGGATATCTTTATTGGATTAATAGCTTGCGGAGCATTGTTTTTATATGTTCTCTATCGAGATTCAACTAGAAAGAAATTGAGACCTGGAGAGGAATGTGGTTCCGCAAGGTTAGGAACAGCAACTGATATAAAGCCTTTTATAAATAAGCATTTTAGAGAGAATTGTATTCTTTCTAAAACTGAGTTTTTAACTATGGAAGAAAGGGTAAAGCCTTGGTATATGGCTAGAAATAAGAATGCAATTTTCTATGGTGGCTCCGGAGCGGGTAAAACATTTTCAGTGTTAATGCCTAATTTATTACAAATGCATTCTAGCTACGTAGTAATTGATCCAAAGGGAACTTTAATTCAATCTTGTGGATGGCTGATTAAAAAAATGGGTTACAAGATCAGGGTATTTAATACGGTAAATTTTAATGCTTCAATGTGCTACAACCCATTAGCTTATATAAAAAAAGAAACTGATATTCAAAAACTAGTAACAACACTTATGGAGAATACAAAAGAACCAGATGAAAAGGGGCAAGACCCATTTTGGCCGAAATCTGAAAAGCTTTTATATAACGCAATTATCGGTCTAATTATGGAAATGGAAGTTAGTGATAAGCGAAATATGCTCACAATGATTGACTTGATAGATGCGATTAAGGTCAGTGATGATGAAAAATGCAAAGTAGAAATCCTTTTTGAGGATTGGGAAGAAAAGCATGGTCAAACATATGCAGTTCGACAATGGCATAAATTTGAAAAGGCTGCAGGAAAAACGAAAAGTAGTATTTTAGCTTCGGTTGGTGGTCGTATGTCACCTTTTGACATAGATAAATTACGAGAAAAAATGGAATTTGATGAACTCGCCTTAGACAAAATTGGTGATGAAAAGACTGTGATGTTTTTCATTATTGACGACTCGGATACTACATTTAACTTTTTGGTATCAATGGCACTTTCACAGATGTTCAATGCACTAAAGGAAAAGGCTGATAGAAGAGGTGGTCACTTGAAATACCACGTAAGAGTCCTATGGGATGAAACCTACAATACAGGTCAAGTTCCAAGGCTAGAGCATTTAATAGCGCAGCTTCGTTCAAGAGGAATATCCCTTTGGATGTTTTTTCAGGCTAAGAATCAATTAGTTGATTTATATGGAGAAAAGAAAGCGGAGAATATTGAGGCAAACTGTGATGTAAAAGCTTTCTTAGGTGGTAATGAATTTACATCTTGGAAAGATTGGTCAGAGCTTCTAGGTCAGGAAACAATAGATGTTTTAGATCAAAGTGATACCTATGGAGCAACTAGAAGTACTGGTAATAGCTATAAGAAGTCAGGTAAAAAGCTGATGGCAATTGAGGATATTGCAAATATGCCAGGTAATAAATGCTTGATAAAGCTTAAAGGTGTACCACCGTTTTACTCGGATAAATATGATTGTATGAATCATCCTTTATTTAAGTACACATCTGATTTTGATAAGAAATATAGCTTCAATTTAAAAAAATATTTGTATGAATACAGAGCAGATTTCTTATTTGCAGATGCAGAGTTTGATCATTTTGAGATTGATTTATCACAAGATGCTAGTTAGTAAATAGCAGCGATAATGCTGTTATAAATATAAAAGTTTATTAGGAGGAAATGAAAAAATGGAATTTTTCACAGCGGGAGTAAATCTCCTTCAGACAATTGTTTACTTACTTGGAGCTGGAACAATGATTGCAGGCCTTGTTGAAGTAGGTAGAGCACAATCAGAAAACAATCCATCAGTTAGAAATATGGGTATTGGTATGTTTCTTGGTGGAATCGTAATTTTTGCTGTTGGTGCTACTTTGGTTCCAAAGCTAGCAAGCATGATTTCGTTCTAAGAAAGGAAAAGGTGAAAGGGGCTTAAAGAGCCCTTTTCTATTACTTAAAGGTACTTTATGGATTGGTTAAGTGACATTATTCAAGATTGGCTATATGACGTACTTAAGGGAAGTGCAGCGGATTTTTTTGATGCGCTAACTGGTTTAACTACAAATGTAGCTGATTTAACAGATGTAAATCCTAATACTTTCAATGAAGGTTTATTTACGACCATCAAGAACATTAGTGATGTGGCTATTGTTCCAGTAGCGTCGTTGATTTTGTGCTATTTAATGACAATTAATTTCATAAAAATAGTTCAGGACAGAAACACATATAAAGACATGACTTTCATGCCAGTTTTTAAATGGATTTTGACAACAACTATAGGAATTATCCTTGTTACTAAAACATATGATATAGTCCTTGCCATTTTTGATGTGGTGAGTTGGATATTAGAACAGACAGGAACAGTTCTTTCGGATACTGATACAAATATGAATTTACAGGATTCATTAACAACTCTAGTAGAAGGGGTTGATAAAACGGATATGGGAACTGTGTTTAACTTAATTGTTCAGCTGACACTTTGCAAGTTCTTGGTATTGATTGTTGCAACACTTTGTAAGGTTTTGATGTACTTCAGAATAATAAGTATTCTTGTGTATTCATCAGCAGGAGCTATTCCAATGTCAACGCTAATGGACCCAGGACAAAATTCGGTAGGACAGAATTACGTGAAAACATTGGCAGCGCTTGGATTACAAGGTTTCTTTGTAATGATAATAATTGCGATATTCCAAGTACTGATTGCGGATTTAGCAACTAATCCAGCTGAATCAGTTAGTGATTTAGTATGGGGAACAGTCATGTATGTAATTGCTCTTTGCATGGGACTTTTCTCTACAAAGAAAGTAGCAGATGTAATAGTTGGAGCACATTAAAGGAGAGTGTCATGGCATATACAGATAATCATTGTGATTTAAATAGGATTAAAGATAAGCCTATAGCGGGATTTACGATAAGGCAAATGCTTAGTTTTGCAGCCATAGTCGTTATTGGTGTTCCAACATATACGATTATGTATGCAAATAGGATAAATACGACAATTGCATGTTTAATTCTTTGTGGAATTGCTATTCCTATTTTTTTTATAGGCACATATGAGGATGTGAATGGAAGAACCATAGAGAAGATTTTGTATGCAAAGATACGGCTTCTATTTTTGACAAAAAGTACGCGACCTTATGTTACAGATAATTCGTTTTCAGCTTTAAAACGACAAAGAAAGCTAGAAGAAGAGTATAAGTGCTTGTTAAACAAATCAAACAATCAGGTCGATAAGCCCAAAAAGCAAAAGGTTGTAAAGACCGTAAAAGCCAAGGAAAAGAAGAAACAAAAAGTAAGTTAGAGGGAAGACTATGAGCAAAAATAAAAAGGTAGTGATTAAAAATAGTAATAGTCAACTTTCCAAGGAAGATAAGCAGAGGCTGGAAAGGTCTATTGCTAAAGCAAAAAGGGATGGCAAGTTTCCAACAACGGCACAGAACACTATTCCTTATAAGATTATGTATAGAAATGGTATGTGCCAGCTTGCAGGATTCAGTTTTTCAAAAACTATAGAGTTTGAAGACATAAATTATGAGCTACTAGATCCAGAGGATAAAGAAGGAGTATTTAACAAGCTATCTGATTTATACAATTACTTTACTGAGGATATGCATGTTCAAATGACTTATGCAAACACAAGAATCAGTAAAGAGGAAATAAAGAAAGCTCTGACGATTCAACCACAAGGTGATGAAAATGATGAGCTTAGAGAAGAGCTTACATCTATCCTTATGGACAAGGAAAAGAATGGAAATAAGGGAATTAGAAAATACAAATATCTCACTTATACCATTGAAGAAGATAATCCTAAGTTGGCAGCTAAAAAGATGGAAAACTATGATGATGCAATCATGGATATCTTTAAAAAATCAGGATTAAAAGCTCCATGTCATGTTTTATCTGGAACAGAAAGATTAAGGAGTTTGCATTCAATAATGCATCCTGAAGGGAGAGAAAAATTCAAGTTCAATTGGTCGGCTCTTTCAAAAGAAGGCCTATCTACAAAGGATTTCATTGTTCCTATGTCTTTTAGTTTTCCTACAAATGGAAAGTATTTCAGAATGGGTGATATTTATGGATGTGTTTCTTTACTATCGCTTGATTGCCCAAGAGTAGATGACAGGATAATAACAGATTTACTTAATCTGGAGACACCAATTGTTGTTACACTGCATCTAGAACCTATTGATAGAGATAAAGCTAAGAAATATATTCAAAAACGTAATATGCAGCTTAATGCATCAAAAATTCGTGAACAGACTCATGCATCGCAAGAAGGATATGACATTGATATCTTACCACCAGAGCTTACAGCAAATGGTGATGATACGGAAATGATGCTGCAGGAGATTAATTCAAGTAATGAGAATTTGTTTAATATCACGATTCTAATATGCTGTTTTGCAGATAGATTACAGGATTTATGGACTACAAACAGTAAGATTGAAAAGATTGCTAATAAGCAGTCATGTCAGATTAGACCGCTTAGAGATCAACAAGAGCAAGCATTTGTTTCGTCGCTGCCTATTGGTGTAAATCAAGTTGAAATTCAAAGAACAATAATGACTAGTCAGCTTGCAATGTTAAATCCATTTGTTTCTGTAAAGCTGTTTACTCCAAATGCATCGTATTACGGAGTTAATCCATTGACTAAAGACATAATACTTGCAGATAGAACGTCTTTAAAGAATCCTAATGGTTTGTATTTAGGTGTTCCTGGTGGTGGTAAATCATTTGCAGGCAAACGAGAAAAGCTGATGTATTTCCTTAGAAATGATACTTGCAACATCATGGTAATAGATCCAGAGGACGAGTATCAGGCATCAATGGAACTAATAGGTGGCCAAGTTGTTGATTTATCAGCTTCATCGAGTCAATACATTAATCCGATGGATATTAACTTTGATGTTGGTTTTAAGGATGAAGACCCTATCAAGATGAAATGTCAGTTCATGCTTTCTATAGCAGAGCAGATAGCAAGTCCTAAAGTTGAAGGTGTGCGTATGGGACTTGAGGGAGATGAAATCAGTATTGTTGATGAAGTTAGCTTGAAGATTTATGAGGAATTAGAGCAAGAGTATTGGATTAATCAGCATAGAAATCCAACAAATGATGAAATGCCTACGTTAGAGGATTTTTACAATGGTTTAAGAGCTCATAGTAATCCAAAGGCTCAAAGAATCGCTGATTGCTTCCAGATTTATATTACTGGTACTTTGAATGTCTTTAATCATCATACAAATGTTGATTTAGATAATAGAGTTGTTTGCTTCAATATTAAGAGATTGACAGCAAACCTCAGAGAAGTTGCCCTTGTAATTCTCACAAACTTTATATGGAATAGGGTATCGCTAAACAGAAACTTATCAAAGAAAACACTTCTCGATATAGATGAGTTCCACTTGATGCTACGTGATCCTCAAACGGCAGCATATTTCGTAGAGTTTTGGAAGAGATTTAGAAAATGGGGTGGTATTCCAACAGGCCTTACACAGAATATAACAGATTTTTTGAAATCATCACAAGTAGAGCAAATATTCCAAAATTCGGAGTTTATATATATGCTTCCGCAATCAAAAAAAGATAAGGATATTTTGGAACAGGCATTTGATATATCAGAAGCAGAACTAGAGCTTATTACTGATACAGAACAGGGCGATGGATTAATGAAATTTGGAAACAAGTTGATTCCATTTTCAGATGATTTTCCAAAGGGAAAGATCTATAGAGTGCTTACAACAAAACCAGAGGAAGTAGAGGCGATGAATGGCTGAAAGTTACAGTGATTTCGCGGGGTTAGATGAAAAGACTTACAGAAAACTGAATAAAAAGGGTTTAGCCTATGGTTCAGAATACTTCACTCAACCCTTAAGTGAGAAAACAGGCGAAGCGCAACGAATGTTCAAGTTCGTCCAAAATGGTACTAAAGGTGAAAAAATCGTTGATGGAGTAAAAAGCACCGGAAAGTTCATGGTAAAGGGTGCGGGTAAAGCTGTTAAGGGGATTACAAAAGATACAGCACATACTAGTCATAGATCTTTTAAAACCTACTTAAAAAATGTAAGTGCTGATACAAATGGTGATTCTGGTGGTGGAGCATTAATTGATGGCGTTAATAAGGTAGAAGATAAGGCAAAAAGGGTTTATGGAAAGCATAAGGCTAAGAAAATAAAAAAGCAGAAAAAAGCTCAACAAGTTTCTAAGAAAATCATGGATAAAGAGTATAAAAAGGCTCTTGCCAATGGAGATTTTAAGAAATTTGAAGAGAAATTTAAGTCTGTAGACAAGCACTTTAATGTATCTAATGTTGCAAAGAAACAGGGACCTGTTGATTCACATAAGGCCTATAAAGCTTTTCAAAAGAAAGCTATGCGAAAGAAGTTCTCTAGAAGAATATACAAGCAGCATAAGAGAGAACGTCTTCAAAAGATGGGAAAGAAAGCAGGGAATGTTCTTTCAAGTGCAGCTTCATTCGTAAAGAATGTTGTAATGCAAATAATAACAAAGCCTCATCTAATGATAGGTGTTGCAATTATTTTGGCTGCTATTCTTACCTTTCAGGTTTTGATGATGATTATAAGTTCTTTTGCAGGAGCTGGAGATACAGCTGCCATAGGAACAACATATTTGGCCGATGATGATGAAATATATGCTTGTGAAGAGTATTACTCTGGCAAAGAGGCAGAATTGAAAAAGTGGATAGAAGATATTGAGACTAATTATCCTGGCTATGATGAATACGATTTATCAGATATAGCAACGATTTCCCATAATCCATATGTTTTGGCTACGTATTTAAATGCCTATAATCACACGAAATATACATGTGACGATGTTAAGACTCAGATGGATACATTCTTTGAATCTCAATATAACTGGTACACGACAGAAGAAACTGTTACTAGAGAAGTGACGGAGTATGATACACATGGAAATCCTTATCAAACAACAGTCGAAGTAACAATACTTCATGTACACGTAGTAAATAATGGAGAAATTGCTACAGCTTATGGAAATTTAACATCAGATCAAGCAAGTGCATTTTCAGCACAAATGAGTTTCAAAGGCAATAAATCATACCTTTGGGAAGGATATGATTTGGATGCTGATGAAATAGCTGATATGAACATTGGCTCTAAAGACACATATCATGTTCCTAGCAATCTAACTAGAGATGATCCAGCATTTGCTGCATTAGTTGAAGTCGGGGATAGCTTAATGGGAACACCGTATCTTTGGGGTGGAAAGAGCCCAGAGGATGGAGGTTTAGATTGTTCAGGATTTGTTTGTTATTGCTATAACCAAAGTGGCTATGCATCTATACCAACAATGTGTGCTCAGGACATATACAAACACTGTGAAAAGCTTACATATGACGAAGTAATGCCAGGTGATTTGGTTTTCCTCACACAGACTTGCGAGAGCTCTAAAACCATAACTCACGTAGCAATATATGTTGGTAATGGAATGGTTATGAATTGTGGTGATCCAATTAAGTACTGCAATATAAATACTTCATGGTGGAAAAGCCATTTTTACGCATACGGAAGATATACGGGATAGGAGGAATCAAAGATGGATAATACGATTGAAAAGATTGAGTTAGAGATACAAAAAGAGCTTGAAAAAAAGCGAAAAATCGAAGAGAAGCTGAAAGTTAGCAATGAAAAAATAAAGCAGCTAGAAACGAAAAAGACAGATCTTGAAAATGCTCAGATTATATCAACTATTCGAGAGTTAAATATTAAACCGGAAGACTTAGGTAGTTTACTTGCATCTTTAAAAGCTGACAGTATAGGAACTATTTTAAAGACCGCAGAATTGGAGGATAAAGCAGTATGAAAAAAAGAATAATTAGATGCTTAAGCATGGCAGTAGCAGGATGTTTGATGTTTTCAATACCTGTATTTGCACAAGGTGATGACCCAGAAGCGAGCACAGACATATTAGAAGAAAACCCAGGCGACACAGAAGTTACTACAGAAGATAGTAGCGACGCATTATCTTTTGATGGCACAGGAACTGTAGTTGACAATGTTCAGCAAGGCTCTAAACAGTTTTATACCATTTCTACAGATGCAGGAAATGTATTCTACCTCATCATAGACTTAGATAAGGATTCAAATAACGTATATTTTCTTGATACAACAAAAGAGCGCGATTTACTTGCACTAGCTGAGCAGGCAGAGGAAGAATCAGGCGTTACTACATCTACAGAAGCTCAGACAACAACCGAAAGTAGTGACGAAGAAACAACAACTACTACAGAAGAAACAAGTGAAGGTGATGAAACAACTTCAGATGAAGCTAATAATCAGCAGACACAGGCTGCGGGAGTGCCATGGGGCATGTTAATCATTGTTCTAATAGCTGGAGTTGGTGTTGTAGTTTATTACTGGATTATCAAGCCTAAGAAAGACAGAGAAGAGGCAGAGGAATTCGAGGAAACATTTGATTTTATGGATGATGAAATCACACCAGATGATTCGTATGAAGAGGAAGACACATATGGAAGAATAGGGGGAGATAATGAATAAAGTTCAACTTATTGGGAGGCTTACAAAAGATCCAACATTCAGAAAAACAGAAGGAGAAAAGCCAATGTCAATAACAAGGTATACTCTTGCTATTGACAGGCGGTTTAACCGCTCTGAAGAGCAAACAGCAGATTTTATTAATTGCGTTGCTTTTGGTAATGCTGCAGATTTTTCTAACAATCATTTTCGAAAAGGCTTAAAAATAGCTATATCAGGACATCTGCAGAGTGGAAGCTACACTAATAAAGACGGTATAAAGGTTTATACCACTGATGTAGTAGTTGAGGATCAAGAGTTTGTAGAAAGTAAGAATGCTTCATCAAGTGAGGGGGGCTATTATAATTCGGATCCAAATAAAGGAGGCATACCAGAGGGCTTTGCTGATATTCCGGATGAAACTCTACCTTTTAACTAATGGGAGGATGATATGGTAGCAAGAGATACTGTAGTAAAGGAAGCGCGTGATGTAGAAAAAATACTTGCATCGTGCAAGACAAAAAGTGACATTTTAGCGGTAGTAGAGCAATATGGTCTTGATAAAAACAGTGTTACTGTATGGCCAAGATACGTTCCAAAAGAAAGCTATGGAAAGTCTTGGAAGAAATTGGATGAGCTTAAAGAGGACGAAACTTTTCATAAGTTTTGCATTGATGCTATATGGCCAGATTCTCATATTTCAGTTTTTGAATATAGCGTAGATCAAAAGAATCTACGCTTTGAAGTCTGGGATAGCTCTATAGATACTAGAGCGCCTATTAGCAAGGTAGAGACAGTAGAAAGTTTTATTAATGGCTATGATGCCTTAGAGCAGAAAATAAAAAATGATGTACCTGTGGAAATATATGTAAAAACCAATATTGGAACAATGCCAATTGAAGATTATTACGAGATAATAGCAATTCAATTTGGTTTTGATGATTATAGTGCTTTGTTAAAGGCCGGTTATCATTTTGATGTATCTAATATTGATCCGGAAAGTTTGGTTATAAAAGAAAAATATCATCCAAAAAGTGAGAAAGATGGTATTACTCAGATGCTAGAAAGCATATCAGATAAAACAAGTAAGGTAATAGATTCTCTTGATACAGATATAATAAAAAAGGCGGAAAAAGGAGATATAGAATGGGAGATTTGAGGAAGAAAACGATAAATCCAGATGTAGAAAAAGTTAAGGAGGCTATCCAGTTAGCAGATGAAAATAAAATTGTAAATATTCATATTGCTGAGCTAAAGGAGGCAAGATATGCAAGAAGAAAGGGAGTACGAACTAAAGCAAGTCGAGGTTAGACTAAAGCTTACCGAAGGACAACCGTTATATAGTAATTCACCGATTAGTTCTCCAGATGTTGCTATAGATGTTATGCGTAAGGCTTTATCAGAAATGGATAGAGAGTATTGCTGCGTAGTAAATATGGATAACCAGAATCGACCTATTAATTTTAATGTTGTTTCAATTGGCACCATTGATAAAATGACATTTTCAATGAACAATGTTTTTAAATCAGCAATTCTATCTAATGCTTCCAGTGTAATGATGTTTCATAATCATCCATCTGGAGATTTAACTCCTAGTAGATTTGATTTAATCGCTACATCAAAGCTTATTGAGGCAGGAAAGCTTTTGGATATTCATGTTCAAGATCACATTATTGTTGCTGGTAATACAGCGCAGTTTTATAGCATGAGAACTAATCATAAAGGTATGTTTGAACACACAGAAAGACTTCATCCAGGAACAGGGCAAGAGCCGACTATGAGGCTTGCAGAAGCGCCTAAAAAGGTTTACATGAATGTGTTACAAGCTGCCAAGGATATGAAGGTAGATGTACATGTTATTAATGGCTATATAAGCGCCCATAGGGAAGATTTTAGAGGCCATATAGCAAGAGATAAGAAGGGTGCAGCACTTGATGAATGGGCACTTGATAAAGTGTCTAGATATGTTGAAACAAGACCTCAGAAGGGAACTAGATTTTCAATGTATGCGGAGGGAATGAAAAAAATGCAGACTATAGAAAAAGATAATCAGGAAAAGGAAAATGATGTTTCATTTGGCACAGTAGAAATGGATGTAGATATTCCAGATTATAGCGAAGATGGAACAGATGATAGGATGAGTGTTACAAGCTCCATGCCAAGTAGAAATAATAAAAAGAGTAAGGTTACAGGAGCTCATAATTACAAAGTACCTCATAAGAATCCACAGCAGAAAGAAGAAAAACTTCATGAATTGACAAACCATGAACTTAATAAAACTGAGCTAAAATCTCCAAAGGTCAAGGTTCCTAAAAAGGAAAATTTTGAAATGGAGCGATAATGAATAAGAAGGACAAGCGCATATTTGTAAAAATTAATAAAGACGAAGAACAGCTGATTGAACAAAAGATGGCGTTGGCTCATATGACAAATAAGAGCGCTTATATGCGTAAAATGGCAATAGATGGCTTTATTATAAATGTTGATATTTCTGACATAATAGAAGCTGTTAGATTGCTTAGAACGGTCTCGAATAATATAAATCAAATAGCAAAGCATACAAATGAAACAGGAGCTATTTATAAGGATGATATCGAAGAAATAAAAGCGAATTATGAACTGTTACAAGAAGCTTTGCGTGAAAGCTTAGAAAATATAAATAAAATAACAAAGGTGTAAAGGCAGGTTTTTACCTGCCTTTTTTGGGAGAGATATGGCTACTACACGTATAATTGCAATGCATGCTAAGAGTGGTAATTCTATAGGAAAAGCTCTTGGATTAAGAACGGATTATGTTATGAATCCCGAAAAAACAGAAGAAGGAAAATATATAAGTTCTTATGAATGTGATCCATATACAGTTAACGAAGAATTTCTGTATAAGCGTCAAATGTATGATAGGAATCACAGCAAAAAATTTGGAAATTCAGATGTGATAGCATATCAAATAAGACAAGCATTTGCTCCAGGAGAGATTGATCCAGATACAGCTAATAAGCTTGGTTATGATTTGGCTATGCGATTTACAAAAGGTAAACATCAATTTATTGTATGTACTCATACTGATAAGCAGCATATTCATAATCACATTGTATTTAATTCGGTTAGGATAGATTCTTCAAAAAAGTTTCGCGACTTCCTCGGTTCTGGAAGAGCAGTTAGAAAGATCAGTGACATAATCTGTATAGAAAACAATCTTTCTGTTATCAAAAATCCGAAACGTGGAAATCACACTTATGGGAAGTGGTTAGGAAATCATAGGAAGCCTGGAAATAGAGATTATATAAA
>FLNY01003786.1_pt1 | contig 27898 bp, 22 predicted proteins | sample 1140381 | NCBI WGS metagenome assembly FLNY01 (sample SAMEA3878172, study PRJEB12797) | bioreactor metagenome | biome: Moose rumen | place: Sweden | collected 2011-10 | reverse complement strand
GGTAGAGTATGGCCTCTCCTGTCGCCGTCATACCATAATGTATAATCATATACACATAGATGAGAAATCCCGTCGTGGTCATGACTATGTTAGTATTCTCTATGCAGATGACGGGACTGTCCTTGAAGTCGTTGGTGGGAGGAAGCGTGAGGATGCAAAGAAACTGATAAACAAGGCTTTGAATCCCATACAGCAGGCAAATGTCCTGACACTCACTATCGACATGTGGGATAACTTTAGGGATGCCGCATTGGAGCTTATGCCACAGATACGCATCTGTCATGATCCATATCATCTGGTTGGTCACCTGCAGGATGCTGTTGATAGTGTCAGAAGACGTGAGGTGAAGGGAAACGACATTCTCAAGAGAAGCAGGTTTCTTTTCCTCAAAGACCAAGAGAATCTTACGGCCAAGGAACAGATACGATTCGATTCCATTGTCAAGACTAACCTGGAAGTTGCCAACGCCTGGCGTATCAAGGAAGAGTTCCGTGACATTGTCAAGGCCAAGAGTGAGCAAGCCCAAATGTTTATCCTCTATCTGATGTGGAGACAACGGGCAAAGGCTGCTCATATTCCCGAAATCACTAAAGTGATTGATATGTTCGACCGTCATGAAAGAGGTATTCTCAATGCACTCAAACTCGACAAAAGCAATGGCAGAGCTGAGAGAATGAATGGTTCCATTCAGGAACTGAAGACCATCGGAAGAGGATATAGAGATGTGGAAAGATTCCGCATCGCAATACTCTTTTTTCATGGAGGGCTTAAACTTCATAGAGACCTATAAATGTTAAATTCATTATGTTAATTCACACTAAATCCACTAGAACCGAAAAATGAAAAATGAAGCCCCCTGTAATCACCCGGTGGGGGATGATAAGTGAAAAATATAATTATGACATCACAGAAGATTATATCATCTTTAAGCAAAGGAGTCTTGGGCAGGCGCCTACTTTCTGTAGGCCTGATGCTTTTATTTATCTTTCACCTCTCATCTCTTTCTTACGCTCAGGACCAGTCAATAGGCTCGTGGGAGATTTATCCTGCCTACACGTGCTGCACAGATAATATAGTTGTAGGGCAACGCATCTACGCTCTCACCGAAAACAACCTCTTCGCCTTCGACAGCGAAGACGGCAGCGTCGTTACCTTCGACTGGACCCGCCAGCTCAACGATGTCAGCATACGCCTCATGCGCTACAACGAGGCAGTGAAACGCATCATCATCGTCTACGACAACGGAAATATAGATCTTCTCTCTACCACTGACGACGACGACGTAACTAACCTGGCACAGCTGAAGAATAACACAGCATACACCAAGGCCGTCAACTATATTCAGACAGACGGCACAAAAGCCTACCTGTGTACAAACTTCGGCATCGTAGTTGTAGATATGGAAAAGTGTTATATCGAAAACACATATCAGTTAGAGATGAATGTGCGCTCGTGTGCACTCACTCCTACTAATATCTATGCCGGCACCGATTCTGGTCTTTGGACCTGCCAGCTCTCAGCAAATCTTATGGACAAGAGCAACTGGCAGCTGATAAACACCAACCTGAAAGCCGAACGCCTCGAATATTTCTCCGACCGTATATGGGCCCTTGCCGGCCGCTACCTGTTTGTCAGCAAGGCCGACTATTCCGATTTCACAGCGCTCCTCTCGCCCATGGCCACTACGCCCTCGTACATGAAAATAAGCGGTGGCCGACTACTTCTGAGCAGCTCGCTTAAGACCTATATCTTCTCGTCAGCAGACCAATATGAGCAGTACGACGGCGATTTTACTTGGAAAGCCCTCTCGACCGACGGCCGCCTCTTTTGGGTTGCCGACAACTACTCAGGCCTGCAAGCCTACAGCCTCAACGGCAAGACGTTTGAGAAAGCCATATCATCAATTCAGCCCAACAGCCCGCTCCACAACTACGGCCTGCATCTTCGCTTCGCCGGCGACCGCCTGCTTGTCGCGGGCGGCAACTGGAACTATGCCGACACAAGCCTTCCAGGCACGGCCATGATTCTCGAGCCCGACGGCACCTGGATTAATTTCGACTATAATTCAGCTGGCGAGCAAGCGCCCACACAACGGTATATTGACGTGACAAACATCGCGCAAGACCCTGAGGACGAGAATCACCACTACGTTGGCACCGCCCGCAGCGGTATCTTTGAGTTCCGCGATGCCAAATGCGTAGGACATATTGGACTCGAGAACAGCCCCTTGCGCTCAATACTCCCCGACGTGGCTAAGCCGCAGAACTTCGTCTCGGCCGACGGACTTATCTACGACAGCGACGGCAATCTCTGGATGCTCAACTGCATCGAAGAGAAGGGCGACTCGGTAATACGCATCCTTAAGCGCGACGGCTCGTGGCTGGCACTGCCTACGAAGTCCGAGCTGCCCGAGGTGACCACTGCCGACAAGATATTCTTCGACAGCGCAGGGCGCGTGTGGGTCAACTGCCGCCGCGCAGGTTCACGAGGTATCTTTATGCTCGACACCAACGGCACGCTCGACCGCAGCAGCGACGACCGCCGCTACCTGCGTTCGACCATCATCAACCAAGACGGCACCGTCTACACGCCCGACCAATTCTATGATATTACCGAAGACCACCAAGGACATCTCTGGATCTGCACTAACCTCGGACCTTTCCTCATCAACGACCCCGACGATTTCCGCTCCTCGTCGTTCACATTCGAGCAAGTGAAAGTGTCGCGCAACGACGGCAGCGGGCTGGCTGACTACCTGCTGAGCGGCCTTACGACAACTTGTGTAGCCATCGACGGCGCCAACCGTAAGTGGTTCGGCTCGATGAACAACGGTGTTTACCTCATCAGCGACGACTGCCAGGAAGAGATTGCTCACTTCACAACCGCCAATTCGCCAATGCCGTCAGACAACGTCTACGATATAAAGATTCACCCGCAGACGGGGCGCGTCTTCATAGCCACCGACAAAGGCGTATGCAGTTATCTCTCTGACGCTACCGAGGGCGAAGACGAACTGGACAAGAACAACTTCATCATTTATCCCAACCCCGTAGAGCCCGACTACAGCGGACCCATCGTCATGCGCGGTCTGGTTGAGAACAGCGAACTGAAGATAATATCGCCCAACGGACAGCTCATCGTAAGCGGACGCTCAAACGGAGGCACATTCACCTGGAACGGCTGCGACAGCCGCGGCCGCCGCGTAGCCTCCGGCGTCTACACCATCATGGCCAACACCCCCGACGGCAAGAAAGCTGCCTCTGCACGCTTGACCGTCATTCGATAGCCGGTATATTCAATTTCATAGGCATTAATTACTGACTGTCGATAACTTTTCAATAACTCTGAAATAACTCACAACAACTTTTCAAAAACCCACAAAAAACGCCAACCTGTTTTTCTCGCGACAATTCAAAAAAAGTTAGCATAAAGTTATAAAAAAGTTTTCAACAGTTTTCTTCCATTTATAAACAAAGTAACTTATTCATAAACAATACTTTTACGAAGTTATCAACAGAGTTGACAGAACATTATAATCATCATAATCTCTTTTTTTCGAAAAAAGAAATGAACACATATAATAATACAATGACGAAAACTCAGCTGAAATACGAAATCCGCCGCCTTGCGCGCGAGAAAAATGCCATCATCATGGCCCATTACTATGTCGACGGAGCCGTGCAGGACATAGCCGACTTCATAGGCGACAGCCTGGCTCTGGCCCAGCAGGCTGCGAAGACCGACGCCGACATCATCGTGCTCTGCGGCGTTCACTTTATGGGCGAGACGGCAGCCATCCTCTGTCCCGCGAAGAAGGTGCTGGTGCCCGACGAGAATGCTACGTGCTCGCTGGCCGAGAGTTGCCCAGCCGACAGGTTCAAGGCTTTCGTAGAGGCGCATCCCGGCCACACGGTAGTAAGCTATGTCAACACCACCGCTGCCACGAAGGCCGTCACCGATGTCGTCGTAACGTCGAGCAATGCCCGCCAGATCGTGGAGTCGCTGCCCGCTGATGCCAAGATAATCTTCGGCCCCGATCAGAATCTCGGCAACTATATCAATTCGCTCACCGGCCGCTCGATGCTGCTCTGGAACGGAGCCTGCCACGTACATGCCCGCTTCAGCGTAGAGAAGATTCTTGAGCTCAAGGCTGAGCATCCCGAGGCCAAGGTGCTCGTGCATCCCGAGTGCAAGGGACCCGTCGTGAAGCTGGCCGACAAGGTAGGCTCTACGGCAGCGCTGCTTAAGTTTGCCATCGCCGACGAGGCCGACGAGTTCATCGTAGCCACCGAGAGCGGCATCCTGCATGAGATGCAGAAGAAAGCGCCCCATAAGACGTTCATCGCCGCGCCGCCCGACGACAGTACCTGCGCCTGCAATGAATGTGAATACATGAAGATGGTCACGCTCGAGAAGGTCTATGCCTGCCTGCGCGACGAGCAGCCCGTAGTAAGCGTCGACAAGGAGATAGCCGACAAAGCCATCCGCCCTATCGAACGCATGCTCGACATCAGCCGCATGCTCGGATTATAATGTCGATACGAAGAGCTATATTTTTCTGTATGATATTCCTGTCTGTAGTCGCTCTTCAGGCGCAGACAGGAACACTGCCTATTATACATATTGAAACAGATAATCACCAGGCCGTCAATTCAAAGACCATATACGTAGGCGGAACCTTTTACATTGTCGACAGCCATAACTCAGATAATAATTTAGGTTCGAAAGAATCTCCTTTAAATCTCGAAATCCGCGGCCGTGGACATTCGTCGTGGCGAGGAGCAAAGAAGCCCTACAAGATTCGTCTGGCCGAAAAACATCCGTTGTGTGGCCTGCCGACCCACAGGCACTGGGCACTGCTCAAGTTCTACGAGCCTACCGTAGCTGGCCTGCAGTTAGGCAAGATAATGGATATGGATTGGACAGCTTCGGCCGTACCCTTGGAAGTAGTCCTCAATGGCAACTACTTAGGCCTCTATCTGCTGACCCAGACTAATCGCATCAGCAGCAACCGACTTGACATCTACGAACAACCTGACAACAACGAGGACGAGTCCACGATACCATACGGCTGGCTCGTAGAAGTGGACAACTATAAGGAAAGCAACCAGATAACCGTCAGAGAGGGAACCAGTTGGAACCTCAGTATCACCTATCATTCGCCTGAGGTGCTCTCGCAAGCCCAGAAATCATGGCTGACGAACGAGTTCATAAAGATAAACACCGCCATTTATGCCGAGGACAAGGCCAACAGCACCTGGGAGCAGCTCATCGACGTCGATGCCATGGCGCGCTACTTCATCGTTCAGGAAGTGATGGACAACACCGACGGCTTCCACGGCAGCTTCTATCTCCACAAAGATTCGGCCGAGGACGCGCGCTGGGTGGCAGGCCCGCTCTGGGACCTATCGTGCGGCCAGCGCGAGAAGACCGACTACACCTTCCGCATGAAAGCCTCCTACGGCTTCACCCCCCACTGGATAGGCGAGCTCATCAAGGACGAGGATTTCTGCGCTGCCGTCAGGGCAGCCTGGGACGACTTCTATCTCGCCAAGGTCGATTCCTGGATTGAGTATATCGACGACCATCTACTGCCCTGCAGCGAGGCTTACGAAGCAGATAAAAAGCTGTGGCAATATACTGATCAGAATACGCTTCCACAACGCACAGAGAGACTTAAGTCGGCACTGCTTGCCAACATCGAATGGTTCAACGCCAACTTGCCCGTAGGACTCAACAGCGCTGTCGGCGACCTCGAATTTGCCGACCGCAGAGCAGTCAAGGTTGAGTACATAAACCTTGCAGGCCAACGCAATTCCAAGCCGTGGACAGGCATAAACGTCAAGCTGACAACATTTGACGACGGCACTACTGCAACAACAAAAATAATTAATAATTAGTAACACAAGTTTCACTTGTTATTTTATTTATCAAGAATTAGAGAATTCGAGCGAGATTTTTCACTTATAAAATGTATCGTAAGCTGAAGATAACAGAGATGAGCCGCATTAGCGTCGACGAGTTCCGCGCGGCCGAGAAGCTGCCGCTGGCAGTAGTGCTCGACGGCGTACGTTCGCTCTACAACGTAGGCTCCGTCTTCCGCACCTCCGACGCCTTCCGCGTGGCTGAAGTGGTGCTGTGCGGCATCACGGCCACGCCGCCAAACGCCGAGATCCACAAGACCGCCCTCGGAGCCGAAGACAGTGTGGCTTGGAAATTCTTTAAGGATACGATGGAGGCCGTCGCCCACCTGCGCTCTGAGGGCTATACGCTGCTCGCCATAGAGCAGTGCGAAGGCAGCACCATGCTGCAGCATTTCAAGCCCGCGCCCGGCAAGAAATACGCCGTCGTCCTCGGCAACGAGGTCAAGGGCGTGCAGCAGCAGGTCGTCGACGCCTGCGACGCCTGCATCGAGATTCCACAGTTCGGCACCAAACACTCGATGAATGTCAGCGTCACCGCTGGCATCATCATCTGGCATTTCGCCAGCAAGATAATGATATAAAATATGAATTCGGTTTTCCAACCGGTTGGAAAACTGAATTCATCCAGAACTTTTCGGTTTTCCAACCGGTTGGAAAACTGTTTTCCGTGCTTCTATTGTATAGTATCTTAAGTATAGCTTAAAAGCTATCTTTGTTCTAATGGCTTATTAGGGTTTGTCTCATGGGTCAAGGGTTGCTGTTATGCTGTTTATTTCTTATCGATTCGGAAGAGCTTGTCGGAGCGGCGAATCTTGGCGTCGACGCTGAAGGCTACGTTGGAGCCTTGACGGGCGAGCAGGCAGGGGGCGTTGCTGTCGTCGTGCATCTCTTGGATGGTGCCGTAGACTGCTCCCGTCGTGGGTCCCGTGACGAGGAACTTATCTCCTACGTGCAGTTCTGCCGCTTCGATGTGGAACTCGCCCAGTCCGAGGCGGGAGTAGTACTTCGTGCCGCGGCCTACGTAGACCTTCTGCTCGGTGGCCTGTGAGCCGTAGACCTGCGTCCATTCGCCCAGGCGCTGCCCCTGGTAGTAGCCGTCCCAGAAGCCGCGGTTGAACACGGTAGACAGTTTCTTGTCCCACGCATCGAGCCGCTCTTTAAAGTCAGGATGGCCGAAGCTGAGGCCGTCGGCGCTGGCGGGATCGTCGGCTTTCCGCTGTTCGATATCCAGCTTCAAGTCAATGGCCTCGCGGTAGCACTCCACGACGGTGCGCACGTACTCCGGTCCGCGCGCGCGACCTTCTATCTTGAACACGCGCACGCCCGCGTCGACCATCTGGTCGAGGAAGCGGATGGTCTTCAGGTCCTTGGGCGACATAACATATTTATTGTCCACCTCCAGCGCGGTGCCGGTCTCTTTGTCCGTAACGACGTAGCTGCGGCGGCACAGCTGCATACATTCGCCGCGGTTGGCCGAGCGGCCTGTGCTGTGCAGACTGAGGTAGCATTTGCCCGAGACGGCCATGCAGAGGGCGCCGTGGCAGAACATCTCGATGCGCACCGGCCGTCCCGAGGGGCCGCAGATGTGGTCGCGAAGGATGGCTTCGTGGATTTCGCGCACCTGGCCTATATTGAGTTCGCGGGCGAGTACGACGACGTCGGCAAACTGGGCGTAGAAGCTCAGGGCCTCGGTGTTTGAGATGTTGAGCTGCGTCGACAGGTGCACCTCGAGGCCTATGCGGCGGGCGTAGGTCATCACGGCGATGTCTGAGGCTATGACGGCGCTTATCTCAGCTTCCTTGGCGGCGTCAAGGATCTCGCGCATGAGGGGCAGGTCCTCGCCGTAGATGATGGTGTTGACGGTGAGGTAGCTCTTCACGCCATGCTGGCGGCACGTGGCAGCTATCTCCTTGAGGTCGTCGATGGTGAATGCCGATGCCGAGTGGGCGCGCATGTTCAGCCGTGTGATGCCGAAGTAGATGCTGTCGGCTCCGGCTTGCAGCGCCGCGGCGAGGCTGTCGCGCGACCCTACGGGGGCCATTATCTCAAAGTCTTCTCTTCGCATGGTGGATTTTTGAAAAAGTATTTGATTAATTGGAGTTGTTGCGGCTAAGCCGCATGGAAGTTCTCCAAGTATGGAGCGAGCATAGCTCGGGCGATCGCCCCTACGGGGCTTGAACGATAGTTTTTTCAGTTGCCAAATCTATTGTCATTTAACTTCGCCGCGCAGCGGCATGAATCGTATTTGCTGCGAGCAGGATTATGAAGGGCATGAATGGGATGTGGAAGCGTGCTTCGCCGTGGCCAGCGAGCAGGAGCATCAGTGTGCCAGCCACCACGACGGCCACGGCGAGCGAGTGGGTGGCGTGGCTGTAGCGGCGTAGCGAGAGCAGTGCCAGCAGCAGCAGGGCGTAGTATATCATCAGGTTGCCCACTGCGAGCCACTGCACGGCCGAGAGGCGAGGGAAGAGGCGCACGAGAGAGCGCATGCTCAGCGGCTGGTACATATAATGGCGCTCGCGCTTGTCGGGCAGGAAGGTGCATAGGTTGACGTTGTCGCTGGCGTAGGTGTCGACGAGTTTCTTGGGCATCTGCGCCGCGTAGTCGAGGGGGTGCCGGCGAATCCACTCGAGCGCGAGGGCTCGCCAGGCGGAGTCCTTCTGCGCCACGTCGAGGTCGCTGCGCTCGCGGATGGCAGCGGAGCGCGCGTCGGCGCCCATGGAGTAGTCGGCGAGGGCCATCCAGCCCGTCTTGGCCTGAAAGAGGAAGAGTCCGCTCTGGGCCTTATGGGCGAGGCCGATGACGACTATCGTGGCGAGGAAGCCGGCAGCCAGCCGCGCGCTCTTGCGCCACTGGCTGAAGAAATAGAACGCCATGGCCACGAGGAAGACTATGGCCATGGGGCGGAAATAGTTGGCGACGGCCAGCAGGGCGCCTCCGTAGGCTATTTGGTGCTTCGCTATTGCCAGGTGAATGCCAGCGAGGGTGAAGAACATAAACGGCAGCTCGCTCAGCGCCGACGTGCTCTCGCCGTAGTTGGCGGGATAGATGAGCCAGAGGATGAGCGCCACGAAGGCTACGCGCTGGCCGCAGAGCTTCTTGGCCAGGGAGTAGAAGAAGACGGTCATGATGGCCTTCAGCATGGTGTAGAAGAAGAGCAACGGGAAGATGCTGCCCGTAAGCGCCAACGAACATTCGGCGGCGTTGATGGGGCCTAAGTTCCAGAGGAAGGGATAGACGCGAATCATCTTCGCGGCCGGGTAGGCATCGTTCAGCTGCAGGCACTCGCGGGCGAGGCCGATGTAGCCGTCGCTGTCGGGGTAGGGCGTGTAGCCGCAGACGCAGAGTATGATTATCTGCGCCACGGCGAACAGTGCTATGAGGGCGGCGCTGGCGTTGTCGATTCTCTTGTTCATGGCCACAAAGGTAGTAAATTAAGTGAAAAATGAAAAGTGAAAAGTGAAAAATGAAAAGCGAAAAGTGAAAAATGAAAAGCGAAAAGTGAAAAATGAAATTATCTTTTGATGAAAAGAGTAGTGAAAAGCAAAAACATTAAACCTTTAACCTTAAACATTAAACTTTATTACTACCTTTGCGGTCATGAAGATTGGAAATATCGATTTGGGCTACAGGCCCGTCATGCTGGCGCCTATGGAGGACGTCACCGACATAGGCTTCCGTCTGCTCTGCCGCAGGCTCGGAGCGGCTATGGTTTATTCCGAATTTGTCTCGGCCGACGCCATCGTGCGCCTCATAAAAAAGAGTATGCGCAAGCTGGAGGTGTGCGACGAGGAACGGCCGGTGGCCATACAGATCTACGGTCGCGAGCCCGAACCTATGGCCGAGGCGGCGCGCATAGTAGTGGAGCAGGCCCAGCCCGACGTGCTCGACATCAATTTCGGCTGCCCCGTGAAGAAGATTGCCACGAAGGGCGCCGGCTCGGGCCTGCTGAAGGACCCTCCCAAGCTGCTGGCCATCACGCGCGCCGTGGTAGATGCCGTAGGCTCGCAGGTGCCCGTCACCGTGAAGACGCGCTTGGGCTGGGACCACGAACACAAAATCATCGTAGAGCTGGCTGAGCAGCTGCAGGACTGCGGCATCGCGGCCCTGACCATCCACGGCCGCACGCGCTCGCAGCTCTACTCCGACACGGCCGACTGGACGCTCATCGGCGAGGTGAAGCGCAACCCCCGCATGACGATTCCCATCATCGGCAATGGCGACATCACCAGTGCCGAAGGAGCCTTGGATGCCTTCGAGCGCTACGGCGTGGACGCCATCATGGTGGGACGAGCCACCTTCGGCCGTCCGTGGATTTTCAAGGAGATAACCGATGCGCTGCACAACCCCGATGGGCAGCACGAGCCGCTCAGCGTAGACTGGAAAATAGGCATCCTCAAGCAGCAGATAGAGACCTCCGTAGAGCGCCTCGGCGAGCTCAGCGGCATCCGCCACGTGCGTCGCCATCTGGCCGCCTCGCCTCTGTTCAAAGGCATTCCCGACTTCCGCCAGACGCGTATCCGTATGCTCCGCGCCGAGAAGGTCGACGAGCTGTTCGAGATTATAGAAGACACACGAAAACTACTAAACCAATAGCTATGAAAAAAATGTTCGCTTGCATCGTTGTCGCCGCCGCGATGCTGATTGGCGCCACGGCATCGTGGGCGCAACCCTACACTATTTATCCCGTTCCGCACGAGCAGCTGCTCGGGCAAGGCTCGGCCACCATTGGAACGACGGTCACCATCGTAGCCGAGACTGGCATCGACAAGGCTACTGTAGACAGGGCCCTGCAGATCCTGAACGAGCACGGGCTGAACGCTGTGTGCAGCAGCAAGCCCCAGGCGGGCAGCGCAAATCTCTTGTTGGGCATCAACGGGTCGCAGCAGCTGGCCGACAAGCAGGCCCGCCGCCTCAAGCTGTGCCGCAAAGTGTTTGAACTCAACAAATTCGACCGCCACATCCTCAATATCTCTGCCGACAAGAAAGGCCTGGCACAGATATTGATCCTGGGCGAGACGACCGATGCCACGTTCTGCGGACTGGCCTCGCTCGAGCAGATTCTGGACGCCGCAGGCGGTACTGATGCGCGTCTCGCCTGCCTGACGATAAACGACTATGCCGACATTCGCGACCGCGGAGTCATCGAAGGCTACTATGGCGTGCCCTATTCGGCTGAAGTGACCAAGGACCTCTTCCGCTTCATGGCCAAGTACAAGCTTAATACTTATATGTACGGAGCAAAATCCGACCCGTATCATTCGAAGCTGTGGGCCGACCCCTATCCTACGACCATCACGCCGCAGCAGAAAGAGATCGGATACCTCACGCAGCAGATGCTGGCCGACATCACGGCCGTGGGGCAAGCCACGAAAGTAAACTTCATCTGGGCCATTCACCCGGGGACAGCCTTTACCGACACCAGCGACGATGTTCTCAACAAGATAATGCGTAAGTTTGAGGTTATGCACCAGCTCGGCGTGCGACAGTTCGGAGTCTTTGTCGACGACGTGGGCGTGCCATCAGATGATGCTGTGCTGCGGCGCGGGGCCGAACGCCTCACTCAGTTGCAGCAGCGCATCGACCGTCGCTGGAATCAGTCTGCGGCCGAAGCTGCAGACACCGTCAAGCCACTGCACTACGTGCCGCAGCTCTATGCCTTCTCATGGGTTTCGCGAGAGCAAGGCCATCGCTTCTTCCAGTCGCTGGCATCGGTGCCGGAGAAGGTGAGAATCTACATCACAGGCCGTAACGTCTGGTCGGTGCCCAACAGCCTCGACCTCGAGATAGTGAAGCAGTGGCTGGGTCACGGCACCAGCTGGTGGTGGAACTACCCCTGCAACGACAACGACGTGACGAAGCTCTTCTGCATGGACACGTACGCCAACTTCGCCGACGAGAGCCATATCGACAACCTCGCACGCCTCGAACCGCAGCTCGAAGGCACGCCCACGCTCATCATCAATCCCATGCAGCAGGGCGAACTCTCGAAGATAGCGCTCTTCAGCGTCGCCGACTATGCCTGGAATAATGAGGGCTTCAACAACGACCGCTCATGGCAGCAGGCCATACCGGCCGTCGTGGGTCAACGGTTTACAGAGCCGCTGCGCACGGTACTGCCTCTACTCAGATATTACGAGGCCGACGGCCTGGCCTACGCAGTGAAGAACTATCGCCAGAGCGTGGCTGAAGGCCGTCCGCGGCCAGTAGCGCTCGTCGCTCACCTGAAAGCCGTTGGCGAGGCCTGCGCACTGCTGGAGCAGATGAAGACGTCGCAGCAGCTGTCCGACAGGCTCTTTTACGACGACCTGCGCCCCTGGCTGCTTAAGCTTAAGGCCATGGCCGCCGAGACCGTAGACCGCCTCGAAGGGCGCACAACGACCAGCACTGACCTCGACAACAACCCCGACTTCCAGTTCCCCATACTCACAGGTCTGGGCGACGAAATCCAGCTCAGCGTGAAGACGGCCGAGCCCTCGGCCACGCTCCTCGAGCCCCTGCTGAAAGAATTGCGCGAGAAGGAATGACCCTCTCGCGACGGCCTCGCGCCAGCGTATTCTTGCCTCCGAATTTTTTTTCTTGCCTCGGCTGCAACTTTTTCGAAACCAGTTGCGTCAAACGAATGAGAATAAACAAATAAAACAATATCAAAAATGAAAGCAAAACTTTTTACTCTCATGCTCGCGCTCGTCATTGGCGCAGCAAACGTGAACGCAGAAACACAGTTGACGGTCAACGGCCGACCCGCAACAAAGCAGGAGAAAGCCGTGGCCAAGCAGATGGTGCAGAAAGGCTCATCGATGGCCAAGAAAGGCGTGCAGATGGCTGCTAAGGCTATCACCGACCCCGACAAGGCCGAAGCTATGAGCGAAGAGCTGGAGCGCATGGGCGAGGAGCTGGAACAGCTGGGCGACTCACTCGAGCAGCTGGCCGACGACACCACCTTCCTCTATGGCGACAGTCTGGAACTCGCTGGCGACTCGCTGCTCTCTGGCGACGATTTCGACGATTTCATCAATGGCTTCGAAGACGGTTGGGGAGGCTCACTGCCCCAGTGGATACACACGTGGTGGGGCAAAATCATTGCCGGCGGACTGGGCATTATCGTTGGCCTGCTCGGTATTTTGATTGCAATCTTCGTGATCATAGTCCTGTTCCTTGTCTTCACGGCTCCACTCTGGGTCATAGCCCTCGTCATCTGGCTTATTGCTCGCAACAGCAAGACACCGGCATCAAAAGAATATATGCGCTATCAGACGCCGCATGCCGGGAAAACAACTCATACGGACCAAGCAGCTCAGACGGCTCAAGAGGCACAACAAACCCAGACGGCTCAAGAAACCCAGTCGGCCCAGGCTTCTTACGCTTCGGCTCAGCCTGAATATTCCACATCGGAGTATAGCAACGAGCCTGTGCCCGTCGAGAAAACCGAACTGTGGCAGAGCGGAGTTATGTACTGCTGTATAGGTATAGGCCTTGCTATCCTGTTATACTCCTTAGGCCTCGGTGGCCTTTGGGGCATAGGAGCTCTCGTTGCCTGCTTAGGCGCGGCCAAGCTAATCATAGCCTATTCTCAGAAGTAACGTTTGAGATGTCCTCCCAAGGCTCCATTCTTCAGGCAGCAGCCACCGGCAGCCATGATGCTTTCGCCTCGCTGGTGAGGCAGTATCAAGGCCCTGTGCGCCGCTTCCTGTTGCGTATGACGCAGGGCGATGCCATGCGAGCCGACGACTTGGCGCAGGAGACCTTCATAAGGGCCTGGCAACACCTGCGCGACTTCCGTGCTGAGGCGGCCTTTCGGACGTGGCTCACCAGCATCGCCTACCGCCTCTTCCTCGACGAGCAGCGCAAAGCGAAGCAGCAGACGCTGTCGCTCGACGACTCTACTCAAGGCATTGCAGCCTTAGCCTCTGCCCAACCATCAGCGAAGGCAGCAGGCATGAGTATCGATATCGACAGCGCGCTCGCCACGCTCTCCGAAGCAGAGCGCACATGCGTGACGCTGCAGTGCATCGAGGGCTACAGCATCCGCGATATTGCCGAAATCACGTCGATGAACGAGAACACCGTCAAGAGCCATCTCCTTCGAGGCAAGCAACATCTCGCTGCCTTCCTACGCAAGAATGGTTATGGTTGAATCGCCGACAGCAGAGTAAACGAATTGCCTATCGAAAGTCATATAATAAAGAAGGGAGTCAGCATAATTTGCCTGATTCGCTGACAAAGACATAAATGCAGTTATGGAAAAATCTTCACTAACAGATGAGCAGTTGCTCGAGTCGTTCTTCGCAGACGCACACTCGGCACAGCCCGACGACGGCTTCACCGACCGCGTCATGGCTGCTATAGAGACCATAGACGTGCAGCAGACCGCTGCCGCTGCAGAAACTGCTCCGGCAAGTGCTGCCCTGAGTGTCGCCCCGACGTTGTCGGTAGCTCGATTCGGACTGCGCGGCCTTTATGTAGTAGCAGCAATTATAGCAGCTGGTCTGCTCCTGCGAGCCGGCTACGACTTATTCGTCTTTATCGCCAATATCCATCTTTCAGACGCTCTCGTGGGGCTCATGCTCGGCATCCATCGCCTGCGCGATGCCATAGCCCCTCCCACTCCCTCGCAGCTCGTAAGTCCTGCCATAGCCCTCGTCGTGCTCATGACTCTTACCATACAGCGCTGCTCTACACTCATCCACAACTTAGAGCGCTAAGGATTTTTGCAAAAGAAAGAGGCCGTGCACCACTGTCGGTGCACGGCCTCTTGCGCATGGTTACGAGTCTACAAAGCCACGTTAGTTGGTTTTGCCCAGGATTATGTTCACGAGGGCTGTGACGTCTGCAATAGTGATGCTCTCATCATTGTTGACGTCGGCAGCAGCGTGGTTGTACTGCCCTTCTGTGTCCTTGCCCAGGATGATGTTCACTAAGGCTGTGACGTCGGCAATAGTAACACTGCCATCGCCGTTGACATCGCCGGCTAAGTCTATAGGATCAAAGTAGAAAGCCTCGATAGAGCCGGTGTTCTCGTCGCCTGCGAGGAAGGCGCTGAAGCCCTTTACTACGTTCTCTTCCGAGTGGAAGAAACCAGCCTTGGTGCCATCAGTTCCGAGGACGTAGTCTGTGGCGGCGTCAATAGTTGTTGCAGCATAGGTGCCGGTGAGAGCTGTTTCGCTCTGGGGATCAGCCTTCTCGCCTGAGAGAGCCACGGTAGCTGAGTTGCTCTCGCTTTCGAGTAACACGGGAGTGCCGGCAGCAATAGTCGCAGAACCTTCCGACTTATCCAATATATTGCCATTGCCTCTGTCAAGCGTGAAGGCGGTAGCGCTGGTAACCTCTGCAGCGTAAGGCAGGCAAAGTGTTGTGTAGTACTTGCCGTCGACGGAATAGTCAAACGTTACGGGCAGCTCGGTAACCTCCTCGAGATACCAACTGACATAGCGGGCGTTGGCGCCTTCGATAGTCAGATTAGCACCGCGGTCGGCACTCTGGGAGTTATCGCCGTTATCGTAGAAGTAGGCAGTGTCCGACTGGATAGCATAGCCGCCTAATGAAAGACCGTCAATGAAAGCTACCGTTGAGGCTGCATCGTCTGTGACCCATTCCCAAGCGTCCTTTGTCATGCCATTGGCCATGCCCGAACCATAATTGACCAGCATCGTGCCGTCGAAATAGAAGATGGTGGAGCCATCGGTGGCGTCAGACATATTGAACTTGCTGTTACTTGCCAGGCCTGCTGCAAGATACATGCTGCTGGTCTTACCCTTGATGCGATAGAAGCCGGCTGTGGGGAGATTCAGGGTCAGGCCGCTGATGGCCGTTTCGAGATTAGTCTTTGCTGTCTGCAAATCGGTCTTCGTTGCGCTTTCGTCTTCGTAAGCTGTATTGGCTGCTGCGAGGGTTGCGGTATATGTATCGTCGGATGTGTATTGGTTTAAACCAGAGCCAAATGGAATGCTTGTGCATCCTTCGATGACTTCCTTCAAGGCGTTGCGGTAAGGAGTCAAGTCTTCCAGCAGAGCCTCGATGGCTGCGGTCACTTCGGCATTAACAGCGTATGTGCTCTCTGCAAATACCATAGGCACACCACCGTCGCCGTTTGCATCGTATGTGATGACAGGACCCGTGTAGCTGGTGCTTACAGACATCGTGTAGCTGTTGCCCGTCGTGGCAATTGTGGCGCGGACGCGTACGCCTGGAGGAACGATTTCGTCAGCGATACCGTCGTCGAGGGTTATGTAGGCAGGAGTATTGGAGAAAATCCAAGTGGAGCCGTATGTACCAGTACCCACTGAAGCAAACTGCTTTTTGCCTACATTATACATATAGTAGTTGCCATCACGCTCAATGAAGCCCCAGAGGTTGTTCGGGTCTGTGGCATCTGGGGTAGTGCTGCCATACCAGAGGTATTCGGCATTGTCATTGGTTGCGTCAACACTGCTGCTGTGACTGGAATCATAAACCATAGCACCACGGGCATTCACGATGGTGTAATAGACATCGGTGCGCGGGGTGTAGTTGATGTTGGCGGGAACGGCAGCTGTGCTGACTGCAGAAGCCAACGTCGAATATGCGCTACCGTAATCTCCTGTGGGATCGTCATAGACAGCCTGGGCAGTAGTGATAGCCGTGCTGAGTGTAGTTGCGGCAGTAGAGTTGATATATCCGAGAATGCCTGCGTTGTCAACGAGCGCCTGCGCTGCGGCTATAAGTTCGCCGAGAGCGCTCTTGTCGCTGGTTACGGCATCAACATCTTCTGCAAGCCAGAAGGTGGAACCTTGGTCGAGAGCAGACCAATACTGGATATCGCCTGATGAACGTGAATTTAAATATTTCAGTGAACTGTCATAGAAGCCAAAACCGCGTGTGCCACAATACCAGGAAGTATTAGTTTGCTGCTTCAGTTCCCAAGTTTTCTCTGTTGAGCCCATTGTAGCTGGATTGGTTCCATTGATATAATTGCCTTCGCCGGAAGCTTTGTTGATAATCTTTATGCCCTCAATAGGATTACCAATGAATGCCCACTTATGTGCATCGTCTCTGATCAGGCTTTCTTTCTTAAAGGCAATAGCGGTGCCATTCGTGGAAATGTAATACTCTGCATTATAAGATGCATGACCATGCAGATAATACCATGTGGCGCTTGCATAGTCCGTACTTGCCGTGAAGGGCATGTCGAAGCCATCAACGGTAACATTTATCGTAGCAGCGGAGGCATCGGGCACAACGTCTGTGCTGAAGGAATAATTGGTATAGGGGAAGGTGATGCTGGCAGGTAGTGAAACTGCAGCACCGATGTCCTGCGTTTCTGTTGCACTGTAGGTGTTGCCGCCGTAGGTGTAGGTGTAGGTTACGTCGCAGACGGGAAGGACTTCCTCGACTTGGAAATAAGATCCTGTGCCATCTACATACCATTTGGCGAGGCCACCATTACCATTGTCGTTGAGCAAATGAGGATAGCCATAACCACTTGCATCATCCGAAAAAAGGAAATATCCAGGATAACGGGCTGCGCCAAAATAATACCACGTTGAAGCAGTACTTGAAACTCCTGGAGTAGTGGTCAGATACTGATTACCACCAAGGCCAGCCTTGCTGACGATATTTACGCCTGTACCTCCAACGGAGATAAATGCAAATTTATAGGCATCAGTCTTTGGATTTGAAGTATTCGTTCCTGCATTCGTACCGTCTGCATAAACATAACGGCCACGTCCTGTCTTGAGATAATACCATTTGGGATTTTCAAGCGTTGAAGTCTCATACTGGGGAACTTCAACAATCGACCAAGAAGTACCTTCTGCATCGCCTGAAGCGGGGCGCCAATATCCAGTGGTCATTACGCCACTGCCGTTGCAGTCCCAGCAGCCAGAAGAAAGGTCGCTCGTCTTGGAGATGCAGAGAAAACCTGTATTGTAAGGATTCTCCTTGATGTACCATGTGGTACCTTCATCTGCAAAGCCTGTTCCAACCTCCACCAGTTGTTTACCGTTGACAGAGCTTACAATCTTAACGCCATCATCAAAGTTTGAACCATTGACAGCGATAAAATAGAACTTTGCGTTTGTACTGGAAAAGTCAAACGTTGGCGTGATGGCTGCATCGTCTCCTGCATACTGTTCAAAGTGATACGAGCGATAGCTCTGAATCGCATAGAGCACAGGATTGTTAGCGTCTGTCGTCAGCGTTGGCATTGTCACCGCAGCCCATGACCCCACCGTTCCCAGCAGGGCACAAATTAAGAGTAGAAATTTCTTCATTGTGTTAAGTTAGTTATTTAGTTGAAGTTTTTTTTAAGAAGCAGGCGCATGAGTGCGCACAAATTGTGTAGCAAATTTAGTCAAATAAATCTGTATGTTCCTAATTTTAAGCACGAAAAGTGGTTTTTGCGATGTTTTTTGGGCTTCTGGTGTGTATTATTGACCATTGTTGAGGCTGTTGTTTAATAAATTATGTACTTTTGCAGCCGTAATAAGCAGCTCTTTAAGTTTGTAATTAGAAATAATGTCACATCTGTCATACGCCGTCGTAGGTACGGGAGCCATAGGCGGCTACTATGGGGCCAAGCTGGCCCGCGCCGGCAGGGAGGTGCACTTCCTGCTGCACAGCGATTATGATTATGTCTGCCGTCATGGGTTGCGCGTCAGCTCGTGCGACGGCGATTTCGCGTTGCCCCAGGTGCACGCCTACGGCGATGCTGCAGCGATGCCTCAGGTCGACGTGCTACTGGTTGGCCTGAAGACCACCAACGAGCACCTGCTGCGCACGCTACTCCCTCCCCTACTCCACTCTGGCACGCTCGTCGTGCTCATCCAGAACGGTATAGGCCTGGAGGCCGATGTTCAGGCGTGGTTCCCCGGGCAGCCGCTGGCCGCGGGGCTGGCCTTCATCTGCTCGTCGAAGACCGCACCGGGGCAGATCACTCATCAGTGCTACGGCAGCATCAATCTGGGTAACTACTCGTGTAGCGACGCCGCCCTCTTCGCGGATGTCCTCGGAGATTTCGTCGAGGCCGGCATCGAAGCCCACGAGGTCGACTACCTTGAGGCGCGTTGGCGCAAGGCGGTGTGGAATATGCCGTTCAACGGCATGACCGTGGCTCTGCGGACGCAGACCGACCAGCTCGTCAAGAATCCTGCCACGCGCCAGCTCATACACGAGCAGATGATGGAGGTCGTCGGCGCAGCCCGTGCCCTCGGCATAACAGCCTTCGGCGAGGAGTTTGTCGAGAAGATGATCAGGATGACCGACGAGATGGTGCCCTACTCGCCCTCGATGCGCCTCGACTTCGATTTCCATCGCCCCATGGAGGTCTACTACCTCTACACGCGCCCCATCGCCGAGGCTCGCGCCGCAGGCTTCCCAATGCCCCGCCTCGAGATGCTCGAGAGCCAGCTGCTGTTCATAGAAGAGCACGACCTGCGGCCGTAGGTCTTGAAGTGTCAAGCGAGCATAGCTCGAGCGCTTGAGGTATCAAGCGACCAAAGGTCGAGCGCTCTAATTCTTGATAAAAAAGAAAAAACATTGAAAATAGAAACCCTTAAGCCTTTTGCGGAAAACCCTTAAGCCTTTTGCGGAAAACCCTTAAGCCTTTTGCGGGAAACCCTTAAGCCTTTTTGCGAAAACCCTTAAGCCTTTTGCGGAAAACCCTTAAGCCTTTTGCGAAAACCCTTAAGCCTTTTCGTCAATCATCATTCATCATTCGTCACTCATCATTCGTCATGAAAGAGATTTACCTTGCCGGTGGCTGTTTCTGGGGCACCGAGCATTTCTTCAAGCAGATAGAGGGAGTCGCCGAGACCGAAGTTGGCTTTGCCAACGGCCACACCGAGGCCCCGACATATAAAGAAGTCTATACCGACACCACCGGCTATGCCGAGACCGTCCGCATCCGCTACGACGAGCATGTGGCCGACCTGGAGTTCCTGCTGAATATGTTTTTCAAGGCCATAGAGCCCACCAGCCTCAACCGCCAGGGCCACGACGAGGGCACGCGCTACCGCACCGGCGTCTACTACACCGACGCGGCCGACCTGCCCGTCATTCGAAAGATCTTTGCCGAGCAGCAGGCATTGCTGGCCGAACCGATTGTAGTGGAGGTTGAACCCCTCCGCAACTTCTATGCCGCCGAGGACTACCATCAGGATTACCTCGACAAGAACCCTGACGGCTACTGCCACCTGCCCTTAGAGCTTTTCGCCTGGGCACGGAAACAACACAGTACCAGCCGATCATGAGAAAGAGAGCTGTCATCGTGGGCGCCAGCTCCGGCATTGGGCGCGAAGTAGCACGACTGCTTTTGTCCGACGGCTGGTCGCTGGGCATTGCGGCGCGTAGGGAAGAGCCGTTGCGCCAGTTGCAGGCACTGGCCCCCGACCGCGTTGAGGTGATGGCCATTGACATCACGAGCGGGGATGCCGACCGGCAGCTGCTGACGCTCATCGAGCGCCTCGGCGGCATCGACCTTTACTTTCACGCCTCAGGAATTGGCTGGCAGAACCGCGAGCTGGAGCCAGACAAAGAGCTGCGCACGGCCGAGACGAATGCCAGGGGCTTTATACGCATGGTAGGCGCGGCGTTTAGGTATTTTGCCTCCCCTCGGGCTGAAGGTGAAGAGGCCGTCATAGCTGCCATCACCTCCATAGCTGGCACCAAAGGTCTTGGGCCCGCACCGGCCTATTCAGCCACCAAAGCGCTCCAAGCTACCTATCTCGAAGCCTTGGAGCAGCAGGCACGCCAACGCCGCCTGTCTGTCCATATCCTCGACATCCGCCCCGGCTTCGTCGACACTGCACTCCTGCGCCCCTCCGACGCCACGAAAGAGGCGGCGTTCGCCTATCCGATGATGATGCAGCCCGAGGCAGTGGCCAGCGACATCGTCGAGAGCATAAAGAAACGCCGCCACGTGCGCGTCATCGACTGGCGCTACCGCCTCCTCACCTCAGCCTGGCGACTCCTCCCTCGCTGGCTGTGGCGACGGATAAGGCTGTAGGTGAAATCACTCGTCATTACGAATGGCCAACAGCTGTTCGCCGTGGGTCTTCGTCTTAATCTGTTTGCCCGCGATGATGTCCTCGATGATGCCCTCTTCGTTGATGATGAAGGTCGTGCGGACGGTGCCGAAGTACTTGCGGCCGTACATGCTCTTCTCCGCCCAGACGCCCATCTGCTCGACGAGCGCGTGATCGGTGTCGGCGATGAGGGGGAAAGGCAGTTCGTGCTTCGCCTTGAACTTCTGATGAGAGGCCGCACTGTCAACGCTGACGCCCACGACGGCGTAGCCCTGCTTGCGCAGTGCACTGTAGTTGTCGCGCAGGCTGCAGGCCTCGGCCGTGCAGCCGCTGGTGTTGTCCTTGGGGTAGAAGTAGAGGACGAGCTTCTGTCCTCTGAACTGGCTGAGGCGGATCTCCCGTCCGTCCTCGTCGATGCCCAATCTCTCGGGCGCTTGGTCTCCGATTTGCATAATAGTATGTGGAAGGTTATGTTCTTTTGCGCACAAATGTATGAAAAAGATTTGAGAGCTACGTCATGAGTAGCAAAAAAAAGTTTCCTTCCATCACTCAGCAAAGAATAATCACAGAGCACTGCGTAGCCAGAAAAAAGCAACGTTTCTGACTTAACTTTGCACCGGCCAAAGCGTAATTTATGTGTATGACACGCTCAGAATTCGAACATATAGTCAGCCGCCTACGATGCTGCCCATCGAAGTGCCGGTGACGATGTCTACGGGGATGCCAGCACGTTCCAGCACCTTCAGCACGCCGATGTGAGCCATGCCCTTGGCACCGCCGCCGCTGAGCACAACGCCGACTTTGGCCCTCGGCCGGGCTGAAGGATGCCCGGCAGAGTCCTCCTGTGCGGAGCCCTGAGCCTGCTCCGTGGTATCCACGGTGGCGGCAACCGGGTCTGTGGTCTGTGCGCTTGCCGTGGCGCACATCCATGCGGTCATCGCAATGATAATCTGGATTCTCATAGTGTGATAGTCGTATTATTATATGTTTTAACTTCCTTCTAACTTCTCCTCTGAAGGTTCAGATGGTTTGTCAGCGTTAATCTGTTTCATTGTTGGCGCAAAGGTAATAAAAGATTAGGGATTAGGGATTTTTTGTAGAAAAGATAGCCAGCGGGCGTTGCTGCCTGCATTTTTTCGTCTGATGTTTGCAACTTCCTGGCTGATAGTTGCGTCAAACAGACAGAGAGATGTAATAAATCAGTCCTGCGCAGGTCTTGGTTACAGATTGACGGATTAACAGATTAACGGATTAACAAAATTAACAGATTAACAAGATTATGGAACTGATGACTATCACCGCCGCCGCCATCATGTCGATGTACATGAGCGCCGCACATTCCAGCAACAACGACTTCCGCTATAATGCCGACATACAGGACGGCCGCGTGAAGACTCAGTATGTCTATCGCGAGACGGGCAACGAACTCACGCCACGTCTGCGCTACGACTACGCCTACGACGAGCACGACCGCATCGCCAGCAGGACCACCTACCTCTGGAACGGCCTCGACTGGCAACCCGCAGCACGCTGGAGCTACAGCTATACGCCTTCAGGCTACGCCGTGGAGCTCTCGCGATGGAACGCCGTACGCCGCCGCTTCGACGGCGCTACTGCCAAGACCGTCTACACCTTCGCCCCCGATGCCACTGCCGCTTACGTCACCTCCTTCGCCCGGCGCGACGACCGCTCAGACTACAAACTCACCGACAGCCTCCTCGCTGCATACCCGCAGGCTGTGGGTCCCGACCTGCTCGCAGAGCATCGCTGACACTGATGTGCAAACCATCCATAAATACTTTTTCAATTGAGACATTATCAACTGTTTCATCAAGCTTGATGAAACCCCGGGCGGCCATCCGTGAGGATAGCTGCCCGGTTCTAAAATCTGGAATAAAGTGAGATGAGCTGTAATAATTAGCAGCGGTAAGGGTCTATTAAACAGAAGAACGTCTAAAACCAGACAATGACAGACAGAGAACTGAGCCGACTGATTCTTTCGGTCGGCTCTTTCGTTGGGCAAAAAAAAGTTGTTGATGAGTGTAATATTCTCCCTCTGACGTGTGTATATATTAGTAGAAAGGACTAAATTTGCACCACAATCAAATCTAACAAAGAAACGATGGGAAACAAAACGATTCTGCTGGCAGTCGGCTCGCTGCTGCTGCAGACGGCCATCATGGCCGCTCCACAGCTGTTCGGCGATGGCCGGAGCGATTATAAAATAGTCGTTGCCGCAGGAGCTGCGGAGTCTGAGCAGACGGCAGCGCGCGAGCTGCAGGCCTATATAAAGCTAATAAGCCGTGCCGAGCTGCCCGTCGTAGAGGCTGCTGAGGCTGGGGCCCGGCACCTCGTGTACGTAGGCTTCGACAGCCGCGTGAAAGCCATCACCGGCGCGCCCGTCCCGGACAAGGACGACGAGTCCTTCACCTACGAGACGCGCGACGGCAACCTCTATATCTACGGCGGCCGTGGGCGCGGCACTATGTACGGTGTCTTCACCTTTCTTGAGCGGGAACTGGGAGTGCGCTGGTATGCCACCGACTGCACCGTAGTGCCTAAGCGCAAGGCCTACAGGCTCGGCGACCTGCACGTCCACGAGGAGCCTGCCATCCGCTACCGTTTTGCTCAGTACTACAACACGATGAACGATGCCTGGTGCGGACACAATAAGAACAACACGCTTTGGGCAGCTCGCCGCACGGCTTACGGAGGCGTTGGGGCCTACTGGAATGCACACACCTGCGGGCAGTTTGTCGATGCCGAGGAGCTGTTCGAGAGCCACCCCGAATATTTTGCTATGCGTGGCGGGCAGCGCATTGCTGACGGACAGCTGTGCCTGACAAATCCTGAGGTGCTCAGCATTTGTATTCAGGAAATGCTGAAGGCCATACAGACCTATCCCGACTACTGGGTCTACAGCATGTCGCAGAACGACAACAAACTCTTTTGCGAATGCAAGCAATGCACGGCGCTGGCCGAGCGCTACCAGGCCCAGTCGGGAGTTATGCTGTGGTTCGTCAACCAGGTGGCTGCTGCCGTGAAAGAGGTCTACCCCGACAAATATGTCGGCACCTTTGCCTATCAATACACGCGGAAAGCTCCCGTGGGCATCGTGCCGGCGGATAACGTCGTCATTCGCCTATGCAGCATCGAGTGCTGCTTCGCACATCCGCTCGACCAATGCGAGCACAACAAGGCCTTCATGGCCGACCTGAAAGCCTGGCAGCAGATAGCGCCCCGCCTCTACATCTGGGACTACGTCGTTAACTTCGCGCAGTACCACGCTCCCTTCCCCAACATGCAGGTGTTGGCGCGCAATATCCAAATCTTCAGGGAACATAATGCCATTGGCGTTCAGGAGGAGGCTCAGTATCAGTCGCCTGGAGGGGAGTTTGCAGAGCTTAAGTCGTGGCTGCTGGCACGTCTGCTATGGAATCCTTACCAGCCCACGCAACCGCTCATAGAAGAATTCGTGCGCGCTTACTACGGAGCTGCCGCTGATGCCGTGCTGGAGTACATACAGATGTGTCGAGACCTTGTCACGCCGCAGACGGTGCTCGGGATATTCATCCGCCCCAATCACGAACTCTTCAACGACGATTTCACCGCCGCTGCTCGCCGCCTGCTCGATAGTGCCCGCAAGCTTGTTGAAGGCGACTCGACGCTCGCAGCACGTCTCGACCGTGTGCGTATGCAGCCTATGTTTCTCCACGTGATGCGCTCGCCCGAGGCCGCCAAAGCCGACGGCACGAGCGACGAATATTTCCGTCTGATGCGCGACAACAACTACCGGCCGCGCGAGAACAAGGACGTTCAGGCTTTCATCGAAGAATGGGAGGCGCGCTGACTCAGCGTATGATAGCCTCGCACTGCGCTGGCTCGTTCGTCGTGATATAGTCGACGCCTAAGGCCTGCATGGCGCGTATGTCCTTGGGGTCGTCGACGGTCCATACGTTGACGTTCATGCCCAGGCGGTGGGCTTCGCCGACCCACTCGGGATGTGCCTGGAACTTCGAGAAATGGTAGTCGATGCCGTTGAGGCCCATGCGATGCAGCTCCTCGGGCGCACGGTCGCCTTCGAGATAGGCCACATCAGCGTCGGGCGCCAGGGCGTGGATCGTCTGGCAGGCTTCGATAGAGAAGGAGATGTACATCACGCGGTCCTCGAGCTTGCGACAGCGTATCTCGCTGACGGCCATGGCCGCACAGGCGCGGCTGCGCTGAGGGTCGCGATGCGTCTTCACCTCTACGACGAGGCGCGTGGGGCTCTTGCTCCGCTTCAGGATCTTGAGCAGCTGTTTCAGCTCGGGCATGCGCTCGCCGTTGCTCAGGCGCAGTCGCTTGCACGCCGCGAAGGTGGTGTCCTGAAGGCTTACGCCGTCGTATTTGTTGTCGTGGTTGACCATGATGTGGTTGTCGCGCGTAAGCCAGATGTCTATCTCCGAGCCGAAGATACCGAGGTCCAAGGCACGGCGGAGCGAGGTGCGAGAGTTCTGGGCAGAACTCTCGGAGCGCCATTCGCCGCGGTGGGCTATCGTCTGGCAGCGCTGGGCTGCTGCAGGAGTGAGTGTGAGCCATGCTAAGAGGCTGAGGATGAAGTAGAGGTGTTTCATGCTAAGAATGTTTTTTTCGCAGCAAAGATATAAATAATGTGCTGAAACTTCATAACTTTCGTCACCTTTTTGTATTTTTGTCGCATGAACCCCGATAATAACTAAAGAAAAGGAAATATGAAACGATTCCATTACCCCACGGCAAAGGGTCGCGTAGAGCGGCTGTTTGCTCTCTTGTTCTCCATCTGCCTCACGATGAACGTGCTGGCCTTCGAGCGCCAAACCATCTGGCCCAAGGGTAAGATGCCCGATGCACAGTCGCATCAGATAGCCGCCATGACCGACGAGACCGGCGATGCCAAGTTCAAGGCCGACAAGCACCGCGTAGCCTATCTCGAATGGTTCGACGCGCCGTCCCCCGACGTGAAGAACGGCGGTTGCATGATCCTCATCTCAGGCGGAGCCTACTACAACACCTGCGACGTAAGCCTCATAAAGCAATGGCGCGAGCGTTTCACGGCGCTGGGCTTCCAGTGCGTCAACTTCGTCTACCGCACGCCGCGTCCCGAGGGGCTGCCTATCTATCAGACGGCGTGGGAGGACGGCCAGCGCGCCGTGCGCTTGGTGCGCAGCGAGGCTAAGAAGCGAGGCTTCGACCCAGAGCGGATAGGTGTCATCGGTATGTCTGCCGGTTCCCACTTAGGGCTCCTCCTCGCCACCAGCTCGCAGACACCAGCCTACACACCCGTTGACAAGATAGACGCTCTCCCCTGCCACATCAACTGGGCGCTCTTGAACGCGCCTGCCTACGTCACCACCGACGGCGAGGCGGGCACGCCAGCTACACGTCAGGGCTACGGCACCGACGTCCGTCTCTCCTCCGTCTTCAAGTTCGACGATAAGACCTGCCCCATCAGCCTACAGCACGGCGGCAACGACGAATATGCGCCCAACGGCTCCACACTCGTCTATCGCGAACTGCGCAAGCGCCACATACCCGCCGAACTGCACCTCTACCCTGCCAAAGGGCACGGCGCCTACGGACTGGAGCGCACCGTTGAGTTCATGCGGCAGATGGGATTCCTCGGCGAGTTGGAGCCCGAGGTGGACATCATGACGCGCTATGCCAGCGACGATGCCCGCCGCGAGAAGGTGACGGAAGACGTGTGGCCCGAGGGTAAGATGCCCGATACGCAGGACCATCAGTGCAAGCCCTACATCGAATGGCACTTCCCCAAGGAACTGAAGACCACAGCCATCCAGATCATCTATTCGGGCGGCAGCTACGAGGGCAACGGTCCCGACGGTTTCGAGGTGACACCTGCCCGCCGTTACCTGAACGAGCGTGGCATGACGGTCGTGACGATGCGTTACCGTACGCCGCGTCCCAAAGGGCTCTCTAAGCACACTACCGCCTGGCAGGACCTGCAGCGCGCCATCCGCATCGTCCGAAGCAAAGCTGCCGACTACGGCCTCGATCCCAATAAGATAGGCATCATGGGCAGTTCGGCAGGAGGACATCTGACGCTGATGGGTGTCACCTCGTCGTTGCACAACGCTTATCTCCCCATCGACAACATCGATAAGCTGCCGTGCAACGTGCAGTGGGGCATCGGCATCTATCCGGCATACGCCCTGACGGACGGCAGCAACGAGTACAACACGACGGGAGGCAACGACGACAGCGCCGTGCTCGTTCCCGAGTTCAGCTTCGACCTGAAGACGGTGCCGATGCTCTTTGTCCATGGCGACGCCGACGGCTGGGCCGCCATGAACTCCGTGAAGACGTGGGAGAAGATGCGTGCCATGGGCATACAGAGCGAGCTCCACACGCTGGCTCTCCGCCCCCATTGCTTCCAGCGCACCGCCTCACCCGGCACCGGCAGCTACACCTACCTCGACCGCATCGGAGAGTTCCTGCAGTACATCCTTCATTAAAAGGCTTTGCCACTCCATGAGCTCAAGATCCATGGCTACCTCGCCTTGCATGAGGTAGTCGGCCTGTCGCTTGCGCTGATGAGGAAAATGAGGATGTAACTGAGTATCTTCATTGGTCTGATTGCTTTTTCTTACGTTGTCTCAGTTCGTAAATGACAGAAATCACGCTGATGACCACGCCTATCACGCCCACGAGTAAGGTGATGAAATCGAAGTTTTCCTTGCAAAAGGTGATGATTGAGTCCATATATCAAATTTTATCTTTCTATCGGTTCAGCAGAATACTCCTGCACGCTGAAGGCAGTAAGGCGGGTGTGGCTCCATGTGGTGCGGAAGGCAAACCAGCCGCGCAGGAGGGGATGCGGGTCGAAGTAGTCGAACAGGCGCTCGCCGTCGATGAGCGTGAGCAGGGTGAACAGTAGCGCCAGGTCGTACTGATACTAATACTGTGGTTTGTTGTCTCGAATGTTTACTCTGC
>FLNY01003064.1_pt1 | contig 27905 bp, 21 predicted proteins | sample 1140381 | NCBI WGS metagenome assembly FLNY01 (sample SAMEA3878172, study PRJEB12797) | bioreactor metagenome | biome: Moose rumen | place: Sweden | collected 2011-10 | reverse complement strand
TCATTTCAATGATTTTATCACGGTCAAGCGATCTTATTAGCTGACCATACACCGGCTGTCCGAAAAAATGTGTACTTTTGCCCATGGTTATGTTTGTTTTCTTGTCAACTACAAAGATAACTAAAAAGGGCTGACACCAATACAAAGTGCCAGCCCTAATTTTTTGATGGAGCTTTAATGTTTAGCGGACAGTAATATTTTTCATTAAAGAATGTGACCAAATTTCCTATTCATACTCCCGATTTTTGCTGTCCGAAACTCCTCTTTTTCCGTTGACACGTGATAACGAAAAAATGACTTCCGGAATTTTACCGTGCTTTATTCGGCATCTGAAAATCTTAGGCTAGGACGTTGAAAAGTTCAGGTTAGGTTTTCTAAAACTGTAGACCTGTGTATAGACTACAACCTAACCTGAGAATTTCAAAAAAGAGACACAAGATTTTTAGAAGCCTTGTGATAAGATTATCAGTAAGTTAACCTGTTTTTAGCAAATGAATAGGCATAGGAAATTTGGTTACACTCCAAATTGTTCGTTTTTCCTCTTGTTTTTAGTGGTGTCTATAGTGCTTTATCTTCAGTGTTCACTCATCATGAAGATATAAGCGGGTATCTGCAAAAACGGAACGGCCGGGTACAAGTCACTTGTGGTGACATGTACCCGGTCGCTCGTGAGTCTCTCATCTTACGATGTCATCATGACACCTTGATTACTTGTCCGAGGCTCAATATAGCGTCTTTCTTTATGTTATTAGTCTTGCACAACTTCTGAACGGTTGTTCCATATCTGTGTGCAATACCAGAAAGAGTGTCTCCGCTTTTAACCTTGTGAACAGAGGCGGTAGCTCTGTTTCTGTTAGTCGCTTTAGCTTTTGAGGAAGCCTTTGTCGCCTTGTTGCCCTCGTCGGCGGTGTTCTTCTCTTCAGTCTCAGTAGCCTCAGGGAGTCCTGTTGACACCAATATTGTACCTTCTCTGAGAGCCACCTCATTCTCCATCTGCTCGATGTCCATGCTGTCCTCAGCACCTTTTGTCATCGCTTTGTTGTTGCAAACGTAGAAGTCGGAGGTGACATCTTGCTTCTCGAAGTCGAAGAGCAGTGCAGGGTTGATTGGCTGTCCGAGCAGTCTTGTCTCGAAATGAAGGTGTGATCCTGTGCTTCTTCCGGTGTTACCTCCGAGTCCGATGACATCGCCGGCTTTCACCACCTGGTCTTTGTCTACGAGAATCTTGTTGAGGTGTCCATATAAAGTCTCCAGTCCGTTAGGGTGTCTGATTACGACATGGTAGCCGTATCCTCCTCTGTCATACTTTGTTATTCTTATCTTACCGTCGAAAGCGGCTCTGATGGTGTCTCCGATGTACACTTTGATGTCAAGTCCCTCGTGCTGTCTGCGCCAGCGTGGTCCGAAGTTAGACGTTATCACACGGCTTGGAGTTGGCATACAGAATCCTCTGAGGTCGATTTTGAAGTTGGCGGGAACGTGTCCTGCCACAGCCTTGACGAAATCGTTTCTCCAGTCCGTGTAGATGTCGCTGGCTGGGTTCTGAAGGTCCGTCTTCAGTGTACGTGTGATTTTAATACCTTTAATGTCTCTAAGACTTTTGTCTGTCGGTGCTTGGCTTGCAATGATGTCTTGTGCGAATGCTCCTGCTGAAACCATTGAAAGCAAAGCGAGTGTTAAAAATTTTCTTGTTCTTTTTAATTCCACGTGTCCAAAAGTTTTATGTTCAAAATATTCATTCCAAAAATTGTTCATTCCGTTGTCGCGTTTGAGTACTTGTCGTCAGACGAAGCGTCAGTACTCATCATTCGCGTAGAGATACTGGAAAACACCAGGAGTGTAGTCGAATATCTCCTCGGGCTTGAAGAATCGGTTAAGTTCTATGACTGCGTTTTCAGGGGAGTCAGAAGTGTGTATGATATTCTCTTGGAAACTCATACCGAAATCGCCTCGGATGGTGCCAGGAGCGGCCTTGCGGCTGTTGGTGCTGCCTGTCATGTTTCTTACAGTCTCCACGGCGTCCACACCTTCGTAGCAGCAGCAGATGACCGGTGAGGCCATCATGGAATTTTTGATTCTCTGGAAGAACGGTTTAGACGCCAAGTGAGCGTAATGTTCGTCAAGAATCTCATCGGTCAGTTGCATCATCTTCATTCCAGCCAGTCGCAGTCCTTTACGTTCGAAACGTGACGTCACCTCTCCTACAATCGCTCTCTGAACCGCGCACGGTTTCAATATGACTAGTGTTTTCTCCATTTGTTCCTGAAAGTTAGATTCATATAATTCAATTCTCCGGAATCTTCCCGAAAAAGGTAGTGAAAAGGTAGTGATTACGTATTTTAACCAAAATTTTCGGTGGCAAAGATAAGATTTTTAGATAAATAAAAAAAGAAAATGGATAAAAAATACATTTTTTCCCTGTTTATCTACTCACTGAGTATCTTGCTTATGTCCGTTTCTGTCTTCGTCAGCATGTCTTTGCAGAAGGTGACGAGGCCTTTGGCTTCCTTCAGCTGTTCGGTGAGGGTGTCTATGTCCATTTCTCCGTTTTCTATCTTTTTTGTTATCTCCTCAAGTCTTTTAATTGCCTCGTTGTATGTGAGTTTGTTTTTCCCTTTCATTGTGCTGTGGATTTTATTGTTCCGTCGGCGAGTGTTGTTTCTATTGTGTCTCCTTTGCTCACCTGACTGTATGATGTTATTACTTTTCCGTTGTGTTTGGTAATGCTGTAACCGAGCCGTAAGATACGTATGGGGTCAGCGTTGTTGATAATGCGTCTGAATGTGTTTATCTTCTCCCGTTCTCTGTCAGTCTGGTTGGCCACGAGCATTGTGAGTCTTTGTGACAGCATATCCACTCTTGCCGTCTCCGTGTGTACACTTGTGTGCGCGTTGCTGCTGATGTTGTCGAGCAGACGGTCGATTCTTGCCGTCTCTCTCACCTTGAAGCTTGTGAACACTGTCGGCAGTTTGTTTGTGACGAGTGTAAGTCGTGTCTTCTCTCTCTCTATCACTGACAGTGCGGTCTTGCTGATGGCGTCAGCGAACTGTTCCACCTTGTCGAGCTGCTGTTCCTGATGATGTATTATGTATTCCGCTGCCGCCGTTGGTGTTTTCACCCTGGTGTGTGATATAAGGTCGAGTATGGTGTAGTCACGTTCATGCCCTATACCTGTTATTATTGGCAGCGGGAATTGTGCCACGTTCTCAGCGAGAGCCAGCGTGTCGAATCCGCTCAGGTCTGTTGTCGCTCCTCCTCCTCGTATTATCACTACCACGTCCCATGAGTCTATGTCGTCGGCGATGGTCTCCAGAGCGGCGATGATTGTAGGCTCTGTGTTCTTTCCCTGCATAACGGCGGGGAACAGTTTCGTTTGGAAGGCCAGTCCTTTGTCGTTGCTGTTGAGTTGGTTGAGGAAGTCGCCGTAGCCTGCCGCTCCTTCAGCGGAAATCACTGCTACTCGTTTCAGCAGCTCTGGCATTCTCAGCTCTTTGTTCAAGGTGTCCACTCCCTCCGCTTTGAGTGTGTCCAGTATTTCTTGTCGTCTGCGGGCGATGTCGCCGAGTGTGTACGTCGGGTCTATGTCCGTGACGTTAAGGGAGTAGCCGTACAGTTCATGGAATGAGACCTGTACCTTCACCAGTACGTTCATGCCTGCTGACAGTGTTTGTCCTGTGGCTTTCTCGAAGTATGCGCTGATGAGAGACCAGTTGTTTGACCATATCGTGGCTCTCGCTTTCGCTATGACATGGTTGCTGAGGTCGTCTTTCTGTGCGAACTCGATGTAGCAGTGCCTGTTGACGCGTAGCTCATTGATCTCAGCGTGTATCCAGTACTCGTCGCACATGGTGTTTTCCAGAGATAGCCGTACCAGGCTGTTGAGCTCGTATAGTGATAATGCCTTCATCTGTCTGTATGCCTTTTGCCGGAGTTTATTGACGTTCCATGATCTCCTTACCTATGTTGTAGGCTTTCTGGAAGTCTGGTATGCCGTATCCGTACACGTTGTTCGGGTGTTCGTAGCTGTTGCCGCTTTGCCTGATGGCGTCCATTATCTGGTAGGCGTTGAGCTTTGGCAGTGCCTGCCAGAGACAAGCCACCAAGCCTGTGAGTATCGGTGATGAGAACGATGTGCCGTTAGCCGTTGTCAGTGTGCCGCCAGGTGACATCACGCAGGCGTTCACTCCCATGGCGCAGATGTCAGGTTTCACACGATGGTCCTGTGTGTCTCCGACGGATGAGAACGTGGCAATCGTGCCAGTCATGCTGACAGCACCTACAGTCAGTATATCGTTCGCGTCTGCCGGGACACCGATTTTCTTCCATGTCTTATTACCGTCGTTACCGGCGCTGTTACACAGTATCATGCCTTTTGACGCAATCTTTGAGGCCGTCCTTGATATCAGGTGTGTCTTGCCGTCCAACTCATGGTATTTCACGGACATCTCGTCGTTCTGGAATTTTGAGTATCCGAGTGATGAGTTGATGATGTCTGCTCCGACGCTGTCCGCGAACTCCACAGCGGCCGCCCAGTTGTCTTCCTCCACGGCTTGTTCCCCGTTAGTCTCCTCGCTGCGTATCAGCCAGAAGGAGGCTTCGGGGGCAGTGCCAACGAAACGGTATCTGTCATTCATGCCTATGCATGACAAGACCTGCATGCCGTGTCTGTGCTCCTGGAAGATGTCGTCGCCTATGCCCACCATGTCCTTCGTGCCTGCTATTCTAGTGTTCTTGAACGCTGGTATGACGTCCGCGTTGAGAAACCCGCCGTCGATGATGGCAATGGTCATACCGTCTCCTCGATATCCGCTGTTGTGAAGAGGTATGCCGTTGAGTTGCCGTATCTGGAAAAAGGCTGCTCCGTAGGTGCCGTTTTCTGGCACGGAATCGTTGTGTGTTTTTATGTTATTTCTTCTTTTCGCCTTGTCGTGGCGGTGTGTCTTGTATATCCACTCGCCAACGCACGTGATGTCTGTCACGTAGTCGAGGTCTATCACGTCGTTGATGAGTGTGGAGTCAGTGGATGACACAAGTAGTGTGTTATTCCATTTGCTTCCGCTTATCACTTTGAATCCTCTGCCGGCGATGCCGTCAACGTAGGTTTGTGAGAGCGGAAGGTCCTCCTCGTCGATGGCTATGTTGTGTCGTTTGCGACGTTCTATGGCTTTGTGTGACAGAAACTGCTCCGGTTTGTCGACGGAGTATGTGTTGTTATCCTTGTCTCTCAGTGTTATCCTGTATCTGAAAAGCGGGATGGAGTCAAAATCGTCAGCTGCCATGGTTCCCAAGCATAGGAGAAGAAACAGCAAGGAAGTGAGAGTTCTCATAGTTTTGGCAGTTTTCCTTGTAAGACATTAGTGAAATTTTCTCTGTTCTGGTCTATCCGGCTGAGTTCATAGTGCTCGATGTGGATAGGCTCTGGACATGTGACACCGTCCAGGTCGAAGTACTCTTTAAGTATGCATGCCATGTTATGCGACAGGCTGTCCTCTTTTCTGAGGATGAGCAGACAGCATTTCTTGACGAAGTCCTTGCTGTCGTGTGTGTGTCTGAGAGTCTTGAAGAGTGAGTAGTAGGTGAGGGGACTGCACTGTCTGAGTAGTGCGGCGACTCTCTCCTCGTGTCCCGTGTCAAATGCCTGAAAAAGGTCGTCAATCTGTTTTTCTGTCACCATGAGGGGTAACAGGATGTTTACGACGCTCTGAACGGACTTCGGATAGCTCTCGCGCAAATATAGAGATAATTTTCTAATGTGGTTATTTTGGAAGTCTATTTTTCCTTCTGACGCCAGTTGACTCGCTGCGGCGGCGCATGAGAGAAATGCTTGTTTCCTGTACATGACGAGATGCGTGTATGTATCCCAGAAGTCCTCGTTGCACATGTGAGGCATCACATTCTCACGCATGTCACGTTCCAGGATTCTGAGATCCTTGCTTTTCACTGTGGAAAGATATTGCTCGAGTTCTTTCCACTCATGTTTCTTTATGGACTTATGTATGAGATCTGTTATGTTCATGTGTGTGCTATCTTGTCAGCGAGAATTTCATGCTTATTCCGAAGTCTGCCGTCGTGGTAGGGTAGGAAGATGTGGAAACGAGAGGAATGCTCTTCTGCCAGTCGATGTAACCGCTCAGCGTCAGCAGTTTTGAGAATGTATAGTCTGCGTTGACCGCTACCTTATAGGCTGTCGTTCCGCTTGTGGCTGTCGTCGTAGCCGTCGAGATGTTTCTGTTGAGCGCATCCTGCATACGGTATGAGAAGTCGCATCTGAGATTGAGGTCGTGGCTTACTCCGCCGACTTTCTTTGACTTGCTTGCCTTGTCCTTTGAGTCGTCGCTGTTTTTGTTTTTGCGTTTCGATTTTGAGTCAGTGCTCTGTATCGTCTTTGCGCTGAACAGGTTTATGTCCTTAATCTTGTAAGCGAAACCGAACACGATGTCGTTGGACAGGTTTTCCGTCAGGGCGACGCTTGTCATGCTCAGGTTTAGTGACCTCGTCTTCTTGTATTCCAACTTTGTCGTGATGCCATTGTTGAATGTCATGTCGACTCCTATCAGCGGAGAGAAGCTCTCGTTGATGCTTACCGTTGACACGTTGTACATGGAGCTTGGGATTGGGTTGCCTGTTGTCACGTCAGTGATGAATCCCATGTCGCCCATGAAAGCCATATAGCTGGAGTATGTGTTGTATGCTCCGACAGAGTATATGCTCTTGTATGCGTGGTTGATGTTGAAACTCTTGAACCTGTCTGCAAACCAGCTAAGCCGTGACAGACCGCTATATTTGATGCTCCAGTTAGGCAGTATGCTGCTTAGCGCTGGGAATATCGATAAAGGACTGCTATGTGGGTTTTTACCGCAGTATGCCGCAAGGAACGCTGGTATCATGACATCGGCGGAGTACATTTCAACACCTCCGTTGCTTGAGTCGTATGTTTTGTTGGCCAATGTACCGGCTGAGGCTGGGTAGACCGATCCCTCATATTTCTTCTCCAGTCTTTCCTGGAAAATAGGCAGATAGCTCAGGAACTTGTTGAAAGGCTCTGAGTTGTAGTTGTTGTTGATGTTACCGCTGCTCTTGAATGCGGTTGAGGCGGACACAATGGTCATGGTGAAGCTACCGCTTGCAGTCGTTGGCATGTCGGAGTACATGAACTGTATGTTCTTCGACTTGTTTGTTGTACGGCTTGCGTTGAGATCTATCTTGAAATCCTTGACAGGTTCCAGTGACATCTTCAGCTGAAGGTCCTCCGTGCTGCTGCTCGTGGCTGGCGTTGTGATATTGGAGTCGTTCTGTATGAGCCAGCCATTCTCGGCAGCCTTGTTGATGTATCCGTCTCCAACCATACCGAAGGCGAAGTCGAGACCTGGGGATAACAGACCATTCACTCCTTTTTGTCCGAAGACGTCACCTATTTCCGTTTTGAATCCCGGCAGAGTGAGCGAATAGCTGTTCTTGTATGAGATGTTGGCGTTTCTGATGAGCATGAGACCGCGAGTCACCACCTGTGCTGCCTTGTAAAGGGTGTTGCTCTCAAGCGGTTCCTTGGCTACTACGGAGATTTTCACAGATGCAGTGTCGCGGTTCTTGATCCTTATGGTGTTCGCGTCTACTTTAGAGTATTTCACATTATACGGTTTACCTTCTTTTGTGGTAGCTCGTACGATGAGACGTTTGGAGTTCTGCCCATGTTTTACTTCTGTGTACGACGTGTCGCACAGTGTGATTTCCTTGGAGAAACTCTTGTCTTTTTTCTTCTTCTGTCCTCCTTTGGCTTTGTCGTTCTCGTCGCTGTCAGCGTCTTTGTCCTTGTCTTTGTTGTTGAACTTGTTCTTTATCGTATCTTTGACTCGTGATGACTTGTTCTTACTATTTTTGTTGTTGCTGTTCTTGCCCGAGAAACGTTCCTCTACCTCTGCAAGGAAAGGAACTTTCTTGTATATTGTCTCGATGTTGAACTTGCCGTTGATGTTCAGCACGCGACTTGTCGTAGCCGTGTGTCCTAAGGATGTGCCGTCCTCCAGTTCTGTGCCTCGAGTCCAATTGTATGTGCTGTTGTACGAAGCGTCGGATGTTATCCATGCCAGTAGAGGAATCTTGCTGAGAGGGAGTGAGTATGACGCACTGAAGGCGCTGTTGTATGTGAGAGGTCGTCCCAGTGACAGGATACTGCGTCTCACGGAGTCTTTCCATGCCTCGTACTGATCTGGGTACAGGTCTTTGTTGACCACAGTGTACGGTTCCTCAATCTCAGCGTGTGTGGCAGAGGAGTAGTTGAGCTTGAGTGACTTGAATATGTCCCATCGCAAGGACAGTTCTCTGTTCCAGAGGAACTGGTCTGACCATGTGACAGGCAGTTGTGTGCCGGCGTCGAGGTCACGCTCTTGAAACTCATAGTATGAACGGCTGATATCTGTGTTGAACGCTATGCTCTGCGGTGCGTAGTTCAGGTTCTGAGCCTTGATGATGTCGAGCCACTTAGACTTACCTTTCATGTTCTTGAAAGGTTCCAGTGTCTTGTACTTAGGAGAGTAGCTGTACGATAGGCTTCCCTTCCAGTTCTGCTCGTTCTCATATACGGTTGTCTCACCGGTCTTGTATCTCTGGCTATAGCTGTAGCTGAGCGAGAAGTTCGCTGGGTCGTATGGCATAGGTTTGCGGCTACGGTAGCTTGACTTCCAGTTGGACAGAGAGAAGTTCTTATTTCTCGTCACTGTCTCTGACATGCTTTTGAGTGAGTCATATGCTTCCTTTGTCTCGCATTCGTCGAGTGCGTCCTTGAGCAATAAGTCCGTGTCGAACGGATTGTACTTCGGCGATATTCTTTGCCATGAGTATGAGTAGTAGAGTGGGAGTGACATCTTCCATTTATCTGGGAAGAACTTACCCAGTTCGAGCTGGGTTGTTATGCCCCATTCGTACAGATTGTCGTCACGTCTGTCTGAGATACTCTCCTCCAGTCCACCGAATCCTGCTGTCTCTACGTGTCCAGTGACATTGACAGAGCCTAGGTCGCTGATCTGAATATTCATGTTACCCTGTGCGGCCCATCCTCCCTCGTTATTGTAGTCTTGCATACGAAGCTCGTTGACCCATACCTCCACGGAACCGGTCTTGCGTCCGTTATTGCGAACGCCAATCATCATTGTCTTTACCTCTCCTAATGTAGGATTACCCATGATGCTCACCTTGTTGGCAGGATTATCACTGTCGTATTCTGAGAAAATCTCTGTGTAGCTGGCATTGCCATTAGCTCTCGCCACGTTACGTGAGTGTTTGAGGTTGGTGAGAGTTGTGAAGTCGATGTCCAGCATATTATCCTCAGGCCACACAGACTCACATCCGTTCGTGGTGTATGTGTCGTAGTGTCCAGCAGGAGTGAGTTTGAGAGGGATCTCATATTCGTAGTAGTTGCTCTTGTAGTCGCTTCCAATTCTCAGGAACACACTCATCTGATTATCTTGAAGCTCTGTGTCGCCCTCGAGAGCGTTGGCGTGTACGAACATCTGCAAGTGCTTATAGTTACGCAGGTCGAGGTTCATGGTGTTGTACACCGCTCTGGCGTCTCCGCTTGCCAGGTTCTCAACTGTCATAGACAGCGCTTGCTCGTTCTCTTGGCTGAGCTGTGGCTGTGAAGGGTCCAGTACTCGTGTTATGCCAGGAGGAAGCACGTAGTTGACAGGTGTCTTGTCGTTGTTTTCCTCGATATTGACAGCCGCAGTACTCAGGCTTCCGCTGACACTTGGTTTACTGCCGGTGTACAATGCTTGGGTGTAGTTTCGCCATCCTCCTCTCACAAGGTCGAGTGATGCGAGTCGCAGAACGATAGGCTTCTTGAAGTCCGTCATGTACATACGCATAAAACGTATGCTGCTGAAATCATTGATGTTACCTTGCTTACTCTCGTAGTTGTCTACTGGGATACGGAAGAGATACCATGTGGCAGTCTCTGAGTTGCCGTTTCTCAGTGACACCTTAGTCTCTCTGGAGTCCACAATGAAATTCTTTCCGACTTCCATCATGTCAGGGCGTATGTCGACTTTGTACTCGAAGAAGTTTTCATACTCATTCATTGTGTAGTCGCTGTTGACGTCCTCGTAGTCTGGCGTGGACTTATATGCGGTACTGTAGCTCTCTCCAGACTCGCTTGTGTTTGGTGAGTTCCCTTCTGGTGAGTTGATGCGTTTGTATCTGTCGAGGATTGGCGTCTCCTTGGCATCGAAGTCTGAGCCGCGGAAGTAGTGGTAGTCATCACCTGCGGGGTCTTCGTATAGTGAGTCATATACTTCGGCGGACACCTTGCCCTTCATCTCGTTCAGGTAATTTTGGTAAGCGCCAAATGTACGCTCGTCAGAGTCGGACAAACCATTAATTCCGATATCCTGTTTCTGTCGCGCCCCGCTCTCTGTGGAGAATGAGTACACCACTGACTTCTCCGAGGGGATACGTCCCCAGACAGTCTCCGTATAGTTGGTGGAGTTGTTGACAGGCATGCCGCTCTCGTAAGCTTTCTTTCCGTCTTTGAGGATGTCCTCACTCACGTCTCCCAAGTTGAGGTACAATGAGCCGCCGTATGAATTGTCGTCTTTGGTGTATATAAACGGATCAAGCATCCAGAACTCAATGTACTGGACGTTGCTTGTCTCGAAGTCGCTAGTGTCAATCTTTCTCATCATACCTCCCCAGTTGGAAGCAGGGTCATTGAGTTTTCCGTACTGGTTGACGTCTGTGTTCAGGTTATACGGACCGCGCTCACTAGGATAGTAGGCAATGTTCAATATGCTGAGAGTGTTGGTCTCTCCTGTGTTTACGGTACGGTTTGGATACACTTCCCTGACGTACACTTCCCTGACGTAGTGGTTGGACAGCTGGTCGAGGTCTCTCTTGATATGAGACGGCGTAAGCGAACTGCTGCGTCGAGTGAAGAGTGGGTCAATGGTGTACCATGCCATCAGCGCACGGTTGTATCCGTATTGTATGTCGTTAGTGAGATTTCCGTTAGGCAAGTGTGATGGGGTGGACGACAATGTCCATTCCGAAGGTGTGCTTATGTCAATAGTTGTCTTGGTGCTTTCGAAATTGTCTATGTAGGATGCGTTGCCCTGCACTCCGCTTGCGTTGCCTGCCACAAGTTGAGCGAATTCGCCCGTCAGTGAGATGTTGGACGGAGCGGTGAGGTCCAGCAATGGCAATTTGTCTACCATGTTGGTTAGCCACTGACTGTCCTGTTTCCAGTTCATGTTGAGACCCCATATTGTATTGTTGAGTGGTTCATTACCCATGTCTACCTTTGAAGTGAGAGATTTCTCGGTTAATCTGAGTAATGTTCCGCCAAGCTGGAAATTCTTAGTGAAGTCATATGTCCAGTTTACTCCGAGCATGGTTTTTCTCATGGTAGAGTATTCTGACTGGCTCTCCAAGCTTACGCTGACGCTTGTTCCCGCATCAATGATGCTTTGATTGATAATGGTAACTTTCCCAAGGCTGTAGTCTACCGTGTAGTCGCTTCCCTCCGTGAGTGTCACTCCGCCCGCAGTCACGACAACGGAGCCTGAAGGAATATTGTAACTTCCAAGGTCTATCTCGCTTCCGCTTGAAGCCTTGAATTCACCGGTAAGGGTGAATTTGTTCTTCTCCGCTACTTGCTTGGCAGTGGTCTTTGTGGAGTCGTACAACTCGTCATAGCAGTATTTATCAGCAATGCCATCATTCCCGATCTTGGTACGCAGCCAGTCGCCGAAAGGCTCCACGACTGGAAAAATCACACGTCCCGTGGATGCGTTGATGGTATAGCCGTCTATGAAGTCAAACTTTCCGTTAGGATTCGTCTTAAGATTGTCATCCAACCTGTCGAGGTTCATCATCTTCAGAAGGGTGGTTTGTTTGAAAAGTTCCTCGGGTAGGAATGACACAGCCACACCGGTGGTGTCGCTTGTGTATTTTATGTCCATCTTGAACTTCTCCTTCTGAACGGATTGTGCGTTAAGAGAGTATACGTTTTTCATCATCAGGTCCCAGTTGCCCATCTTTGGCGAGTTGCTGGTGTTTTTAAGAAGCTTGACGAATAAAGCCTTGTCAGAGTCTTTCTGGTCTGCAGAGAACTCTCCGACCTGATATGTCTGACCACCGTACGTGTACTCATACGCTATGGCGAGAACTTGGTTTGATGTCAGTGCGGATTTTAACGACACATAACCGAGATATTTGTTGAGTGTGTACTCGGATGACGTGAGCAGACGGGCGTTCTCGATTTTCTCGTAGTCCACACCGCCCGACATCACCTGGTCGAGTATTGTGCTTGACTGATCTATGTTTCTTGCGTCAGTGTACTGGTTTACGAGTGATGCGTATAGTGTGTTGGAAGAGTTCTGGGGAGTGATAAGTCCGTTACTTGTCCATGCGTTGTTGCTTGTGTGCCCAGATTCACCAAGGTCCACGAATCCTATGATGTTTCGAGTGTTGGTCGTGGTTCCTGAAGTGTTGGTCACCCATATCTCTACTCTGTTTATTGTCACTCCGCTAGTGATAGTCGGCAGTGTGGAGCATGCTTTGTCGTAGTTGTCTCGGAAATAATGTGCGAGGAAGAAGTGACGGTTTTCATCATAGTTGTACGCTTCTATCTCGAACGTGGTCAATTGACTTCCTCCTTGTGAGGAGACTGTTTTTGACTTGGATTTCTTCTGGCTCACCACAGTCTGTAAGTTGAGTTTTCCGAACTGCAGGTCTGTCCTAAATCCGAATAATGTTGATGCTCCCTTTATGAGGCTTGATGTCGTTGGGAAACTCACGTTACCAGCCTCGATAAGCTTAACTATCTCATCTTCTTTGCCCTCGTAGCTCAGTTTGAGATTTTTGGAGTCGAAGTCAAAGGTGGCATCAGTGTTGTACTTTATACTAAAGTCCATCTTGTCGCCTACCTTTGCGGTAATGTCTGCGTTAATCTTCTCATCGAAGTCGAACGAGGTTGTTTTCCTGTTATGTTCTGATAGCGATGGATTATCCACATACTTATACGTGTATCCAAGTTTGAGTTCTGCGCTTCCTCGTGTCTTTACCTGAACTCCTCCTGGTCCGAAGATTTTCTCAGCCGGTCCCAAGTCGAATTTCATGTCTGTGAAGTCGAACTTGTTCTTTCCGTTCGAGCTTGCTAATGAGTCATTCCGTTCTCTGAAATATGCGTCCATGCTCTTGCGTTCCGTCCATTTCAGATATTCCTCTGGCGTCATGAGTGTCGGTGCGCTGAGATAGTTGTCTCCGAGTTTGGTTCCCACTTTGTAATATCCGCTTTTTTCATCGTATGTTCCCTCGTCATGTTTCAGATTTTCTGGATCTGCGAGGTCCAAGGCGTATTTGTCCGGGTGTTCGCCGTGAGGATAGTCTGTTTTTCTAACTCTAATAGTGTCGGCCGATGGTTCAGCTGTCTGCGATACTGTTGCGGCGCTTTGACTTTTATTGTTGGGACTGAGACGAACAAAAGCACTATCGCCATTCATTTGTGAGGCGATAGCGCTGATGCTTGCTGATGTCAGTAGTGCGTATAATATGTTGCGCGACTTATACTTCAAAATACATTTGTTTTCTTGTGTCTGTGACCGGTTTGTCTCATGTGTAAAGCGCACATGTTACCTTTTCACTCTGAAAATAACGTGAAAAGCTAGTGATTATTGTGCTAATCCAGGAGTAAAGCGTGGGTGGGGTGCTCCGTGTGTGCTGATGTGATGTCATTTCAGCATTTTCAATGCGGTCTTTATTACGCTCTCGACGGTAGACGTAGGTTTCTCTTTGAGGATAGCTCTGACGGTCTTTGTCACAGGAGCAGGAGGAAAACCGAGCATCTTGAGAGCCTCGATGGCTTCGTCGTGCACCTGTTTGTTAGATGTTGTGATGCCTGTGTCGTTGCTTAACTGACCTGTCGTACCTGCTCCCTGTATGTCAAGAGCTGCCACCTTATCTTTCAGTTCCACGATTATTCGTTGAGCAGTTTTGGAACCAAGGCCTTTCACTGTCTTAAGCATCTTCTCGTTCTCTGTGATTATAAGGTCACATAACTCGGCTGGTGTGTAAGAACTGAGTATGGTTCGGGCAGTGTTGCCTCCCACACCGCTGACAGAAAGAAGAAGTAAGAAAAGAGCCCTCTCCTGTTTCGTGGCGAAACCAAACAAGACCCAGGCGTCCTCACGTATTGACTCGTAAACGTACAGACGTGCCTCACTCTTGCCTTGAATGGTAGTATATGTGTTAAGAGAAATGTTACAGAAATAGCCAACTCCGTTACATTCTATAGTGGCTGTCGTCGGACTCAGTTCATCGATGATTCCACGTATATAGTCAATCATAGGTCGTTATATTTTTTTGTTGTCGCAAAGATAGTCTAAAATAACAATAAATAAGTTTATTTTATGTATTAAATAAGTAAAAAGATGAAGATTTATTTGTTTTGTTTGAAATTAATTTCGCACATTTGCAGTTGGAATAATAATTTTACTGACATAAATGAAACAGGTAGACGGAAAGGTATCGCAGGTCATTGGACCGGTAGTTGACGTTCAGTTCCCGGCCGACAATCTCCCACGTATACATGAGGCAGTAGTTATTGAGCGAGATGACGCTCACAAGTTGATAGCGGAGGTGCAGCAGCACCTCGGAGAGAATACCGTACGTTGCGTTGCCATGGAGAGCACAGACGGTCTCCGCAGAGGAATGGTGGTGGAGGCTCAAGGTTCACCAATCACTATGCCTGTGGGCGCACAAGTGAAGGGGCGTCTCATGAATGTGTGTGGCGAACCTATTGACGGCATGGAACCTATGTCCAGGGATGGTGCCTTGCCGATTCATCGTGAGGCTCCCAAGTTTGATGAGCTCACTCCTGCACAGGAGGTTCTTTATACTGGTATTAAGGTGATTGACCTTATCGAACCATATGCAAAGGGAGGAAAAATCGGACTCTTCGGAGGTGCAGGTGTTGGTAAGACAGTTCTTATCCAGGAACTTATCAATAATGTTGCCAAGAAAGGTAACGGCTTTTCCGTGTTCACCGGAGTGGGCGAGCGAACGAGAGAGGGTAATGACCTTCTCCGTGAGATGATAGAGTCTGGTGTCATTCGTTATGGAGAGAAATTCAAGAAAGCCATGGACGAGGGACATTGGGATTTAAGTCTTATTGATAAGGATGAATTGGAAAAGTCACAGGTGAGCCTTGTTTTCGGACAGATGAATGAGCCGCCAGGTGCTCGTGCGTCCGTAGCGCTTTCTGGGTTGACTGTGGCGGAAAGTTTCCGCGACGCAGGCAAGGCTACAGGTGAGAAACGTGATATCTTGCTGTTTATTGATAATATCTTCCGCTTTACTCAGGCGGGCTCAGAGGTGTCTGCATTGCTCGGACGTATGCCGTCAGCAGTCGGATATCAGCCAACCTTGGCTTCGGAAATGGGTAAAATGCAGGAGCGTATCACATCCACTAAGGACGGTTCAATAACGTCTGTGCAGGCTGTGTATGTGCCAGCTGACGACTTGACAGACCCGGCACCGGCAACGACTTTCTCACATCTTGACGCAACGACAGTGCTCAACAGAAAGATTGCTGAGCTTGGTATATATCCTGCAGTGGACCCTCTTGACTCTACGTCACGTATACTTGACCCAAATGTTGTCGGAGAGGAACATTATGAGACTGCTCAGAGAGTGAAACAGATTCTTCAGAGACAGAAAGAATTGCAAGATATTATAGCTATCCTCGGTATGGAAGAATTGTCTGATGAGGATAAACTAACAGTGAGCAGGGCGCGACGAGTGCAGCGATTCCTCTCTCAGCCATTCGCTGTCGCCCAACAGTTCACGGGAGTGCCGGGAGTGATGGTGAGCATTGAGGATACGATAAAAGGATTCAAAATGATTCTTGACGGCGAGTGTGATGACTTACCTGAGCAGGCGTTCCTGAATGTCGGAACGATTGAGCAGGCGTTCGAGAAAGCAAAGAGACTCGCAGAACAAGCTAAGTGATGAGTATGTTGCTGAAAATAATTACCCCACATGGTGTGAAGTATCAAGGCGAGGTGTCCAGAGTGAAATTTCCCGCAGCTAACGGTCTGATGGAGATTCTGGAGAACCATGCGCCAATGATTGCGGCTGTGTCTGAGGGAGAGGTGACTGTCGATGACGATATCTTGAACGTTGGAGGCGGAATATTAAGGGTTGAGGACAATAAGGTTACAATCGTATGCGAGTAAGACTGCAGTTCTATGCCACCGTGTTGTGTGTGGCGGGCATATTGTTGGGAATGGCGAGTAAGATGTTTTTCCCGGAGTATTGGTTCGGACTTTATCCGCTTATACTTGTTGCCTACTGGCTGATGGAGATGGTGATGTCGTTTGTGGCTGGTAAGTACGAAGGGCATATGGGCGAAGCTTCTTTGGAAGGCGGAAAGTGGATGAAGATTTACATGATATGCAAGCTGGTGAAGGTTATCGTGACACTTGGTCTGATACTTGTCGGTTTGTTCCTCTCTGATGGACAAACCCAGAAAGTGTTGTTTGCCTCGTGTGCCGTGGTTTTCTATCTTGCCAATTTGGCTGTGGAAACCTACGTGATAACTAAAAGATAAAAGAAATTGGTATGAGAAGATTACTGTGTGTGCTGATGTTTCTCGCAGGTGTAGCCATGTGTTCATATGCGGGAGAGGAAAAGCCTGAGAAAAATGAGCTTGATGTCCCGGGTGTCATCTTCGGACATCTCGGCGACTCTTATGAGTGGCACATAGCAGATGGTGCTGTTATTCACCTTCCGTGTATTGTGTATGATATTGATAAGGGACTCACTGTGTTCTCTTCTAGCAAGCTTAAGAATGGAGGTGGGTATGCCGGATATCACTTAGATGCTATGAGCGGTAAGATTGTGAATGAGAACGGTGAACGTCCATTTGACATATCGATAACTAAAAATGTGTTGCAGCTCTTCATCGTGTGTGTTTTGTTGTGTGCCGTGGTTATTGGACTCACCGTGTGGTACAAGCGCAATGGTTATGAGAAGGCACCGGGAGGATTTGTCGGAGCGATGGAAGCAGTCTTTGACTTCGTGGACAAAGACATTGCTAAAGCGAATATAGGACACGGATATGAGAAGTTCAGCCCGTATCTTGGTACGGTGTTCCTGTTCATTCTTACATGTAACTTATTGGGACTTATTCCTGTGTTCCCAGGTGGAGCGAACCTGACAGGAAATATCGCAGTGACCATGACGCTATCTGTTGCCACATGGATAGCGGTGAATTTCTTCGCTCCGAAAAAATACTTCAAAGAGATTTTATGGCCTGACGTGCCTGTGTTCCTGAAGGCTCCATTGCCGATAATGCCGGCTATAGAGTTCATTGGCGTGTTCACGAAGCCGTTTTCGCTGACGATACGTCTCTTTGCCAACATCTTTGCGGGACATGCCATTATCTTGTCTCTCACATGTATAATATTCATAGCATGGCAGAGCGGAGCGGCTCTCGGATTACCTATGACGGTGGTCAGTGTGCTGTTTTGTATGTTTATGAACTGCCTTGAGCTTCTTGTGGCTTTTGTGCAGGCTTATGTCTTTACTCTTCTCTCAGCAAGTTTCATCGGCCTTGCTCAGAATGAGTGAGAAACCGAATAAATGAAAAATATTAACAACTAAAAATAAGAAAATATGTTACTTCAAGCAATCGCAGCGGGTGCAGGACTCGCAAAATTAGGTGCCGGAATCGGCGCAGGCATAGCAGTTATCGGCGCAGGTATCGGAATTGGAAACATTGGTAAGGCGACCGTTGAGTCTATAGCTCGTCAGCCTAGTGCTGCCGGTGATATCCGTTCAGCGATGATTCTCTCTGCAGCTTTCGTTGAGGGATGTGGACTCTTCGCCATTGTAGCTTGTGTATTAGCAATCGTTTTATAATTATCTCATATGGGACTACTTACGCCGGATCCGGGGCTTCTCTTCTGGATGGTGATCTCTTTCGCTGTCGTTTTTGTCGTTGTGGCGAAGTTCGGTTTTCCCGTGATAATCGGGATGGTGAACAAGCGTAAAGAGTACATCGAGATGTCCCTGCTCTCAGCCCGTGAGGCTAACGACAAGCTGGCGGGTATTAAGTCGGAGGGAGAGCGTCTGATTGCTGACGCTAAGAACCAGCAACAGGAGATAGTGGCTGGTGCCATGGCTGAGAGGACGAAAATCGTTCTCGCTGCTCAGGAACAAGCTTCAGCTGAGGCATCAAGGATAGCACGTGAGTCGGCAGATGCCATTCAGCGCGCTAAAGATGCTGCGTTGTCAGACGTGCGGGATGAGGTTGCCGAGCTGGCAGTCAAGGTTGCCGAGTGTGTCATTCGTGAGAAGATGAGTGACGACGCTGAGCAGAAGAAGGCTGTTCTGAGGATGATAGATCAACTTTAGCATTCGTACGGATGAAGAATGGAAGTATAGCAACACGGTACGCGCGTGCCTTGTTTGACGAGGCGAGGGAGCAGGGCAAGGACAGGCATGTATATGACTGTCTGCGACTACTTCATGACGCCATGAAGGCGGAGCCTGAGCTTCAGTCAGTGCTTATCAGTCCACGTGTCACACCAGAGAAGAAGGTGAGTCTTTTGGCTGTGGCGAGCGGAGAAAAGGACGACATGTCGTTGTATGTACGTTTTCTGCGTCTTGTTGTCAGGCATGGTAGGGAAGCGTATATGCGTACTGTCATTTTTGTATACTGTGACCTGTATCGTGAGCATTACGGCATTGACAGGGTGGTGTTTGAGACAGCCAGGCCCGTTGATGACGAAGTGCGTCAGGCTGTCATCAAGAAGGTGAGTCAGAAGACTGGGCATGAGGTTGAGCTTGTTACTGCTGTCAAGCCTGAGCTGATAGGAGGATTCAGGATACGGGTTGGTGACGTGCGCTATGATTACAGCTATCAGACTAAGCTGTTTAATATCAGAAATAGATTATGGAACAAATAAAAGTAAGTGAGGTGACAGCGATGCTGCGTCAGCAGTTGGCTGACATCGAGAATGATGATGCGTTAGGCTCTGAAGCCGAGGTGGGAACCATTCTTCAGGTCAGTGACGGTGTAGTGCGCGCCTACGGATTGCGTAACGCCGAGGCGGGTGAGCTGCTTGAGTTCGACAATGGCATGCAGGCTATTGTCATGAATCTTGAGGAGGATAACGTGGGTGCTGTTCTCCTCGGTCCAACCGATAGTGTGGAGGAAGGTGACACGGTGAAACGTACTGGACGAATAGCCTCCATACCAGTCGGAGAGGGTATGATTGGACGTGTGGTGAACACGTTGGGACAACCTGTGGATGGAGATGGTGTCATAGAAGGTGAGCTTATTGACATGCCGTTGGAGCGCAAGGCTCCGGGAGTCATATATCGTCAGCCTGTCAATGAGCCTTTGCAGACAGGGCTGAAAGCCGTTGACGCAATGATTCCGATAGGCCGTGGCCAGCGTGAGCTCATCATTGGTGACCGTCAGACAGGTAAGACTGCGATAGCCATCGACACAATCATCAATCAGAGAGCGAATTATGAGGCAGGAAAGCCTGTCTACTGCATATACGTGGCCGTGGGACAAAAAGGCTCCACTGTGGCTACAATTGTCAACACGCTTAGGCAGAAGGGCGCCATGGACTACACCGTGGTGGTCAGCGCCACGGCGTCAGATCCCGCTGCCATGCAGTATTTTGCTCCTTTTGCTGGAGCGGCTATAGGTGAGTATTTCCGAGACACAGGTCGTCATGCTCTGGTGGTATATGACGACTTGTCCAAGCAAGCCGTAGCTTATCGTGAGGTGTCGCTGATCCTCAAGCGTCCTTCCGGACGTGAGGCATATCCTGGTGATGTGTTCTACCTTCACTCAAGGCTTTTGGAGAGGTCGGCTAAGATTATCGCTCAGCAGGAAGTTGCGGAGAAGATGAATGACCTGCCGGACAGTCTGAAAGGACGCGTGAAAGGTGGTGGTTCGCTGACTGCGCTGCCTATCATTGAGACTCAGGCGGGAGACGTCAGTGCGTACATCCCTACGAATGTCATCTCAATCACCGACGGACAGATATTCTTGGAGACAAACCTGTTCAACCAAGGTGTACGACCTGCCATCAATGTGGGAATATCTGTGAGCCGTGTCGGAGGTAACGCACAGCTGAAGGCCATGAAAAAGGTGGCAGGAACATTAAAGATAGACCAGGCACAGTATCGTGAGCTGGAGAGTTTCTCAAAGTTCGGAGGAGACATGGATGCCGTTACGGCGTTCACGATAGACAAGGGACGTAAGAACTCACAGTTGCTCATACAGAAGCAGTACAGTCCAATGCCTGTGGAGGAGCAGATAGCCATCTTGTATGTTGGTACGCATGGATTGCTTCGTGATGTGCCTCTCGACAAAGTGAGCGTGTTTGAGCACCGTTTTATTGAGATACTGAAAGCCGCTCATGAGGAAGATGTGCTCTCACAGCTTAGAAAAGGCGTCATCGATGATAATGTGTGCAAGGTCATTGAGGATGTGGCGTCTTCAGTCTCGCTCGATTAGCCACGTCAGACCCAGTGAGTGACGTAATGTGAAAACTGTCATGGGACAGTATTGTGGTTTTAAAAATTTCTTATATAGGTGGCAAGTCTAAAGGAAATAAAAGGACGAATCTCGTCAGTACAAACGACGCAGAAGACGACGAGTGCGATGAGGATGGTGGCGAGTGCCAAGCTGCACCGAACCCAGGCTATCACGCAGACGTTTCTGGAGTATGTTGACGAGATGCGGAATATCATCGATTGTCTGATGCCGGACGACCATGGAGTGTCGGACGGGGAGACCCGTCAGGTGATAAATGCGGACACATGCACTAAGATAGCCATAGTGGCGGTGTCGTCATCGTCAGGCTTGTGCGGTTCGTTCAACTCCAACATCATCAAGGCTACCTTCAACAAGATGGCGGAGTATAGGTCCAAGGACAAGGAGGTGATAGTCATACCAATCGGTAAGAAAATAGCCCATGAGTTGCATAAGGCTGGTGAGGACGTGTTGCTTGACTACTACTCACTCGCAGACTATATTGGTAATCCGAAGAGTGATGCTTACGCTCATGCGGCGTTCCTTATAGAACATCTCATACATATGTATAATGAGGGTGAGATAGACGGAGTGGAGTTTCTCTATCACCACTTCAAGAATATGGGTTCTCAGGTCATCACGTCAGAGTGGCTCGACCTGTCGGGAACGTCAGCCTTTGATGGTAACGTGAAGTTGAGAACGGACTATCTGACAGAACCGTCGCCAGCGGAATTGTTACGGCAACTTGGACCAAAAATGATGAATTCCAGAATGTACGGAATATTGCTTGACTCGGTGACGTCCGAGCATGCGGCCCGTATGATGGCGATGCAGACGGCGGATGACAATGCGAAAGAGTTGTTACAGGAGCTTGTGCTTCTCTACAACAAGTCTCGTCAGCAGGCGATAACAAATGAGTTGATAGACATCATGGGTGGTAAGACTGCGGAGTGAGCAGCGGTATTCGTGAGACGGAAATGTTGGTAGCGCTGGTGATGTGCGAGCAGTCTTTCCGGTTGACTAAGTGAATGAACATAATCAGAACGTTGGGGCAGACTTATGCACCAACGTTTTTTTGTTCTGTAACCATTGCGTCTCGCTCGTCATATCCCTTGACATTTCGACCCTGTTTTCTTGCTGTATGTATATATATTTAAAAGGTGTAAGAAATATGATGGGAAATCCTGCCGCAATTGTGTGCGAAACATGATAAATGTCATAAAAAACGTCCTCTTTTGTAATGTCCACATGTGTTTATGAGCACTTATTACTTAATGTTTAACATAATTTTTAAAAATGGAAGATGTTTTTTCATGCTTATCGCAAAATATTTGTATATTTGCTGCGATACGAAGGGGATGTAAAGTCTCCAAGATGAAATTTCACAGATTGGTCCTTCCCAAGTAAAAAGGCCAAGAAAAAACAAAAAGAATTTATCAACTATATTTTTTAACTTAATCTTAATAGACTTATGAAGAAACTGAAACTTGTCATGCTATCAGCGTTCGCTTCGCTGTTTAGTTCAAGTGCATTCGCTCAGTTTACCAGTGATGCCGAGTACATCCTTCAGGATGTCAAAACCGGCAGGTACTTGGGTGGTGCCAATTCGTGGGGTACTCAGGCGTCTCTGCTTGACCATGGTCAGCAACTCAAGCTGACTTATGTGAGTGACGGTGTGTACACTATCGATTCACATGCTTATAACAATGCCTCTCAGCACTTCTTTGGTGGTACATACACGGATAGTGGTTCCACAAATATTTATTTCACTGCAGTTGGTGACTATTACGCCCTCTCAACTGCTGAAGGCTCAAACTATATCACATATCTAAATGCGAGTCAGACGATTCCTACAGTAACTAATACTGGTGCGTCTGTTGATGACGCCATAAAGTTCAGGGTTCTTGCTGTGGAAAATCTGAAGGATAACCTTAGTGAGGGTGATGACGCTACGTTCCTTGTCAAGAACTGGAACTTCAGCCGTAACCAAAACTCATCATATTACCCAACATGGACAGGTTCATTTTTTGCCGGTGGTGCTAATGATAATATGTGTGCCGAGAAGTATCATGCCACATTCGACGTATATCAGACCATCAGCGTTCCAAATGGTACATATAAAGCAGTTGGTCAGGGATTCTACCGTCAGGATGGTTCAGACAATGATAACCTACCTGTATTCTACGCCAACTCTGAAAGCGTGACTCTTCCGATTATCACAAGGGATGCCGGTGAGATAACACAGAACTTGTATAGTGGATCCACTTATAATGGAGGTAACCCTAATAATATGGTTGCAGCTTCAGGAGCCTTTACCCAGGACCTCTATCTGACCGACACTATTGAGGTGACAGTGACTACAGGTTCTCTTACATTGGGCTACAAACTTGAGAACAACACTGCTCTCTGGTCAATATTCGACAAAATTCAGCTCTTCTATGGGAAGGGTGTTGACCTCTCTGAATATATCTCTGGCTATGAGTCTGCTTTCGCTGCGGCGGAGACTGCGCTTGCTTCTAAGATGAATGCGGACGTGAGAGCTGAGCTTGAGGCTGTATACGACCAGTATGCCGGCAATACATACTCAACAGGAGACGAGTATGCTGCTGCATCTGCTGCATTGCAGACAGCTGTCAACAACGCCAACACTTCAATCAACGCTTATAAGACAGCTAAGTCAACAATAGATAACATCGATGACTTGTTGACCAACTCAAACTTCTTCACTGCTTCAGCCTTGACTACATTCAAGACTGCAAGTGATGATTTCGCTGCTAAGTATGAGGCAGAGTCTCTCACAAACTCAGAGGCTACAGCATTCCAGTCTACAGTGTTCGGAAGTGGTGCTTGGCATGCGTCTAACACCGTTGATGACCTTCTCTTGTCTTCTTTCGGAACCACAGACTATAATGGCAATCCTTATATCAACACTTGGTCAACAGAGGGTAACCAGACTACTGACGGTTCTGGTATGACTACTCCGTTCTTCGAGTATTGGACAGGTGACGGTAACTCTCTCTCTGCCACAACTCAGTCAGGTACACTCACAGGTCTCGCTGAGGGTCTTTATCAGGTTTCTGCTCTCGTACGAGTAAGAATCAAGAACGGTAGTGATGCTGATGCTTACGGAATCACAATGTCTGCCAATGGTGATAATGCTGTTGACGTGTGCGGTACTAACACATGTGCTGACGGTACTCAGTTCCGTTATGGTTCTTTCAGAACAACAGCATTAGTTAAGGATGGTCAGCTTGTTGTTTCTTTCAATGTTGCAGAGGATAACAATATCAGCTGGCTCGCTTACAAGAACGTATTGTACACTAAGCTGCGCGACCTCACAGACGAGGAGAAGGCTGTTGCTCCGACTTCAATTGTTGTAAACGCTTCAAGCACAAACTTGTATGCTGGTGAGACAACAGACTTGTCTCTCACATTTGCTCCGGACAATGCGACAACAACAGGTACTTGGTCTTCAAGCAACACAGCTGTAGCTACTGTTGCTGATGGTGTTGTCACTGCAGTTGCAAGTGGTAGCGCAATCATCACATACACAAGCTCTGTTAACTCAGAGGTGAGTGGCTCTGTCGCTGTCAATGTTAGTGCTGTTCCTTCTGTGACTGTTACAGACTTCACATCCACAACTCCTGCTGGTAAGTTCATCTACACTTACGCAAGTGATGTTAAGGACGGTGGTGTTTCTGGCGCACAGGATGTAGTTGGTTTCAACAATATCGCCGGTGCAGGTTCTGATGGTAACGCTGCTGGTGTATTCACTTACGGTGAGACAACAGGCAGACTCGGTGGCGACAGCTATCTTGCTCCAGATGCTACTTCAACAACAACAACTAACGCCCTTGGTCTTGTTGCTGTTTGGGGGGCTACTTCAGAGTATGGTCTCGATGTTACTCTTCCAGCCGGAACATATACAATGACTGTTCCAACAACAAATATTTCTGGTACCGCAAGCGTTACAAACCTTACGGGTGTTGTGATCGGTTCTACTGCTACTTATGCTTCAAACACTTCATTTGGTGTTGGTTCATGGGTAGATCAGAAAGTCAAGTTCACTCTTGAGTCTTCTACTGATGTGACACTTACAATCGGTTATAAGTCTAACGGTAGCGGTTCAGGCGCTAACCCACACCTCTTCTATGATGGTATCGTTCTTTCTTCTGTCGACGCTGACATGGATGTCGTTGCTGCTAATGTGGCAACAGCTCTCGCAGCTGTAGAGACAGCTAAAAACGCTGCTGCTGAGGAGGCTGCCGCAGCTGCTCTCGCAGAGGCTAAGACAAATAAGCTCAACGCTATTGCAGCTCTTTCTCCAGTAGGTTCTGGTATCTTCCAGTACAGCTCTGCTGCTGTTGAGCGCGCAAATGCTGCCGTTGAGGCTGCCACTACAATTGATGATGTTGAGGCTGTCAGTCTCCCAATCGTCACTGCTCCTTCTTCTTCCGATGCTTATCAGCTTTCAAGTGCAAACGGTAACTTCGTGATAATCTCTGGCGGTGTTAAGCTCGTTTCTAAGCAGGAGCCTGTTTACTTCACACAGAACTCTGATGGTACATTCACTATCAACAATGGTACTGAATATGTTGTTTCTTCAACAGCTAATGCTTGGACATTGACTTCTACTGAGACTGCAGCAGACGCTACTTCTTATACTGTAGTTGCTGCTGATGGTGGTATCACAATTCAGAGCGCTAATGGTTACTTTGGTATGGATAATGACGAAGCTGGCGCATCATTGTATCGCAACAAAGCTGCTACAGTCTTCGCTATAGCTTCTTACGAGGCGCCTGTAAGCGAGATTGCTCTTAACGATGACGAGGAGTTCAGCGCAGCTGAGGGCACATATGACCGTGTTACTTATACTCGTCAGTTCAACAACACTAAGTGGCAGTCACTCTACTTGCCATTCTCATTCGATGTGGACGCTCAGTCAGGTTTGACATTCGCTTCTGTTAACGATGTCAACGCTTACGATCTTGACGATGATGGTGAGATTGACAAGTCTGAACTTGAGTATCGTGTTTATCAGTCAGGAAGCACAGTATATGCTTTCAATCCAGTATTGGTTAAGGCATCATCTGTTGGTGAGTATGTCATTACTTCTAATGATAACTATGTTGGCGAGGAGCAGGTAAGAGTGATTTCTTTATCTTCAACAGTTAAGAATTTCGACATTTACGGAAGTCTCAGTTCTGTCAGCGCTGAGAATCTCAATGGCTCTTACGCTTTCGCTAATGGTTCTCTCTGCAAGGCAAATGGAGAGTCTGGTCTTGCCGGTTACCGTTGGACTCTTAAAATGGAGAATAAGAGTATAGACAATCTTGACCTTTCTTCTGCTACAAATGTGGAGCTTCCATCTGTTGATGAGGTAAGCAGTGATGATTACACATTCGCTGACCACACAACATTCACAGCGTCTAACACTATTCAGTACAATAGCCTCGTTTACAACCGTAAATATGGTAATACTTACTGGCAGACACTTTGTGTACCATTCTCTATCTCATACGATGATGCTAAGGCTGTAGGTCTCTCTCTTGCTAAGATCAACGACGTCAACCTCTACGACAATGATGAGGATGGTGTTACAGATGAGTTCGAGATTGAGATTATTCCTCTTGGTGAGGGTGGTAAGACAATCCCTGGTGTTCCTTATCTCATTAAGGCAAACAAGGCTGAGACTAAGTCTCTTGTAATGAGCGATCCTACTATCTACAACATGAGTGAAGATTTGACTTGCTCAAATGCTAATTATAATTATACTTTCATAGGTACAACTGCTCCTTATGCGATGTCAAATGGTGGTTATACTATCAACGGTGGTCAGATTATGTCTTCTACAAGCACACTCTCTGCTGAGCGTTGGTATATGACAATCGATGATAAATATAATTCTCGGACTGCTAACTATCGTATCCGTGTCGTAGGTTCTGATGATGTTGAGGAGTTTGACGAGTACGCTACAGGTGTTGATGAGATAGAGCTTGCTGACGTTGCTGACTCTGAGGCAGTGTTCACAGTTGACGGACGCCGTGTTGACGATTCTAACCTTCCTGCAGGTGTTTACATCAAGGCTGGTAAAAAGTTCATTGTAAAGTAACTCTCAATAAACATATTATTAATTTTTAAAACTAGAACATGATGAAGAAATCTTATGTTAGCCCTGCTGCTAATGAGGAAGTTGCTCTTCTTAGAGCGAGTCTTCTCGCTGGTAGCGTATCTGGCGTTAAGCAACAGACATCAGGCTCTAATCCAAATGTGCCAGGAGCAAGCGGTGATTTGGACGATGATGGAGCTAGAATGCGAGTTAGCGTTGACTGATTCAGGTCTTATACACGTTTAGTGTAATGCTAATATGTTTTCCCCATTCGCTTTTGCGAATGGGGATTTTTTTATATGCGTATACTTGTCATAATCACTGCGTACGATAAAAATATTCTTGGAGATAAATGAAATAATATACGCAAAAAAGTTTTGTTTTACGAAAGCAAGATATTATCTTTGTGTGTGACGATACAGCGTTGTCGCATGGCTTGTCGTTGAATAGATGTAATACCGAAACTGACACATGAGTAAATCTGACTATGTTAAACCGCGGATGACGGTGCGTTGTTTGTTGTACAACGTGTCTATGTTGCGTTCCAGCTCATACGGAGGCGTTGATATCAGTGATGAGCCGCCTATAGGCGGATTCGACGCGAGGGAGAGGTATGGAACCAAAGATGACTGGAATTATGAGTGGTGAGAATACGCCTCTCTTATTCGTTAGTGCTGTCATTTTTGCTGTTTTGTGACGTCTGTTTCTATTGTACTTTATGTTAACCGGATTTCCTATTTGTGCTATTTATTTTGTTGTCCTATATTTCCATAAATTATCTTGATGTGTGTTAATGAATAAATGCCTTTCAGTTTTTTTTCCGTGTCTTATTCTGGGTCTGAAAATCTTAGGTTAGGACGTTGAAAAGTTCAGGTTAGGATTTTTTTATTACTGTCCACTAAAAGTTTTAATAAGAAAAAAGAAAGGGCTGATTTCCTAATTGTGGAGTCAGCCCAAATTGTTACCTTTGTTTTTGCAATAAAACTTCAATAACATGAACAAAGGTACGCGTTTCTTCGGACAGCCGGTATATGGACAGTTAATAAAATGCTTGGACAAGGATAAATTTATTGAAATGAGCCGCAATCATGGCGGTGAGCGTTATGTGAAGTCGTTCGACGGCTGGCATCACATGCTTACGATGCTCTATGCAGTCATCCTCCGCTTCGACTCATTGCGTGAAATAGAAGTCTCTATGCTGGCAGAGGTTCGCAAGTTGGGGCACCTCGGTCTTAAAACTATCCC
>FLNY01003785.1_pt1 | contig 27921 bp, 20 predicted proteins | sample 1140381 | NCBI WGS metagenome assembly FLNY01 (sample SAMEA3878172, study PRJEB12797) | bioreactor metagenome | biome: Moose rumen | place: Sweden | collected 2011-10 | reverse complement strand
CTGTTTTCTATGGTCGCACGCGCTGAGTGGAGCGAGGCGACCCGAAAATATTGTGCATTCAGAGCTTATTGCCTTAGATTAAGGGCATTGTAGTATTTCTGCTGAAGCAGGTCTGGGATCGCAGGTCTGGAATCGCAGGTCTGGGATCGCAGGTCAGGGATCGCAGGTCAGGGGAAGTAAGTTTGGGAACGCAGGTCTGTGGAAAGCAGGCCTGGACGCAGGCCTACTTGAAATCTGCCCAGTCGTCGGTGCGGAAAGGTCCTACGGGCAGGCCCGAGACGGTGCGGAGGTCGCACGTTGGGTTGTCGGCCCAGGCGTAGCGCACGGCCACGGGGAAGGGCACGTCCGGACATTCCACTACTACGCGCTGCATGAAGCGCTCGCCTTCGACGCGAGCCTTTGCCACATGCCATACGTGGTCGGGGCCGGCGATGGTGAAGCCCTTGATGTCGGCATTAGCCTCGAGGGCATCGCTGCCCTGTACAGGGCGGAAGAAGAGCGTGGCGCGGCCGTCGCTGACTCGCATCTGATAGTACTCAGGCGCTGCGCAAGCCTCTTCGCGACCGTATGTGCGGTTGAGAGCGAGCAGCGCCAGCCGGCGTCCCACCTCCTGTTTGTTCTTGGGATGAATATCCATGGCCATGCCGATGTCGATGTTCACCATCATGCCCACGCCGTCGAGCTGCGTAGCCTTGCGCTGGGCCTCACGAATGGCTGCCCACTCCGATTCGGGCTGAACGTCCTTCTGCCAGCGGTAGTTGGCAATCTGTACGAAGTAGAAAGGCAGAGCCTTGCTCTCCTGCTGTCCGAAGAAGCCGCGGCGACGTTCGCCCTGCTGCGACGCAGGTTTGGGATAGGGCTGCACGGTGGCCGTCTTGTTGAAGCGGGCCTGCCAGTCGAGTATCATACGTTGTAACAGGCTTTCGTACTGCACGGCACGCCCCACGTTAGAACAACCCTGGTACCAGATGACGCCGCGTATGGGCATATCGAGGAAGGGAGCCACCATGCCATTGTAGAGGTTGGCGGGGAACCACGGGTCGTTGGGCGACTTAGGTTCCACCTTTCCGGCTACCGTTTTCACTTCCTTTGCATTGAGGCTCTTCTGGTAGCGCCAGTCGCCGGCGATGGAGATGATTTTGTTGCCCGCCGTGAGGTTCAAGTCCTTGGCATCGCCGCAGAAGCCGCCGTTGCCGCTGGTGTCGTAGATGCGAACGGTGATGACGTTGCGACCAGCCTTGACGAGCGAGGCGGGTACGGTGTAGACGCGGTTGAGGTTCCAGCCTGACGTCAGGCCTATGCGCTGTCCGTTCCAGTAGGTGACGTCCTCGTCATCGACGGTGCCGAGGCTCATCCTGAGCTCCTTGCCTGCGAGTTCGGCAGGGATGTTGACCACGTGGCGCATCCACGCTACGCCGTCGAACGTCTTCATCACGTCGTGGTTATCCCAGGGCATGGGCTGTTTCATTACGGGCCAGCTGCTGTCGTCGAAATCAGCGGCGGCCCACAGGGCGCGGTCCAGTTGGCCGTCCTCCAGCCCCTTGTCGTCGGCATAGAGCTCGCGCGACCATTCTACGCGCTCGTCCTGATAGAGCTTGTTGATCTTCTGCTCGTCAAAGCCCGTCTCGAACACGCGCTTCTGATGCTGTTCGAAGCCCGTCACTTCGGCCAGCGCCTCGTGGCTTGTCCAGCTCTCGGCCGGCGTGCCGCCCCACGAGCTGTTGACCACTCCCACTGCAATGCCCAGCTTCTGCGACACCTCGCGTGCGAAGAAATAGGCAGCAGCCGAGAATTCCTCTACCATCTCGGGCGAGCAGACAGCCCAGCCGTGGGTGTGGCCCTGCGGCACGGTGGTCTGCGGCGTGTGTGCCACGGCACGGTCCACCTGGAACAGTCGCACGAGCGGATGGTTGGCATCAGCCACCTCCTGCTCCCAGTTGTTTACCATGCCCCAGCCTTTCACGGGCATCTCCATGTTCGACTGTCCGCTGCAGAACCATACTTCGCCGGCCATGACGTTGTCGAGCACGGTCTTGCGTCCGTCGTCGAAGGTCAGCGTGTAAGGTCCTCCGGCGGCTGGCACGTCGAGGTCGAAGGCGAAGGCTCCGCTCTTGTCGGCTTTCACCTTCACGGTCTGCTTGTCCCATGAAGAGGTGATCTTAACTGTCGCGCCGGCCTTTGCCGTAGCCGCGACGTGCATCTTCGTGCGCTGCTGCAGAACCATGTTGCTGGTCATCCATCCCGGCAGCTTCACTTCGGCGTTCATGCTTGCTGCAGCTAAGCCCAACGCCAGTGTAAGGAAAAGTCTTTTCATAGTAGGTTATAGTTTACTGTTTACAGAAAAGCCCCTTCCCGTAGGCCGGGAAGGGGCTTTTTGCCTTATCATGCCTGCTTGGCGTCCATGGCCTCGCTGATCTTAGCTTCGATTTCTTCGGCCAGTTCGGGGTTGTCGCGTATGACCTGCTTCACGGCCTCGCGTCCCTGCCCAATCTTCGAGTCGTTGTAGCTGAACCACGAGCCGGACTTCTTGATAATTCCGTATTCCACGCCGAGGTCCACAATCTCGCCGGCCTTTGAGATGCCTTCGCCGAAGGATATCTCGAACTCCGCCTTGCGGAAGGGAGGCGCCACCTTGTTCTTCACCACCTTCACGCGCACCTGATTGCCTACGACCTCGTCGCCGTCCTTGACGCTGGTGACGCGGCGTATGTCGAGGCGCACGCTGGAGTAGAACTTCAGTGCGTTGCCGCCCGTCGTCGTCTCGGGGTTGCCGAACATGATGCCAATCTTCTCGCGCAACTGGTTGATGAAGATGCAAGTCGTCTTCGTCTTCGAGATGGTGGCTGTGAGCTTGCGGAGGGCCTGGCTCATGAGTCGGGCCTGCAGGCCCACCTTGTTGTCGCCCATGTCGCCTTCGATCTCAGCCTTCGGCGTGAGGGCCGCCACGGAGTCGATGACCACGAGGTCGATGGCCGACGAGCTGATGAGCTGGTCGGCGATGGCCAGGGCCTGCTCGCCGTTGTCGGGTTGCGAGATCCACAGCTCCTGCAGGTTCACGCCCAGCTTGGCGGCGTAGGTCGGGTCGAAGGCATGTTCGGCATCGATGAACGCAGCCACGCCGCCGGCTTTCTGTGCCTCGGCTATGGCGTGAATGGTCAGCGTCGTCTTACCGGAGCTCTCGGGACCATAGATCTCGATTATACGTCCGCGCGGGTAACCGCCTACGCCGAGGGCGTGGTTCAGCGCAATGCTGCCGGTGGGTATTACGTCGATCTTCTCGTTGGCCTGGTCGCCAAGGCGCATGATGCTGCCCTTGCCGAAGTCCTTCTCTATCTTGGCCATCGCTATCTGCAGCGCTTGCAGGCGTGCGGCCTTCTCGTCTTGAGGTATTTCTGTCTTTGCCATTATCTTTAATATTATTCGTTAATTTTCACTTTTCATTTTTCACTTTTCATTTTTCACTCCTAAAGCTCCAAGTCAATGTCGTGCAGCTCGTGCCAAGGCAGACCCTGACGGTTCAGCTGCTCCATGAAGGGATCGGGGTCGAACTCCTCGACGTTGTGCACGCCCGGCTTCACCCATTTGCCCGTGAGGAACATCATGGCGCCAATCATTGCTGGCACGCCTGTGGTGTAGGATACGCCCTGCATGCCCGTCTCCTCGTAGGCAGCTCGGTGCGAGCAGTTGTTATATACATAATAAGTGTGCTCCTGCCCGTCCTTGCCGATACCGCGTATGCGGCAACCGATGCTGGTCTGGCCCTCGTAGTTCTCGCCGAGGTCCTGCGGGTTGGGCAGCACGGCCTTGAGGAACTGCAGCGGCACAATCTTCACGCGCGCCGTGCCGGTGCCGTCGGCCAGCGGAGCCTCGTACTCGATCTCGTCGATGCGGCTCATGCCGATGTTCTGAATCACCTCCAGGTGCTTCAGGTACTGCTGCCCGAAGGTCATCCAGAAGCGGGCACGACGGATTGTCGGGTAGTTGATGACCAGCGACTCAATCTCCTCGTGGTGAAGCAGATAGCTGTCGCGCGGCCCTATCTCGGGATAAGTCAGGTCCTTGTGAATCTCCAGCGGCTCGGTCTCCACCCATTTGCCGTCTTCCCAATACAAGCCCTTCTGCGTGATTTCGCGGATATTAATCTCGGGGTTGAAGTTTGTGGCGAAGGCCTTGTGGTGGTCGCCAGCGTTGCAGTCGACGATGTCGAGGTACTGAATCTCCTGGAAATGGTGCTTGGCAGCGTAGGCCGTGTAGATGCTCGTCACGCCCGGGTCGAAGCCGCAGCCCAGGATAGCCGTCAGGCCCGCCTGCTCGAAGCGCTCGCGGTAGGCCCACTGCCACGAGTACTCGAAGTGGGCCTCGTCCTTAGGCTCGTAGTTGGCCGTGTCGAGGTAGTTGCAGCCCGTCTGCAGGCAGGCCTCCATGATGGTGAGGTCCTGATAGGGCAGGGCGAGGTTCACCACGATGTCGGGCTTGTAGCTGCTCAGCAGCTCCACCAGCTGCGGCACCTCGTCGGCATCGACCTGCGCTGTCTGAATGCCCTTGAAGCCAGTAGCTTTCTCCACTGCGGCAGCCAGGCGGTCGCATTTGGCTTTCGTGCGCGAAGCAATCATGATGTCGGTGAAGACATCGGCGTTCTGTGCAATCTTATGAGCGGCAACGGTGGCCACGCCTCCGGCGCCGATAATCAGTACTTTTCCCATTGTCGATATGGATTTACGGTTAAGTCAAATATATGTATTTCGACTGCAAAGTTAACAATTAATTCGCAATCGCCGCAAAGATTTGAATTAAAAGATGCAAAAAAACTAAATTACCGAAAACTCATCCGCGTTATTAAGGCAATGATATATCGGTTGGCGCAGAAGATGTTTTTATAAGACAACGAATTATGCGAATCAAACGAATTCTGTCTTGTCCTATAGCCGCTCGATTGCACTCGTGCGGTCGTGCGAGGCGGAAGGCTTGGTTGTGTGCGGCGAAATGCTTGGCCGTGTGAGGTGGATCACCCGGGTGGGACACCTAAAACCCTTGGTCAAATTTGGCAACACAGCCGGTCGAATTTGGCAACACAGCCGGCTGCATCGGCCCACACAACCAGCTGCATCGGTCGCAGAGGAACCATCAACCCAAAATCACACATATTCAAAGGATTATTCAGGTCAGGCAGACATCAGGTTTTTAACCGCATTGCACAGAGATTTGCATTGATTGACCGTTTTTTATTGTTGTATTTTCTACAATTATTATCCTAAAATGAGCTAAAGTTGTCGCTGATCGCTCTTTTTTCCGAATTTTATTTGTCAGTTCAGCCTAATTGCCTACTTTTGCTTCGCGAAGCGTGTGTATAATATATATGTATACGTGCGCACGCAAGGGCATAAGCCCTGATGCATGAAACGAACAACGATACATCCACTGACTGACAACTAACGGAATTGAACTTCATATCATGTGTACGGTAACATTGTCTTTTGATCCGAATAATGTGCTCGCTCAGCGGAGTCTTGCAGCCTTGCTGGCAACAGGACAATTCGTGGCAGACGAGGACACTATGGAACGCTTTTCAATTGACTATTCCGACCCGTGGCTCTATGAGGATCACGGAGATCTGCCTCCACTGCCAGAAGGCAAAGAAACCTTCACTCCAGAGGAGGCCCTTGACATCATTCTGAAGGACATACGACAAATTTATCAAGAAGATGCAGTATGTGTTCCAGCCTAAAGCCCTGCGCAAGATATGGGCTTTCTACAGAAATGTTGCAAGAAAATATAGGCATGTCTATGACCTCAATAACATGGAAGAAAATATCCGTCAGGCCATTCTGGACGCTCGCCTTATCGAGAAGTCACTTCATCGCCGCCGACCGACACTCAAGCGCTGGCAAAACCGAGGATGGCACATGGCAAACGCCGGAAAATGGTTCTACGCCTACACCATAAACAACGAACTCATAACAATCGAAGATGCCTGCCACGGACAGAACATGCACGATTAAACAAACAACATACATCCACTGACTGACAACTAACTAATTTAACAAACTCAGAAACAAAACGAAGACGCTAAATACTCTTCTGAAAAAAGCAATAATATGAAAAGAACAGAGCAGAATAGAATAGAAGAGGCGCAGGCATGGGCTTATGCGCATGGATGGACTCCATTGACGGACGATGAAAGAGTTGAGTTCATGCAGGCTGTTGCGGAATGTACCAACTTATAACTAATGCGGCGCTATATATTAGATACAAACATCCTCATGTATATTCTCAACGATACGGGGGAAATGAGTTCCGAGGTCGAGACCATAGTAGGCGATTTCGGGAATAGGTTGTTTATGTGTGCCGCAAGTGTACGTGAATTAGTGGCAAATTGGCGAAAGTATTCTTATATGCAGAAGCGATGGAAGACTCCCCAATTGATGTTTGAATATCTTTATGAGAACTATTTTATCGACGTTCTCTACCCACAGCGCGAGCATTACCGCACCTTCATCAATCTTGAGTGGAATCTTGCAGAAGATCACAGAGATACTACGGATTTGATACTTATTGCTCATGCTATTACAGAGCAATTGCCCCTCATCTCCTCTGACCGCAAGTTCCCCTTCTATAGGAATCAAGGATTAGATCTTATCTACAATAAGAAATAACACTAAATAATTTCAATAACTAACAACTAACTAATTTAACAAAAAAATGAAGAAACTAAAACTCTTCTTGGCTCTCGCCGGCTTTATAGTTGGGGGGGGTAATTTATGGGCACAGACTGATGTGACGAGCACGTACATCACGAATCCGAGCTTTGAGAGCGACGGTGCCATTACGGCTTCCAATGGAGCTCTCACCATTACTGGTTGGACGCAAAGCGATCCAGCAAGCCTTTATAATAACACTGGCTGCTATAATGCATCTACTGCTATTCCTACTCAGGGAACGGTAATGGTAACCCCGTCCGCAGGTGATTACTATCTCTACTTCCGCAAAGGATGGGCACAAGCTGCTTATACCTTCACTTCTGCCACGTCGCAATCTGAATTACCCGCTGGTTATTATTCTTTGTCAGTGGATTATAAGATGGTAGAAGGATATGACAATACACAGAATAATAATACAACACTTTCCATCGCAGCTAAGAATGGAGATACAGTATTAGGCACTGCGACAGGTACTACTAAGACCAATGTCTCTGGCGGAAATGATTATACTTATCTAAACACCGCTGATTGGAGTACCGTCACTGCAGATTTTACGCTGGAGGAAGCAAAGAGCATCAATGTGGTCATCACTTGCAACGCAGGTGGCCAGCGTCGTTCTGACTTCGTCATTGATAACGTTAAACTCCTTTATACAGCTTTTGTTTCACCCACAGCACTCTCTCTGAGCAGTAGCGAGTTGGCACTAACCACTGGTGCAACTTCCACTCTGACGGCGACCATCACCCCCTCCGATGCAAACTACCAAACCGACATCACTTGGACAACGTCTGCAGCTGCAGTCGCTACTGTAGCTAACGGCGTTGTAAAAGCAGTAGGTCCTGGCACAGCTACCATCACGGCCACTACCGCCAATAATGTTTCCACGACTTGCGAAGTTACTGTAACTAACGCCGCTGCTCCGTCGTTCTACAGCGAGATTGCTGCAGGTGACTTTTATATCGTGAATGCCGCTACCGGTAAGGCTATCGGTACTATCAAGAACGGTTGGGGTACACAGGCTGGCCTGGCTGACCACGGAATCCCCTTCACCGTGGCCCTCGGCGATGGTGTCTATACCCTCGATTCCCACACATACAACCGGGCTGCTGAGCATTATTTCAATGGAACCTTCGTTGATGGCGCAAGCACTAACCTCTACATCAACTCTCTCGGCAGCGGCAAATATAGCATTTCTACTGCAGATGGTTCTGCTTTCGTAACAGCCAATGTGAACGACAACGTCGTAGCCAATACAGCCTCCGATGCCAACAGCGTACTGGCTCAGTGGTACTTTGTCAGCAAGGCAAACCTTGAGAGCGCTTTAGCTTCTGCCACTACGGCTAACCCCGTAGATGCCACGTTCTACATCCAAGACCCCGACTTCAGCCGGAATCATATTATAGGCTTGCTCCAGAATGGGGAAACAACTGTGAATCTTGGCAGTGAAACCTATTTGTGGAAATATACCACTTCTAACTATCACTTCAAGGGTGGTGCCAATGGCAATATGTGCGCCGAAACCTACCAGAATGGTGGTGGTAAAATCTATCAAGAACTGACAGGCATCAAGAATGGTAAATATCTACTGAAGGCTCAAGCCTTCCACAATGGCTCTGGTGTGACCAGCCTCTATGCAAATGATGAAAGTATTGAAGTTGCAGTCCTCAACGCTAATGGTGAAGGAACTGCAGCCTCCATGTCAGGCGCTTCTGCTGCATTCTCTGCTGGACAGTATCAGAATGAACTTGAAGTGTTCGTTACTGATGGTAATCTTACGATAGGAATCGAGAATGTTAGCACAAACTGGGCTTGCTTCGATAACTTCGAACTCTACTATCTAGGCCCCACTGTAGGTGGCGAGGCTACAGAGATTGCAATGGCAACCGAGACAGCCATGACCGCTGGCAGTTGGTACTACTTCGACATCCCCGTTGATGGCATGTACAACCTGACTACCACGACCCTCTCCGACATCGTCTATACGACCAATGGCACCGTCCTCATCGAGAACGAGAGCAGCGTAACAGACAACTTCACCACAGGAGAGAACGCAACGCTGACCGCTGGTCGCTACTATGTGAAGTCTGCTTCTGCTCAGAATTTGGAAGTTACAGTTGGTGCTTACGCTTACAATGTAGGTGATGCTACCCTAAGCGTAGCCGATGGTGGTTACACACAGAACTCCACCTTCACCGTCACCTTCCCCGCTGCTGCAACCAGCGATCCTGCTGGAGCTACTGCTCTCGTGGCTTCTTCCACAGCTACCGTGAATGGCAACAGCGTCGCTCTGACCGCTGTTGAAAATGGCTTCAGCCTCGACCTCGGCACGCTCACTGAGAATACCGATTATGTGATTGCCATTCCTGTAGGTGTTTATGGCTATGCTGGCGAGAGCTTGAACAAGGCTATCAACGTCACCCTGCACACTCCAACAGTATTCGATGGCGAGTATGTGCTTTATGATGCAACTAACAAGTTGTTCCTCGGTCGTGGTGCTGCTTATGGTACACAGGCAACTACAGACAAGTATGGTATTCCTTTTGCTCTCGCAACGGACGCGACTGGTGTTTCATCCTTTAAGTTTGTGGATAATGATCAATATCTCTTTAGTAACAACATTGGAAAAGCAGCTGGTATGTACACCGATAATGCTTCCACAGGATGGAATATTATCGTTGCTACAGACGGCTATATCTTGAAAGATGTGAATGGTGATGTTTATGCCAAGGTTGATAATGGCAGTTTTGGCTATTATGCTCACACCGTTGAAGGTTCAGAAAATGCTACTGTTTGGACCTTCAAGACACTGGCTGAGCGTGACGCTATCATTGCAGCCTATCCTACGGACAATATCAACAACGTCATTACAGTTTCCGGTGTCTCCACGACCGCTGATGCTTTTGCTACTTATCTGAGCAACAACTACAACGCTATTGATTACACCTCTTCCGTTGGAACAGCAACCTTTGCAGGTGCTGTCGGCGACTGGACTTGGGAAGGCTATTGGCGTAACCAGGATGGTCAGCCTGCATACGGCACTGGCTTCGTTGAGGCTTGGAACGCAACAGGTGCTTGGTCACAGACCATTGACAAGGCAAATCTGCCCGCTGGTATCTACAAGGTGACTGTTCAGGGTTACGAACGCCGCAAGGCTAATGATGCAGCTACTGCTCTGAAGACCGCAGGTTACAACCTCGTTTCCACCTTCCTCTCCGCCAATGGCGAGCAGGTACGCTTCACCGATTGGAATGACGTTGCTGGCAAACCAACCAATACAACAGGTGCCGTTACAGCATTCACGAATGGCGAGGCAGTTAATGAGGTTTATGTCTATCTCGATGGCAACACCGACCTGACGCTGATGGTACGCAAGCCCAACTACATCTGGGACTGCTGGATTATCTGGAACAATGTCAAGCTGACTCGCTATGAGGATAAGGCTGTAACTTTGGACGAAACTGTTGCATGGACGCCAGCTGCTTCTCCTTCTGCAAATGTTACTCTTACTCGCAGCTTCAACTCCAACTGGGCAACCTTTGTTGTTCCCTTCGATATCGACAATGAGACTTTGAAGGCTCAGTTCGGTGATGATGTTGAGGTCAGTACTATCGCTTCCACGGCTGAAGGCCTGAAGTTCACAGCAATGGAAACTCCTGCCGTCACAGCCGGCGAGCCCGTCATCCTGAAGACCTCTGAGGCTAAGAGCGAGTTCACATTCGAGAATGTTGAGGTCAAGGCCGTAGAGACTACCAAGGATCTTGGCAATGGCGTCAGCGTTGTAAGCAACTATGGCGGCAAGGTTGTCATCCCTGCTTCCGCAGAAACTGCATACTACTACATCGCCAGCAACAAGCTGAAGAAGTCAACAGGCAGCCAGAACATCTCCGGCTTCCGCGCTTACTTCGCTGTAGCTGCTGACTCTCCCGTGAAGGGCTTCTTCGAGAATGGCTTCGACTTCGGCGGCGCTGATGCTATCAATGGCATTAATGCTGATGTGGAGAATGGCACTGTCTACAACCTCGCTGGCCAGCGCGTCAACAAGGCACAGAAGGGCATCTATATTGTCAACGGCAAGAAGGTGCTCGTGAAGTAAAAGAAATAATTATTTATGTCTTGGATTCGTGGACCAATTCGTGTCTCGAATTCATGTGAAAAAAGAGATGGTGATTCTTCCACGAATTCAAGACATATAATTAACTCATTAATTCAAGAAATAAAAGATTTCTGACAATGAAAAAGATATATGTAACACCCTCCGTCGAAGTTACGGAGCTATATATGCAAGATGCTGTCCTCGGCAACATTATCTCGGGTAATAGCGAGAATAACTTTGGCGATGCTGACGATGGTGATGAAGGTGAAGATGCCGATGTCAAGGGCCGTCGCTACAACGTCTGGGATGTTGAATGGTAAACATTCGATAGACCACAGGTAGTAATACCTATATATATGAAACGACAGCAGCTATAGCGTTATAGCTGCTGTCGTTGTTTATGTACATTAAATGAAATAATTACAGAAAAATGTGGAATAATTTGTTTTATTGAGAATATAATTATTATCTTTGCAATAAAATAATGAGAAATAATGCCTATTATGACAAAAGAGAACCCTTTTATCGTTGGAAAATACCTCTCACCAGAATACTTCTGTGACCGCGATGAAGAAGTTGTATTCCTTAGCAAACAAGTGCACAACGGCCGCAACGTGGCACTTATCTCGCCCCGGCGTCTTGGTAAGACGGGCCTCATCAACCACTTTTTTCATCAGGCCGATGTGCAGCATCAGTTCTACACCTTTTTTATTGATATATATGCCACCAGCTCATTGACGGAATTGGTGTATCTGCTGGGGAAAGCTATCTTTGAGCAGTTGAAACCGCGTACAACAGCCTGGCGAGAACGCTTCCTGCAAGTGGTGGCATCGCTGCGCCTGGGTTTCAAATTGGATGCACTGACGGGCGAACCCACTTTTGACATCGGACTCGGAGACATACAATCTCCCGAGGTAACGCTCAGCGAGATTTTCCGTTATCTGGAAGAAGCCGACCGTCCCTGCATTGTCGCCATTGATGAGTTTCAGCAAGTGGCAGAGTATGTTGAGAAGAACACCGAAGCCCTGTTGCGAACCCATATCCAGAAATGCAAGCAGACGTTGTTTATCTTCTCCGGCAGCAAGCGCCACATGATGACTCAGATGTTCAACTCACCCTCCAAGCCCTTCTACCAAAGTGCTATGGGTATGACGCTTCAGCCCCTCAATCGGGCTGTTTATGCAGCCTTTGCGCGACATCTGTTTGAGCAAAACGGACGCACACTGGCCGAGGGCGTGGTCGAACAGGTCTATGACTACACCGAGGGCTACACTTGGTTCATGCAGATGCTGATGAACGAACTCTTTGCCATTACACCCCAAGGTGGCACCTGTACCACTGACCTCATTATCCAAGCACGCACGAACATCCTTCAGGCGCAGGACGGCCTTTATCGCGAACTCATGGCTAATCTTAGCATTAAGCAACGTCAGCTCCTTCAGGCCATCGCCCGTGAAGGCCGCGTCAATGGCATCACCTCAGCAGCTTTCATCCGTCGCCACCACCTGCCTTCAGCCAGTTCCGTGCAGTCAGCCGCCCGTCCCCTCATCGAAAACGATATCCTCACTCAAACCGATGGCACATACCGCCTCTACGACTTTTTCCTTTCGCAGTGGCTGGCAGAAGTGTATTGAATGGGGCACGCTGATGTTGGTCCGCCATGCAGAGCGTCGGTTATCGTTTGCGGCCCCAGAGCTGTGTCATGTCTTCGAGGGTCTTGCCTTTGGTCTCGGGCACGAGGCGCCAGACGAAGAGGGCGGCGAGGATGCAGATGAGGAGAGGCTTGCGTCCCCAGCGCTCTACGGTGAACACGGCGACGAGTGTGAAGAGGATGTTGACGGCGACCATGACGATGGAGATGAGGTATGCGCGCGAGCCGCGCTCGGATTGTGATGGGGTCATGGGGGAGATTTTTTTTCACGGCCTGCGGCCGTAGTTGGGAGTTGAGAGTTGAAAGTTCTTCGCAGAGCGAAGCGGCAGAGCCGAGCGGAGAGTTGAAAGGCTTAAGGGTTTTTGGGAAAAGGCTTAAGGGTTTTTGGGAAAAGGCTTAAGGGTTTCGGGGAAAATGCTTAAGGGTTTCGGGGGAGAGGATTAGGGATTAGGGTTGGAGTTCTATTTCGAGGCGCTTAAGGTCGGCGGGACGTGAGCTGGTGCCGTAGAGGAGCTCGTAGCGGCCGGGGTGGGCGTGCATGGTGTTGGTGGCGGGGTCGAAGAGTTCGAAGGTCTTCAGGGTGAGGGGCAGAGTGGCTTGCGTGGTCTTGCCTGCTTTCACGTCGACGCGCTGGAAGGCTCGCAGCGAGCGCAGGGGCCCTTCGGCGTCGGAGAGGTCGCGGACGTAGAGCTGCAGCACTTCGGTGCCGTCGCGACGTCCGGTGTTGCTGACGTCTACGGTGAGCTTGACATTACCTGACTCGAGGGTGCTGCGGTCAATGGTGCTTCCCGCGGATAGCTTGGCATCCCCGATGGCAAAGGTGGTGTAGCTGAGGCCGTAGCCGAAGGCGTAGAGGGGATCGTCGAAATAGCGATAGGTGCGGCCCCGCATGTTGTAGTCCTCGTAGTCGGGCAGTTGTTCGGTGTTGCGATAGAAGGTCAGGGGCAGCTTGCCGCTGGGGTTGACGCTGCCGAAGAGGATGTCGGCCACGGCAGTGCCGCCTTCCTGTCCGGCATACCAGGCCTGAACGATGGCGTCGCACGAGGCCGTCTCGGGCGTCAGGGCGATGGCCGAGCCGGAGCAGTTGACGTAGACGACGGTCTTGTCGGCCGCTTTCAGCGCCTGCAGGAACTCGCGCTGGACACGTGGCAGCTCGATGCTGGTGCGGTCGCCGCCGCGGAAGCCGTCGATGTTCACGGGCATTTCTTCGCCCTCGAGTGCGGGCGAGATACCCCCTACGAAGATCACTTTGTCGATGCCTTTGAGCTTGCTGATGAGCGCTGCGTAGTCGATGGGCTGCTCCTGGGCGATGTCGATCTTCATGTCGGCGCCCCAGGTCTTGACGAACTGATAGCGCACCTCGATGTTGAAGGACTCTCCGGCTTTAGCCTGGACGATGGTGCGTGTGGGTGTGGCACGCCACGAGTGGATGCGCTGCTTCTGCTCGCCGTTGACATATACCTCGTAGTGACCGGTGCCCTCGACATTGATGACGTATTCGCCAGCCTTGCGCGGGGTGAAGGTTGTCTCGTACTTTGCCGAGAAATCCTCGAGAGCTACGCCTGGTGCGAAGTTGTGCATGCCTGCCGTGGTGACGGCCAGCGGCGTGGTGTAGTACTGCGTAGTGACGACCTTGCCCTGCATCTCGGTGTTGTTCCAGAAGGAGCCTCGCAGACCTTGCCTGCCACCGGCGCTGCACTCTGAGGCCAGGCGGCTGTCCATGACCAGTGTGTTGGTGAGGTCGCAGCCGGGTAAGTAGAGCAGTTTACTATTTGATGATTTACCATTTACTATTTTTTCTCTCTGCACTCCCAACTTGCTGCAGATGCCGTCGAGGATGGTGACGGTGTGGTTGGGCGTACCATTGTAGTTGCCCCACATCATAGGTGTGTTGTCGGCGTTGGGTCCGATGACGGCAATCTTCTCCTTGCCAGCCTTCAGCGGGAGTACGTCGGCATCGTTCTTCAGCAGTACGATGGTCTGGCGCGCCATGGCGAGAGCTTTCTGTGCGCTCTCCTTGGTGGACATGGCCGAATATGGTATCTTAGACCACTCGACGAGGGCGGGGTCGTCCATCTCGCCGAGGTCGAAGCGCCCTTCGAGGAGGCGCAGGACGTGCTTGTCGACTTCTGCCTCGGTGATGAAACCGCGCCGCACGGCTTCGGGTATGCTGCGGTAGACGTAGCCCCATCCGCATTCGACGTCGGTGCCGGCCAGCGTGCCTACCTTTGCAGCGTGCACGGCATCGCTTGATGTCTTGTGGTTCTGATAGAAGTCGCTGACGGCGCCGCAGTCGCTGACGACGAGGTACTGGAAGCCCCATTCGTCGCGCAGGATCTGCTGTAGGAGGCGTGCGTTGCCGCAGCAGGGCTCGTCGTCGAGGCGCTGGTATGCGCACATTACCTCGCGCACCTTGGCGTCTTCGACCAAGGTCTTGAAGGCGGGCAGGTAAGTCTCCCACAGGTCGCGCACACTGACATCGGTGATGTTAGCCGTGTGGCGCGTGTATTCGGGACCGCTGTGTACGGCATAGTGCTTGGCGCAGGCCCACATCTTGCGATACTTCGACGTCTCGGGGCCTTGCAGTCCGCGCACGACCTGCGAGCCCATGACGGATGTAAGATAAGGGTCTTCGCCGTAGGTCTCCTGTCCGCGTCCCCATCGCGGGTCGCGGAAGATGTTGACGTTGGGCGTCCAAACGGACAGACTGTGGAACTTCTCGTCCTCGCCGCCTGCGAGCATACGCTTGTTGTACTGAGCGCGGAACTCGGTGCTGGCGACGTCGAAGACCTGATATAGGAGGTCGGGGTTGAACGATGCCGCCATGGCGATGGGTTCGGGGAATACGGTGACGTTGCCCTGGTTGGCAGCGCCGTGGAGCGCTTCGCTCCACCAGAAGAACTTCTTGATGCCGAGGCGCGGTATGGCGGGCGACTCGTCGAGCATCAATTGAGCTTTCTCCTCGAGTGTGAGGCGCGAGCAGAGGTCGGCGGCGCGCTCCTTGGCGCTCAGCGTAGGATCTTGGTAGGGATAGGTCTGTGCCGAGAGCGTTGCTGCCGTGGCGAGCATCGCGGCGATGAAGAATAGCTTTTTCATAGGTGAGGATGTGTTATAGTTAAGAGTTTGTTCTCGGGTGATTGCGTGGCAAAGTTAGTGCTTTTTCCAAGAAAAGAGTTACGTTTATGTCTCTTTTTCTTCAACTTTTATATTCACGGGCTTACTCTGTGTGGCATGGAGGGTTGAGGCAGCGGCCAAAAAGGCAGATTATCAGACTTTTTGGCTGCAAGCGACTCCCTTGCACACCTTTTGCGGCACAAGAGGTGAAAAATAAATAGAAAAAGGACAAAGTATAAAGGACATTGTATAAAAATAAAATGATAAATTCGTAAATCTTTAAATAGTTAATGCACCATGAACATCGAGAAATTCACAATCAAAGCACAAGAGGCTGTGCAGGAGGCCGTGCGCACGGCTGAGGCCCGCCGTCAGCAGGCCATCGAGCCGGAGCATCTGTTGGCCGCCATCTTGAAGACGGGTCAGCAGGTCACTCAGTTCCTGCTTCGTAAGCTGTCGGTCAGCGAACAGGCCGTCGGCCAGGCTCTCGAGGCACAGTTGCAGAGCCTGCCGCGCGTCGAGGGCGGCGAACCCTATCTCGCGCGCGAAACAAATATTATACTCACGCGCGCGGAGGAGCTGGCGCAGAAGCAGGGCGACGAGTTCGTCTCGCTGGAGATGATGCTCCTCGCCATCGTGGGCAGCAATTCCACTGCCGGCAAAATTCTGAAAGATGCTGGCGTGACCGAGAAGGACCTCGCTGCCGCCATCCGCGAGCTGCGTGGTGGGCAGCAGGTGCGCTCGCAGTCGAGCGAGGACACCTACCAGAGCCTCTCGAAATACGCGCGTAACCTTATAGAGGAGGCGCGCGCGGGCAAGCTCGACCCCGTCATCGGTCGCGACGACGAGATACGCCGCGTGCTGCAGATCCTCTCGCGCCGCACGAAGAACAATCCTATATTGATCGGTGAGCCGGGCACGGGTAAGACGGCCATCGTGGAGGGCCTTGCCCACCGCATCCTGCGCGGCGACGTGCCTGAGAACCTTCGCGAGAAGCAACTCTTCTCGCTCGACATGGGCGCTCTGATAGCTGGCGCCAAGTACAAGGGCGAGTTTGAGGAACGCCTGAAGAGCGTCATCAACGAGGTGGTGAAAGCCGAGGGCCGCATCATCCTGTTCATCGACGAGATCCACACGCTCGTGGGCGCCGGCAAGAGCGAAGGCGCCATGGACGCCGCCAACATACTGAAGCCGGCCTTGGCCCGTGGTGAGTTGCGCGCCATCGGTGCCACGACGCTCGATGAGTACCAAAAGTACTTCGAGAAGGACAAGGCGCTGGAGCGCCGCTTCCAGAGCGTGCTCGTAGACGAACCTGGCACGGCAGAGAGCATCAGCATCCTGCGTGGCCTGAAGGAGCGCTACGAGAACCACCACCGCGTACGTATCCAGGACGATGCCATCATCGCCGCCGTGGAGCTCTCGCACCGCTACATCACCGACCGTTTCTTGCCCGACAAAGCCATCGACCTGATGGACGAAGCCGCCGCCAAGCTACGTATGGAGCGCGACAGCGTGCCCGAGGAGCTCGATGAGATAAGCCGCCGACTCAAGCAGCTGGAGATTGAGAGGGCGAGTATCGAACGGGAGGCCCCCTCTGCCTCCCCGGTGGGGGGAGAACAAAGCGGCAGTGGGACGCCCCCCGCCGGGGGGCTACGGGAGGCTGCCCTTTCCAAACAGATCGCCGACCTGCGCGAGCAGGAGCAGCAGATGAAGGCCAAGTGGGAGGGCGAGAAAGGCCTGCTCGCTAAGATACAGGCCAACAAGCAGCAGATGGAGCAGCTGAAGTTCGAGGCAGAGCGTGCCGAGCGCGAAGGCGACTTCGCCCGTGTGGCTGAGATCCGCTATGGCAGGCTGCAAGCCCTTGAGGCTGAGATTCAGAAGATTCAGGAACAGCTGCGCTCGGCTCAGGGCACCGAGGCTATGGTCAAGGAGGAAGTCACGGCCGACGACATCGCCGAGGTGGTAAGCCGCTGGACCGGCATCCCCGTGTCGAAGATGCTGCAGTCGGAGCGCGAGAAACTGTTGCACCTCGAAGAAGAGCTGCACAAACGTGTAATAGGTCAGGACGAAGCCATCCGCGCCGTGGCCGATGCCGTGCGCCGCTCGCGTGCCGGCCTGCAAGATCCGAAACGTCCTATCGGTTCGTTCATCTTCCTCGGCACTACGGGTGTTGGTAAGACGGAGCTGGCCAAGGCCCTCGCAGAGTTCCTCTTCGACGACGAGACGATGATGACACGTATCGACATGAGCGAGTACCAGGAGAAGCACAGCGTCAGCCGACTCATCGGCGCCCCTCCGGGATATGTCGGTTACGACGAGGGCGGTCAGCTCACCGAGGCCGTGCGCCGCAAGCCTTACTCGGTAGTGCTCTTCGACGAGATTGAGAAAGCACATCCCGACGTGTTCAACACGCTGCTGCAGGTGCTCGACGACGGCCGTCTGACCGACAATAAGGGACGCACCGTCAACTTCAAGAACACCATCATTATCCTCACGTCGAACCTGGGGAGTGAGTATATCAGGGAACAGTTCTCGAAGCTGGATGCTCCCGACACGCGCATCACGGCTCCCGATGCCATGGACTTGACCCGTCGTCGCGAAGCGGTCATCGAAGAGACGAAGCGAACCGTGATGGAGCAACTCAAGCGCACCATCCGTCCCGAGTTCCTGAACCGTATCGACGAGACTGTCATGTTCGAGCCGCTGACGCAGACCGAGATTCGCGACGTGGTGAAGCTGCAGATTGCTGCCGTGCAGAAGATGCTGGGCGAGAACGGCATCACGCTCACGCTCACCGACGGCGCCATCGACATGCTCACTCGCGAGGGCTACGACCCCGAGTTTGGTGCCCGACCTGTCAAGCGCGCCATCCAGCGCCTGCTGCTCAACGACCTCTCGAAGGCCATCCTTGCAGGGACGGTCAGTCGCGAACACGCCATCAGCGTCGATGCCGGGCCTGACGGCCAGCAGCTTGTGTTCGCTTGACGTGACTTGAGGCCCGGCGGAGAAACGCCGGGCACAGTGGCCGTAAAGAAAGACGCCGGGCACAGTGGCCGCAAAGAGAGACACCGGCACAGGGACGACAAAGGGAGGGGCCGGGCACAGTGGCCGAAACGGAGAGTCGTCTCTGTAATTGCCGTGCTGAATAAAAAAGGAAATCGCATTGTGACAAGGTTTTGTCACAATGCGATTTTTTTTGTGCCTTATTTCAAGCGTTTCGTGATGTCGGTTCAGAATAAATGTGTATTTTTGCAGCGTCATAATCAAAAGAAATACTAATCCTTAACACACAATAGTCCTATGAAGCGACACATCATTTCGATCCTCACGCTCGCCTTGGCGCTCACAGCCCGCGCCGGCGAGGTAACCTCGCCCGACGGAAGGCTGAAGGTGACATTCACGCTTGACGGCACAGTGCCTACCTACTGCGTTGCCTTCCAGGGGCGCGACGTCGTCCGGCCGAGCCGCCTCGGTTATGAGCTCGTTGGTGCCGACAACCTGCTCGACGGCTTCAGCCTTCTCGACGAGCAGACGTCGACGTTCGACGAGACTTGGCAGCCCGTATGGGGCGAGACAGCCAATATCCGCAACCATTACAACGAGCTGCTCGTGCGCCTCACCCAGGCCTCGACGCAGCGCATGATGAACGTCCGCTTCCGCGTCTACGACGACGGCGTAGGCCTGCGCTACGAGTTCCCGCAGGAGGGTAAGCTCAACTACTTCGTCGTCAAGGACGAGCGCACCGAGTTTGCCATGGCTGGCGATCACACAGCCTGGTGGCTTGCTGGCGACTACGACACACAGGAGTATGAGTACACACGCTCTCGGCTGAGCGAGATCCGCGGCCTCTTCCGCGCTGCCGTCACGGGCAACCTCTCGCAGACGCAGTTCTCGGAGACCGCTGTGCAGACGTCGCTGCAGCTGAAGACCGACGACGGCCTCTACATAAACCTGCACGAAGCTGCCCTCGTCGACTATCCCGCCATGCACCTCAACCTCGACGAGGCCACCCTGACCTTCACCTCGTGGCTCACGCCCGATGCCCAGGGCTACAAGGGCCGGCTGCAGACGCCTTGTCAGAGCCCCTGGCGCACCATCATGGTAAGCGATGATGCCCGCCGCATCCTTGCTTCCGACCTCATTCTCAACCTCAACGAGCCCTGCAAGCTCGACGACACAAGCTGGATTCACCCAACGAAGTACGTAGGCGTGTGGTGGGAGATGATCTCGGGCAAAGGCAGCTGGGCCTACACCAATCAGTTCCCTTCCGTCAAGCTCGGGCTGATTGACTATGCCAAGGCAAAGCCCTCGGGACGCCACTCGGCCAACAACGGCAACGTGCGCCGCTACATCGATTTCGCCGCCAAGCACGGCTTCGACGAGGTGCTCGTCGAGGGTTGGAACATCGGCTGGGAGGACTGGAGCGGCAACTCCAAGGAGTATGTCTTCGACTTCGTGACGCCCTATCCCGACTTCGACATCAAAGCGCTCAACGACTACGCCCACTCCAAGGGTGTGAAACTGATGATGCACCACGAGACGTCGTCGTCCGTCATGAACTACGAGAAGCACATGGACCGCGCCTATCAGCTGATGCGCGACTACGGCTACGATGCCGTCAAGAGCGGCTACGTAGGCGACATCATCCCACGCGGCGAGCATCACTACAGCCAGATAGAGATCAACCACTACCTCCACGCCATACGTCGTGCCGCCGACTACCACATCATGGTTAACGCACACGAAGCCGTGCGGCCCACTGGCCTCTGCCGCACATATCCCAACCTCGTAGGCAACGAGAGTGCCCGCGGCACAGAGTATCAGGCTTTCGGCGGCACAAAGCCCGGCCACACTGCCATACTGCCCTTCACGCGCCTGCAGGGCGGTCCTATGGACTACACGCCCGGCATCTTCGAGATGGATTGTGCCAACGGCTCGCACGTCAACTCCACCATCTGCGGGCAGCTGGCACTCTACGTGACCATGTACAGCCCGCTGCAGATGGCTGCCGACTTCCCCGAGAACTACGAGCGCTTCCCCGACGCCTTCCAGTTTATCAAGGACGTTGCCCTCGACTGGGACGAGTCGCTCTACCTCGAGGCCGAGCCTATGGAGTATATCACCGCCGCACGTCGGGCCAAAGGAACCGACAAGTGGTTCGTAGGCAGCGTGGCAGGTGCCGACACTCGCACGTCGCGACTCGCCCTCGACTTCCTGGCCAAGGGCAAGAAGTACGTGGCCACCGTCTACGCCGACGCCCTTACAGCCGACTACAAGACGAACCCGCAGGCCTACGTCGTCCGCCGCGGCATCGTTGACGCCAAGACGATTCTCAGCCTTAAGGCCGTTGCCGGAGGCGGCTATGCCATCAGCCTCTTCCCTGCCACGCAGGACGACCTGCGCTCGCTGCCTCGCCTGCGCAGTGTGAAGCAATAAGCATCACCCCCGGTAACTGCGAAGCCCCGCAGCCAACTGATTACAGCTGGCTGCGGGGCTTTTTCGAAATAAAGGATTAGGGAAAAGGGATTGAGAGCCTACCCCCGGCCCCTCCCTCAAGGGAGGTGAGATGAGCGAAGGGTTTCGGGGAAAAGGGTTGGTCGTGTAGTTTGTTCGGTCGCGACCGAACAACGGATTCGACCAGTCTCGTAGCAGGATTCATACGGCCAAGCAACTGAAAGAGGTCGGCCGGGGTGGGAGAGGGGAGTGGCTTTTTAGTGCTGAAGAACGGGCGAAAGAGGTCCGTTGTGCGAAAAAAACGGTCGTCGGCGAAAGATTTTTCTCATTTTGTTTTTCTCTTTTAATTAATTGTCGTACCTTTGCGCCCGCTTTCGGCACGGGTCGCTGTCAGGATGTAGAGTTCCCTGTTATGCCCGCGCTCGACCGACAACAACAATTTAACCCATTCCAAAGAACAATGGCTGATTTAATCAAAATTGCTGAAGAAGCATTTGCTACGGGCAAGACCTATCCTAAGTTCAAGGCAGGTGACACCGTGACCGTGGCTTACAAAATTGTCGAGGGTAACAAAGAGCGCATCCAGCTCTACCGCGGCGTAGTAATCAAGATTAGCGGACACCAGGACCAGAAGCGTTTCACCGTCCGCAAGATGAGCGCCACCGTAGGTGTGGAGCGTATCTTCCCCATCTCAAGCCCGAACATCGACAGCATCACCGTCAACAAGATTGGTAAGGTGCGTCGTGCTAAGCTGTACTATCTGCGTGGCCTCACGGGTAAGAAGGCTCGCATCGCCGAGAAGCGTCCCGCTACTCAGGAGTAAGTACGTTGATACAAAAAAAGCCCCGCAGCAAGCGGGGCTTTTTTTGTGCCAATGTGTGTTAGGGCAGGCTGATGGCGCCAGAGGGGCAAGCGTCAGCGCAGGTGCCGCATTCGGTGCACTCGTCGGGGTTGATGCTGTAGATGTCGCCCTCAGAGATAGCGCCTACGGGGCATTCGTCGATGCAGGTGCCGCAAGCGACGCAATCTTCACCAATTACATAAGCCATAGTAGTAAAGTTTAAAGTTTAATGTTTAAAGTTTAATGTTCTCAAGGATGGTCAGCGGGGCGTGTTGTCACCCTTTTGACGACGCGAAGGTAATCACTTCTGATGATTTGCGCAAGAAAAATGCCGTTTTTTTAGTTTTTAGCTACCTAATTTTAGTGATTTAGGGTATTAAATCTTAAGCTCATTTAAAAGTTTCTTCTTTTCCGACGTTTTCTCGGAGAAAAGGTTTAACTTTGCACCCGAAATTTGCGAGGAATGTGCTTCGACGGCTTTCCTCATTAAACTTTAAACATTAACCATTCAACTGCGGGCAGCGCCCGCGCCCCCAAAATGGCACAACAAGAAGACGTTTTCAAGAAAATCGTTTCCCACTGCAAGGAGTACGGTTTTGTGTTCCCCTCGAGTGATATCTACGATGGCCTCGGCGCTGTCTACGACTACGGCCAGAACGGCGTAGAGCTGAAGAACAATATCAAGCAGTACTGGTGGCAGTCGATGGTGCTGCTTCACCAGAACATCGTCGGCATCGACGCCGCCATCTTCATGCACCCCACCACGTGGAAGGCCAGCGGACACGTCGACGCCTTCAACGACCCCCTCATCGACAACCGCGACTCGAAGAAGCGCTACCGCGCCGACGTGCTCATCGAAGACCAGATGGCTAAGTACGACGAGAAAATCGAGAAAGAGGTGGCCAAAGGCCGCAAGCGCTTCGGCGACAGCTTCGACGAGGCTCAGTTCCGCGCCACCAACGGCCGCGTGCTGGAATACGCCACCAAGCGCGACGCCCTGCACGAGCGCTTCCAGAAGGCCATGAACGCCAACGACCTCGACGAGCTGAAGCAGATTATCCTCGACGAGGAAATCGTATGCCCCATCAGCGGCACACGCAACTGGACCGACGTGCGGCAGTTCAACCTCATGTTCAAGACCGAGGTGGGCAGCACAGCCGAAGGCACGAGCACCATCTACCTGCGCCCCGAGACCGCACAGGGCATCTTCGTCAACTACCTCAACGTGCAGAAGACGGGCCGCATGAAGCTGCCCTTCGGTATAGCTCAGATCGGTAAGGCCTTCCGCAACGAGATTGTCGCCCGCCAGTTCATCTTCCGCATGCGCGAGTTCGAGCAGATGGAGATGCAGTTCTTCGTTAAGCCCGGCACCGAGCTCGACTGGTTCCAGAAGTGGAAGCAGACGCGCATGGCCTGGCACCAGGCCCTTGGCTTCGGCGCCGAGAACTACCGCTTCCACGACCACGACAAGCTGGCGCACTACGCCAACGCTGCCACCGACATCGAGTTCCACATGCCCTTCGGCTTTAAGGAGGTGGAAGGCATCCACTCCCGCACGAACTTCGACCTCTCGCAGCACGCCAAGTACAGCGGCAAGAAGATAGAGTACTTCGACCCCGAGACCAACGAGAGCTACACGCCGTTCGTCATCGAGACCTCCATCGGCGTCGACCGTATGTTCCTCAGCGTAATGTGCCACAGCTACTGCGAGGAACAGCTTGAGAATGGCGAGACACGCGTCGTCCTGCGCCTGCCCGCAGCCCTGGCTCCCGTAAAGCTTGCCGTGCTGCCGCTGGTGAAGAAGGACGGCCTGCCCGAGGTGGCTCAGCAAATCGTCAACGACCTGCGCTTCCACTTCAACTGCAAGTACGACGAGAAGGACACCATCGGCAAGCGCTACCGCCGCATGGACGCCATCGGCTGCCCCTACTGCGTCACCATCGACCACGACACGCTCGAGGACCACTGCGTCACCCTGCGCGACCGCGACACGATGGAGCAGCGCCGCGTGCCCATCGCCGATCTGCAGGGCATCATCGAGGACAAGGTGAGCATCACCAGCCTGCTCAAGAAGCTGCTGTAACACCACCAAAATACAAAATATAAGATATTAAATATAAGATATTAAATATAAAAGAAAATGAAGACAACCTTTCATCCGACAGCAGACAATAGCATCGTAATGCCCTACAGGCGATTGCATCTGCCTCATATCTTATATTCCGTATTTTGTATTTTATATTTACCCGTCTTCCTCGCCTCCTGTTCATCCGACACCGAGGACTACGACCCTTATCACGACTGGCGCGCCCGCAACGAGGCGTGGTTCAGTCAGATAGCCGATTCCGCCCGCCGCGGTGGCAGCCAGTGGCTGAGTTTCAAGTCGGCGCTGAAGAGCCCGCAGTATCAGAGCGGACAGCGTTCCGACAGCATCTTCGTGCATGTGCTGACGCGTGGCGAGGGCACTGTGGCACCGGCCTTCACCGACACCGTGCGCATTAACTTCCGCGGCACACTCATGCCTACGCAGGACGTTGCCGGCACGCCGATGACGATGGTGTTCACCCAGACCTACTATCAAGGCTTCGACCCCGCCACGGCGGCGCCTCAGAAATCATGTGTCGCCTCCTTCACAGCCGGCTTCGCTACCGCCTTGCAGCACATGGTGGAAGGCGACGACTGGCTCGTCTACATCCCCAGCGACCTCTTCTATGGCGGAAGCGCACAGGGCACTATCCCGGCCTACAGCGCCGCCTGCTTCCGCATAAATATGGTGGGAGTGTATCCGCTGGGCACAACGGTGCCGGATTGGAAATAGAGTTGACGAATCGACAAAAAGTAGAGTCAGTTCTTTATAGGCTCCAGCCTTAGCCCAATATCAAAAATCCCCTGAATGCCTTGTTCACGCATAATGTGGTAAACAAGGAATTCAGGGGATTCTTTTTTGTCGAGATTAATATTGCGAACGTGCAACAAGGCCTCGTGGAGCACGACACCTGTCGTCTGCCAACGCCCGCGGGCATCAGCGAGGATGAAGTGAACGGTGTCGCGGTGGGGCCGCAGGAGGCTGTCGGAGCGTTGCTCGCATACGAGCCAAAGGTCTCGGTAGGCAAACTGCTGGCCCAGACGCAGGCTGAGGCTCAGCTCGTTCGTGGCAGCCAGCGTGGCGGTGTCGGGCACAAAGCGAAGAGTGTCGGTGCAGCGCCACTGGTGTGCATCGACAGGCTGAAATTCGTAGTACGTCAGTGTAGGCATGGCCCGATGCTTGTTGCAAGCGCTGCAAGCCATTATCGCCACGACAACTACTATAATAATATAATGAACGCGTGTGCGCATACGCGAGTGTTAGTGTTGCTGCTCTGCTTCGGGCTTATGCTTCTTCTTTTTCTTCTTGCGGCGAGCCGAGTCGAAGCGTGTGAGGTCGTCCTGCGTGGCCAGGTCGAGGGGCTTGTGTTGTGTCTTGCGCTCCTCCTCGTTGAGCACGTCGGGCTTCTGGCCCTCCTTGTTCATGGCAATGACCTCGAGAGCTCTCTGCGCCGGCACGGTGGTGAGGTTGGCCGCCAGGCGCTTGTCGGTGGAGTAGGTGATCATGCCGCTGAGGATGTCGGCCTTGAAGAAGTAGTAGGTGTTGTCGAGCGTCTCGAGCTGCACCTCGCGGCTGGGCAGGCGTCGAGAGGCTTCTACGTACTGGTCGGCCTCGTAGTTCATGCAGCATTTCAGCTTGGCACACTGTCCGGCCAGCTTCTGCGGATTGAGGCTGAGGTCCTGGAAGCGTGCGGCGGCGGTGGAGACGCTGACGAAGTTCTTCATCCATGTCGTGCAGCACAGCTCGCGGCCGCAGGGGCCAAAGCCGCCTATGCGTCCGGCTTCCTGCCGGGCACCTATCTGCTTCATCTCGATGCGGACGTGGAACACGTCAGCCAGCACTTTGATGAGCTGTCGGAAGTCCACGCGGCCGTCGGCTATGTAATAGAAGATAGCCTTGTTGCCGTCGCCCTGGTATTCGACGTCGCCGATCTTCATCTCCAGCCCCAGGTCCTTGGCAATCTGTCGCGACTGTATCATTGTGGCATGCTCGCGGGCCTTGGCTTCGTTGTATTTCTCCATGTCCACGGGGCGGGCCTTGCGGTAGACGTTCTTTATGTCGTCCATGCTTTTGGGCGGCGTGCGCTTCATCTGCAGCAGCACGAGCTTACCCGTGAGCGTCACGGTGCCTATGTCGTGGCCGGGCGATGCTTCCACGGCAACGATGTCGCCCTTCTGCAGCGGCAGGTGGTAGACATTGTGGTAGTAGCCCTTGCGGGTGTTCTTGAACTGCACCTCCACGAGGTCCGTGACGTCTACATTGCCGGGAATGTCGGCCAGATAGTCGTAGACGTTCAGCTGGCAGCTCTGCTTGGGACAACCGCGAAACGAGAGGCCGCGGTCGTTGAAGAACACCGGAGGAGCCCCGGCCTTCACCTTTGGTGTGCCCATCCCTGAGCACTTCCTTGGGGAGACGGCGCCAGCCCTATCCGTGAGGGAACCCATCCTCGTCCCCTCCTTGGGGAGGGCAGTGGCAGAAACAGCCTCGGTGCTCCCCGTAGATGGGAGAGGTTGTTGCGTTGCTATCTTTATGTCTTGCTCCAAGTTTTCTTTAGATTCCATCTTATTTGTGAGATATTTAATACTTGTTTTTAGGAGATATAAAGTTTCTTCTTCCTGTATTTGGAATATGATGTTACTCCTTCTCAGGTAACTAATAACCCTCCTTTATGGAAGAGGCGGGTTCTGGTTTACTGTATAAGCAGCACAATCATTTTCAGTGCCAGGTCAAAGAATACCATACGTGCGTTGACGTTCTGTGCGATGTCCGTCTCGGCCTTGGCCAGCTCCTCGCTGATGGGAATGACGTTGCGTTCGTTTATGAAGCGTGCGAAGTTGTTGCTGAAGGCCGCCTCGTCGGCGCTTTGGTCGTTGAGCTCTGGTTGGCGGAAGTTGAAGACGAAGTTCTCGCGCACCTGCCGCTGGCAGAACTGGAGGAAGCCTTTCTGGCTCTCGCGCCCCATGCCGGCCAGTTGGTCGGCCCACTCGCGCAGGTCCTTGACCTTGCGCTGGTAGGAGAGTCGCATAAGCATGATGAAGAGGTCCAGCATCAGGCGCTCGTCCTTGGGCGAGTGGGCCCTGACGTATTCCTCGCGCGGCAGCGGCGGCACCAGCATCTGCTGTGTGCGGCTCAGTATAGTGCCCAGCACGAGGTCCGGCTCCTCGCTGACCATCAGGAAATGCGTCTCGGCCGGCGGCTCCTCAAATAGTTTTAGCAGTTTGTTGGCTGTCTCCTGATTCATTTTCTCGGGCAGCCACACCACCATGACCTTCCGCCCGCCCTGGTTAGCCTTCAGTGCCAGCTTGCGCTGAATGTTGTCGGCCTCTGCCACGTAGTAAGTGGCCTGTGAGTTGCCTGCGTCGATGTCGTCGAGCCAGTCGTTGAGGTCGAAGTAGGGACTCTGAAGCACACGTGCGCGCCATTCTTTGATGTAGTGGTCTGCGATGGCATCCTCGGCGTTTTTGATGCGCGTGCCTTTCACGAAGGGAAACGTGAAATGGAGGTCGGGGTGCTCAAGCTTAGCTGCCATGCGGCACGACGTACATTCGCCGCAGGCGCTGCCATCCTCGTGGGGGTGCTGGCAGAGCAGCGCTTCAGCGAAAGCCAGTGCCAAAGCCAGCTTGCCCGAGCCTGCCGGCCCGCACAGCATCAGTGCGTGCGGCACGCGGTTGGCCTCGAGGTCAGCCATCAGGCGCTGCCACGTAGCAGCCTGTCCTATCAGAGCATCGCGCAACATTTATTTTTGAACCTTTAACCTTTAACTGTTCAGCCGATATTTGTCTGCAAAGGTAGTTATTATTCGCGACAAACAGCCATTTTTCAGTAAAAAAAACTCCGAAAGTACTATTTCACAGCCCAATCCACCCGATACCATCGGCTAAAAATGCGGCAGCATCGGTCGACAAACCCAGTCTTGCCACTCCTTAACAGTGTAGGATGAGCCCTTTTTCAAAAACTTTTTTGTTTTTTGCTTAGAATTTTCCG
>FLNY01004080.1_pt1 | contig 28029 bp, 18 predicted proteins | sample 1140381 | NCBI WGS metagenome assembly FLNY01 (sample SAMEA3878172, study PRJEB12797) | bioreactor metagenome | biome: Moose rumen | place: Sweden | collected 2011-10 | reverse complement strand
TACTACTGGCGTGATGGCTTTCAATGCTTGCGTAATGCGTTTCCAAGTAATTGGGGAGCATGTAGGGAAACTACTTAGTTATGATGAACACCCTTTGGAGGATTATCACCACATTCCATGGCATGCAATTTATGGATTAAGGAACATTATTTCACACGAATATGCGAATATTGATGAAGAAATAATAGTATCAGTAATAACTAATGACCTGAGCCCATTGAGGTCAGTCATTGAAGAACTCATAAAAAAGTATTGATACCATTTCTTATATCAAACCTCCCCGGGCTCACTGCTCGGGGCGGTTTGCGTAAATAATCGCCAAAACGTTTGGAGGTTTCGGAAATTTTTCGTACCTTTGTCACCGATATGATAAACATATAATACTATGGCTATGAAGAAAGAAATGATTAAGAAGATGTATGGCAGTTTTGAGGAAGCCGCTATGCACATTGAAGGAGTTGAATGCTGGAGTGCAAGAGACCTACAGGTACTATTAGGCTACAGCAAGTGGGAAAACTTTACAAATGTTATCGAGAAGGCAAAAGATGCTTGCAAAAATGCAGGGCAGAATGTTGCTGATCAATTTCCTGACGTCAGGAAATTGATAATAGGAGCGAAAGGTGCAGAAAGACAGATAGATGACTACTATCTGACCCGTTACGCCTGCTACTTAATTGCGCAAAATGGCGACCCGAAAAAGGAACAAATTGCCTTTGCTCAGACCTATTTTGCCGTTCAAAGAGGTTTTGCCATCATCCGTTCTAAAGGCGATCAGGCTCTCTTTAATCTTAGCACTGTAGAACTAAAGAATAAATTGGGTGTTCCAGAGAAACGTCCAGTTGCAGATTTCTTGCCGACTGTCAATATCAAAGCAAAGGATTTTGCCGCCGAAATGACGAATGTGAATGTGCAGACTAAAGACTTATACGGGGTTGAGCCTATAGCAGAAGAGCATGTGGATAATAATCTGGCCGTTCGGAAGATCATGCTTGAAAGGGGGATTGTACCAGAAGAACTCCCTGCAGAAGAAGACGTCAAAAAGGTGGAGCGAAGATTGGCAAAAGAAGATAAGAAATCATTGGGAGAATCTTAATAATCCAATTTTGACTATTTCTATCTATTTAACCGCCCCGGGCTCACCGCTCGGGGCGGTTTGTGTAAATAATCCCCAAAACGTTTGGAGGTTTCGGAAATAGTTCGTATCTTTGCAGCAGAATGGATATAGAAAACAAGATACGGGAAATAGAAGTATGGATCGATGATTTCACGCCCTGCCTAAAGGATAATCTAACGGGGGAGGTGGTGAATACAGAGGTTATCCGTATCCGCCGCAAGAGCTTCCTCAGCAAGTTCAACCGGAAAAGCGGTTGGTATGTGAATTGGGGAAAGATTGTGGAGGAATATGAGGTGTATGCTTTGGTATTCAGCTAATCAAAAGGTGTTGGAGCACTATATGGAGAAAATGGGGGCTGTTCATGTGGGCGTTCTCCATCCGTATCAGTTCTGTGTGTTTGAAGATGAGATGCAAGAAATTATAAAAATTTATACTTATGTTTATTCTGGAGAAGAAATATAGGGATTATTTGTCGCAGGAGTATGAACCTGTGGATGAATCGGTAATGCCTTACCTAGTTGATTACCGGGCAATAAAGAAGTATGCGGACAGCAAGGGTGTAGGGATCGTTTCTCTTTCGGATGAGGAGAAGCAACGGTTTATGATTCCCAATCCGAACTACCATAGGAAGCGGAGGCACGGTATTGCAGCCGTGTTCTAATTATAGTAGGTGCAATGTTATTACTATATCTAACCGCCCCGGGCTCACCGCTCGGGGCGGTTTGCGTAAATAATCAGCGAAATATCTGGGACATTCCTCTATATGGATTTTTTGGGATTTAAGGTTGTAACGTTGTAACAATGCCCTGTGGCAAAGGGTGTGCAACCTGTTTGGGAGGTTGTAAGGTTGCTACAAGGTTGTAACATGCCACTCTCTGCTTCTATGGAAGCAGTTAACCAATCAATTTACTAGTAAATTCGGCAAAAGACAACCTCCTGTCATCCGTATGAAAGTATCTAATGGAAGACAGCAACTTCTTCAGAATTATAAACGACCTCGTATTACGGCCCGCAAGATGACGGAATCGGTGACAACCTCGTAGCAACCTTACAACCTCCCAAACAGGTTGCACACCCTTTGCCACAGGGCGATGTTACAACGTTACAACCTATAATCAAAAGAACTATATATAAAACCCGTCTGCTCCTTCCCGCATCTATAATCCAACCGCCCCGGACACACCGCTCGGGGCGGTTTTTCTGCTTAATGTTTGGTGGTTTCGGAGAAAAGTTATACCTTTGCATCGTTAATGAGAAAGATTATCGCAAGATATTGGAAATGGGGGCTGTCGGTGCTGCTGGGCATCGGCGTTTTCCTGTTTTGGTACCGCGCTTATCCCCATGCGCTGTCGTATCAGGAGCAGTACCAGTTGTTCCTGTGGACGGGCGACTATTTCCGGGAGCGGGTGAGCGTGCCGGGCGGACTGGCCGACTGGCTGGGCGAGTTTATCGTGCAGTTCTATTATGTGGAGTGGCTGGGGGCCTTGCTGCTGGCTGTGCTCTTCGTGGTGCTTCAGCGGCTGTGCGTTGTCAGGCGCTTCTATCTGTTGTCGTTCGTCCCGCCGTTGCTGTTGCTCTGGCTGATGGGCGATCCGTGTGTGCTGCTGTCATTGCCCGTGGCGATTATCCTAAGTTTGCTGGCCTTCAGGCTGATGCAGCCGGTTCACGGCGGCTTCGACCTGCTGATGGTGCCCGTGCTCTATTGGCTGGCAGGGCCGGTGGCTTGGCTTTACGTCGTGCTGCGGGTGGTGCAATGGTATTGGAAGCATCTGTGGTCGGCAGGCTGGATGCTGGCTGTGCAACTGATGGCCTACGCCTTCCTGTTGCCGCAGTGGCCCCTCCAGACGGTGCTGGCAGGGCAGGGCTATTATCGCATTCCGCTCCACTGGCCGAGTCTCAGTGGCTACGATAAGGATATGTACGAACTGATCCGCGAGGACTATCTGGTGCGCCATGAGCGATGGGACGAGATTGTGGACCGCGCCCGAGCCTATCAGGTGCGGACGGCCTTCAGTTCGGTGTGCGTGAATCTGGCCCTGGCGGAGAAACGCCAGTTGGCCGACCGTATGTTCGACTTCTACCAGAGCGGCGAGGATGCGCTGATTATGCCGCGTGTGAGAGACCTGACCTCGATGTTGCCATCGGCTGAAGTGTTCTGGCGCTTAGGAATGGTAAACTCCGCCCAGCGCTATATGTTCGACACGCAGGAGTCGATCCTGAATGGCCGGAAGAGCGGTCGCTGCACGAAGCGGATAGCGGAGTGTATGCTCGTGAACGGCCACTATCAGACGGCCCGCAAGCAGTTGGACATCCTGAAGAAGAGCCTGTTCTATCGGGCTTGGGCCGAGGAGGTGAGTGAGAAGATGGGCGATGCCTGGGTGAATGCGCATCCCGTCTATGGGAAACTGCGGAAGTATCGCTATAAGGAGGACTATCTCTATAGTTATGCGGAGATCGACAAGATGCTGGGCTTGCTGTTTATGGCCAATCAGGAGAATCGGATGGCACTCGACTACTTTATGGGCCAGATGCTCCTGAAGGGTGAGTTGCAGGGCTTCCAGCAGTATATGGGTTGGGTGCAGCAGTACGGCGGCTATCGGATGATGCCCCTCGGCTATCAGGACGCGATGCTCTGTATCCAGAAACAAGGTGCGGTGCCTGGGTCACCGTATGCTAACTATGCCAAGCGGATGATGGCAGAAAGGAGGGCAGAATGAGAAAGGTATTGTGTATTTGCGCCATCCTACTCTGTCTAATCGCCTGCACATCCAGGCCAGAGCATCCGACAAAGGTAGACCGCCTGCCCGCCATCTATCCTGACTACATCGGCGTGACGATCCCGGCAGACATTGCGCCGCTGGACTTCAACTTCGCCGACGAGACCATCGACTGTATGGATGTGGTGGTCAGGGGAAGCAAGGGCGGCGAACTGCACGTCAGCGGCGAGTGGGCCGACTTCGGCATCAGCGACTGGCAAATGCTGACGGCTCAGAACAAGGGCGGCAAGTTGACCCTGACCGTCTGCACCCGAAAAGACGGGCAATGGACGCAATACAAGGACTTTGACATCTATGTGAGCGACGCCCCGCTCGACGAGTGGGGACTGACCTACCGCCGCATCAAGCCCGGCTATGAGGTGGGCGGCGACATCGGTATCTACCAGCGCGACCTCCGCTCGTTCGACGAATATGGCATCCTGACGGAGACCGCAGTGCCGGGACGCTGTATGAACTGCCACACGGCCAACCGCACCAATCCCGACCGCATCACGATGCAGATCCGTGGTGCCGGCGGCGGTACGATGGTGCAGAAGGATGGTCGCCAACTATGGCTCGAAACCAAGACCGACTCCACCAAGGCAGCCGGCTCCTACAGTTACTGGCATCCCGCCGGCGACTATTGTGCGATGGCCGTCAACAGCGTTCACCAGGCCTTCTTCGTAGGTACGGGGCAGCGCATCGAGGTCTACCATCAGTTTAGCAACGTCGAAGTGCTCGATACCCGCACCAATGAACTGATCCTCTCCCCGCTGTTGCAGACGGGGGACCTGGAGATATTCCCTGCCTTCTCCCACGACGGCCAGTGGCTCTACTACAGTACGTCGAAGCCCTGTCGTGTGCCAGCGGAGTATGAGAAGGTGAAGTGCTCGCTGTGCCGGATCAGTTTCGATGCCGCCAAGGGGGCTTTCGGCGAAGTGGCCGATACCCTGCTCAACGGCCTGGCCACCGACAGGAGTTACACCCTCGTCCGTCCGAGTTACGACGGTCGCTGGCTGATGTACTGCGTCAGCAGCCGTGGCAACTTCCCCGTCTGTCAGGATGATGCCGACCTGTGGCTGATGGATCTGCAGACGGGAGAGACCCGTGAACTGAAGGAACTGAACAGCCGTTGGAGCGAGAGTTTCCACAACTGGAGCGACAACAGCCGCTGGTTCGTCTATACCAGCAAGCGCGATGACGGGATGTATGCCCAACTCTATCTGGCCAGCATCGACGCCCAGGGACGAGTGACCAAGCCCTTCCTCCTGCCGCAGCGCAATCCCCGCAAGTTCTATCATGAGATGATGGACTCCTACAACGTGCCCGACTTCACGAAGACGAAGGTGGACTTCGATGCCCACGAGGCCTATCGGCAGGTGTTCGACAATCAACGTGTACAAGTAAAAATCAGATAAGACGATGAAAAAGATTCTATTATGTATGATGGCAGTGGTATCTGCTATGGTGTTCTACAGTTGTCAGCAACAGCAGAAGAGTTCTGGCGTGTGCCGGGTGTACGGCACGGTCAACGGTGAGCAGTATGAGGGCAAGCGCATCTTCCTCGTGCCGCTGAAAGGCCCTGCTACGGCTGAGACCGTCGACTCGGTGGAGATCAAGGACGGCAAGTTCGAGTTCGCCCCCGACTCAATGCAGATCTATAAGGTGCTGCTCGACTATCACTACCGTTTCGGCCTGCAGCCGCTGATCATCGTGGCCGAGCCGGGCGACGTGTGGGTGAAGATCGACACCATCAGCCACGCTGGCGGTACGCCGATGAACGACTCGCTGGAGCAGTGGAAGGTGCGCACGGAGCAGTATAAGCGCCAGTCGGGCCTGATGCGGATGAATGCCAACAAACTGAAGGCCAAGGGCGACCAGCAGCAGGCTGACTATATCAACCAGCGTGCCGACAGCCTGAACCTGGTCTATCGGAAGTACACGCGCCAGTTGGCCGACAACCTGAAGGAAGGTCCGCTCCACGACTTCCTGAAGGGCCTCTTCCCGCTCACCTATAAGAAGAAGTTGCCCGACGGACGCATAGTGACGATGGATGCCGACACGAATGAAGAGATTCCTGAATAGATACTGGAAGATAGGGCTGACGCTGTTGTTCGGCCTGGCGGTATTTCTCTTCTGGAGATACCGCTATCCCTTCGCGCTGACCTATCAGGAGCAGTTCCAGTTGTTCCTCTTCGACGATGACTATCTGCTGGGGCGGCTGGGTGAGCCTGGGGGCCTGGCGAGGTATCTCGCTGAGTTCCTGGTGCAGTTCTACAACAGTGTGACGATCGGTGCGCTCATCCTCGCCGTGCTCTTTATGCTCGTACAGCGACTCACGTGGTGCATTATGTTCCGCTCGGCTCTGCCGCTTCGCTCTGCGAAGAATGTTCAATGGTACGCACTTAGTTTCCTCCCTGCTATATTATTATGGTATGCGATGGGTGACGAGAGCGTACTGCTGACCTATGTCGTGGCACTCATCCTGGCCCTGACGGCTGTCTGGCTCTATCCGAAGAACAAGTACGCGCGATGGGCCTATCTGATTGTGCTCATCCCGCTGCTCTATTGGCTCATTGGGCCGATGGTGCTGCTGGTGGCTCTGTGCCTGATGCCCTGGCCGCTGGCTATTGTGGGCGTGCTCTATGCCTTGGCCTGCATTTTCCTGAGTGCCCATCTGCTGCCGTTCCCGATCACACGACTGATACTGGGCATCGGCTACTACCGCTTCCCCGAGACGCTGCCCTACGTGCTGATGGCGATTCCCGTGGTGGTCTTCGCACTTCGCTTCGTTGGGCTGTTGCGGGTTAAGGACTCTAATACGTGGGTGGGGGCAGGGCTGTCTGTGGCCGTGTTGCTGATTGCCGTGCTGCTGATACCCCGTGGCTTCGATGCGAGGAAATATGAACTGATCGAGTACGACTATCTGGTGCGTATCAAGGACTGGAAGGGCATCATCGCCAAGGCGGAGCAGAAGTCGCCCGACCTGCCGATGAGTGTGTCGGCACTCAACCTGGCCTTGGGTATGACCAACCAGTTGGGAGAGCGGGCCTTCGACTTCTACCAGCACGGCAGCGAGGGCCTCTTGCCGAAGTTCGAACGCAAGTTCACGACGGCCCAGGTGACGGGCGAAATCTACTTCCACCTCGGACTGGTGAACACGGCGCAGCGCTTTGTCTTCGAGTCGATGGAGGCCCTGCCCAACTACAACAAGAGTGCCCGCGCCGTGAAGCGACTGGCGGAGACCAACCTGATCAACGGCCAGTATGCCGTGGCCCGTAAATACCTGCTGATGCTGCAGAAGACCATCTTCTACCGCCCCTGGGCAACGCGAACGATGGCACTGCTGGGCAACGAGGAGGCCATCAACAACCATCCGCTCTACGGCTGGCTGCGCAAGGCCCGGCTGGAGAACGATATCCTGTTCAGCGAGGATGAGACTGACAAGATCTGCGGCCAGTTGTTCCTGCACAACCAGCAGAATGCGATGGCGATGCAGTATCTGGTGATGGCCCCGCTGCTCGATGGCGATGCCCAGCGGTTCGTGAACTATGCATCATTCGTGCAGAGCAAGGTAAACTATAATCCACGCTATGTGCGGGAAGCCATAGCCAAAATCAGACGAATGCAATGAAGAGAATGAGAATATGGTTCTGGTGCCTCTGCCTTTCGGCGTGCGTCTTCATCTCCTGTGCGTCAGGCCCTGAGAATCCCGTGATGCTGGGGCAGTTGCCCCGTATCTATCCCGACTATGTCGGCGTGACCATCCCCGTCGGGATTGCCCCGCTGAACTTCAATCTGGTGGACAGCACCTTCAGTCGGATGGACGTGGTGGTGCGGGGCTCCAAGGGGGGCGAGTTGCACGTGCAGGGCGGCTATGCTGACTTCGATGTCGACGACTGGCACCAACTGACTCATCAGAACAAGGGCGGCCATCTGACCGTCACGGTCTGCGCAGAGAAGGACGGCCAGTGGCAGCAATACAAGGACTTCCGGATCAGCGTCAGCCCCTATGCCTTCGACGAGTGGGGACTGACCTATCGCCGCATCGCGCCGGGCTATGAGACCTACAGCCACATGGGCCTCTACCAGCGCGACCTCTCCACGTTCGACGAATATGCAATCATCGAGAATACCCAGGTGCCGGGTATGTGCGTCAACTGCCACAGCAGCCATCAGACGGATCCGCACAAGTTCGTCTTCCACGTCCGTGGCGACCACGGTGCCACGATGTTCCAGATCGATGGTCAGCGGGAGTGGCTGAAGGCAAAGAACGACCTGCTTGGCGGTTCGATGGTCTATCCCTACTGGCATCCCACTGGGCAGTATTGCGCCTTCTCCACCAACCAGACGCGACAGGGCTTCCATATCACGCATTATCCCTCTATCCGTCATGGGGAACAGGATGGCGGAGGCCGCATCGAGGTCTTCGACCTGTCGAGCGACGTATTTGTCTACAACCCCTCGACCCACGAGATCCTGACCGACTCGCTGCTGCAGACGAAGGACTGGAGCGAGAACTCCCCGGTCTTCTCGCCCGACGGCAAGACCCTCTACTATATGACCTGTCGGCAGCAGTCGTATCCCGAGCATTTCCAGGACGAGAAGTATAACCTCTGCAAAATCGCCTTCGACCCCGCAACGGGGACGTTCGGCGAGAAGGTGGACACCATCTTCGATGCTGTGAAGATGGGGAAGAGCCTGACTTGGCCGCGCCCCAGTTACGACGGACGCTACCTGCTCTTCACCTTGCTGGACTACGGCTACTTCTCCATCTGGCACAATGAGAGCGACCAGTGGCTGCTCGACCTGCAGAGCGGCAAGGCACGGCCACTGACGGAGATCAACAGCCGACAGGCCGACAGTTACCACAACTGGAGCGTGAACTCCCGCTGGATTGTCTTCACCAGTCGCCGCGACGATGGCTACTACAGCCGTCTCTATCTGTCGTGCATCGACGATCAGGGCCGCTTCTCCAAGCCCTTTATGCTGCCGCAGCGCAATCCGTGGGAATACTATTCGGAGAGCATTTATTCTTACAATACGCCCGATTTCACGAAGTCGAAGGTCGACTTCGATGCCTATTCGGCAGGACGCGAAATCAGTTCCGACAAGCGGGTTGAGACGAAGGTCAAATGAAATTTTTAAGTCGCAACAGAGCCTCCAGATAGTAGTAGTCGGCATAGATGATGCTGGCGTCGATCTCGCTGCCTGCCGGGTGATGACCAGTAGAGTGCATCAGGAAGGCCACGTTCTGGTTGCGGCTCTGGTATTTCGCCGTACTCAGGTCTGTCAGCATCGAGACGGCGGCCTCACGATAGGTCTTTCCCTTGGCCTGATCCACGTACTGGCAGAGTTCCAGCAGGGCACTGGCTACGACACAGGCGGCTGAGGCATCCTTGGGGGCTTCGAGTCCTCGTGGATCGTCCATATCCCAGAGGGGTACCCAGTCGTTGCTGGTCTCCTTCAGGCGTTTCAGATAGATGTCCGTCACCTTCTGGGCGAAGTCGAGGAAACGCTGGTCCTTCGTGTAGCGGTAGACCATCGTATAGCCGTAGATGGCCCACGACTGTCCGCGGCTCCACATCGAAGCATCACTATAGCCCTGATGGGTCACGCCCTTGATGAAATGGCCGTCGATCGTGTCGTAGACGGCCACGTGATAGCATGAGCCATCGGGTCGGAAGTGGTTATTCATTGTTGTCTCAGCATGCTTTGTGGCGATATCTTGTAGTTGCTTATTCCCACCGTTCTCGCTGGCCCAGTATAACAACTCCAGGTTGATCATATTGTCCATAATGGTGTTATGCCCGCCATAGTCTTTCACGTGGCGAGGCCAACTGAGGATGGTGCCCACCGTCGGATTAAACAGCGTCGCCAGTGAGTCGGCACAGGCCAGGGCTATCTGCTTGTATCGTTCATCCTTCGTCTGCTCATACCCTTTCAGGAATGAGTTGATCACCAGGAAGCCCAGGTCGTGGTCGTAGGCCGGTTGCTCTGCCAGTGAGGCCAATGGCTCTGTATAGCCCACCGCCTGTTTGCGGATATTGTCGTCCTTGGTCGCTCCGTATGTCATCCAGAGAACCCCTGGCCAGAAGCCGGAGCACCACTCCTCGGCTGCCGCTTTACGGCAGTTCCACGTGGTTTCGCCCTGCAGGATGTTCCTTGGTTCCATCGTGTAGTCATACGTTCCGTCTGCTTGACTCAGACTGTCGAGAGCCCGGTTCACCTGTACCGTACAGTAGTCGATTTCCTTCTGTGCATCGAACGGTGCTGTCTGCTGTGTGCAGGCTATGGTCAGGCAGCCGACAGCCACACCTGCTAAATACCTTTTCATATTTATAAATGTTTTCTATTACATACGGATTCGATGAGATTATTACGCAATCATTTTGCAGGAAAAATAATTTTGCGTATATTTGTGGCGGCAATCGTATTGATATAAAAACTTTAAGGATTATGAAACGACTCTCGCTGAGTTTATTATTTATTGTGTATTGTTTGGTGTTTTGTGTCGCACAGGCTGACTATAAGATGGCCGGCCCCTACGAGGTGGTGGCCCGTGACGGTCAGTTTCGTAGCACCAAGGGTGGTAGCGAACGGGATATGAAGGCAGCCCTCGACTGTGCCCAGGAGGGACATACGGACAAGGCCCTGGAGATCATCAATGCGTATGCCAATACCCTCCAGCGCTTTGATGGCCACGATGCGCCGCTCTGTGCCATTCAGGGCTTCTGGCTCGTCCGTGCGATGACACTGCTGAAAGACCGTCAGACGCCTGCTTGGTCGCAGATGATACGCCGGGCGATGCTGCCAGTCATTGACAAGTTCGAGGCTGACAGCCCCTATGCCAATGGCAACTGGGGGGCCATCGTCAACCGCCTCCGTATGGCCTGTGGCATCTTCTTGCAGGACAGCACTATCTATCAGGCCTCCGTCGACTACTTCCTCCATGCCAACGACAACGGTGCCCTGCCTCGCTATGTCAGTGAGACGGGCCAATGTCAGGAGACGGGGCGCGACCAAGGGCACGCCCAACTGGGTTTAGGTGCGATGTGCGAAATCTGCGAGATGGCGTGGGAACAGGGCGACGACCTCTGGGGTGCTCTCGACAACCGACTGATGAAGGGCATCGAATACACGGCGAAGTATAACCTCGGCTACGACGTGCCTTTCACCACCTGGACGGACTGCACGGGTCTCTACAATGACTGGACGGAACCTGGTGCGATGGGCCGTGGCACCATCCGCAGCATCTATGACTTGCCTTACAATCACTATGTCCTCCGCCGTGGCCTCTCAATGCCGTATACCAAGAAGGTGCTCGACTTGCAGAAGAAGGCGGAGAAGCGCGGTGAACTGAAGTTGAACCCGGAGGCTAACCAGTTCCATGTAAAGGGTGTGAAGGAGGGAGCCAAACTTCATCAGGTCTTTACCTATCCTGCGCCGGAAGGTGCACCCCTGAAGCACGACTACGACGTGTTCATCCAGCCCCGTGGACAGAAGGAGTGGATGCGCATCGATACCTATATGGCCAAGGTTAATGCCCCTGTCGGGAACGGCAAGCATAAGGTCTCAGAGATCTCCTATGCCTTCTTCGACTTCACGGGTGACGTCTTTGTGCGTGTCGTTTGTAAGCATAAAAAGTATAAGACCGCCCGCATCCGCCCTGACTATCGCGGTACGATCGCCAATGTGCAGAACGATTCTACCGTGCAGTTCCTGCTCTTCCAGCCCGAGAATGTCAGCGTGGAGTTCGATGGTGATATCACCAACAACCTGCTGCTCTTCACGTCGAAGCCTGCCGTCAGCAGGGAGCAGGCGGAGAAAGAGGCTAAGAAGAGTGGCCGCCGTTTCGTCTATTATGCGCCCGGCCTCTATTCAGAGGATGTCATCCGCGTGCCCTCAAACACAACCTTATATTTAGCCGGAGGCAGTTACTTCAAGGGAGTTTTCGCCATCGAGGATGCCGAGAATGTGAGTATCCTGGGCCGTGGCATCGCCCGTCCTGAGCGGGGCTATGAAGGCTGTCACGTGCATCGCAGCAAGAATGTGCTAATCGACGGCCTGATCCTGAACACCTGTCCGGTTGGTGGCAGCGATGGTGTGACGTTCCACGATGTGCGCTCCATCTCTCATCCCCAGTGGGGCGACGGCCTGAATGTCTTTGCTTCCTCTAACGTGCTCTACGACCGTGTGTTCTGCCGCAATAGCGATGACTGTACCACGGCCTACGCCACCCGTAAGGACTTCGAGGGCTCTGTCCGAAATGTCCGTATGCGTAACTCCACGCTTTGGGCCGATGTAGCGCATCCTATTTTCATCGGCCTGCACGGTGCCGCTGCCGGTACTCACCCCGAAAGGCGCGACACGATTGAGAATCTGGTCTATGAGAATATCGATATCCTCTGCCAGAGTGAGCCGCAAGTTGATTATCAGGGTTGCCTGGCCATCAACTGCGGCGACAACAACCTTGTGCGCAATGTTACTTTCGACAACATCCGCATCGAGCAGATCCATCAGGGCTGCATCCTGCAAGTGAAGGTGGGCTGGAACCAGAAATACTGCCAGGCTCCTGGAGCAGGTGTCGAGGATATCACCTTCCGCAATATCCGCTATTACGGCGAACAGCCTTATATGTCCGTCATTACTGGCTATGACAGTCAGCATAAAGTCCGCAACGTCACCTTCGAAGGCCTGAAGATCAATGGCCAGACCATCTATGATGAGATGCCAGGCAAGCCTAAGTGGTATAGCACCGCCGACTATGTGCCGATGTTCGTCGGTTCCCATGTTGAAAACCTGAAATTCAAGAAACAATGAAGAAATTTTTTTTAGTACTATTCTCTTACCTCTTACCTCTCATCTCTTACCTCTCACACAGCCTTGCCCAGCGTGTATCTTCGCCCGACGGCAACTATGTGTTTACCGTCGATGGCATGACCTATACTGTCACCTACAAGGGACAGGAGATCATCCGACAGAGCCGGATGGGTGTCGATATCGACAACCGTCTGTTTGAATCAGCCCTTGCCGTACCTCGTGGCGTCCATAAAGACTGGTCTCAGGAACTTGTGCTGGAAAGCGCTTACAGTATCACAAGCACGGATACAGTCTGGACGCCGCTCTACGGCGAGAATGCCCAGATACGCGATCATTACAATCAGTTGATCCTTCATTATCAGAAAGGGAGCAACGGCCAGGGTGTCGTTCAGGAGGGCTACGACAAGCGTATGTACTATGCGATGGACATTGTCGTAAGGGCCTATAATGAGGGCATCGCCTTCCGCTATCATTTCCCGGAGACGGCTAACAGCCTCTTCTTGCATGTCATCGGCGAGCAGACCCAGTTCGCCATGCCCGATGGCACTATGGCTTGGTATGAGGAGTGGGCGCAGGGACCGTATCAGAAGCGTCCTCTTCTCACCTCTTACCTCTCACCTCTTACCTCTGAGAGTTGGTTCGAGAGTGAGCGTCCTTTGTTGCTCCAGTTGTCTGGTGGCACTTACGTCGCCCTGCTCGAAGCGGCAATGAAGGACTACACCCGTGGCAAGTTCCGGCTGGCTAAGGAGAACGTATTGCAGGTTGCAATGTACGACTGTGCCGATATCATCTCCCCCTACGATACCCCTTGGCGTGTCATTATGGCTGGAGAACGGGCTGTTGACTTGATAAATCATAAAGATATTGTACTTAATCTGAATGTGGAACGTACAGACCAAGATTGGTCGTGGGTTAAGCCCGGCAAGGCATTCCGTAGCGGTAAGTTGACAAAGGAGGCTATCTTCCGCAGCATCGACTATTGCCAGCAGTTCGGCTTCGACTATGTAGAGTTGGATGCGGGCTGGTATGGCCCTGAAGGGAAAGTTTCGAGCGATGCCCGTAAGGTCATTGAGACACGCGACTTCACGATGCCCGAGGTCTGTGCCTACGCCAAGTCAAAAGGCATCGGTGTCTGGGTGTATGTCAATCAGCGGGCGCTCTATCAACAACTCGACGAGTTGCTGCCTCTCTACGAGCAGTGGGGCATCAGCGGCATCAAGTTCGGCTTCGTGCATATCGGTAACCAGCAGTGGTCTACGTGGCTGCACAATGCCATCGAGAAGTGTGCTGAGCACCATCTGATGGTTGATATTCACGATGAGTACCGTCCCACGGGGCTTTCCCGCACCTATCCGAACCTGCTGACTCAGGAGGGCATCCGTGGCAACGAGGAGATGCCCGATGCCGACCACAACACGCTCTTGCCCTTCACCCGCTATCTCTGTGGCCCAGCCGACTATACGCTCTGCTATTTCAACAGTCGTGTGAAGAACACCAAGGGCCACCAGTTGGCGATGGCGGCAGTCTATTACTCGCCCCTCCAGTTCTATTTCTGGTACGATAATCCCTTTGTCGACAAGGGCGAGGCAGAACTGCAGTTCTGGAAAGACTGTCCCACTACCTTCGACGAAAGCATCGCCCTCGATGGTCAGCCTGGCGAGTTCATCATCCAGGCCCGTCGCTCTGGCAGCGACTGGTACGTCGGTGCTATGACCAATACCGAGGCTCGCACCGTCACCATCCCCACCGACTTCCTGCCACAAGGCAAGTACGAGGTCGCCATCTATAACGATGATTCAACACTCGCTACACGCACTAAGGTAAGAACAGAGAAGATTAAGGTTAAGAAAGGCAAGCCTATAACGCTGATGCTTCAGCCCAGCGGAGGAGCTGCCCTGCACTTCAAAATAATAAAATGAGAAAAGTACTGACATATATTCTTCTGCTTTTCCTTTACCAAGCAGCGGCACAGCCTGTGACTGGCTGCTACTGGGAGTGGATGAACGGTAATATCTCCAAAGAAGGCATCACCAAAGACTTGGAATACATGAAGGCTGCCGGCATCGAGTCGGCTTTCATCTTCGATACTTGGGTTGGTGTGGAACGCGGCTCTGTCGACTATGGCTCTCGCGAGTGGATTGATGCCGTGAGCCATGCTTGCAAGGAAGCCAAACGACTCGGTATTGTTTTGGGAATCCATAATTCACCCGGCTATACCGCTATGGGAGGACCGTGGATTCGTCCCGAAGAATCCATGAAGCAGCTGACGTGGAGTGTGTCGTCGAAGAAGACTCCTCCAGTACCTCGCCATAAGATGGGCTTCTATCGCGACATCAAGACCTTCCGAACCACTTGTGCTGACGAGATGCAGGACATCCGTCAGCGGTTGGAAAAGCATGAATCTGTCGTCATTACCCTACAGAAAGAAAAACTTTTCGTAGGTTTTAACCTTTGGCGCGGAGATCGTGAGAAGCCTCTTGACAAGTTTGATGGTCCTCGAGACTATGCACCAAAGCTGAAAGTTGAGATAAGTAGGGATGGCAAGAACTGGACGGATATGGGCACTGCTGTCGGACGGCCACTCTTTGCACACGATGTACCTATTTATTTTAAGTGCGATGCAACCCCATGCCGTTATGTACGGCTGACCAGTAACCGTGGCACGAATCTGGACCGTATAGAAGTTCTGACGGCTCCTAATAGCGGTACGACATACCGTCGGGTGGGTTATACGACGACAGGGCAAACGGTGACGGCAGCGTCGGAAAGTGGTATCGGCTTGGAGGTTGACAAACTGTCACGACAAGGCGTAGAAGCTCACTTTGACCGTTTCCTGGGACCGCTGCTCGATGAGTTGAAAGATTATTGCGGCACGACATTGCGCTATGTCCTTGTAGACAGTTGGGAGGCGGGACGGCAGGACTATACCGAATCCTTAGGTGCCGACTACATCACGACGGGCGAGGGTGCCGACTTTCTGACGGGAGGACTTGGTAACATGAACAAGATCAAACAGCGGATTTTCATGCAAGAGTTCATTTTGCCACTGAAAGAAAGACTCCATCAGTACGGCCTACAACTGGTAAGCGAACCATACGGCAATGGTGACTTTGACCGAAAGGAATATGCCTTGTCGCTCGATATACCTATGAGTGAATATTGGGCGCACTGCCACTATGGCTCTATCGAACGTCCTTTCTTCGTGTCGCGCTATGGTCATACGGCAGGTTGTAAGGTCATCGGATGCGAGTTTGGTACCGCCTATCCTGGCGATGCCGACATCCCTGCTGTGCTCAGTAACTTCCGTGATGATATTAATAAGGTGTGCGATGCCGGTGTCAACTACTTCGTACTTCACTGCGTGGCTCATCAAGATCGCGACGACCATCCGATGACCATGGGGCCTTTCGGCACTCGCTTTGACCGTCTGCATGCCAATGCCGACTCCGTAAGAGCTATCACCGACTATATCCGTCAGCGTGTCGCCCTGCAACAGCAACGCGTGACATGGGACTTGCAGCGACCACTCTCCGAAGATGGGAAGAGCGGAGGCTACTATTTGCGCCTGCCCCGTGGCAGCAAGGAGGTCAAGGCCGTGCTCTACTGTCATCAGAACATGGCAGAGGAGGTGCTGTTCCGCAGTAAGTCGTTCTGTGCCAAGATGGATTCGCTGGGCATTGCCATGGCCTTTATCCAGCAGGGCTCTCAGAATTGGGATGTGAGCATCAAAGATGCCGCAGGCCGTACCTGCCAGGAGCGCTTTGAGCAAATCATGCAAGACATGGCCCGTGGTACGGAGCATCCGGAACTCGCCACCTGTCCCATCATCCCCTTTGGCCATTCGGCACAGGCTACGTTCCCTTGGAACTTTGCCGCATGGAATCCTGACCGCACGCTCTGCGTCATCTCCTATCACGGCGATGCTCCCCGCACCAATCTCTGTGGGTACGGGCGTGCTAACGTGGAGTGGGGTAGGACGCGAAATATCGACTTCGTCCCCGGATTGATGATAGAGGGTGAGTACGAATGGTGGGAAGCCCGTGTACGACCGGCCCTGGCCTTCCGCATGATGTATCCCGACAGTCGTGTGTCCTTCCTCTGCGATGCTGGCAAGGGCCATTTCGACCTCAGTGAACAGACGCAGAACTATATCGTCCGCTTCATTGCCAAGTCACTGGCTGATCCTCGTCCCAAGGGAGGCGTCTACTATAGCCGTTGGAGGGAGAATGGAACGGAAAGCCAAGACCCGCACGACCAGTTCTGGTATCAGGATGAGGAGATGGTGAGCCTGACGCGTGCCCGCTATCAGGAGAGCCGTGGCAAGCGGATGCAGTATGTGTCGGCAACCCTCCAAGGGCAGTTGCTATCCTATAATCCTAAGAGCCATATTAAAATCAGCACCACGCTAACCGGCGACGAGTTTACCATAGAACCCGTTTTCGTTGACAGCACTCACCATGCCCTCAGCCAAGAGCATGCCGCTGTCTGTCCTCGTGTGGTGATTCTTTCAGGACCAGTCATTCAGACGGGCGAATATACCTTCCGCTATGATCCAGACTACTTTGGGCGTGACCCCAAACGCCTCTGGAGCGGCGTGACCCTCTGCATCGAGGCCGATGGCGACAGTATCTATAAGTCGGCCGTTCAAGAACTGAATATCCAAATCAAACGATAAGAAAAAAATGAGAAAGCTATTGTGTTCTATACTCTCTTTTTGTGCACTGACCTTGTCAGCACAGACCGTGGTTCAGCCGTTTGCGCTGACGGATGTGAAGTTATTGCCCTCGCGCTTTCAGGAGAATATGCAGCGTGACTCAGCGTGGATTGCGTCGATTCCTGTAAAGTCACTGTTGCATTCATTCCGCAATACGGCGGGGGTGTTCTCTGATAAGGAGGGTGGCTACATGACAATCAAGCACCTTGCTGGCTGGGAGTCGATGGACTGCGACCTGCGCGGCCATATCACTGGCCATCTGCTCTCCGCGATGGCTTACCTGCAGATGCGGGAGAAGGCTGACTCATTGGTGCAGGGACTCGCCGAGGTGCAGCGACAGTATGGCACAGGCTATCTCTCGGCTTTCGGTGAGGGACTCATCGACCGCAACATCCAGGGCAAGTCCGTGTGGGCTCCCTTCTATACGCTGCACAAGATCCTGCAGGGACTGATCGACCAGTACTCATTATGCGGCAATGAGACCGCCCTCACCGTGGCCAAGGGCATGGGCGACTGGGCCTACAACAAACTGAAGCCCCTTTCTGAGGAGACACGTACCCGAATGATTCGCAACGAGTTCGGTGGCTTCAACGAGGCGATGTACAATCTCTATGCTATTACCCGTGACGACCGCTATCTCTGGGTGGCCCGCTTCTTCTATCACAACGACAAGATCGACCCGCTCAAGCAGGGCAATAGTGACCTCGGCACGAACCACGCCAACACCTTCATTCCGAAGTTGCTGGGTGAATGCCGCAACTATGAACTCTTCGGCGATGAGGATAGCCGCCGTGCCGCCACCTTATTGTATAATTCGCTGGTGGGCGACCACGCCTTCGTGACTGGCGAAGTCTCCGACAAGGAACATCTCTTCAAGCCCGAAGCCCAGTCGAAGCACCTGACGGGCTACGACGGTGAGAACTGCTGCACCTACAACCTGCTGAAACTTTCCGACCGCCTCTTCACCTATCAGCCCGATTCGCGCATTGCCGACTACTATGAGCGTGCCCTCTATAACCACATCCTTGGCCAGCAGGATCCTGAGACCTCGATGGTCTGCTACTTTACGCCCCTGATGACAGGCGGCTACCGGCTCTACTCCACTCGCGACAGCAGTTACTGGTGCTGTGTCGGCAGCGGCTTCGAGAGCCACGCCAAATACCAGTCGAGCATCTATTTTAGAGGTGAGAGGAGAGAGGTAAGAGGTGAGAGAATACTCTATGTGAACCTGTTCATTCCGTCGGAATTGAACTGGGACGGCACGATAGTTCGTCAGGAGACTCGTTTCCCCGAATCCAACAAGACGACTTTAACTATTCTCTCACCTCTTACCTCTCACCTCTCACCTCTGACTCTCAAACTCCGCTATCCCTATTGGGCCTCTTCGATGAAGGTCAATGGCAAGCGTATGAAGCCGGGTAAAGATGGTTACGTCAACATATCTCTTACCTCTCACCACTCACCTCTCACCTCTAAATTCGAAATAGAGTTTGGTATGACGCTTCGCGAAGAGTCCACTAAGGATGATCCGTCTCGTGTCGCCCTGCTCTACGGCCCTATCGTATTGGCAGGTCAACTTGAAAAAGTGGCCTATCCTTTCAGCGACCCCAAGAAATACAATGACTACTATACTTTCGACTACGGCCAGCATCCCGACGTCACCTATCACGCGCTGAGCGATTTCCGTCAGACTTCGCCCTTGCATTTCACGGGTCCTGACGGCATCCTGGTGCGTCCGTTCTTCGACCTCCACCACCACCGTTACGTGGTCTATTGGAAGAAGCGATGAAAAAAGTGCGATGTGTCCTGCGTAACTCGTCCTTCTTATCCGTATATATGGTGTAAAAAGGATAAGTAAGGATTTGTTTCATACATTGTTAGTTAGGTTAGTTATTGTTATAGTATTAGTTTTTTAAGGTAAAGAAGGTCGGACGCTGTGAAGCGCCCGGCTTTTTGCAAAGTCTGACACCAAAACGCTCTGGAAATATTTTTTTCCACGAAATATTTGGAAGTTACAAAAAAAGTTTCTATCTTTGCATCGTCAATTATGACTATCCGGTAAACCTCTCCCTTGGAAAAGGAGAATTCCGCGAGGGGTTAGTCTTATTGAAACTACCTCGGAGCAAGCCATCACCGACACTACTCCACTCCAAAAAAACCACTCCTTTTGGGGTGGCTTTTTTTATCCCTCATACAGTTTCTTGAATAGGCGGAGGAAAGTGTTCTTACTTGCCAAGTATCTGCTGATAACTAAGCGCTTTCGCCCTTTGAAGATCATAACCTCTATTGCTCGTGGATTCGCCTCAAAGTAGTTTTTCAGATCAATCCCTAAAGAACGTGTGCTATATACAGACTGCATATTAATCAAAATGCTATTGCATTGGCCTATGGAGTCGAGTAGATTAGTACCCACAGACCCCTTGCCAAAAACAGTTTTTAGGTCATACACCCTATAAACTCCTTTCTTCTCAAAAATGAAGTCTGGTGTTCTTGTCTTTATCGGATTGGGTAGAATATAGACTTTATATCCGAACTCCACGGCTTTGCGCGCTGCTTGTAACAGATTCTGGTAGTCATCACTTTTTTCACCACCGACAGTATAAATGTCCTTATCAGTTTCCAGCGGATGGAACTCCTTGCGCAGGGCAATGCGTTCCACCTGACGGGAGAATTCAGCCCCCTTCAGTTCATGGAGTTTCGCCAGTTCCGCTGTGAAGTCGTTTGTCATATCTTAGACTTAATTAGTAAATCTGATGGCAAAGTTACGACTTTTTTACGACATAGCCAAACATTTCTCTACTTTTTTCGATTTCTGGCATTCATCTGTTAAAACTTAGGTGCCCCTCCTTTTTTATAAACCAATTTTTCATTGTGGTCATCCTACCCTTACGAGCCAGAGCGCATTATTCAAGCACTCATCTGCCCGTGAAAGGAGAATCGGTGCATCTACTACTCGCTCGCCGGGCCAGCCTGAGCGTCTTTCCCCTATCATATTACCCCCTTTAAGGGGGTACAATATGATGGGGAGATGCGAGGGGGATTGGACTGATTTGAACTGATCTTTAATCACATTACGACAAACTATCGGTTACATTACGACAAACCACCCTTTACATTACGACAAACTATTAGTGCATGTCCTCGACGATCTACCAGCACCTGATCCACGCCCTCCAGCCTGTTTTTTGAGTAATTGTCTCTTCTTGTCCGTATAATACAGAAATGCATAATTGATTCAAATTTAATAAAGGTTTTGTGACTGATATACAATGAGCGGACAGAATAGGGACTTTGATATCGAAGCGGTGCCCTCCTGGTATCCGGTATGCATCAATGGGCAGTGTGAGAGACACGGGCGGTGTATGCGATATCAGGTGGGGCTCCGCTTGCCTTCGGAACTGGAGGCGAGGCTGTGCGTGCTGCCCAGTGCCTGGCAAAAGGGGGAATGCCGCTTCTTCGACGAGGTCAGGCTGGTCATGGTGGCCAGGGGCTTCACCACGCTGTATGACCGGGTGCTGAAGAATGACTATACGCCGATGAGAAAGGAACTGGTGGAATACTTCCACGGTCTGCGGCAGTACTATTGGCATCTGCGTGGTGAGCGCCCGCTGCTGCCTGAACAGCAGGAATGGCTCAGGCAGTGGCTGCGAGGGTGGGGGTACGACTGGGATCTCCCTTTCGACCGTTATGAGGATACGTATATCTACGTCTATAAGGACTTCAAGGTCCATTCTGATGCGCTTTAAACCATTGTTCTAATCAAAATAGAGCGATGATTTATCGGCATTAGAACGGCATTTTGGGCGTTTCTGTCAATTAATCTTAATAATCGGTAATAATCTTTGCACTGATTGATAAAATTGCTAACTTTGTCTCCGCAAAACCAATTAGAATCAACCATTAGTGCGTAGACAAAGGTTTATAACAAAGATATTAGTCCTGATGGTATTGTCCTTGATCTGTCATCAGGAAATGCAGGCTGCTACCGAGGAAACGATAGTGAACCTGACGCTGACCGACGGGCTGGCTGGCGAAACGGTGCATAGCGTGATGACCGACCATAGCGGCGGCATCTGGATAGCGACCAATAGCGGCATAAACATCTATAACGGCAAGCAACTGAACACGATTCCACTGACGGACGATGACGGTCGCCCCCTGAATGTGCACGACCTGTGTGAGACGAAGGGGTGGTGCGTCTATGCCGCTACGGACGACGGGCTGTATCGGATAGACTGCGGAAGTGATCACGGCGTGCGGGTGCTGCCGGAGGTGAAACAGCCAATCAGTCTCTTAGCCGTGGGCGACACGGTGTATATCGGGAGTGAGCAGGGTATGCTCATATATGACGGCAAGCAACTGCATCATTCGGATGTGGATGTGAGTCGGAAGGGTATCGACAATATCGTCAGGCAATATGCCCAGGGCGAAGATGGCTTAATCTGGTTTATGAGCCGCTTCGACATGAACAGTTATGATCCCAAGACTGGCAAGACTCAGCGATACCCGATGAATTTGTCGGTAGAACGGTTGATATTGACCCAGTTTGCGCCTCTTGGCGGAAAGCGCTTTGTGATAGGAACGCGTGGCAGTGGGCTCTTCGTCTATGACCTTCAGACGGGGAGGGCAGAACGCGTAGATGGCGTGGGCAATATCGTGTCAACCGTCAAACGCAGCAGCGATGGCTCTATCTGTGTGGCCACCGATGGTGCTGGGGCGTATCTGTTAGAGGATAGCAACGAGGGTGTAGTGGTGAGGGAGCACTTCCATACGGAGGGCGATGCCCGGCATTGTCTGCCCAGCAATGGCACCTACTGCTACTACCGTGATGCGAACGGTGTCAACTGGTTTGGATTCGTGCGCTATGGACTGGCCTATACCTACCACAGCAGTGGGCTCTTCAAGGCATTCAAGGCCGGATCGTTTACTACCGAGGGCCTGAACGTACGCACATTCTGCCGACACGGCAATGACGTAGTGATTGGTACGCAGAACGGCTTCTATTATGTGAATTTAGAAACCGGTGAGTATCGCTTGTTTGCCCCAGAGCATTTGGGAGGCGGCCATATTGTCAACACTGTCTGCTGGTTTGAAGACCGTTTCTATATAGGTACGTTCGACAGTGGTATCTTCGTATTCGATCCGAAGACACTGACACTGGCACCACAGGGCTTTACCCCGCAACTGGCCAAGGTTTCCATTGGCGACCTGAAGGCCGGTCCTGACGGGCGGCTGTGGATAGGATGCAGCCACGGGCTGATGATAGTGGGCGATGGCAAGGTGCAGCAGCACTTTACGGAGCAGAACTCGCGCATCGTGGGCGGGCTGATCCTGAGTATCACGTTCGATGCATCAGGCAACGCCTGGCTGACGGGTGCCGACGGCTGTTCGCTCTACAGTGTGCGGAGTCATGAGATTGTGGAGACAAACTTTCCCAAAGGCTTCTTCAACCATCAGCCCTGGATGCGTGGCGCCAAAGGCCACGATGGGCTTGTCTTTATGCGAACAGGTCCCCAGACATTCTATACCAATGAGGGAATGACCGATTATGGGGAACTGCAGTTGCCCGTGAAGTTCAAGGACAAGTGGTGCCGCAGTTTCGTGGATGATATGAAGGGTCATTATCTTTTGGCTACAGAGCGGGGCGTGTTCTGTTTCAACTACGCGCTGAATGAGATGATGCAGTTCGGCTATGGTGAGGGCCTCTGCGGTGACTTTATCAACGATATGAACATCAATGGGGAGGGATACCTTTGGGTGGCCACCTCGCAGGGACTTTTCTATACCGACCTCCAAGAGGTGAATACTTGGGAGGCATCGTCACAGTATAAGGTGCAACTTGTAAATATCCGCTGTGGAAGTGACTTGCTGGCGAAGTCTGCGGAGTTCCTGGCCAATGACAGGGGCGCACTGAGGCTTAGTTGGAACCTGACATCAGAGGTGATGCAGGCGGAACTGTTGTTGCCTGACTATGCCAAGCATACGGGGCGTCTATACGAGTACCGCCTGGGAGATGGTGAATGGCAGGCCGTGGACGACGGACAATCAATCTATATCCGTGGGCTGTCATTAGGCAAGCATCGCCTGGAAGTCCGCTTGGCTGGTGTCGCAGGAACGGCATCGGTCTATACCATCACCGTGATTCCGTCGGGTTGGGCCATCTTTGAATTGGTGCTGCTGTTGGTGGCCCTCGTATTACTGTGGCTGTGGTGGCGCTATCGTAGGTCGACGAAAATGTTGCTTTCGGAGCGTGACGAGATAGAGGATGCGCTGGTGGAAGTACAGGATGAACTGGAGGAAGTGAAAAGCGAGGAAGTGAAAGGAGATGAGTCGATGCAGAAATATCAGAAGGTGAAGATTGATGAGGACGAGTGTGCTGAAATCGTGCGCCGGATGAAGGACTATATCGAGAAGAACAAGGTCTACACGAATGTCGACCTGAAGATGAAGGATTTGGCTGACGTGCTCCATCTGTCGGCACCGAAACTCAGCCAGGTGTTCAACCTCTACCTGAACGAGAATTACTACGACTTCATCAACCGATACCGTCTTGACGAGTTCAAGCGTCTGATAGAGGCGGGTGAACATAAGCGGATGACCATCACCGCGCTCTCGGAACAGTGCGGTTTCAAGAAGTCGAACTTCTTCTCCACGTTCCGGAAAGTGGAGGGGATGACACCCGCGGAATATTTGAAGAAACAGGGAGTGAAGGCATAGGCTACGAGTACGGCTAAATTAGTTGGACTAATATGTAAAGGGTTGAAAATTAGGTAATTGAATAATTTGGAGTAACTGCTAAACGAGTTGGCGGTAAACAAGGGCAAAAAACTTGTTTACCGTCTTTTTTTGCCTTAACTTTGCAACACAATCGAACTAAAACCAATGTAGCGTATGGAGACTATCAATGCTAACAACCGACAGATTATCGGTCAGACTTACCAGGAAGTGAGGATGGAAATCTTCTCTATCTTCCGCCAGGCTTGTATCGCAGAGGATACGTGTGAGGATCTCGTGCAGGAAGTGTTTATCAAGATCCTGGGTCTTGACATCATCATTGCCGAACAACTGAAGGCACTGGCCGTCAAAATGGCCTATCAGAAGCGTACCGACTATCTGCGCCATCGCGCCTATATAAATAAGGTGAAGACCGATATGCTGGGCTGGGAGATGGAAAAGACTTATACCAATCAGGTGGCTGAGGTCAACGACATCCTGCAGGTGGAGATGAAGGCCATTCGCTGTATGTCGGAACTTGACAGCAAGACCTATCGGCTGAGCCGATTCGAAGACCGGACGGCCGACGAGATAGCCATAGAACTGAACCTGTCGAAGCGGGCCGTGGAGTCGCGACTCTACCGTACGCGCAACATGGTGAAGGCCCAAGTGAGAAAAGTGGTAGGCTTTTGAGTAAATTTAACACCCCGAGCGTATACAATATAGATTTTAAATATTAATTTTGCTAAAACATTCTTAGTTATGGATTTAAAAAGGAAATGGTTCTTCTTGATGTGCCTCCTGCTGTCGGTAACGGCAATGGCACAGACCACTATCACAGGTACAGTGGTTGACCAAATGAATGAGCCGTTGATTGGTGTGACCGTTCTGGTGGATGGTCAGACAGGCAGCGGCACAGTGACCGACTTTGATGGAAACTATTCCATCAAGGCTCCTGCTAATGGCAGTCTCAGGTTTTCCTACATCGGCTATCAAGATCAGGTGATTGCCATTGGTGGCAGGACGAAGATCGACGTGCAGATGAAGGAGGATGCCGAGTTGCTGGAAGAAGTGGTGGTTGTGGGTTATGGCACACAGAAGAAGGAATCTCTGACGGGTGCCGTGACTGTCGTTGACTCGAAGGCTTTTCAGGAGAAAGGTGGCTTGAGTTCCCCATTGGAGGCTCTGCAGGGCCAGGTGGCTGGTGTGATGATTACGCGTGGCAGTTCGGCACCTGGCGATGAGTCGTGGTCGATGAACCTGCGCGGTTCCTCTTCAGTGAATACAACAGAGCCGCTGATTATCATCGACGGTGTGGCGGCCAACTCCGTATCAGAGATGCGCAACCTAAATCCGAACGACATTGAGAGCATCAACTTCCTGAAAGACGGTTCGGCTGCTATCTACGGAAGCCGTGCTGCCGGTGGCGTGGTGCTGATTACCACGAAGAAAGGTAAGGAGGGCAAGGTAAAGGTGGAGTACGGTGCCAGTGCCACGCTGAAGACCGTAGGCTTGCAGCCGACAATGATGACGCTCGATGAGTGGGCCGACGGTGTGATGACCGCCCTCAGGAACGACGGTAATGAGAGTAATGTATGGTACACCTACGCTGAACTGGCCAAGCAGTATAAGGGGCGTTACATCGATTTGGCTCAGAGTGCCAATCCCTTCGGAACGGCAGCCTTTACGGATGTGGCCGACTTCGTTTTCTCAGATGCTGACTGGCTGGGTGAACTCTTCGGCAGCATATGGAGCACAGAACATCAACTGAGCGTCAGCGGTGGTACGGACAAGAGCAGTTATCGCCTCTCATTGGGTTACAATTACGATGGGTCAACCCTGCAATATGGCGACAACAACAACCAGCGCTACAACCTGCGACTGAACAACTCGTTTAAGTTTACGGATAAGATCGGTTTGGAGTCGAGCATCTCGTACAGCCGACAGGAGCAAGTGGTGCCGACGATGATCTCGTCAGCCCTGACAAACACGATGCCGATGCCCGGTCTGCCCTTCACGGCAATGGACGGCAAGCCATACGCCTGGGGTACCTGGGGCTCGCCCATCGCCAAGGTGCAGGATGGTGGCAATAACCGCCTGACTGTTTCGAGCATTAATATCTCTGAGACGCTGAACTACGACATTAATTCGTGGCTGTCGGCACACGCCAACGTGGGTTACAACACCTCTTCTGCTTGGCGTAACACAGTGCAGAACTCTATTCAGTACTATAATATCACAGGTGAGCGTACAACGCTGAAGGATCCCGTACAGGCTAACACCAGTTACAAGCAGACAAATTCGCGCACAGATTTCTATTCGTTCTCTGGTTATGTGAATGCCCACAAGACACTGGCTGACGTTCACAACCTGAGCCTGACGTTGGGTGCACAGTATGAGTTTAAGGAGTATATGTATTTCGGCGTAAACGTAAAGGATATACAGGAAGGTCTGGAGGTTGTAAACGGTGCTGGTGAGGTGACGCTGACTGGTGACGAAGACAAATACCAGAACGCTATCATGTCGTACTTCGGGCGTTTCAACTATGACTATCAGGGCAAGTATCTCTTTGAGTTCAACGGTCGTTATGACGGCAGCTCGAAGTTCCTGCCCGAGAACCGCTGGGACTTCTTCTGGGGCACCTCTATCGGCTGGCGCATCACGGAAGAGAAATTTATGAAGGGAATCAGTTGGCTGAACAATCTTAAACTGCGTGCCTCTTACGCTGAAATGGGTAACCAGAGCGGCATTAGTAACTACGACGGCGTTCAACTCTACGGACTCCACACGGCAACAGGTGCCTACGTAGGCAGTGACAAACTCTCCTATATTGCCACTTCGGGCGTCTTGGCTTCGAAGAGCCGTTCTTGGGAGCGTATCAAGAACTATAATATAGCCTTGGACTTCGGCGTGAACTTCGGACGGGCTGGTAACCTGAACGGTACGGTGGAGTACTTCCAGAAGCGTAACAACAATATGCTCGTAGCCATCACGTTCCCTGCCACGTTAGGAGACAAGGCTCCCTCGGCCAATGCCGGTAAGTTCAAGGACTGGGGCTGGGAAGGCCAGGCCACTTGGAACGGACGCATTGGCAAGGACTGGCAGTACCACGTAGGCGGTACACTGACCTTTGCCCGCAATGAACTGACCGACTACGGTGCAACCACCGTACTCACCTCAGGCTATCGCTCAACGACACAGGGTTATCCGCTGAAGAGTATCTTCGGTCTGCGCTACGCTGGAAAGATTCAGAACGAGGCTCAGTTGGAGGCTTACAAGGCCAAGTATTATGAGAACAATGGTATCGGCATGCCAAGCAACTTGCGCGTAGGTGACAATATGTATTGTGACGAGAATGGTGATGGTGTGCTCGATGAGAACGACTACATCTATCTGGGCAGTGACGATCCTGAAATCAGTTACTCGTTCAATGCAGGTGCCTCGTGGAAGGGCTTCGACCTGAACGTGGTGTTCCAGGGTGCAGCCAACCGTTTTGTCTATCGTGACCGCAACAACTTCACAGTGCCTATGCGTGCCAACTACACCAATACGACGAATGCCTCTATCGGCAACACTTGGAGCGTGGATAATCCAGAAGCGTGGTACAATCCCTATACCAACGACGGCAACATCAACAACTACAACTATCAGGCCAACTCATTGACGGCACAGGATGCCCGCTATCTTCGCCTGAAGAACGTGACCTTAGGCTATACATTCCCGCAGGCACTGCTGAAACCGACCCGAATCCTTCAGGGACTCCGCCTCTACGTGACGGGTACTGACCTCTGGGAGACAACGAAGATCAAGGACGGCTGGGATCCTGAGGCTCGCCGCGATGCCAGTGGCACAGGGCGCTATCCATTCACTCGCAACTTTACATTCGGTGCAAACTTCACTTTCTAAAT
>FLNY01004311.1_pt1 | contig 28036 bp, 20 predicted proteins | sample 1140381 | NCBI WGS metagenome assembly FLNY01 (sample SAMEA3878172, study PRJEB12797) | bioreactor metagenome | biome: Moose rumen | place: Sweden | collected 2011-10 | reverse complement strand
GCCTTTATCCGTCGCCTTGACATGGGCGTTGTCGATTCCGAGGCCTTCGAGGGTCTCCGTGATGACAGCCTTTATCTGCCTTCCGAACTGGGCGGAGACAGAACTTTGCAGGTCAACCTGCAGGCCCTTTCCCGGAGCGATTTGGATTACGATGTCTCCAGACTCCAGGGTGCCGGCCATAGCTTCTTTGAGTTCCATTTTCTTAATGAAAATTTTATTGGTCGTTTAGCGCCGCAAATTTACACATTAAAGAGGTAAAAACAAATAAAAACCTTATATTGGCGGATGTATGTCCATCTTATCCTGCATATCATGAAATTAAAAAGAACCGCACTCGCGTGGATGCTCCTTGCCACTGCATGTTCCGGTATCAAAAGCCCGGAGGAATCAAGTCTGTTCGAACCTTTTGCGGACCCCGAATCGGGGGTGGTCTCCTATGTGCTCAAGTACGGTGCGCCGGAGGACAACCGCCAGTCCATCTATTTCACGTCCAAATCCATGACAAATGACGGACGTTTCCTGGTTTTTTGGTACACGGAAGGCAATGAAAAGCTGCCGGGCGGACCCGGTCCGCGCCATCAGATGCTCGCGGACCTCAAGACCGACAAAGTTTACGACATGGGTCTGCGCACCATGACGCCTTTTGTCGAGACGGACGAGGATTACATGGTGTACGGCGACTGCGACCGGGGTTTCTTCCTCCGCAGATTCACCGATCCGCTCAAGGAGGTGAAGCTGTGCGACGTGCCCTCCAGCCTGAAGGCCCTGGGCGAAGTGCGCCGTCTCGCCACTCACCTTACTCTCACCCGCGACCGCAAGCGCGCGTTTCTCGACACCGAAATACTCACCCCGGAGGGCAGGAGCCGCTACATACAGGGCATGCTGGACCTCGGGACCGGCGAGTGGGACCAGTGGAACGAGACGGAGTGGAACTGCGACCACGGCCAGGTGAACCCCGCCGACGACGACCTTGCCATGGTGGCCTGGGAAGGCTGCTGGGACGAGGCCGGACGTGCATATCAGGAGGAAACGGGCTGGTATCCGCGCATGTGGCTCATGCGCAAGGGTTCGATGGAGCTCATTCCGGCGAGGACCATCAATTTCGCCTCCCACGAAATCTGGGACGATGACGGCAAGGGACTTTCATGGTGCGGCCACGGCTACATGACGGAAGAGCATTGCGTTTACCACCGCGACCTCGCCACAGGCGAGGAGCAGGTGTGGGCGTCCGTTCCCGGTGCGCGCCACAACTCCTGCTCGCCCGACAACAAGTACGTAGTAACCGACCAGGCCCCCGAAGGCTGGTGGCGCGGCTGCAAGTGGCGTGTCGCGTTCTTCAACCGCGAAACCGGAAAATATGTCTGGGTGTATTCCACTCGCGAAGCGCTTATGCCGAGGGACAACCAGTCCACGCTGCATCCGGACCCGCATCCGCACTTCGTGGCGAACGGCAGGTACGTCGTGTCCACCGCCGGCAACGCGGACGGCCACATGGACCTTTTCGTCACGCCGGTGGCCCAGCTCATAGGGATGACGGAATAGATTGTCAGAAAGGATAGCCTATGCCGAAGTGCAGGGCGTTGTTGCCGCTCCTGAGCCATTCGGCGGCGCCCACCAGGCGGGAACCCTCCGCAAGAGCCGGATCATAGAGTTTCATGCCGAAGTCCAGGCGCAGCAGGATGAAGGTCAGATTCAGCCGGAGGCCTATCCCCCAGTCCGCGCCGACTGTCTTGTAGAAGTCCCCGATGCGGAAGAGCCCCTCTTCGCTGCCGCCCGAAAGCGTCCAGACGTTGCCCACGTCCGAGAAAAGCGCTCCTTCCAGCTTTGAGATCAGGCCGAACCTGTATTCCAGGTTGGCTTCCAGCTTGAAGTCGCCGGTCTGGCTCGGGATCACGAAACCCTCGTTCCTGGCCTCGGAACCGGGGCCGAGCGCCCTGGCCTGCCATCCCCTCATGCTGGACGCTCCTCCGGCGTAGAACTGCTTTTCGAAAGGCATCGCCGTGCTGTTGCCGTAGGCCAGGCCCACCCCGGCGAGCAGCCTCAGGGCCACCGCCTGCTTGTCGTTGCCGCCGAACCTCCAGCCCCTGCTCCACGCGTACTCGCCGCGCACGTACTGGGCGTAGGGCACCCCTGCAAATAGGTGCGCGCCGTCCTCATTGACGGGCATCATGCCTTTCAGCAGAGCCAGCAGGTTGCCCGAGAGGTCCACCGACAGCCGGTGGGACATGTAGGAGTCCTGCGGCACGATGTCGGGGCTTGTGTTGTAGTAGAATATGCCGCCCGCTCCGGCGTCCAGGTGGTCCAGGTAGGAGTAGCGCATGAACGGGTTGTTCGAGAGCGACGCTTCGAAGACCGGGTCGAGATCGTACAGGCGCACGAAATTCACCTGCATGGGATAGAACTGGTAGGAAATGTTGCCCAGGTTGGTGCCCGTATAGCCGAAAGAGGTGGATATGATGGAACGGCTGTATTCCGGGCGGTTCTGGTGGCTGAAGGAGGCGTTCACCTCGGTGCGCGGGATGCGGCTGCCCTTGAAGAAACTGTACGGCAGGCCCAGGAAGCGCGGGAAGCTGACGCTTGCCGAGATGCCGAATTCGTCGGCCCTGGTCTTGTCGCTCGGGCGGTACTGGAAATCTCCGCTGAAGCCGAGGTTGAGCCATTCGCCGCCGTGGAAAATGTTCCTGTGGAAATAGGAGAACTGGGGCGACAGGCTGAAGAGGCCCGTGGAGTTGACGGACCCCGCCATGTTCACCTTGAAGCCCTGCAGCTGCGACTGGGTGAGGGCTATGTCGCAGTCCACCAGGTTGGTGTCCTTGGGGGTCATCTGCACCTGAACGCCGCTGAACAGCTTGAGCGCTGAAAGGCGGGAATAGGTGTCGTTCACCCTGGTTTCGCTGTAGAGGTCGCCGTGATGGATGGTGTTGAGCCCGCGCAGCACGTTGTCGCTGAACTTCAGGCTCGCGGGCCTGGTGACGTTGACGCTGTCAATGTAGAAACGCCTCAAGGGCACGGAGGCAGCCTCGGTCTCGTTCCTGGTGTATTCGCGTATGCGGTAGATGAGGTCGGCGCTGCCGTTGGCGAAAGTGTCGGCCTCGAAGGAATAGTTGCTTTTTCTGAGGCTGAAATAGCCCATGTCCCTCATGCGCCCCGCCGAACGGCCGCTTTCCTGCTCCAGCAGGCTTTCGGAAAGCCATTCGCCCAGAAGCCTTCCGGTATTGGCCGAATCGGAACGGAAGTCGGCGGGGAACTCCCCTCCCGGCGGGATGTCGTAAATGAGGCTGTCTATCCTGTAACGCTTGCCGAGATGCACGGTGTAGCGCACCCTGGCCTTCTTCCCTTTCAATGTGACATTGCCGCTTACCCGGGAGCCGTAGTAGCCCATATATTCCATGTGGGTGGCGATGTTCGAGAGGGACGAGGCCGTAGCCGTGGAGTCGTACACCGCGGGAGCCGTTCCCAGCCGGTGCCAAAGGCCGTCTTTGCCGGACCAGTTGTATATGCAGATAAGCGGGCTCCAGGTCTGGGCGCTCTGGCGTATGTAGGGAGAGATGTCGGAATTGCGCACCTGCCCTTCCCCCTCGACGGCGATGTCGTTCCTCACGAGCCTGTACTCCCCTTCCCCCAGCACGCGCGTGGTGCTGCAGGACGCGCACAGGACGGCCAGTGCCAAAATGGGGAACAGACGCTTCATAATCCCTGCAAATTTAAGAAAAATACCTTAACTTTGCCCCGGCATGCTCAGCAACGGCGAAATAAAGCTCATCCGCAGCCTTCGCGAGAAAAAGTTCCGGGATTCAAACGGACTTTTCGTCGTGGAAGGCGAGAAGATGGTGGCCGAAGCGCTCGCTTCCGGTTTCATCGTGGAGACTGTCGTACGCAAGTCGGAGGTGGGAGAGGACGTCATGTCCCGCCTGAGTTCCCTGAGCACGCCCCCTCCCGTGCTGGCCGTGGTGAGGATGCCTTCCCCGCAGCCTCCCGGGGAGCCGCACGGGCTCTGCCTTGCGCTGGACTCCGTCCGCGACCCGGGCAACCTGGGTACCATAATGCGCATATCCGACTGGTTCGGGATAGACGCGCTCTACGCCTCTCCCGACACGGTGGAGGCATTCAATCCCAAGGTGATCCAGGCCTCCATGGGCACGGTTTTCCGCAAACGCGTGGTTTATTGCGACCTGCCTGCGCTCTGCCGCAGTTTCCGCGCTGCCGGCCTCAGGGTTTTCGGCACCTTCCTGGAAGGCGTGAACATCTACTCCGCCAGCCTTTCCGCGGAGGGCCTTGTCGTAATGGGCAACGAGGCTTCCGGAATCAGCGGCGCCGTTGCGGCGGAGGTAAGCGACCGCATCACGATACCCTCGTTCGCCCGGGGGGCCTGCGCCGAATCCCTCAATGTGGCGGTGGCGGCGGCGGTCACGGTTTCAGAATTCAAGAGAAGATGACAATTTATCAGGTGCTCCCCCGCCTGTGGGGAAACGGGAAGTTCTCCGACTGGCAGCAGCCCTCCTTCGACTACCTGAAGTCGCTCGGAGTCGATGCGATATGGTACACCGGCGTCATCCGGCATTCCGCCGGAGCCCCCTACGTGAAAGGCAATGCCGGATCTCCCTATTCCATAGCGGATTACCGTGACGTAAACCCTTACCTGGCCGATTCCGCGCGCAGCCGCAGGAGCGAGTTCCGCTCGCTTGTGAGGCGCACCCGCGAGGCCGGTTTCCTGGTGTTCATCGACTTCATTCCCAACCATGTGGGGCCGTCCTGCAGGGACGTGCCCACCCATCCCTATTGCGATTACGACTGGACCGACACCCTCAAGATAGATTATTCCTCCCCGCTCGCCCGGGAAGCCATGCTGGACATAGCCCTTTACTGGGCCGGCCTGGGAGTGGACGGTTTCCGCTGCGACATGGTGGAGCTCGTTCCGCCAGACATCATGGGCTGGCTCATTGCGGGCGTCAAGGAGAAATATCCGCATTTCATCTTCATAGGGGAAGCGTACGAAAAGCACAACTACCACCGCTATATAAACGAGGTCGGCTTCGACCTCCTTTACGACAAATCGGGCTTCTACGACATTGTGAGGGGCATCATCTGCGGGCAACGCAGCGCCCGGGAACTCAGCGGCAACTGGCAGTGGCTGGGCGGCCTGCAGTCCCGCATGCTGAATTTCCTGGAGAATCACGACGAGCAGCGCCTGGCGAGCCCTTTCTTCGCAGGCGACCCGGCCAGGGGCTATGCCGCCCTTGCCTTCGGAGCCCTTTTCAACGATGCGTCGTACATGCTCTATTCCGGCCAGGAACTGGGAGAAGACGCGTCTGAAGGGGCGGAAGGCCGCACCAGCATCTTTGATTTCGTGAAAGTGCGCACCCTTCAGCACCTGTGGCTGCGTCTCCGGACGGGAAAGGGGCTCACGCGCGCTGAAAGCCGTGTGCTGAAACGCTACAGGGAAATTCTCGGCTTCGCGCGCACCTTCCGCGGGATGTCCAACTGGGACCTCTGCTACTGCAACCTGCACTCTCCCGGCTTCAACCCCGACAGGCATTTCGCCTTCGTGCGCTACGACGGCACAAGGGCGTGGCTGGTCTTCTGCAACTTCTCGTCCGAAGCTGCGTCGGCGTGCATCTCGCTGCCGGACGAGCTCAAAGAAAAATGCCATCCCGCATCAAGGCAGAATGGCACTTTGCCTGTGGCCGCAGGGGCCTGGGATGCAGTTATCCTTACTCTTCCTCGATGATTTCGGCTTCGGGGGCGTTGGCCTTTACGGAAGCGATGCCGTTCTTGAGGGTAGCCATTGAAGCGTACATCTGGCTGCTGCCGATGACCTGGCCGTTGGTGGCCTTGAGGTTGAAGTAGGGCTTGCCGTTCTTTGCGGTGAGGATTTCGAACCTCTTGTCCTCGACGCTGTTCCTCTTCACGGATTCGATACCTGCAAGGCAGGATTTCTTTTCCTTGTAAGCCTCGCTTACGAGGATGACCTGGCCGTTGGTGGCCTTAAGGTTGAACTGGAACTGTCCGTCCTTCCTTACTTTTACAACAAATTTTCCCATTTTTCTGAAATTTTAAAGGTTATGGATTGAGAATGAGGTAGCCTTACCAGCAAAGGATTTTCCTGAAGTCGTAATCCTCGGGATTGGGGATGAACTTCCTGGCCGCTTCGTAGTCTGCCGGGGTGATGTAGTGGCAGATGTACCTGTAGTAGTTCTGGGCTACGCCGCCGTCGATCTTGACCCTGCGGGGAGGAATCTTGCCATCCTCGTTCTGGAGGTCCTTGAGATAGAGGGGATGCGCGTCGCCGGCAGGGTCGATGTAAACCATGCAGCCGGTCTCGCCCTTTTCGTAGAGCTCGTAAACGCCCATGGCGAGTTCCGAGCAGTAGCCGAGGTCGTAGGCCACGGGATCCTGGCAGCGGACGTCATAGCCGATTTCCACGGGGCGCATCTTGACTTTGAGGCCGAGCTTCGGGAATTCCTTCTCGAGTATGTCGTTGAACAGGACGGCCTTGCTGATTTTGCCGAGCTCGGGGTGGCCGTGCTCGTCGAAGGTCATGTGGACGCCGCTGCTGCGGAGCTCCTCGGGATCCAGGTCGTGGAAAACGCCTTCGGCGACGACCACCGCGCCGTAAGGAATGCCCAGCACCTTGCGCTTGATGATGGACGAGATGGCGAGCTTTATGATTTTGTCGAGCGTGATTTTGGTGTTGTTGAACATCTCGGGGATGATGGTCATCGGGCAGTGGGTGGCTTCGCCGATGCCGAGCGCGAGATGGCCTGCGCTGCGGCCCATGGCGCTGATGAGCATCCAGCTGCCGGCGGTGCGGGCGTCCTCGTAGATGGTGCGGGCGATGTGGGAGCCCTCGTCGCGGGCGGAGTTGTATCCGAAGGTAGGAGCGTTGCCGGGAAGCGGCAGGTCGTTGTCGATGGTCTTGGGGACGTGGATGTTGCGTATGGGGTAGTTCTTGGCTTCGAGGAACTTGGCTATGCGGTTGGCAGTGGAGGCGGTGTCGTCGCCGCCAACCGTGACGAGAAGCTTGATGTTGTTGCTGGTGAAGAGCTCGAGGTTGAAGTTGTTGTCGAAATCTTCCTGGGTGGGTTTGAAGCGGCTCATCTGCAGATAGCTGCCTCCCCTGTTGAAATATGCGTCGGAATGCTGGAAGTCAAGATCCTCTATGCGTGCATTCTTGCTGAACAAGCCGCTGTAGCCCCCGTGCAGGCCGATTACACGAAATCCGTTGAACATGAATGTTTTTGCGATGGTGAAAACGACGGAATTCATGCCCGGGGCCGGGCCGCCGCCACAGAGAATCAGAATGGAGTCTTTCATTTTATTGGTTTTTGAAACTAAACTCCACAAATATACCAAAAAAATTCATTACAGCATGCAAAAATAAATTAACTCAACTTTCGCAAGTCCTATTCACCGTTCTGCATGCTTCGGCGGCAGTTTTTCAGGTGTAAAGGCTCTCGCACATTAATTTATCTACGTTACCCCATCCCTAAATCCCTTCCCTCGGGGAAGGGACTTTGTCGCCTTTAAGGCTCTGAAAGAGGTTGTTTCGCACTTGCGAAACTTGAATAAATTAATGTATTTTTGTTAAATTTGTAGGTTTTATGGAAAAGCACGAGGCACAACAGAGGATTGAAGAACTGAGGACCGTCCTCAGGGAGAACAGCCGGCGTTATTACGTGGACAACGCGCCCACCATGTCGGACTATGACTTCGACATCCTGATGCACGAACTGGAGCGCCTCGAGGCCGAGTGGCCCGAATTCGACGCGGAAGACTCCCCCACCCGCCGGGTGGGCAGCGACCTGCAGAAGGGCTTCGTGCAGAGGCCCCACCGCTATCCAATGCTTTCGCTGGCCAACACCTATTCCATAGCCGAGGTGGAAGAATTCGCCGCCCGCGCGGAAAAGACGCTGGAAGCAGGTTTCTCCTACTGCTGCGAGCTCAAGTTCGACGGCACCGCCATCTGCCTGTCATATCGCGACGGCAGGCTCTACCGCGCCCTTACCAGGGGTGACGGCATAAAAGGGGACGATGTCACCGCAAACGCCCGCAGCATCTCAAATATCCCGGCTCAGCTTCACGGGGATTACCCATACGATTTCGAGATACGGGGCGAAGTGCTCATGCCGTACGCCGCCTTCGACGCCCTGAACCGCGAAAGGGAGGATCTCGGGGAGGCGCCCTTCGCAAACCCCCGCAACGCCGCTTCGGGTTCGCTGAAACTCCTAGACAGCGCGGAAGTCGCGCGCCGCTCTCTCATGTGCACGCTTTATCACATTCCTGCGCAGAGCGGGCTGGATTTCGCCAGCCATGACGAGGCCCTCGCAGCCGCCGCCTCATGGGGGCTCCCGGTCTCCGGCGAGCGCCGCGTGGTGCACAGCATCGCCGAAATAAAGGAATACATAGACTACTGGGACGTGCAGCGGAAGTTCCTTCCGTTCGCCACCGACGGCATAGTAATCAAAATAAATGAAATGGCCCTGCAGCGGGCTCTGGGCTATACCGCCAAGGTGCCCCGCTGGGCCGTCGCGTACAAATTCAAGGCGGAGCAGGCGCTCACCCCCATCCTGGGCATCGATTACCAGGTGGGGCGCACCGGTGCCGTGACGCCGGTCGCCAACCTCCGGCCGGTACAGCTTTCAGGCACCGTGGTGAAGCGCGCCACCCTCGTGAACGAAGACCAGATGCGCCTTCTGGACATACGCGAGGGCGACTGGGTGTATGTGGAAAAAGGCGGCGAAATCATCCCGAAAATCACCGGCGTGGACATCTCCAGGCGCAGGCCGGGGGCCCGCGTGCCGGAGTTCCCCGGGGTATGCCCCGACTGCGGCACTCCCCTGGTGCGGGAAGAGGACGAAGCCAAGTGGTTCTGTCCCAACCAGGACGGATGCCCCATGCAGATAAAGGGCGGACTGCTTCATTTCATGGGCAGGCGCGCCATGAACGTGCTCGCCGGGGAAGCCACGGTGGAGCAGTTCTATGAAAAGGGGCTGGCCCGCACTCCCGCCGACTTGTACGACCTAACGCTCACGCAGCTGCTTTCCCTCGACGGCTGGAAGGAAAAGAGCGCCAGGCGCTTCCGCGCGAGCCTGGAAGAATCCCGGAACGTGCCTTTTGAGCGAGTGCTTTTCGCCCTGGGCATACGTTTCGTCGGAGAGACCACCGCGCGCGAGCTGGCCGCGCATTTCGGCAACGTCGAGGCGATAGCCTCCGCTTCCAGGGAGCAGCTGCTGGAAGTGCCCGACGTGGGCGGGGTCATCGCTGACAGCGTCGTCTCATGGTTCGCGGACGCGCGCCACAGGGCCGAAATAGAAAGGCTCCGCGCCCATGGCCTGCAGTTCTCCGCAAGGGAACTGCCCGGCGGGCTCTCCGAAGCCCTCTCCGGCAAGACCATAGTGGTTTCGGGCACGTTCAGTGTCTCCAGGGACGAAATGAAAGCCATAATCTCCCGGCACGGCGGCAGGAATTCCGGCAGCATAAGCGGAAAGACGACTTTCCTGCTGGCAGGGGAAAATCCCGGTCCCGAAAAGCTCCGCAAATGCGGCGAACTCGGGATTCCGGTGCTCGGAGAGGAGGCTTTCCGCACCCTCCTCCCGGATGAGCCCGCGGCCGGAAAGCCTTTCGACGAAGAACCCACATTGTTTTAGGCCATGGCAAAGGAGGACAAGCTCAACTTCAAGTTTTCCGACCTGTTCACCGACAGGATCTGGACTCTTCCCACGGAGGCCATGTCCCTTGCATGGAAACGCATCGTGCGTTTCGTCAAGCTGGCGCGCATCACACTGGACACCTTCGCCCAGAACCGCATCGGCTTCCAGTGCCAGGCCCTCAGCTATTTCACAACCATGGCCATCGTTCCCCTGCTGGCTTTCATCTTCGCGGTTTCCGGCGGCCTTGGCATGGCGGACAAGGTGTCGTCCTTCCTCAATGCCGTGCTTCCCGCCATCCTGGAAGAAAGTATCGTGGAGATGGTCGTGGACAAGGCCGGCAACATAATCGACGCCGCCAAGTCCGGCCCCGTGGGCGTCGTGTCCGCACTCACCTTCTTCTGGACCATCATCTGGCTGATGTTCCAGGTGGAGAGGGTCTTCAACAACGTGTGGGGCATACGCAAGATACCGCGCAACATCTTCAAGCGTTTCGGCTTCTACATAGGTCTGATGGTGCTCATTCCGTTCATCATGATCATCTTCGGCTACGGCATCGCCATCTACACCAATGCCTCGCGTCTGGTCGGGCTCAACACCGACGAGATGAAGTATTTCAGCAAATTCATAAGCTGGCTGGTGTTCTACGCCTTCACCGTGCTCACGCTCTCCGCCATGTACAAGTTCATACCGGCGGTGAAGGTCAAATACAAGTTCGCCCTGAAGGCCGCGCTTTTCGACGCCATAGTCTTTGTGGCCTTCCAGTACCTTTACCTGGAGACGCAGGTGTTCGTGGGCAGGCTGAACGCCGTTTACGGAGTGCTGGCCGCAATTCCCCTCTTCCTTTTGTGGCTGAATTTCAGCTGGCAGATAATAATGTACGGCGCCGAGCTTACCTACGGCTACCATAACGTGGACAGTTATCATATTCCCGAGTGGGAGACGGACGACAGATGATTTCCAAGTTTACCATAAAAGATTACAACGCCATCAAGAAGGAATGGCAGTCCCTCGAGGAGCTTGCGCGGCGCAGATGCCGCGACGAGGAGGAGTTCGAGGTGGTCCGCAAGGCCTTCGAATTCGCAAACCGCGCGCACCGGAATGTCCGGCGGCGTTCCGGGGAACCGTACATGATACATCCCATAGACGTGGCGAAGATCGTGGTCGGGGACATAGGCCTGGGCTACAAGAGCATATCCGCCGCCCTCCTGCACGACGTCGTGGAAGACACGCAGTACACCGTGGACGATGTCCGGGTGCTGTTCGGCGACAAAATCGCCTCGCTGGTGGACGGCCTCACAAAGATAAAGACCGTGCTCGACAACGAGGACCGCAAGGGCGGAACCAACATAGAAAGCATACAGGCGGAGAACCTCAAGCGCATCCTGCTCACCCTTAACGACGACGTGCGCGTGGTTCTCATAAAGCTCGCCGACCGGCTGCACAACTGCCGTACCATCGAATTCATGCCCGAGCACAAGCGGGACAAGATACTCTCCGAGACAATGTTCATCTTCATCCCGCTGGCCCACCGGCTGGGCCTCTACAGTATAAAGTCGGAGATGGAGAACATCTGGCTCAAGTACAAGGAACCCGACGCCTACAGGGAGATATCGGAGCGGATAAGCAGGAATGTATCGCTGAGGGACAAGGAAATAGACAACTTCATAGTTCCCATAGAAGCCGCGCTCAAGCGCGCCGACATCTCCTTCACCATAAAGAAGCGCATCAAAACCCCCTATTCCATCTGGTTCAAGATGCGCACCAAGAAGGTGCCCTTCGAACAGATTTACGACCTCTACGCCGTGCGCATCGTATTCGAGCCCGGGCATACCAGCCTCGAGAACGAACGCAAGGAGGCGTTTACCATCTATTCCATACTCGGGGGCCTTTACGGGCAGCAGCAGTCCCGTTACCGCGACTGGATAAACAACCCCAAGAGCAACGGCTACGAGGCCCTGCACTGTACGCTCATGAGCCATTCCGGATTCTGGGTCGAGGTGCAGATAAGGTCGCGCCGCATGGACGACATCGCCGAAAGGGGCATCGCAGCCCACTGGTCGTACAAGAACGACGGCTACATTTCCGAGAAAGATTCCTCCATGGACAAGTGGCTGGCGAAGGTCCAGGAAATCCTGGCCAGCCCCGACATGAGTTCCCTCGAGCTCCTTGACATCATACACAAGGATCTGATAACCACGGACATAGTGGTTTTCACCCCCAGGGGCGAACAGAAGACCATACAGGCGGGGGCCACCGTCCTGGATTTCGCCTACATGATACATACGCACATAGGCAACACAGCCATCGCGGCCAAGGTCAACATGAAACTCGTGCCCCTTTCCTGCGTTCTCAAGTCCGGGGACCAGGTTGAAATCATCACGGCCCAGAGCGGCCGGCCCAAGATAGAGTGGCTCCAGTTCCTGCAGACGAGGCATGCCAGGAACGTGGTGATCGAGTACTTCCGCGGAGACCGCGAGGGCATCATGAGGAACGGGGAGAACATCTACAACCAGCGTCTGAGGGCCCTGGGCGTCACTCCCGGCATCGATATTCTCAAGAAATTCCTGGATTTCGCGCAGCTCAACGACAAGTCCGAACTCTTCTTCCGCGTGGGGCTCGGTCTCATAACGCCGGAGAATTTCCGCAGTGTCGCCGGGGAGGACAACATGGAACAGGTGCAGAACGGGCGCTATGTGCTTGCGGACTGCTGCAAGCCCATTCCGGGGGAACCCATGGTGGGTTTTCGCACGGACAACGGTATGGTTATTGTTCACAAGAAGTCCTGTCCCGTCGCCGAAAGCCTCGCCAGCAAGCACGGAGACCTCGTGGTGGCCGTTCCCGACATCGAGATAACCGAGCGCGAGTTCCCCGTGAGGATTTCACTCAAGGGACTGGACCGCGTGGGCCTGCTGAACGACATCACCCAGTGCATTTCCCTCAACATGGGCATGAACATGACAGAACTGCACCTGAGCGGCAAGGACGGTTTGTTCGACGGTGACATAGGTCTTCTGGTACGGGACAAGAAGAGCCTCGAGACTATGATTGACGGACTGCATCAGATAGAGGGCATCCAGGAAGTTGTGAGGACTGAAATATGAACAAGATAAAGAAATATCTTTTCCCTCTGCTGGCATCCGCGGCGGTGCTTCTGCCGATGATGTTCACGCATTCATGCGCCAACACCACCCAGGCTCCGAGCGGCGGCAAGAAGGACACCATACCTCCGGTCATCGTGAACATAGAACCGCTGCCCGGTGAAAAGGGTTTTCCCCTTACCGGCGGCAGTATCGTGTTCACCTTCAACGAATACGTGAAGCTGAAGAACAATCCCAACGTATTCCTGTCCCCTCCCACCAAAAACAAGCCCGCGAGCAGGATAAAAGGCAAGAGCGTGGTGGTCTCCTTTCCGGATACGCTCTCTCCCGGCACGACCTACACGCTGAACCTCAACGACGCGGTGCAGGACAACAACGAAGGTAACCAGTTCCCGGGATTCACCTACGTGTTCTCGACGGGCGAGGAGATAGATTCCATGTTCATAACGGGCACGGTGCTGGACTGCAGCACGCTCTCCCCGGTCAAGGGTGCGAAGGTGCTGCTGTACAAGAACCACGCGGACTCCGCCGTGTTCCTTGAGAGGCCGGCAGCCGCCGCCATAACAGATGACTGGGGCTATTTTTCCGTGCCCTACATACAGGACACCCTGTACAGGCTTTATGCCATCAAGGACGCCGGCGGCAACAACATTTACGATCCTTCAGAGGACCTTGTGGGTTTCATCGACAGCCTCATCAGGCCCGTCCTGGTTGCCTCCGACACTGTGCCGGAACTCATGAAATACGACATGACGGACACCTTGGGCTGCGAGGCCAGGCGGGTGGAATATACCATCAACCTCTTCCAGGAGAAGCCGGAAAAGCAGTTCCTGAAAAACAAGGGGCGCACCGGCCTGCGTTCGGCGTTCGTCAGCTTCCAGGCCCCGTATGTCTGGATAGATTCGCTTTGGTTCGGCGGATACCGCGCGGACGAGGTCATCTCGCAGTTCAACATCACCCAGGACAGCCTGGAACTGTGGCTGAATTCCCGCAGTCAGGTACCGGACACCCTGCATCTTTTCGTTAATTACCGCAAGACGGATTCCGTGGGCATACTCCGCCCGGAGCTGGAGCATCTGCGGCTTCCCCTGGATTCGAAGCTCAAGCAGAAATACTCCCGGCGCAACGCCCGGAATCTCGAACACAAAGACACCACCTGCATATTCCACCTTGACGCAAGCCCGGAGAGGGTGGAGCAGTACGGCTTCGAGCTGGAGTTCGACAGCCCCATCATCTTCGAGAATTTCGACTCGCTGGGCTTCCGGTACCGCAATCCGAAGGAACAGGAATTCAAGGGTGCCGTGACGGTGGAACGGGACACGGCCAACCTCAGGCGCTATACGATACGCCCCTCGGAGAAAATGCTCCCGGGCTACGTCTATTATCTGAAGGTGCCGGACAGGGCCTTCCGCGACATAAACGGCTTCTATTCCGACAGCGCCGAAGTGAAGGTTTCACTCCCTTCGGACGACGAGCTGAGCACCCTCAGCCTCGTGCTCTCCGGAGTGGGGAGCAAGTATATAATCGACTTCATGGACGAGAAGATGGCGAAGGTCCTGCGCAGTTACATCGTGGAGTCCGACGCCACCCTGGCCTTCCCCTACCTCAAGGCCGGCCGCTACTGCATACGCATCACTTCGGACGACAACCGCAATTCCGTGGTGGACACTGGAAACCTCCTTGCCCACAGGCAGCCGGAGCTCGTGAAGTTCGTGGACTTCAAGGGCAGCAAGTTCATGGAGGTGCCGAAGGCGAGTGACATCGAACAGAAGGTGGACCTTGCCGAAATGTTTGAGAGATGAAGAAGACAATCACACTTCTGGCCGCCCTGGCGCTGTGCGTGACGGCGTTCTCCCAGGAGACGGAACTTTTTCCCGGCTTCGGGGCGGACACCGTGGAGTTCGTGCCGGAGAAGTTCGCCATAAACGATTATTCCATGATAGGGGTCAACTTCGGTCCCACCGTCTCCCGCATGTTCTTCAATCCAAATGTGCGACAGGCCTGGCTTTACAACCCTTACTACATGTCCGTCATGTACATCAAGAACATGAAGATGTTCGGGTATCTCCCGTATTTCGGCCTGCAGGTGGGCCTGGCTTACGGACATGAAGGCTACAAGTTCGTGGAAAACACGGAAACAGGCTATCTGCACCGCATAGAAGGCGCCACCGAGGCCAGATACGACGTCGTGGAACTCCCCTTCCTGCTGCACGGGCATGTGGACATGGACCATTTCCGCGTGATGGTGAACGCGGGCCCGTATGTAGGCTACCGCCTGGGAATCACCCGCACGGGCGACCGGGTGGCCGAGTCCGCCGTGAACGAATTCATGGATTACGACTACCGCTGGGACTACGGAGTTTATGCCGGGCTCGGCTTCGCCCTGGTCTTCGACCCAGTCGAAGTGCATTTCAACGCCATCGGGCATGCCTGGTCGTGGGGCACCATCTACGCCCCGAACTCGAGCCCCGGCGCATACGGCAACTATTATTACCGTTTTGCCTATCCGATGGACATCAACTTCACGGTGGGCGTCTATTTCCACCTGAGCAAGCGCACCGGCAAGACTTCCGGGCAGCTCAGGAAGGAAGCTTACGACATAGTATATGGAAGCGGAAAGGATAACGGCAGAAGTAGGGAATAGCCTTCGCATGGGCCCGGGGCTTCCCGTCGTGGTGCAGACCATGTGCAACACGCATACTGACGACGTGCCCGCAACGGTGCGGCAGTGCGTGCGCCTTTCGGAGGCGGGGGCTCAGCTCATACGCATAACGGTGCCCGGCATGCAGGACGTTCCCCATGTCAGGGAAATCCGCGACAATCTCCGCGCCCGCGGCATCCTCACCCCTCTCGTGGCGGACATACATTTCTCGTCCCGCACCGCCATCGCAGTAGCTCCAATAGTGGAAAAAGTGCGCATAAACCCCGGCAACTTCCATCCCGACCACGAAAAGGCAAGGGAGCAGTTCTCCCTGCTGCTGGGCGTGTGCAGGGAACACGGCACCGCAATACGCATAGGCGTCAACCACGGCTCCCTCGGGGCGTATATCACCGGCCTGTACGGCAACACTCCCCTGGGCATGGCGAAGGCGGCGATGGAATGGATACAGATGTGCAAGGACGAGGGCTTCTTCAACGTGGTGGTGTCGCTCAAGAGCAGCAACACCGTCGTGATGGTGGAGGCCTACCGCCTGCTGCAGCGCATGATGGAGGAGGACGGGACCGTTTTCCCCCTGCATGTCGGCGTGACAGAGGCCGGCAACGGCGATTCGGGCAGGATTAAAAGCTGCATAGGATGCGCCGCGCTGCTCTCCGCCGGCATAGGGAACACCGTGAGGGTATCGCTCACGGAAGACCCCGTCAATGAACTCCCGGTGGCGCGCTATCTCGCCGGACGCTATTCCGGCGACCCTTCCTTCAAATCCTCGCTCACGGAGTCCGCATACGCCGGGAAGGATGTTTCCGCAGTTTATGACGCCCCCTCGCGGGAAAGGCTGCTGCTGGACGCCGCCTGCGACTGGGGGCCCGCCCTGATGGACAGGGAGATCGACTCCGTGTCCTTTTCCGGAAAGGTGGCCGGCGAACCCGTCACGGACGAATTCGCCGCATATCTGACGGATGAAATCATGCAGGCCGCAAGGCGCCGCTTTTACAAGCCCGAGTATATCGCATGCCCCGGGTGCGGAAGGACCATGTACGACCTCCAGAAAGCATTCGAGGACGTAAAGTCCATGACATCCTCCCTGAAGGGCATGGTGATCGCGGTGATGGGCTGCATAGTGAACGGCCCGGGCGAAATGGCCGATGCGGACTGGGGCTATGTTGGAGAAGGAGGCGGCAGGGTGAGCATATACAAAAAGAACGTGCCCGTCCTCAGGCACGTCCCGGAAGAAGATGCGCCCGACGCTTTGCTGAGGCTCATTCAGGAAGCTCGGCAATGATGCTTTCGCACGCCACCACCTTGTCCCCTTCCTTCACTTTCACCTGCGCGTCGGCAGGAAGATAGATGTCCACCCTGGAACCGAACTTTATGATGCCGCACTGCATGCCGGCTTCCACCTCCATGCCCGGCCGGGAATAGCAGACTATCCTGCGTGCGAAAGTGCCGGCTATCTGGCGGAACAGTACCTCCCTGCCCCCTGGGGTCCTGAGCACCGTGGTGGTATGCTCGTTCTCGTCGGAAGCCTTGGGCTTGAATGCCAGGAAATGCTCTCCCGGATGATACTTGTAATAGGTTACAGTGCCGTTCACGGGCCAGAAATTGGCGTGTACGTCCAGGAAATCCATATATACGCACACCCGCTTGCATTCCCGCCGCAGCACCTCGTCCTCGCAGGCCGTATCGACGATGACCACCTTGCCGTCCGCCACCGCGGATACAAGGCGGCCGTTTCCCATGCGCTTTCGCGACGGAACGCGGAAGAACGCCAGCTGCCATGTGCAGAAGGCCCATATCAGCACGGCAATCACCCAGCTGAGCCATTTAGGCCCGATGAAGCGGAAGCCTGCCCATATGAGGAGGGCCCCGATGGAAAATACAAGCGCCAGCGCGCCGTAGGAGTTCTTGTCTATTTTCATAGGAGACCGGTCATCAGAAGATAAATGGAGCCGAGCGGCATGGCGATGAGGGTGCTGTCGAAGCGGTCCAGCAGCCCGCCGTGGCCGGGAATGATGTTGCCCGAATCCTTCACGCCGAACTTGCGTTTCCACATGCTTTCGAAGAGGTCTCCGCACACTCCGCCGAGATCCATGAAGACGGCGAGCGCGATGCAATGGTACCATGGGTACGGGAAGATGTCGGACAAACCCAGCACCAGGGCCGCGGCGATGCAGAAGAGCATGCCGCCCCAGAACCCCACCCATGTCTTCTTGGGCGAGACGTTGGGCGCGAGTTTCTTCCTGCCGTTCCCGAAGGCTTTCCCGACGGCGTAGGCGCCGATGTCGGAGAACCAGATGAGGATGAAGAAGCAGAGGAGCAGGGTGGCGTTGAACTCGCCGTCCTTGAAGGCAATGAAGTTGGACAGCGTGAGCGGTACGGCAATGTACATTATGCCCGTGAAGATATAGGCGTAGTCCGTCATCTGTTCGTTGTCCTTGCAAAAGACTGCGCTTATGAAGATGAACATCAGAAGGGAGAGCGGCAGGGAGAGGAACCTGAGTTCCAGACCCCAGTGCATGTAGGAGAAGAGCATGCAGAATTCCGCCACACCGGCCGCTATGGCGAGCCACCGGGACAGCGGATGCCGTCTGCCCATGGACATGTTGTAGAATTCGTACATCATGCCCACCATCATGAATATGAGAAGCAGGGCGAAGAGGTACGGGCTGATAAGCAGCCCGCAGAGCATGACGGCGATGAAGCAGATGCCGGATATGGTCCTGAGCGCCAGATTACTCATTTTCAGCAGCGTTTTGGTCTTCTTCCGCTTCGTGCCCCGATTCCTGCGCGGGAGCGGCCGGAGCAAGGGAGGCCTTCGGGCCGAGGATCTTTTCTATGTCCTCGGCAAAAATCACTTCCTTCTCCAGGAGCAGTTCGGCCACCTTGGTGAAGCCTTCCATGTTGCTCTGCAGGAGCTGGACGGTTTTCTTGTGCACGCTGTCCACCAGGCTTTTGACCTCCTTGTCCATGAGCTCCGCGGTCTTCTCGCTGTAGGGTTTGCCGAATTCATACCCGCGCGCTCCGGTGGAGTCGTAGAAGGAAAGTTCCCCCACCGCGTCCGACATACCGTAGTACTGCACCATGCTGTAGGCGATTTGGGTGAGGCGTTCGAGGTCGTTCAGCGCGCCCGATGCCGGTTCCCCGTTGATGATTTCTTCCGCTGCGCGCCCGCCCATGAGGGTGCACATCTCGTCCATCATGTAGCTCCTGGGCAGTATCTTGCGCTCCGCCGGGAGGCTCCACGTGAGGCCGAGGGCCTGTCCGCGGGGGATGAGGCTCACCTTGAATACGGGATCGGCATTGGGCAGCAGCCAGCCCACCACGGCATGGCCGGCCTCGTGATAGGCGGTGGTCCGCTTCTCCGCGGGTGTCATGATAGTGGCGCTCTTGCGTTCTATGCCCCCGATGATGCGGTCAACCGATTCCATGAAGTCTTCGGTGTCTATGACGCTCTTGCCCTTCCTGGCGGCGTTGAGGGCCGCTTCGTTGCAGAGGTTCGCTATATCTGCGCCGGAGAAGCCCGGGGTGTGCTTTGCCATGGTGTCCAGGTCGAAATCCGGGGAAATCTTGAGACCCCGCATGTGCACCTGGAAGATTTCCTTGCGTTCGCCCAGTTCCGGCAGATCCACATGAATCTGGCGGTCGAAGCGCCCCGCGCGCATGAGTGCCTTGTCCAGGATGTCGGCGCGGTTGGTCGCCGCGAGCACTATTACGCCGCTGTCGGTACCGAAACCGTCCATTTCCGTAAGCAGCTGGTTCAGAGTATTTTCGCGCTCGTCATTGCTGCTCCATCCGACATTCTTCCCGCGGGCCCGGCCAACGGCGTCTATCTCGTCTATGAACACTATGCAGGGAGCCTTTTCCTTGGCCTGCTTGAAAAGGTCGCGGACACGGCTGGCGCCCACGCCGACGAACATCTCGACGAAGTCCGAGCCGCTGATGCTGAAAAAGGGCACGTCGGCCTCTCCCGCCACGGCCTTGGCCAGCAGCGTCTTGCCGGTTCCCGGAGGGCCTACCAGAAGTGCGCCCTTGGGAATCTTTCCGCCCAGGGAGGTGTATTTCTTAGGATTCTTGAGGAAATCCACTATTTCCATAACCTCCTCCTTGGCCCCGTATAGCCCGGCCACGTCCTTGAATGTGACCTTCACGTCTTTCTTGTCGGCCAGCTTTCCGGTGGATTTGCCCACGTTGAAGATGCCGCCTCCGACGCCCGGCCCTCCGCCGTTACCTCCGTTCATGGTGCGGTTCATGCCGCGGAACATCCATACCCACATGAGTATGAGCAGGAGAGGCCAGATGAGGAAGTCGATCCACTGCATCCAGTTGCTGGAATCGTTTTCCATTATTATTTTGACCTCATGCCCCGCGGGGAGCTGCGCGTTGAGCTTCTCGAACTCTTCCTCGGCATTGAAAGTTGACGAGACGAGGAAGTTGAAGTGCGGCGACTTGGCCGGCACCTGCCCCTGGGGGAAGAGGTCGGCATACTTGGCCAGACGGTCCGGCAGCACGGTGATGTTGCCTTTGAAGTCGTTACGGATGAAATGGATTTCCTTGACGTCCCCGTCAAGTATCATCTGTTTCACCTGGGCCCATTCTATCTTCTGCGGCCCGGCGCTGCGGTTGCCAAGGAGCATGAAGCCGATGGCGACGAGCAGCACTATGTAAAGCCACGACAGGTTTATCTGAACCACACGGCGTTTTTTGCCGTTGTCTTTATTTCCGTTTGACATTTAGTTTGTAAATTTGCAATCCTGTTAGAGTACAAAGTTAGCAACAAAAATGGAACCACAAAGCATCTTTCCGGCCGTAGAGTGGCACAAGGAGCTGGATTCGACAAACAACGAGGCCAAAAGGCGGCTGGAGAGCATTGACAATTTGTCAATAATCGCGGCCGTGCACCAGAGTGCGGGCAGGGGGCGCGGCAGCCACAGCTGGATTACGCGCCCCGGGGAGAACCTCACCTTCAGCCTCGTGCTGCAGTTCGGAGAGGGCGGTCAGGCTCCCCTCCCCGCCGCCGAGGCCGTGCGCATCACGCATTTCATCACGGTGTCGCTATGCGATTTCCTCATTTCCGAAGGCGTGGAGCCCCGCATCAAATGGCCCAACGACCTTTGGGCGGGAGACCGCAAGGTGTGCGGCATCCTCATAGAGAACACCTTCGAAGGCGGCGGAGTGCGCAGCAGCATAATCGGCGTGGGGCTCAACCTCAACCAGACGGAGTTCGACCCCAGGCTCCCCAACCCCACGTCCGTCGGAATCCTTACCGGCAGGCGCTACGACATATACGCCGCGATGGACACCCTGTACAAAATATTCTGCCGCCGTGCTGAACAGCTGGACAGCGAGGGCGGCAGGGAAAGGCTCGAGTTGGAGTTCTCAGAGCGTATGTTCGTGCTGGACAAGGGCTCCCAGGGGAAGCTCCAGCAGTCTATCGACAATTTCGAAGCGACGAAATCGCTTTGACCGGGTCTTCCGCCCCGAAAACGGAGCTGCCGGCCACGAGGATGTCGGCGCCGGCTTCCGCAAGGGCGCGGACGTTCCCCTCGCCCACTCCGCCGTCAACCTCCACCAGGGCGTCGCTGCCGCGGGAGAGGATGCGCTGCTTGAGGGAATGTATGCGGTCCAGGCTTTCATAGATGAATTTCTGCCCGCCAAAGCCGGCGAAAACGGACATTATCAGGAAATAGTCGGCTGCGCCGATGTACTGGTAGAGCTTTTCCACGGGGACGTCGGGATTGATGGCGATGCCGGCCTTCATGCCCCTGGAGTGTATGTCCCTGATGATGGACCTGGTCTTGCGCCCCGCGGCCTCCAGGTGGAAGCTCATGAGGGATACGCCCAGGGAGGCGCAGCGCTCCACCCACGCTTCGGGGTTGACCACCATGAAATGCGCGTCCATGGGCACGGTGACGCGTCTGGAAACGGCCTCTATTACCGGGAATCCGAAGGAAATGTTGGGCACGAAGGAACCGTCCATTACGTCGAGGTGCACGTAGTCCGCGGCGGAGTTGACGATATCTATGTCCCGGCCGAGGTGTAGGAAATCGGCCGCAAGTATGGAGGGGGCTATCTGTAGTTGCATACAAGTTCGTCCAAAAGTTTTACGAATTTGTCCATGGACGCCAGCTCCAGCTTCTCCCCGGGGGTGTGCACTCCGCGGAGGGTGGGGCCGAAGCTTATCATGTCCAGGCCGGGGAACTTCTCCAGGAAGAGGCCGCACTCCAGGCCGGCGTGGATGGCCAGCACGAGCGGCTCCTGCGAGAAGAGTTTCCTGTAGGCCTCCACCGTGTGCGTGAGCAGGGGCGAATCCAGGTCGGGGTTCCAGCCCGGATACTTGCCGTATGACGTGACGTCGGCTCCGGCCCTGCGGAAGTTCTCCGCCACCTTTGCCACTGTTTCGTCCAGCTCCGCCACCACGCTGCTGCGCTGGCTCGTGACGACCTTGATGGTCTGCTTCACCTGCATGTTGACCGCCGCCAGGTTTGTGGAAGTCTGCACCAGGCCCTCTATGCTGGGGCTCATGCGCACGACTCCGTCCGGGCAGTCCACCAGGGAATCGATGAAGGCCCTTGCCTGCGCATGTTCGACTGGTTTTTCGTTGTAGCGGCTCGGCCTGCCGGTGAACACGAGCGCCTTCTCGACGGCGGAATATTTCTCTTTCACCTGCTCGCCGTATGCGGCGAAACGGGCGATGGTGGCGTCTTTGTCTGGCACCAGCAAAACGGTTTCAGCCTCGCGCGCTATGGCGTTGGATTTGCCTCCGCCGGTGAAGATGACAAGCTGCAGGCCGTGGACGAACTCCCGCTGCACGAAGAGCGCCAGGGTGCGCACCGCGTTCATGCGCCCCTTGTTGATGTCGTCCCCGCTGTGGCCGCCCATTCCCCCGCAGATGCGGAGCTCCACGCCCTGCCAGTCCTTTTTGAAGGGAGCGTAGCTGTAATGGAAGAAGGCGTCGGTGTTCTCCCCGCCGGCACATCCTATGAAAAGCTGCCCTTCGTCCTCGGAATCCAGGTTGATGAGCGTCTTGCCGGTAAAGAAACCGGGCTGCATGGCGTTGGCGCCGTCCATGCCGGTCTCTTCGCTTATGGTGAACACAGCCTCTATGCGGCCGGTGGGAGTGTCGTCCTGCAGCAGCGCGAGGCTCGCGGCTATGCCTATGCCGTCGTCGGCGCCGAGGGTGGTGTTCTCGGAAACCATCCAGCCGTCCTTGATCTCGTAGGGAATCGGGTCTTTTGAGAAGTCGTGCACGAAGCCCGAAACCTTTTCGCACACCATGTCCTGGTGGGACTGCAGCACGATGGTGGGCACGTCTTCGCGGCCCTTCGCCGCCTGGCGTATGATGCAGACGTTCCCGGTTTCGTCCCTTTTGTACTCGAGGCAGTGCTTCTCCGCCCAGTTGCAGAGGTATTCGGTAATGGGGCCCTCGTGGCCGGACTCACGTGGAATGGCTGTGATTTCCTTGAAGATATCAAGAACTTGCGTAGCTGTCATATTTGAGTGTGTTTTAGCGGTTTGCGGTGGTGAGAAACTTCTCGATGCTGAAGACGTCCTTCCTGAAGTGGCGGTCCGTGGAGCAGAGGTCGCTTACCGTGTTGCATGCATGGAGCACGGTGGCATGGTCCTTCCCGCCGGTTTCGGAACCTATCGTGGCCAGGGACACGTTGCCTATGAGCTTGCGGCTGAGGAACATGCTGATCTGGCGGGCCTGCACTATCTGGCGCTTGCGGGTGGTGCTCAGGAGGTTCTCCCGGCTTATGCCGAAGTAGTCGCACACCGCGCGCTGGACCTTGTCGATGGTGAGGCTTCCCGCCTCTTCGCCCACTATCTTTTCCGTGATGCCGGCGGCCTGCTGTACGGTGACCGGGACATGCGAGATGGTGGCGCTGGCCATCACGGAAATGAGGGCGCCCTCCAGCTCGCGGAAATTGGTCTTGATGCGGGTGGCGAGGTATTCGAGCACGTCGTCCCCGATGACGGCCCCCTCGCGGAAAGCGCGTGCCTTGAGCATGGCGAGGCGCGTGGCGTAGTCGGGGGCGCCGAGCTCCACGGAAAGGCCCCACTTGAAACGGGACAGGAGCCTGTCTTCGAAGTTCTGCAGGTCCACGGGAGCGCGGTCGCTCGTGAGGATGAGCTGCCGGCCGTTCTGGTGGAGGTGGTTGAAGATGTTGAAGAAGGCGTTCTGGTTGCCCTGGCCGACCATGTCCTGGATGTCGTCCACGATGAGGACGTCCATCTTCATGTAGTATGCCAGGAAATCGGTGAGCTTGTTGCCGCGCACTGCGTCCATGTACTGCGTCTTGAACTCGTTGCCCGTGACGTAGAGGACCACGAGCTCGGGGAATTTCTGCTTTACGGAAAGGCCGGCCGCCTGTGCCACGTGGGTTTTCCCGAGACCCGGACCCCCGAAGATGAACAGGGGGTTGAACGGGGTTTTGCCGGGATTGGCAGCGATGTTCTCCACCGCGTTGACCGCCAGGCGGTTGCAGTCCCCTACCACAAGATTGTCGAAGTTGTAAACGGGATTGAGGCGGGGATTCACCTGCACCTTTGTGATGCCCGGGAACACGAACGGACCCGGATTGCCGCTGGGCTGGTAGGAAACGACGCTGATGGTCTTGTTGACCGGGGCGTCCCCCGGACCCTGGGGGAATGTCACATGGCGCTGGTTCTGCACGGGCTGGATGGTGTAAACCAGCCGCGCGCCGGCTCCGATTTCTTTTTTGAGCGCGGCCTTTATGACGTCCAGGAAGGCGCTTTCGAGGTATTCGCAGAAGAATTCGGAAGGCACTTCGACCGTAAGGGTGGAATCCGTGAGCGACACCGGTATGATTCTTTTGAACCATACCTCGAACTGCCGCGGCTCCACTATCTGCTCTATGAAGTGCAGACAGTTGTTCCAGGTGTCGATATGTCGCCCGATTTCGTTCATGTAAGTGCTTTTGTCGCGGTGCAAAGTTGGTTAAAAAGTTTGTTGAAAAAAAACTCTTTAACTATTGTATATTAATTTTTTTTACAGTAAATAGAGTAAAACGAAAACCCCATTAAAATAAAATTTTACACCATTGAATATCAATGGTTTAGTATTGGTATAGCACGTAAGTGCTTATATTTCAAAAAATTCTCTTTTTGGAATAATTCCAAGAAGAGAATCTGCGTTTACCCCTGCCGTATTGTTGTCAGGTGATGAATCATATCCATTTGTATGATTTACTTAAAACGCTCTGCCGTTCCGTCGCTCAGCCTTACCATGAAACTGGCCGGGTATTCCTTCTTGATTTTTTCGTTGAGCCGGCGCGCCTCCGCTTCCGAGCTGCTTGTGCCGATTATATATTTGTATAGGGACTGTATCCTGATTATTTCCGGCTTGTAGCCGAGGAAACGGCTGTCCCCTTCGTCGAGGAGCCTGGAGGTGGCGAAAATCTGCGTTCCGTAGAGGACTTCCCCGCCCTGCGCGGAGGGCTTTTCCGGGGCCGGCTGCTGCTGCACGGAAGGTTCCTTTGCGCCTGAGCCCGAAGCCTCCTTACCGCCGGGGGCGGAGCCGTCCTTCCTGCCGGAGCCTATGTCCAGCGAACTGTCGTACAGCTCCTTATAGTCCTTGAATGCCTCGAAGAGGCGGTCTGCAATCTCGCCCCGCGAGGATTCCTGCCTAAGCTTTTCCACGTCTTCGGCATTTGAGATGAAGCCCATTTCCACCAGCACCGCCGGCATTGCCGTCCTCCAGAGCACGTAGAAGGGGTTCTGGCTTATGCCGCGGTCCGCCTTGATGGGGCCGCCCTTGAGCTTTTCCGAAATGATGCTTGCAAGCAGCAGGCTCTGCTCCAGATAGGCGTTCTGCATGAGCTGCATGAAGATGTAGGATTCCGGATCGGACGGGTCGAAGCCCTGGTAGTTGGTCTTGTAATCGTCTTCCAGCAGGATGACTGAGTTTTCCCTCTTGACCACGTCCATGTTGTACGCGAACAAATCTCTGTTCTTCTGTGAAGATTGGCCCAAAATATGCACGGAGTATCCGTTGGGAGTGGATTTCGCGTTGGAGTTTATGTGGAGGGAGATGAACAGGTTCGCACCCGCCTTGTTGGCGATGTCCGCCCTTTCGCGGAGTTCCACGAATTCGTCGGTGCTGCGCGTGAGGACGACTTTCACCTCGGGGAAGGCCTTGCTTATGCGGTCGGAGAGTTTGGTTGCGATGTCCAGGACGAGAGTTTTCTCGAAAGTCTTGCCGTCCTTGCTTATGGCGCCCGAATCCTTCCCGCCGTGGCCGGCGTCGATGACTACCGTGCCGAGCCTCAGCGCGCCGTCCGCGGCGAAAGCAGCGGCGGCGGCAAAAAACAAAGACAGGAATATGCAGATTGCGTGTTTCACAAAAAAAGCTTACTTTTGTACTTTGCAAAATTAGTAAAAAATTGCATTTAAGGAAAACAAAATACCTTCTGCCGGCCCTGCTGCTCCTCTGCCTCTGCTTCTCCGACGCCCTGGCCCAGAGGCCGCGCCGCCGTCAGAACCTTGATTTTTCCTCCCAGGTCGCGGAGAAGAAGGTCGTTCTTCCCGATTCGGCCGAGCTGGCGCGCAGGGATTCACTGCATCGCGCCGATTCCCTCTTCAGGGTGGATTCCACCGCACTCATGGAGCAGACATCCCTCGAACAGCCGGCCTTCTCCACCGCGCGCGACTCCGTAATAGAGGTTTTCTCGGACGGGAAGCGCCTTATATTCTACTATGGTGACGTAACCGTCAAGTACGGGGACATGGAGCTCAGCGCGGAGCGCATGGACTACGACATGAGCACCGGCACGGTGCATGCCTTCGGTGTGCTGGACACCCTTACCGGCGAATGGAAGGGGCAACCCGTCATGAAACAGGGCAGCAAGACATACGAGATGGAGGAACTGCGCTACAATTTCGACACGCGCAAGGCCCGCATCACCAACATGAAAACCAACGAGGAGGACGGCATCCTGCACGGCAGGGACATAAAGATGGAGCCGGACAAGTCCATCAACATAATGCACGGACAGTACACCGTCTGCGATGCGGAACACCCGCACTACTATCTCAAGCTGCTCAACGCCAAGGTGGTCACCAAGCCGTCGCAGAAGATAGTCTTCGGGCCCGCCAACCTGGTGCTGGAGGACGTCAACCTGCCCATCGGGCTCCCCTACGGCTTCGTGCCCGACCGTCCGGAGAGGGCCACCGGCCTGCTCATGCCCTCCTTCGGGCAGGAAACGGCGCGCGGCTTCTACATGCGCGACCTGGGCATGTACTTCGTCTTCGGCGACTATTTCGACCTGTCGGCCACCGGGGACGTGTATTCCCTGGGCTCGTGGGCCTTGGACATCAATTCCCGTTACAGGGTGAACTACAAGTTCAACGGCAGCTTCTCCCTCACCTACTCCGACGACAAGACGGGCGAGGAAGGCGGCCCCGATTTCAGCGAGAGCAAGAACTTCGGGCTCAGATGGTCCCATTCCCAGGACTCCAAGGCCCATCCCGGCACGAGTTTCAGCGCCTCCGTGAACTTCTCCAGCCCGTCCAACAGCAAGTACAACTCGCGCTCCGTAAACGAGGCCCTGCAGAACCAGGTATCGTCGTCCATTTCGTGGAGCCGGAGCTTCAACGGCAAGGCCAATCTTTCCGTTAACGCGCTGCATTCGCAGAACTCCAGGGACTCCTCCTATTCGTTCTCGCTCCCCAGCCTCAATTTCAGCGTATCCACCTTCTATCCCTTCAAGCGCAAGAACCGCGTCGGGAAGGAGCGCTTCTACGAGAAGATATCCTTCGGCTACAGCACCGCCCTGCAGAACAAAATCAACTTCAAGGCGTCGGAATTCGGGTCCGAAGGTTTCCTGGACAAGTTCCAGAACGGCATGACGCACAACTTCAGCATCGGCCTGCCGAGCTTCACGCTTCTGCGCTACCTCAATTTCTCGCCCGCGGTGACATACGGGCAGAACTGGTTCTTCCGTTCCACCGATTATTACTTCAACCCGGAGACGAACAAGGTCGAATCGCAGATGAGCCCGCAGTTCTCCCGCCTCGGAATCACGCAGAATTACAGCGGCTCGATGTCCATGAGCACCAGAATCTACGGCACGTTCAATTTCGGCAAGTACCACAAGGTGCAGGCCATACGGCACGTGATATCCCCCTCGATATCCATGTCCTACAATCCGGACCTCGGCACCTATGCCAACGGCTACCGCACCCTTTATTACAAGGATGCGGACGGCAATGAACGGGAGTACGACTACAACATCTATTCGGGGCAGATGAACTCTCCCCCCGCGCGCGGACAGAACGGCTCCATCTCCTGGTCGGTCGGCAACAACATCGAGGCGAAGGTGCGCGATTACGCGGACACTACCGGCGCGGGCAGCAAGAAGGTCAAGCTGATAGACCAGCTGAACATACGCAGCGGATACAATTTCCTGGCTGACTCGCTGAAGATGAACACCATCTCCATGAACATGAGCACCACCCTCTTCAACAAGGTGAACATCAGCGCGAGCGCAGGATTCGACCCGTACGCCCTCGATACGCAGGGCCGCAAGTACAACAAGTACGCCGTGCTGGCAGGACAGGGCCTGGCGCGCTTCACCAACGCTTCCGTATCGCTGTCCTACGCCATCTCT
>FLNY01004673.1_pt1 | contig 28039 bp, 24 predicted proteins | sample 1140381 | NCBI WGS metagenome assembly FLNY01 (sample SAMEA3878172, study PRJEB12797) | bioreactor metagenome | biome: Moose rumen | place: Sweden | collected 2011-10 | reverse complement strand
ATATGTATTGAGATGTTGGGAATAGAGGTCCCAAAAAGTTCAGCAATGCTCTGTTGATTTAGCCAGACCATCCCGTCACGAGCCATCAAAGCCACTTTGCTTCGACCGTCCGGGGTGTTGTAAATTATCAATCCTTTTTCTTCGTCCATAACTTCAATTGTTCTTCAACCAAAGATAACTCTTTTCGTCGGAGCATCAAAATCTTTGCAAGATTTAGTCACTTCTTCCCCTATGCTGTCTCCGGTTACAACATTCCCGCCCCACGACTGACCCGGGTTGACAGCCTGCAAGCCCCAAACCCCAAGCCCGCAAGCGTAGATCTCCGTCAGATCTGGCCTCCATCTCCGATTTCAGACAATTTCTGCAGAGACTTTTCTCACTTTGAATAAAAAGCATTAAATTTGCACAGTAAGTTTTAAAAAGCGTATGAATCAGACCATTGCATCAAAGATTGCCGGATACTTCGCGACGAAACCAGTCGTGAGGGCTTATATTTTCGGCTCGTATGCAAGGGGCGACAATACTCCCGGAAGTGATATTGACATCCTCGTCACTTTTGACAAAGAGGCTTGTGTCAGCCTGTTTGATCATGTAGGGATGACCTATGAACTGGAGGATATCCTGGGGATGGAGGTGGACTTGGTGACTGAAGGGACTCTTCTTCCAATGGCCGCAAAGTCTGCGGAACATGATAAAATACTAGTCTATGAGAGAGCCAGTTAGAGACCCGGGGCGCAGCGGGATTAAGCTTCCTCAAGTTTCTTGCTTACTGCACATCGTGCACCAGACGGACGGCAAAGCCTTCTGCACGTTTTTGGCAGTAACCTACATTTGGCTTTTGTGAACCTGAACCAAATTCCACTTTATATGGCTTTTTCGGCTGAAACCGGCCAAAAAACCGGTGCGAAGTGAGGATACAAGGCGCAATTCTCACTTCAGCTTTCACCTCACGCATCATTCCCTGCCCGCGGCATCAGTGAGCCGCCAAGGAATGAGAAAAAGGCAAGTTACTATTTGAACATGACTCACTGCAAAAAATATTTGCAATTCAGTATTTTTCGCTTATCTTTGCGGTCCAAAATGAAAAGGGGGTGATTTAAGGAATGATCATAGTACCGGTAAAAGAAGGCGAAAACATAGAGCGCGCATTAAAGAAATTCAAGCGCAAGTTCGAGAAAACGGGTGCAGTCCGCGAGATGCGCGCCCGCAAGAACTTCGAGAAGCCTTCCGTCAAGAAGCGTATCGCCAAGCAGAAGGCGATTTACGTCCAGCACCTCCGTCTCCTCGACGAGCAGTAATCAATCATACAAGCCGGTCCCAGCGGGGCCGGTTTTCTTTTTCCCGCCTTTTTGACTATATTCGCATCATGAAGAAACTGTCGAGAACCCTTCTGCTGGCCGCAGCCCTGCTCTTCTGCGCCAGCGCAGCGGCACAGGACCTCAAGCCCGCCAGGGACAAGGCCAGCAAGAAATTCGGCTATCAGGCCAAGGACAAGAGCTGGATTATCGAACCCGCCTTCGACAAGGCCCAGAAGTTCCAGGACGGCCGCGCAGTCGTGACCGTCGACGGCCTCGAAGGCCTCATCGACGAGACCGGCGCCTGGCTCCTCCCCCCCGAATACAACGACATCGGCAAATACGACAAGCAGGGCCTCTGCGAAGTCATGGTCAAGGACGGCAAGACCAAGTACTACGGCGTAGCCGACACCCGCGGCCGTCTCGTCCTTCCCCCCGACTGCACCGGCCTGAGCTACTCCCGCTCCGAGGGCCTCATCTCGGCACGCCGCAGCGCCCCCGACGGCTCCGGCTATCACTGGGGCGTCTACGACTACAGCGGCAACCAGATATTCGCCCCGCAGTTCTCTTCAGCCCCATCCTTCTCCAAGGGCGCCGGCGTCGCAAGGTCCTCGTACACCGGCCTGCAAGGCCTCATCAGCACCGACGGCGAGGTCCTCCTTCCCTTCGAATACATGGCCATCAGCTCCGGCAGCGGCACGCGCGAAGCACTTGCCTCCGACTTCACCGTCGAAAGCTACGACTCCCGCATGGTCAAGACCGGCGAGCTCCGTTCCCCGGGCGGCATCATCCCCTACGCCACCGGTTCCGACCCTGTCCGCATCGCGGCATGGCACTCCGGCTGCATAGGCGTCAGGCTCCACAGCAACAACCTCTACGCCGCCAACGTCACCAAAGACGCCTCCGGCCGCATCGCCATCTGCAACGATCCCGGCCTCAACTGGGGCTACGGCCGCTTCGTAAGGCTCGAGCCCGAGCTCGATTCCGGTCCTCACCCCGGTTCGATGGAGAACCCCTACACCTCCGAATCGTACACCCTCCGGGCCCTCATGTACGAGGCCGACGGCAGCTTCGTGGCGGTCGTCTCCGACTGGGGCTGGCTCGAGGGCGAATTCGACGGCGGCTACATCTACAACGCCGAGGGCGAAGACACCTGGCTCATCAGCGACGGCCCCAACGCTCCCGCCCTCAGGCCCGGTTCCACCGTCAAGCTCCGCTCCTTCCAGCCTGTCGACCACAGCAGCGTAATCAGCGGCCTGCTCCTCGGCAACTCCGACCTCTCCCGCCTCGAAAACTCCTCCAACCTCGTCCGCCGCATCCAGGACATCATGGAGGGCGAAAACGTCGGCGTGACCTCCTATCTCCCCCGCCCCGAAGGCGACTGGCGCACCCGCAAGCAGCTCGATGCCGCAATGTCCCACCCCATGTTCCGTCATCCCTTCAGGATGGGCGAAGTCGTCAACTGCGAACTCAGCAAAAAGGGCGAAGAAGTCGAGGTCAAGCTCTCCGGGAATCTCGTCTGCAAGTTCAGGGACCGCTTCGACTACCCCTCCTTCAGCATGGAAGGCGAGGAGGAAATCTACTGGGGCCCCTACGGCCGGCGCGTCGTCTGGCTGAGCCTCGAAGAGACCGACAGAGGCGGAAAGTCACTCGAGAACGACGTCCAGCCCGACTCCAAGCCCCTCAAGCTCGTCATCACCCTCCACGAAGAGGACGGCACCTATGTGCGCACGCTCGCCGAGACCCCCGGCCCCGACTTCATCACCGATGAACTGATAGTGTTCGAAGAGTCCGGCATCGCCCTCATCAACTCCAGGGAGCCCTCCAGGCCCGGCCAAATCCGCAACGACCAGCCCAGGCCCGACAGGGTCAGGATACCCGAGGCCGACCGCCTCCCCCGCCAGCTGTCGGCACTGAACTCAAGGGGCGCAGGACAATGGCAGAGCGGCGGCAGGCGCTAATCCTCCCCTTCCTTCCACTCCCAGGAGAAGAGTATCGACTCCACCTGGCGCAGATACTGGCGCTTGTCGTACTTGGGAGCATATACAAACGCCTCGGCAACAATCACATATTCCCCGTCCGGCGAATAGAATGAATGGGACGTGAACGGCCCGCCCATGTAGTCGTTCTCGACCTCCCAAAGGCCGCGCACCTGGGCGAATTCGCGCCCGCGGTAGCGCAGGAACTCAATCTGAGGAGGCATGAAGCTGCCGGTGGTCATCCAGGTGTTCTCGAACATCCCGGGCACGTTCTCCTTGAGGATGGCGTTGCGCCGGGAGATTATGTTGTCGACCTGGAGCTCGTCGGCGGCTCCGGTGGCGGGATACCTGTACACGAATATGCCCTGCATGGTGTACTGCTTCTCGTCGGCCACCCAGGCAAAGTCGGAGGTGAGTTTCTTGAGCTTGTAGCCGGTGGGGAAATGGGGCGAACCACCGAACACGGGAGCCACCTTCCCGGCTATGCCGCGTTCCTCGTAGCGTATGGAGTTGCGGATCACGCGGTCGCGCTCGGCCTGCTCGATGAAGCCGGTGATTGCCTTGCCGTTGTCCCCGAGCAGGGCCGAAGCGCCCTCGGCGCTGCGGGCGCAGACATTGACCAGGCACTGCGGCGCAGCCCAGACATCACGCTTGTAGACCACGCCTACGGTATCGATGTTCTGGCTGATGCTGAAGAGGACGATGTTGCGGTGGACCTTGAAGAGGTCGCCGAAGCTTCCCGGGGGCACGTTGACGAGGGTGTACAGGGGCTCTTTCTGTGCGAGCCAGGGGCAGTCGCAGGCAAGCAGGTCGCGGACGTCGGCGCCGAGGGCGCCTTCCCAGTCGGCCTTTTCAATCACGACTATGACTTCGCCGGCCTTGCCGCTCACGTTGGGGAGCAGGGCTTTGGAACTCTTGCACCCTGAGAGGGCCAGCACGCATGCCAGGGCAAAAAACAACTTTTTCATGATAATCAGTGTAACAGTCTGCCGATGTCGTTGCCGAAGGCGAGCACCATGAGCGCCAGCAGCAGCACCATGCCTATCATCTGCATGATGGCGAGGAAGCGCACCGAGGGCTTGCGTCCGGAAACCATTTCATAGAGGGTAAAGAGGATGTGGCCGCCGTCGAGCCCCGGAATGGGGATGAGGTTCATGACGCCGAGCATGACCGACAGCAGCGCGAGGATGTTGAGGAAACGGTACCAGTCCCAGACCGAGGGGAATACCTGCCCTATGGCTATGAAACTGCCTACCGACTTGTAGGCTCCCGTCGAAGGACGGAACAGGAGGCCGAGGTCGCGTACGTAGCCGCTCACGGTGTCCCATGTGAGCTTGCAGCCCGCAGGAATGGCCTGGAGAGCCGTGTACTGGAGGCGCACTATCTCCGGCATCCTGAGGTAGACCCCGATCTGGCCGAGGGAATCGACTGCCACGGGGACCGACAGGGTGTCGGCGCCGCGGGCCACGGTAGCCTCGACCGTACGGGACCTTAGGCCGGCGAGCACCTCGCGGGCGTCCTGCAGATAGGACACCCCGATGCCGTCGAAGGCCACTATGCGGTCGCCGCCGAGGATGCCGCAGGCGCCGTTCGGACCGTCGAAACGCATGGAATCGACGATGAAGGGAAGGGCCAGGTCGAACATGCCGGGGCTGTTGAGCACGTCGCCCATGTAGGCCTGGTCGATGTAGAGGGTGAGGGTGTCGGAGTCGCGCAGGACGGTGGCGGTGCGGACTCTGCGCCTTGCGAGGTCGGCCTGCAGCATGCTGAAGTCCTCGGGATGGTAGTCGTCGAAGGCGATTATGTGGTCGCCGAGGCGGAAGCCCATCTCGCGGGCCAGCTCGTTGGGGGCGATGCGGGCGTCGCTGTTGCTGATGTAGGCGTCGCCCCATATGCCTGCGATGACGATGTAGACAAGGACGGCGAAGAGGAAATTGTTGAGCACGCCGCCCGACATGACGAGCAGCCGCTGCCAGGCGGGCTTGCAGCGGAACTCCCACTTCTGCGGTTCCTGCCGCAGCTGCTCGAGGTCCATGGACTCGTCGACCATGCCGGCTATCTTGCAGTAGCCGCCGAAAGGTATCCAGCCGATGCCGAATTCGGTTTCACCCCAGTGCCAGCGCGCGATGGCATGACCGCCCACATCGAAAAAAAGGTAGAACTTCTCTACCTTGATTCCGAACAGGCGAGCCCACAGGAAATGTCCGAACTCATGAATGATGATGAGAAGCGACAGGGCGAGGATGACCTGGAGAGTTTTAACCAATACAACCATTAGCGATGCAGGCAATTTCGGCGTTTGTGGCGAAGATGTCTTCGAGGGTGGGTTCTGCAACAAAATTCAGGCCATCGAGGCACTTGGCGTTGATGCGTGAGATGTCGTAGAAACCGATGATGCCCTTGAGGTATGCGGCGACGGCAACTTCGTTGGCGGCGTTGAGGGCGCAGGGGGCGTTGCCTCCCCTCTCGAGCGCCTCGTAGGCAAGGCGGAGATTGGGGAAACGGTCGGTATCCGGGGCCTCGAAATGCAGGCTGCCGAGAGTGGCGAAATCCAGCTTGCGGTTGCCCACGTCGAGGCGGGCGGGGAACGAGAGCGCCAGGCCTATGGGCTCGCGCATGTCGGGCCAGCCCATCTGGGCGATGACGGCGCCGTCGGCGAATTCGACCATGGAGTGGATGATGGATTCGGGATGGACGACGACGTTGATGTCACGGGCGGGGACGTCGAAGAGCCAGCGGGCCTCGATGACCTCGAAGCCCTTGTTCATCATGGTGGCGGAGTCTATCGTGACCTTGGCGCCCATGTCCCAGTTGGGGTGACGGAGGGCGTCGGCGGCGGTGGCGGCTGCGATGCGCGTGCGGTCCCAGGTGCGGAAGGGGCCTCCGGACGCGGTGAGGTGAATCTTTTCGACGGTGTTGCCCTGGGCGCCCAGCAGGCACTGGAAGATGGCGGAATGTTCTGAATCGACGGGAAGGATGACCGCCGAATGCTCGCGCATGACGCGGGTGACGATGCTGCCGGCGGCGACGAGGGTCTCCTTGTTGGCGAGGGCGACGACCTTGCCGGCCTCGAGAGCGGCGAGGGTGGGGCGAAGGCCGCTGAAGCCTACCATGGCACCGACGACTATGTCGATGCCCTCGCCCCCAACGAGCGAACACAGGCTCTGCACGCCGGCCCAGACCTTGGTACCGGTATCGGAAAGGGCGTCGCAAAGGCTCGTGTAGTGGGCCTCGTTGCAGATGACGACGTTGTTGACGTCGAATTCGCGGGCCTGACTGGCGAGAAGGGAGAAGTTGTTATTGGCTCCGAGGAGCTCAACCTCAAAGAGGTCGCGGTGGCGGCGCACTACGTCGAGGGTCTGCGTGCCTATCGACCCGGTGGACCCCAGGATGGCGATGCGGCGCTTCATTTGACGGCAAGGGAGTCCCTGGTGACCAGGAGGCTGTCGAGGTTGATTGTAGTGTCGCCGGAGAGGACTCTCGAGAGATTCTCGGAGTAGAGCTGCCAGCGGGTGATGGCCGCTTCGAGCGAATCTATCTTGATGGCGTTATTGACGGCCTCGCGGCGGAAATGGGGGTCGGGGTAGCCGGGGATGGTGTTGCGCAGGGGCGTGAAGGCGATGAGCGCATAGAGCAGGCCCACTATGACGACGAATGAGGTGATGGCGGTGAGCACCAGGCCGATACGGGTGTAGCGGTAGGAGCGGAGCTGGCGGTGGGTTTCATCTTCCAGGACCGTAAGACGGTATGCCTTGTTGATATTTTTTTTCCCCATAAAATATTGCTATTTTTGCAGTCTGTGGACAGAATTCTGGGAATAGACTACGGCAAGGCCCGGGTGGGTGTGGCACAGAGCGACCCGCTCGGCATATTTGCGTCACCCCTTGAAACTGTACCTGCTGCAAAGATAATAGAATATCTTCAAAATTACGCCGCCTCACAGCCGATAATCGGGTTCGTAGTGGGATATCCCCTCAACCTCGACGGCAGCAAGGCCGGGGCCGCCCCCGACGTCGACGCCTTTCTGCGCAAGCTCAAGGCCGCTTTTCCCCTCGTCCCCGTCACCCTCGAGGACGAACGCTTCACCTCCGTCCTCGCCCACAAGGCCATGATAGACGGCGGCATGAAGAAGAGCGACCGCCGCAAGAAAGAGAGCGTCGACAGGATAAGCGCCTCGATCATACTTCAAAGTTATCTGGACAAAAGAAAATGATACGACCCATCTACCTCTACGGTTCGGAGGTGCTGCGCGAGAAAGCCGCCCCTGCCGACCTTGCCCGCAAAGACGAACTCAGCTCCCTCATCCAGGACCTCAAGGACACCCTTGAGCGCTCCGAGGGCTGCGGACTTGCCGCCCCGCAGATAGGCGTGAGCGAGCGCGTGCTCATAGTCGACGGCAGCGAAATGACCGACGTCTACCCCTACCTCAAGGGCTTCAAGCGCACCATGATAAATCCCGTAGTGACCTGGGAGAGCGAAGAGCAGACAGAGTACGAAGAAGGCTGCCTGAGCGTACCCGGCGTGTACTGCGCCGTGCGCCGTCCCGAGCGCATCACAGTCCGCTACACGGACGAAACCTTCACCGAAAAGGAAGAAACCTTCGACAAGTTCGCCGCCCGCATGATACAGCACGAGATGTCGCACCTCGACGGAGTGCTCTTCACGGACCTCGTGGCCCCCATACGCCGCAAGATGATAAGCAAAAAGCTCCAGGGCATCGCCCACGGCAAGGTGGCGACGCGCTACAACTCCAAAATCAAATAGTTATTTCTTCCAATAGGCCTCGATCTCTTCGAGGGTCTTGCCGGTGGTTTCGGGGACCCATTTCCACATGATGAAGAGATAGGGCAGGCACATGAAGGCGAAGAGGAAGAAGGTCCCGGCCGGAGTGAGGGTCTCGAGCATCCAGGGCGTGAGCTGTCCTATCAGGTAAGTGCCCACCCACAGGGCGAGGCCGGCCACCGACATGGCGAGGCCGCGCACCCTGTTGGGATACATCTCGCTCAGGAGCACGAAGACCACGGCGCTGATGGATATCGCCGTGCAGAACACGTACAGCAGGAAGAACACCAGCAGGAACCATGTGGGAAGCGTGCCCAGGGCGAAATAGAGCCCAATCATGACCAGGCACACTATCATGCCTCCCACGCCCCACCAGACCAGTTTCTTGCGGCCCACCTTGTCTATGATCAGGAGGGCTATGACGGTGGTGAGCATGTTGACCACACCGACCAGCACGGTCGAGAGGAGGGATCCCTCGCCGCTCAGGCCTGCATCCATGAAAATCTTGGGCCCGTAGTAAAGCACGGCGTTGACGCCCATGAACTGGCCCAGGATGGCGATGGCGGATCCTATGAGGACTGCCTTGAAGATACCGGGTTCCAGGAGCTCCTTCCATTCGCTCTTCTGCTCACCTGCGATGGAGGCCTTGGTGATTTCGAGCTGTTCGGAGGCGCGCTCCGGAGTGAGGTAGATGCGCTTGAGAATGCCGAGGGCCTTGTCGCTGCGGCCCTTGACTATGAGCCAGCGGGGACTTTCCGGGATGAAGAAGATTACGGCAAGGAACAGGAGGTCGGGGAGGGTTTCGCTGCCGAGCATACCCCTCCAGTACTCCGAATTGAACATGCGCGAAGCGAGGGAGGGATCTGCCGAATCGACCGAAGCGCCCTTGAGAATCAGGTAGTTGACAAGATACGCCAGCAGGAATCCTATGGTGATGGCAAGCTGGTAGAGTGACACCAGGGTGCCACGCTTCTCGGCCACGGCGACCTCCGATATGTAAATGGGCGAAACGATTGACACCACGCCTATGCCGAAGCCGCCTATCATCCTGTAGACTACGAGCTGGGAGAAGTCGGAGCAGACTGCGCAGCCTATGGCCGAAATGCTGAACATGGCTGCCGAGATGAGCATGGTGAGCTTGCGGCCGAGCTTGTCGCTCATCAGGCCCGCGAGCGCGACGCCGATTATGGATCCTATGAGGGCGCACCCCACATACCAGCCCTCGAGGCCGGTGGACAGCCCGAACTGGGCCTTGACTATGGCGGTGGTGCCGGAAATGACAGCGGTATCGTAACCGAAAAGTATGCCCCCGAGGGCCGCTACGACGCAGAGGAATACGACGTATCCCATGTTTACGGATTTGTTCATAGGCGCAAATGTCACGAATACAAATATACCGATTTTTTGTTATTTTTGTACCGCTATGACTAAAAGTGATTTCGCCTCCATGGCGGCCCGGTACCGCCACGAGCTTTATTCAGGCGTCCTCCCCTTCTGGCTGGACAATTCCCAGGACCTTGAGCACGGCGGGTATTTCTCCTGCCTCGACCGCGACGGCAGCGTCTACGACACCGACAAGTTTGTCTGGATGCAGGGCCGCGAAGTGTGGATGTTCGCCATGCTCTACAACAAGGTAGAAAAGAACCCCAGATGGCTCGAATGCGCCCTCCAGGGAGGAGAATTCCTCCTGCGGCACGGGCACGACGGCAACTGGAACTTCTACTTCTCCCTCACCCGCGAAGGCAAGCCCCTCGTATACCCCTACAACATCTTCTCCAACACCTTCGCCTGCATGGGCTTCGCCCAGCTCGCCGTCGCCACGTCCGACCCCAAATGGGCCGACGCCGCCCGCAAGACCTTCGACCGCATCCTCGAGCGCCGCGACAACCCCAAGGGCATCTGGTCCAAGGGCGTGCCCGGCACGCGTCCCATGAAGGGCTTCAGCCTCCCCATGATCATCTGCAACATGGCCCTTGAGATAGAGCCTATCATCGAGGACAAGTCGCTGCTGGACAAGACCATAGAAGAATCCCTCCGGGAGGTATTCGACGTCTTCTACCAGCCCTCGCTGGGCGTGATGGTCGAAAGCCTCGCCCCCGACGGGTCGCTCCTCGACTGCTTTGAGGGCCGCAAGATCAATCCCGGCCACGACCTCGAGGCCCTCTGGTTCATGATGAACCTCGGCCTGCGCCTCGGCCGTCCCGAGATCATCGACAAGAGCATGGACATAGCCCTCAGGGCCATCGAATACGGCTGGGACAAGGAATACGGCGGCATCTTCTACTTCATGGACCGCCTCGGCCACCCCACCCAGGAACTCGAATGGGACCAGAAGCTCTGGTGGGTCCACATCGAGGCCGCCATCTGCATGATCAAGGGCTACCGCCTCACCGGCAACCAGAAGGCCCTCGAGTGGTTCCTGCGCCTCGACGACTACCTCTGGTCACGCTTCAAGGATCCCGAGTACCCCGAATGGTTCGGCTACCTCAACCGCCGCGGCGAGGTGCTGCTGCCCCTCAAGGGCGGCAAGTGGAAAGGCTGTTTCCACGTGCCCCGCGGCCTCTACGAAATAAGCAAAGCCCTCCAGGAGATATCAGATTCCATGCAATGAAACGCATTCCGGCCCTAATAGCGCCCGTCCTGCTCGCCGCAGCCTGCGCCTCCCCCGGGAGCAAAGACCTTCCCGCCTACCTCGACACCACCCTCAGCGTCGAGGAGCGCGTGGCCGACGCCCTCCCCCGCCTCACCACCGAGGAAAAAGTGGCCCTCACGCACGCCCAGTCCAAGTTCAGCTCCCGCGGCGTGCCCCGTCTCGGCATCCCCGAGGTATGGTGCACCGACGGCCCCCACGGCATACGCCCCGAAGTCCTCTGGGACGAATGGGACCAGGCCGGCTGGACCAACGATTCCTGCACCGCTTTCCCCGCCTTGAGCTGCCTTGCAGCCACATGGGACAGGGAAATGAGCCTGCTCTTCGGGCGCGGCATAGGCGAGGAGGCCCGTTACCGCGGCAAGGACATCCTGCTCGGTCCCGGTGTCAACATCTGCCGCACCCCCCTCAACGGCCGCAACTTCGAGTACATGGGCGAAGACCCCTGGCTCGCCGGCCAGATGGTGGTGCCCTATGTGCGCGGCGTCCAGGAGAACGGCGTCGCAGCCTGCGTCAAGCATTTCGCCGTCAACAACCAGGAAACCCGCCGCACCGCCACCAGTTCCAACGTCGGCGACCGCGCCCTCTACGAGATATACCTCCCCGCCTTCGAGGCTGCGGTACGCGAGGGCGGCGCCTGGGCCATCATGGGCTCGTACAACCTCTACAACGGCCAGTTCAACTGCCACAACAAGCGCCTCCTCCAGGACATACTCAAGGGTGAATGGGGATTCGACGGCGTCGTGGTGAGCGACTGGGGCGGCTGCCGCGACACCGACGAGGCCATCGCCAACGGTCTCGACATGGAGTACGGCACCTGGACCAACGGCCTCACCGGTGCAGCCTCCGACAGCTACAGCAACTACCACCTCGCCAACCCTTACCTCCAGCGCCTCGCCGACGGCCGCGCCGACACCCCGGACCTCGACGACAAGGCCTCCCGCGTGCTGCGCACCATCTTCCGCACGTCCATGAGCGGCGAGCCCCACTGGGGCAGCTTCAATTCGCCCGAACACTACGCCGCAGCCCGCACCATCGCAGCAGCCGGCACCGTCCTCCTCAAGAACGACGGCGTCCTGCCCCTCTCCGTCCCCGACGGCGGCACCCTAGTCGTGATAGGCGAGAACGCTGTCAAGAAAATGGTAGTCGGCGGAGGCTCCTCCAACCTCAAGACCAAATACGAAATCACGCCCCTGGAGGCCCTCCGTGAGGCTTTCCCCAATGCTGAAGTGCTCTGGGAGAGAGGCTACGTAGGCGACACCTCCACCTCCTACAACAAGGTCGACACCGGTCAGGACCTCTCCGACCCCCGCTCCCCCGCCCGGCTGCTCTCCGACGCCCTCGCCGCCACCCGCGGCGCCGACGCCGTAGTCTTCATCGGCGGCCTCAACAAGAGCTCCGGCCAGGACAACGAAGGCACCGACCGCGCCGACATCTCCCTCCCCTACGGCCAGGAGGAGCTCATCGCCGCCCTCGAGGAGGCCGTACCCCACCTCGTGGTGGTCAACATCTCCGGATCCCCCGTCTCCATGCCATGGGCGGAAGGAGCGGGCGCCGTGGTACAGGGCTGGTACGGAGGTTCCGAAACCGGGCACGCCCTTGCCGACGTGCTCACCGGAGCGGTCAACCCGTCGGGCCGCCTGCCCTTCACCCTTCCCAAGTCCCTGTCCGACGGTCCTCTCAAGACCGAACGCCAGTATCCCGGCATACGCGAGGAGGGCAGCGAATGGTGGCAGGAGTATTACGACGAAGGCGTTTTCGTAGGCTACCGCTGGTACGAAGCACAGGGCATCGGGGTATGCTTCCCCTTCGGCCACGGCCTCAGCTACACCACCTTCGACTACGGCAAGGCCCGCCTCTCGCGCAGCTCCGCAGCCTGCGCCGGCAGCTACGGCGTGAGCGACTCCAGGCTCGGAGACGCAGTCTCCCGCGTCTCGCTCACCGTATCCAACACCGGCAGCCGCGACGGCTCCGAGGTGGTACAGCTCTACCTCGCCCCTCCCGCCGGCGGCCCCGAGCGCCCCGTCAAGGAGCTTCGCGGCTTCGAGAAAGTGGCCGTGCAGGCAGGAGCCTCCGCCACCGTGAGCATCGACATCCCCGTCCGCGCCCTCACCCGCTTCGACGAGGCCGCCCACGCCTGGGTCGTCGACCCCGGCACCTGGCACGTCCTCGTCGGCAGCTCCAGCGCCGACATCCGCTGCGACTGCCCCCTCAATATACATTAAAGGGCTGGCCGGAAAATCCGGCCAGCCCCGTAAATGTATAAGGGACAATTACTTCGTGAATTTGACGATGGTGCTGGCGGTCTTGGCGTTCTGGTCTTCGACGAAGATGGTGAAGACGTTGGTCGAGGACTGCATGTCGGGGGCCCAGTCGTACATGAAGGCGAAGTCGAGGGTGACGTCGGTCTTGTCGGTAACGCCCTTGCCGGCAGGGAAATACTTCTCGAAGTTCTCGGCGGCCTTCTCGTCATTTACGAGGTCGATGACGGTGGAGGAACTGGCCGTGCGGTTCTTGACGTTGGAGATGACGCGGGAGTCGGCGCCGGGCTCAAGGGTGACGGTGAGCCTGGCTATCTTGCCGGGAGCCGAGACCTTGACCTTGCAGGCCATCTTGGTGCTGTTGAGGTCTACTGCATCGAAGGAGGAGTTGCCGTCCCAGCTGAAGGAAGGAGCGGAGGTGTAATGGAACTTGGCGGTCTTGGAGAAAGACTTGCCGTTCTGGTCGAGGATGTCGATTGCGATGGTGAAGTTGGTGTTGTTGGACAGGGGCTGGCCCTCGATGAGCTTCTCGAGGATGGTGAGCAGGTCGAGGGTGGCGATGGTCTTGCCCCTGAGGCCCGTGCCGGCGGTCATGCCGAGGCCCTGGAGGAACGAGGCCACGGTGCTGTCGTCGATGACGTCGAAGACGGGGTTGGACTTGCTGCCGGAACTCTTGTTGGCGCTGACGCCGATGTAGGGATTGGCTGTGAGGTTGAGATCGCCCAGGCCGAGGGTGAGGGTGATGCTCTCAAAGGCTCCGGGAGCGTTGAGGGAGACGGCGCCGTCTGCGGCGGGGGCCATTTCCATGGTGGCGAAGTTGCTGTTGGCGGCCCAGGTGACGGAGGGGGCTCCGGCACTGCCGTCCTTCTTGCAGGAGCATACGAGCGCTGCGGCAAGAATCATAGTGACAAGAATGGTGCGTTTCATCGTTATGCGAATTTGTTGTTTCTGTTTTCAGTCTTGCAAGGTACGAAAAAATTCGGACAATACGTCACAATAGCTCACCGGAGCGAAAAATCTGCCACGGGAGAGGCAAGAGGAGCCACAGTCCTATTCGGGCTTGATGCCGAAGTATGCTGTCCTGACCCAGTATTCGAACAGGGGGTCGATGATGACGGGAGCGTCGTCGTCGCCCTCGAAGGTGATGATTTCCTTCTTGCAGAGGGCATCCTTGAGACGGCGGACGTTGGCCGACGAGTTGAGCGAGTAGCGCTTGATGACCTCGGCCGCCGAGAACTTGACGTGGCCGTCCACCACCGCCCTCAGAAGACTCACCTGGAAGGTGGTGAGGTCGGACATGACGGCCTTGAAATGCGGCTCGTAGATAGCCAGCATGCGGTTCAGGGCCTCGGCTAGCACGGGCTCCATTATGTATCCCTTCGAGAGCGAGTCGCATATCGACATGAAGAGGTTGACATAATAGATGTTGCAGCGGAACAGCTGGCACGCGCCGAGCAGCAGGTTGCGGTCGATTACCTTGCCGCTGGTGAGGAAGCCGCGGTTGACGCTGTCGGCGATGTCCTTGGCCTCGACGGGAGTGAATTCCACCCTTTCGACCTGCCGGAAGAAGAGCTTGCGGCGGGCGAAAATCTCCTTCATCGCATTGACCTGCGAGCCGTAGAGGATGTAGCCCGCCCAGGCGCGGTCGTCGGAGCTGCGGGCCTTGAATACCTCCTGCATGATGCGGCACACCCTTTCGCCTTCGGGGATGAGCATGATGTCCTGGAACTCGTCGATGCACACGTAGAGTTTGCGGCCCGCACGCCTCGAGAGCCTGTAGGGAAGGGTGATTATGGCGCGGATGTCCTCCTCGTCAATGTCCCAGCCTAGGGACAGGATGGAGCCGGTCTCCTCGTACTGGCGGGGGTCGAAAACAAAATGGGTGGTGCCGAGCATCTCGCCCACAAGGGAGGCGAATTCGGCCGTCGTGGCGGCGTAGAGGCGCAGCTGGGCCGAACCGAGCCGAAGGCAGAAATCCTCCAGGGTGCGCACGCTCCCAAGGCTCACGCTCGCGATGCCGAACTGAATGCCCGAGAGCTTCATGTCATAGAAGACCTGCTGGATGAGAGAGTCCTTGCCGGCCTTGGGGGGCTCGTAGATGACTGCGTTCTCGCCGTCCCTGAGGAGGTTGGAGAGTATGGGGACCTCGGTTTTGCGGCCGATGAAGCCCCGGCCGGTCACGGGTCTGCTGTATACAAAAGGAGAATCCATCTTTACGTAACAAAAATGTTATGCAAAGATGGAAAATAAATATGTATTATCCAAGCAAAACAGCTACTCAGCCCATGAGAAGCATTTTCTTGACAAGCTTGAACATTCCGTAAGGCATATAGCGGAACTTGAGGTCGATGGCGGTGGGAGTCTTGACGACGGCCCTTTCGTGGCTGAAGGCCAGGAAGCTGCGCTCGCTGTGGTAGGAGCCCATGCCGGAATTTCCCACGCCGCCGAAGGGGATGCGGCTGTTGGCGATGTGCATGATGGTGTCGTTGATGCACGCTCCGCCGGAAGTGGTGCGGCCGAGGAGCTCCCACGCGGCGGACGCCTTGCCGAAGTAGTAGAAGGCAAGGGGCTTCTCGCGGGAGTTCACGAAGCGCTCGACCTCGCTGCGATCGCGGAAAGTCATGATTGGGAATATGGGGCCGAATATCTCCTCCTGCATGACGGGAGCCTCGGGGCTCACGCCGTCGAGCAGGGTGGGCTCGAACCAGCGGGTGGCGGGGTCGGAATGGCCGCCGGCCAGCACCTTGCCGTCCTTGAGGTAGCCCTGCAGGCGGCTGAAGGCGCGGTCGCTCACGATGTGCACGAAGTGGTCCGACTCCTGCGTCCCATTGGGGTACAGGCCCGAAAGCTCCTTCTTGAAAGCCTCGACGAAGGCGTCCTTTACGTCCTCATGGAGGAAGAGGTAATCGGGGGCGATGCAGGTCTGGCCGCTGTTGAGGCACTTGCCCCAGGCGATGCGGCGGGCGGCGACTGAAAGGTCGGCGTCCTTGTCGACTATGCAGGGGCTCTTGCCGCCGAGCTCGAGAACGAGCGGAGTGAGGTACCGGGCCTGGGAGGCCATCACCACCTTGCCCAGAGCGGGGCTTCCGGTGAAGAAGACGAGGTCGTAGCGGTGGGACAGGAGTTCGGTGTTGACGTCCCTGTTGCCCTGCACCACGGCGATGTACTTCTCGTCGAAGGCCTCCGAAATCATGCCCTCAAGGGCCTTGGATACGTTGGGCACGTAGGGCGAGGGTTTGAGTATGGCGGTGCACCCGGCGGCGATGGCGCCGACGAGCGGATTGAGCAGGAGCTGGACGGGATAGTTCCACGGGCTCACGATGAGCGTGCATCCGAGAGGCTCGCGGACGATGTAGCTCGACGAGGGCATGCAGGTGAGAGGCGTGGGACGCGAACGCCTGCGGGCCCATTTGCCGACGTGCTTCACGGCATCGGAAATCTCTCCGTAGACGAGGCCTATCTCGGTCATGAACGCCTCTTCATAGCTTTTGTGAAGGTCTGTCCAAAGGGCGTCGCAGATAGGCTTCTCCCACTTCTGCAGTGCGGCCCTGAGGGCCTTGAGCTGCCGGATGCGCCATGCAGTGTCGCGGGTGACGGAGGTCGCGAAAAAGTCGCGCTGGGCCTTCACTATGGCCTCGATGCGCTCGGAGGGGGTGTTTGTCATTTTCTTCCGGTAAAATGGTCCATTACGTTGTAGAGGCCGCAGACGTCGCCGAAAAGGGGATCGAATATGGCTCCGGGCAGCAGACCCTGCATCAGGCGGATGAAGTGCTCGGAGAAGTCGATGCCCTTGTAGCGCTTGTCGTGCTCGACGGCGCGTATGGTCTTGCGGGCGACATATTCGGGGTCGAGTATCTTGAAGAAAGACTTGATGCCGTCGAACATGCCGGTATTGATGAAGTAGGGTGCGATGGTCGTGACCTTGACGGGGCTCTTGGATCGGTGAAGCTCGAGCCACAGAGACTCCGACCAGCCTATCGCAGCCCACTTGCTGGAGCTGTACAGCGACATGCGGGGCAGGGCGAGCATGCCGGCCGAGGAGGTGACGTTGCAGATGTGGCCGCGGCCCCTCTCCTGCATGTCCCTGAGGACGCGGAGGGTGACGAACATGGCGCCCTTGGCGTTGATGTCGAAGGTGCGGTCGATGTCGCGGTCGGTCTGCTCGGCGAAGTATTTGTTGTTGGTGACTATGCCTGCGCAGTTGATGAGGATGTCGACGGGGCAGACGGCCCTGGTGGCGGCATAGGCGGCGTCGACCGATTCGGGCGAAGAGATGTCGGCCTTGAAGCAGCTGACGGCGCCAAGCGAGCTGAACTCCTTTGCCGTGGCCTCGAGCGCGGCCTCGTTGATATCCCAGATTACAAGCCGGCTTGCACCCTTCTGGAGGGCGATGCGCCCCATGATTTTGCCGATTCCGGAGCATCCTCCGGTGATGAGCACTGTATTTCCCTGGATTTTCATTTGTGATGATGGATTGAAAACGGGCGCGAATATACGTCCGCGCCCGCGTAATCCGGAAAATTTCGCCACATATTCGGGGCAATTCGCCACAAAACTACTCATCGGCGGCCTTCTTGAACTTGACGTAGGCCCTGAGGTAGGTCTTGTGGTCGATGGCCGGGTTGCCATAGAGGGTGGCGCCTTCGCTGCGGACATTGCCCACCACGGCGGACTTGCCGCCTACCGTGGTATGGGGCGCCACGGTGATGTGGCCGTTGACTCCGACCTGGCCGGCAAGGATGCAGCCCTCGCCTATGCGGGTGGAACCGGCTATGCCGCACTGGGCGGCCATGGCGGTATTGCGGCCCACTACCACGCCATGGGCTATCTGGCAGAGGTTGTCGATGCGTACGCCGTCCTCGATTATGGTGGATTCCATGGGGGCGCGGTCGACGGTGGTGTTGGAGCCGATTTCGACGTCGTTGCCGATGATCACGTTGCCCAGGTGCTCGATCTTCTGCCATGAGCCGTCGGGCTGGGGGGCGTTGCCGAAGCCGTCGTCGCCGATGATGCAGCCGGCGTGAAGGATGACGCGGTCGCCTATCCTGGTGCCGGGGAAAATCTGCACGCCCGGGTAGATGATGCAGTCGGAGCCTATGGTGGTGCCGGCGCCGACGGTGACGTTGCCCATGATACGGGTGCGGTCGCCGATGCGGCAGCGCCTGCCTATGGTCACGAAGTCGCCTATCCAGACCTTGCGGCCCAGGCGGGCCGACCAGGCTATGACGCAGCGGCCCCTGTGGGAATGGCTCGTACGGCGGCTTGCCGAGAGGTACGAGCTGAGGCTTGCCATGGCGGCATAGGCGTCGGGGACCCTTACGAGCGTGGCGCTCACGGGCTCCGACGGCTCGAAGGAATCGCCGACTATGAGGACCGAAGCCTTGCCGCTGTAGACATGCTTCTCGTACTTGGGATTGGCGTAGAAGCTGAGCTGCCCGGGGCGGGCCTTCTCTATGCCGGCAAAGGACGTTACGACGGCGGCAGGGTCGCCCTGGACCTTGCCGCCGAGGATTGCCGCAAGGGATGCGGCCGTGAGTTTAAAAGCGCCAGCCAAGGGTAGCGACAACGTCTATGACCTTGCGGTCGATGGTCTCCATGGGGGTGGAGACGTTGAGGCTCATGCCCGACTTGTCGGTGGGATAATATCCGTAATAGTAGGGATTGTAGTAGGCAAGCGGGTATAAGGTGGAACGGAACGCCAGGTCGAAGAAGAATGAACCGGGGGACGAATAGCCGAGGCCGGCCGAGATGGCGTGGGTGTAGCTGTCGTAGTGGCCGCCCTTGCTGATGGCCTGGCTGTAGCCCTGCCAGGTTTCGGCGTTGACGCGGTTGCCGTCGTTGTCGTAGTACCACTTTTCGGGGTCGGAGACGAAGCTGTAGCCGGCCCTCAGGGACAGGGACTCGACGGGCTTGAACTCTACGCCGGCCCTGACGGAATGGGACACCCCGCAGAAGGTGCGGTTGATGTAATTGGTGACGGACCAGAGGTCCTGGGACATGAAGTCGGTGTCGGGGTACGAGTACTTCATGACGGAATAGTCCATGAGTTCGTAGTCGAGGCTCAGCAGGCCCACTCCGGGTACCGTATAGGCGATACCGGCGTCGACGATGTAGGGAGAACGGAAGTTGTACGTGTCGGACGAGGAGTCGTTGGCGTAGCCGCTGAAGGTGGAACTGTCGTAGGTGGTGGAGGCGGAATAGCCCCATTCCTCCTCGACGCTGTAGGAGGTGGGAGTCTGGACCGCGGCGCCTATGCGGAGGCTGCCGGTGGGAAGCCAGATGAAGCCGAAGCGGCCGTAGACGCCGGTGGCCTCGGTGTTGAGCTTGTAGCCGTTCTGGGAGCTGAGGTAGTCGGAGGTGACGAGATTGCCGTTTGCATCGTACATGATGATGGGGAACTGCTCGGGCTGGACGGCCGCCTCGGTGAAGAGCTCCTCGCGGCGGTAGGACAGGTTGGCGATGCCGAGGTTGAAACCGAAGTAGAAGCGGTCGGAGACGTTGAAGGCGAGGTTGGTGATGTAGTCGCCCTTGGAGCCCCAGGAGTTGTAGATGGAGTTCTGGTTGAGCTCGCCGGGAACGTAGAGGCGGGTCTCGTCGGCAGAGAGGGCCTGGTTGCCTCCGACGTAGCGAAGGGAGCCCTCGGGGCCGTATTCGCCGAACTGGTTGGCGTTGTAGGCGGTGCGAAGGTCCATGTTCATGTCGTAGTAGCTCCGGCCGTTTGCAGCGGCGGCCATCGCTCCCAGGAAGGAGGTGGAGGAATTGACTCCCGAGCCGCTGGAATAGCTGAGGAAATTGTTGGTGGTGTTGACTATGAAGCCGAACGAGGTGGAGGTGATCCAGCTGCTGTATTCGGGAAAGAAGACAAGGTTGATGCCCAGGTTGGGGAGCACGAACTTGGTGTGGTTGGTGCGGAACGGGCTGCCGAACTGCTCAAGGCCGGTGGGGTCGTAGGCGGTGCCGGTGGTGGAGATGACAAGGCCGGGGCTGATCGTGATCTGGCAGTAGTCGTTGACCGCAGAGCCCGCAGGGTTGTAGGTGACGGAGCCGAGGTCGCCGCCCAGGGCGGTCATTGCGCCGCCGAGGGCTATGGAACGGGCCGTGCCGTAGTAATTGTTGCGGCTGAGGAGCTCCCCGTAGTAGGAATCCTGGGCCGATGCGCCCGCGGCAAACGCCGCAAGGGCTGCAAGTATGATGAGTGTTCTTTTCATGATTCTGATATTCTTGAAGTTTTTCTGAGCTTATCTGCGACCGCCGCCGCCACCGCCGCTGCCGCCTGAATGGCTGCTGCCGCCGCCACCGGAGTAGCTGCCGCCGCCGGAATAAGAGCCGCCGCCGGAATAAGAGCCGGACGAACTGCCCGAATAGGTGCTGCCGGAGCGGGTGCCTGAAGAGTAGCCGCCGTAGGAAGAGGAACTGCGGTCGGACGATATGGTGATGCCGCCGGAGCGCCTGTAGGCTCCGCTGCTGCCGCCGCCTGAACGGGTGGGATTGACGGCCCTGCCGGAAGAGGCCGCGCCGACGCCCATGGTCGCCGCTGCAGCGCCCGTGGCCGCCGCACCGCCGGTCATGCTGCCTGCGCGCCTGTGGTTATAGGAAGTGTGCTGCCCGCCGGAAGTGGAGCCTCCGGGACCGGAGGGAGCAAAGCCGGGGTGCAGGCGGGGCCAGCCGCCATAGGCATAGCCATAGCCGAAACCATAGCCGTAGGGGCGGTACCAGGGGTCCCAGAACGGGTCCCAGAACGGGTCCCAGACGCCGTAGCCATAGAAGGACCAGGGCCTGTAGCCGAATCCGTATGGGGAATAGGGGGACCAGTAGTTCCATGGCCCGTAGTAATGATGATAGTAAGAAAAGGGATATGCGTACGGGCTATAGTAGCCGTAGTATCCATTGTCTTCGCTCTGGCTTTTGAGGCGGTTGCGAAGGCGGAGGGAGTCGGAAGCGAGTTTTTCTGCGGCCAGCTCACGGAAATCCTCTTCCGTGAGCAGTTCCACCACGGGCTGAGGCCGGTAGTAGATGCCGTCGGGGAAACTCTGCTTCGAGGCATACTGCGACAGCGTGCCGCATGATGCCGCAAGTGCAATCATGGGCAATAAAAACAACAGGCTCCGTTTCATAGTGTTTCTCCTAATGATAAAATTTGTATCTTTGTGACTGCAAAACAAGTGCCGCCAGACGGCCGATGCAATCACCGTGTAAAAATAGCAAAAAAAGACAAATATGGCAAAAGAGGTAACAAAACGCAGCGAGAATTATTCGCAGTGGTACAACGACCTGGCCCTCAAAGCCGACCTCGCCGAGCAATCGGCCGTCCGCGGGTGCATGGTCATAAAGCCCTATGGCTACGCGATTTGGGAGAAGATGCAGCGCATCCTCGACGACATGTTCAAGCAGACCGGCGTCCAGAACGCCTACTTCCCACTGTTCATCCCCAAGTCCTTCTTCAGCCGTGAGGCCGAGCACGTGGCCGGTTTCGCCAAGGAGTGCGCTGTAGTGACCCACCACCGCCTGATGAACGACCCCGACGGCAACGGCGTGGTCGTCGACCCCGACGCCAGGCTCGAAGAGGAGCTCATCGTGCGCCCCACATCGGAAACGATAATCTGGAACACATACAAGAACTGGGTCACCTCGTGGAGAGACCTCCCCATACTCTGCAACCAGTGGTGCAACGTCGTCAGATGGGAGATGCGCACCCGCCTCTTCCTCCGTACCGCCGAGTTCCTCTGGCAGGAGGGCCACACCGCACACGCCACCGCCGACGAGGCCCGCGAGCGCACGGAGCAGATGGTGCACGTCTACGCCGACTTCGCCCGCAAATACATGGCCCTGCCCGTGATAGTGGGCCACAAGAGTCCCAACGAGCGCTTCGCAGGCGCCCTCGACACCCTCACCATCGAGGCCATGATGCAGGACGGCAAGGCCCTCCAGGCAGGCACCTCCCACTTCCTCGGCCAGAACTTCGCCAAGAGCTTCGACGTCCAGTTCACCAACAAGGAGGGCCGGCAGGAGTACGTCTGGGCCACTTCCTGGGGCGTGAGCACCCGCCTCATGGGCGCCCTCATCATGGCCCACGGCGACGACAACGGCCTCGTCCTTCCTCCCGCCCTCGCCCCCATCCAGGTGGTGATGGTCCCCATCTACCGCACCGACGACGAATTCGCCTCCGTGATGTCCGAGTTCGACAAGATCAAGGCAGGCCTCGAGGCCCTGGGCGTAAGCGTCAAGGTCGACTCCCGCGACACCCTGCGCCCCGGCTTCAAGTTCGCCGAATGGGAGCTCAAGGGCGTCCCGGTACGCCTTGCCATGGGAGCCCGCGACCTTGCGGCCGGCACCGTCGAGGTCGCCCGCAGGGACACCCTCACCAAGGAGACCATGCAGCTCGAAGGAATAGCCTCCCACATCAAGGGCCTCCTGGACGACATCCAGCAGAACATCTACGACAAGGCCCTCGCCTTCCGCGAATCCAACGTCGAAAAGTGCGACGACTGGGAAGAGTTCAAGGTCAAGATCCAGCAGGGCAAGTTCCTCCTCTGCCACTGGGACGGCACCACCGAGACCGAGCAGGCCATCAAGGACGCCACCAAGGCCACCATACGCTGCATCCCCGTCGACAGCTACGTCTGCAACGAAGAAGGCCGCGACATCTATTCCGGCAAGCCTTCCCATTCCCGCGTCGTTTTCGCAATAGCTTACTAGAAATATGAAACGCATGCTTCTGATCCTGGGCGCCATCGCCCTCTGCGTCCCCGCATTCTCGCAGGACGACGCCCAAAAGGCCGCGGCCGAGGCCGCAGCCGCCCTAGTCGACGCCCCTCAGGAAGAGGCCCCCGTCGCCAAGCCCGTCTACTGGACCAAGTCCGCCGTCTTCGACTTCGGCCTCAACCAGACCTCCCTCACCAACTGGGCCGCCGGCGGCTTCAAGAACGTCACGGTAAGCTCCGCCATCGACGCCAAGGCCGACTACGCCCGCGACCTCGCCAGCTGGGCCAACCGCCTCCAGCTGCAGTACGGCTTCATCTGGAGCGAAGACAAGTCCAACGTCCTCCAGAAGAACAACGACCGCATCTACCTCGAGAGCAAGTTCGCCTACAAGACCTCCAAGGACAGCAAGTGGAACTACACGGCCAGCTACGACTTCCGCTCCCAGTTCACCGACACCTGGGGCACCTACACGCAGGGCGACGACGAGCTCTGGGTGGCTTCCGACCTCAAGTCCGGCTTCTTCTCCCCCGCCTACAACAACCTTGCAATCGGTATGGAATGGAAGCCCGCCGACTGGTTCGACGTCAACATCTCCCCTCTCACCGGAAGCCTCATCATCTGCACCAACGAGACTCTCCGCAAGAGCTACGGCATGCAGCTGGTCGAGGAAGGGGGCGACACCTACCGCAACATGCTCTTCCAGCTCGGCGCCTCCGTCAAGGCCAACGCCCGCTTCGCCATCAACGACAATTTCAACTACGAGACCCAGCTGGTCCTCTTCACCGACTATCTCGACAATCCCTTCAGGCAGAACCGCGTCAACTGGGACAACAAGATTACCTGGCAGCTCGCCAAGTACTTCAAGGTGGGCTTCAGCACCTGGCTCATCTACGACCCCATAGTCGAAATCGACGGCGTCACGAGCAAGGTCCAGTTCAAGGACTTCCTCTCCTTCAACCTCACCTGGACGCTCGGCGCCAAGTAGCATGAAAATCCTGCTTGCCGTGAGCGGAGGCGTGGACTCCATGTACATGCTTCACAGGGCCCCGGAACTGTTTCCCGGGGCCTTGGTCGCAGTTGCCCACTGCAACTTCCGCCTGCGCGGCGCGGAGTCCGACGGCGACGAGGCCTTCGTGCGCGAGGCCTGTTCCAGGCTGGGCACAGAGTGCCATGTGCGCAGCTTCGATACCGCAGCCTATGCCTCCAAGCACGGGATTTCCGTCGAAATGGCGGCCCGGGAGCTGCGTTACGCCTGGTTCGGCGAACTGTGCGCCGAAGGCGGGTTCGACGCCGTCGCAACGGCCCACAACGCCAACGACAACGCCGAAACCCTCATCCTCAACCTCCTCCGCGGCAGCGGCACCAGGGGCCTCCGCGGCATCCCCTCCAAGGGCCGGATCCTTCGTCCCCTGCTTCAGACCACCCGCGGGCAGATACGCTCCTGGATGGAGGCCGAAGGGCACGGCTGGCGCGAAGACAGCACCAACGCCGGCGACGAGGCCCGCCGCAACAAGATACGAAACCGCGTTTTCCCCGTATTCGCCGAGATCAACCCCTCCTTCGTAAGGACCCTGTGCGAAGACATGGAGCGCATCCGCCAGACCGACGACATCGCCGACGACTACTTCCGGCAGGCGGCCCGGTCGGTTGTAAAGGAATGCCCCGGATCGCTGGAAATCAACGTCCCGGGGCTGCTGGAGCTGAGCCACTGGCGCTACGTGCTCTGGCGCATGCTCGAGGACTGCTCGTTCAGCGCCCCCACCTTCGGAAAGCTGTGCGGGCTGCTTGAGCGCTACCGCACGGAGCCCCCGGGCACGGTCACCCTGAGCGGGAAGACCTTCCAGTCCCCCACCCATACGGTGAGCGCACGCCGCAAGACTCTCGTCCTGCGGCCGCGCCAGCTATAGGATTCCGTAATTCTTGCCGTATTCGAGCATCTGGCCGAGGAAGTCGGCGGGGTACTCGAGTACATAGTCGGTGACCACTCCGCCCTTGACGACGGGCTTGATTGTGGGATTGATGAATCCGCCGTAGGGCTTGAGGGCCAGGGCCTCGTAGCGGTCCTTGACTTCCTGGTGCAGGGCGGGGTCGATATTGACGGCGTAGGTCTCGATGAGGGCCTTGCCGGCCTCGTAGTCGCCGGTGGACTTGATGCGCTGGATTTCGCCGAGAAGGCGTCCGAACAAGCCGCGCAGGGCCTCGTAGTCGGTAATCACGAAGTAGGTCTTGCCGTCGCGCACGCGCTTTGTGATGACTCCCCCGCCGTTCTCGTAGCACCACTGGCTGATGAGCTTGCGGTCCTGCATGTGGGCCTCGGTGTTGGGGCGGCCGAGCTCGACGCGGTTGAACTGGACCATGAGGCCGTTGCGGATGTAGCTGTCATATTCGGCCTTGTAGGCCTCCATGTCGGGCATGATGCCGAGTTCGACCATCTTGGGGTCGGCGCAGTAATAGAGGCCGAAGAGGTCGGCGCGGGCCTCCTCGAGCGCGGAGGCATATTCGCCCATCGCCGTGGCAGAGACGCCGCGGAGCAGCTGGCCGGAGCCGTGGCCCAGGCACTCGTGGAGGTCGGTGTGGATTTCATCGGCCCAGGATCCGTATTTCTTTGACCGGGCGACTTCCTCTTCGCTCCATGCGAATTCGGTGAGGACGCTGGCGGGCATCTCGTCGGCCGAACAGGTGTAGGCGTGGGTGATGTTGGCGATGGTGACGCTCTTGGAGCCGTAGTCGCGGCGTATCCAGTCGGCATTGGGGAGATTGATGCCTATGGGGGTGGAGGGGTAGGAATCGCCGGCAAGGCACACCGCATTGATGACCTTGGCGCTTATGCCCTTGACCTTAGGCTTGCGGAAGCGGGGATCGACCGGGGAGTTGTCCTCGAACCACTGGGCGTTGGCGCTGAGCACCGTGGAGCGCTCAGATGCCTTGGTGTCGCGTATGTTGACGTGGCCCTCCCATGCGCCCTTGCGCCCGAGGGGATCGTTGTAATCCTCGACGAAGCCGTTGACGAAATCGACGGTGCCGAGGGTGTCCTTGACCCATTCGATGTTGAATTCGTCCCACTTGCGGAGGTCGCCGGTGCGGTAGTACTCGACAAGAAGGCCGAGGGCGCGCTTCTGGATCTCGTTCTCGGCGACCTTGCGGGCCAGCTCGAGCTCGCCGCATATCTTCTCGATCGCGGGGCCGTAGATGCCTCCGACCTTCCAGGGAAGCTCCCTGATGACGCCGGCCGTGTCTTTGACGACCTTGGTGTTGAGGCCGTAGGATACGGGCCTGGGGTCGCGGGGATTGGCGATGGAAGCGTAATACTGCTCCACCTCGTCGCGGGTGACGCCGTCGTAGAAGTTGACGCCGGACAGCTCCACTATGTCACCGTCGGTCGCGGTGCTGCGGCGCTGGGGGAAGACGTCGGGATCGTAGGCGTAAGAGAGCAGGAATCCGGCCTCGTCGGAGCGGCCCACGGCGGCAAGCAGTTTCTCGAAGTAGGAGGGTTCGCACGTGGGGAAGAACTTGTCCTCGGCATAGTGGTGATGGATGCCGTTGGAGAAGAAGAGGCGCTTGGCATATTCGGTAAACTGCTGGAACTCCTGGCACTTGCGGTCGCCGCTGTAGTGCTCGAGTATGTCCTCGACGGCATGGCGCAGCCTGAGGTTGTAGCGGCAGTTCTGGTCCCAGATGATGTCCCGTCCCCATTTTGCAGCCTCGCTGAGGTGGTAGGCATACTCCTTCTGCTGGAGAGAGAGTTCGTCCCATCCGGGGACCTGGTAACGGATGACTTTGACGTCGGCGAACTGGTCGACGGTGTACTTGAAATCGGACTTTCCCTGTCCGCAGGAGGCCGCAGCAAGGGCGGCGGAGGCCAGAATTGCCATTTTGAGATGCTTCATATCAGGGTGAACAGTTGTTTCATGGTGCCGGAGGGGCCGGAGGAGAGCAGCTCGACGCTGCCCGGGCCGCTGCCGGTGGGGATTCCCGCCTGTGAAAGTACGTCCTGCAGGCGGCGGGCAACTGCGGGCGCGGGGTCGATGAAGCGCACCCCGGGGGGCGCGCACTTCTGCATCAGGGGCAGAAGGAAGGGATAGTGGGTGCAGCCGAGGACTATGGTGTCGGCGCCCTCGTCCAGAAGGGGCTGAAGGCTGGATCTGACCACTTCGAGGGCGTGGGGGCTGTCGAGGTCGAGGGACTCGACGAGCTCGACGTAGCCCCGGCCGACGCGTTCTGCTATGCGCACTGAGCTCTCGTACAGGCCCCTGTTGTCGAGGTACTTGGACGAGACGAGGGTGCCGGCGGTGGCGAGCACGCCGATGACGCCGCTCCTGGTGCCGAGGGCGGCGGGCTTGACCGCGGGCTCCATGCCCACGAACGGGATGGGAAACTCGGCCCGGAGGGTGGAAATGGCGGCCGCAGTGGCGGTGTTGCAGGCCACGACCACGGCCTGTGCGCCCCGGGACATGAGCTCCCGGGTAATGGCGCGGCCCCGGTCTGCGATGTAGTCCGGAGCCTTTTCGCCATAGGGGCAGTGAGCGTTGTCGGAGTAGTACAGGTAACGTTCATGAGGGAGAATCTTTCGAATCTCCCTCAGTACTGAAAGGCCTCCGCTGCCGGAGTCGAATACTCCGATTGTAGCCATCGGCTATGAGACGAGCTGGCCGAGGACCTCGAACCTGGCGTTGCCGCCGATTACCACCATGCGGTAGATGGTGTCGTCGACCTTGTAATATTCGCCGCCGCCGAGGGTCACGATCTCGTAGTCGTCGGGAAGGGTGTCGACCAGTGCGCCTGCAGGAGGCACGATGACCGTATACTGGCCCGACTTGTCCTTGATGTAGAAGACGCCGTCGTTGTAGAAGTACTCGGTGTCGGCGCTGGCGTAGCTCTGGACGAGGCCGAGCGAGGCGGCGAGGTCGCCCGAAGCCTGGGCCGCGGCCGCGCTGGCGGCGATGGCATCGTTCTGGGAGGCTATGAGGGCGTTGTTGGCGGCGATGGTCTCGTTCTGGGAGGCGATGGTCCGGGCGTTGTCGTTGATGATGTTGTAGTAGTGCAGGCGGTCGAAATAGTATGCGAACTCACATGCGGTGAACATGGCATCGGCGAGCGGGGTGAAGGCGTAGCCCCACGGCGGACGGCAGATCCAGTAGCGGCCACCGTAGTAGCGGTACCAGATATCGTCCCAGAAATAGTAGTCGCGGCCCCAGTAGTGGTAAAGCCTGTAGTTGGGAGGAGGGCCGGGCAGGTAGTGTCCGTAGTGGTGGGGCCCCCTGGCGTGGAAGTGCAGGGGACGGCCGGAGAACTCGCGGGCGGCGGGGCCGCGGTGGCTGGGGCCGCCGGGATTGGGGTTCACGTGGACGCGGGCGGGCTGGCCTGAAGGCC
>FLNY01004850.1_pt1 | contig 28048 bp, 23 predicted proteins | sample 1140381 | NCBI WGS metagenome assembly FLNY01 (sample SAMEA3878172, study PRJEB12797) | bioreactor metagenome | biome: Moose rumen | place: Sweden | collected 2011-10 | reverse complement strand
CGATGTTTTAACTCTTGTTATTTTCAAGAGTTAAAACTCGTCGGGTTCTCTAAAAATCGCCGAAGGCGAGTTTTTAGAGATACCCTGATTTTTAAAATGTCTTAAAAAGATTAGAAATCTGCCGAAAATTTATAATAATCTGGAAATTTTGAGGTGGCAAAATGATTCTTACAGTAAAAAACAGAAGCGCATTGCTGGATAAAACCCTTCGCTTGGTTGAAAGTGACACCACAAAAGATTTTTTCACTTATTTTGATTTTCAATGTCAATATGTCGCAGATTATGTTCACCCTGACGAAAAAGAGCAATTCATTGACCTTATAACCGGAAAATATGACAAGAGCGATAACCGAAGCAATGTTTTCAGGCTTTTACGAAATAACGGAGAATACTGCTACAATTTCGTTACCGTTAGGAATGTTCCTGAACCCAACCTTGCAAGAATCAGGTTGTTTGATATTTACGATGCGATTGAATTTACTCGTTTGGCCGTGGACGAAAATAATAAAATTCATGCGGCATTGAGCCTTACGAACGATTATATTTTTAGTTATCAGAAATCAAAGGATTTATTTACAATCGCTTATTACAGTCAGGGGCAGGAAATTGTTTTGCACAAAATGCATCTTGCGGACTGGAAAAAGCTCGTTATTGAAGAGAGGCTTGTATCTCCTGAAAATGTCAAAAGCTTAAATTTTTTATGCGAGGACATTGCAAAAAGCCCCGATCACATAATGGACCGCATAGAAGGCAGCTTCCGTACTGCTGGGGCAGTGCAGGAAAAACTCCGTTTCGTTGGAATGAGGCACGAGGGACTGAACGATACTTATTTGGTTGGCCGAATTCTTTCTGACGAGGACATCGCAAAGATTCAACATTCCCATGCGCTGATTAATGAATTGCAGCTTGATTCTCTTACTCAGGTTTACAACAAAAAGACGATAACCTCTTATATAGAGCAGAAATTTAAGTCTGGTTTGGATAATCACTTTGCAATTATGATTGTTGATTTGGATCACTTTAAGCCGGTGAATGATAAATATGGCCACATGGCGGGGGATAAGGTAATTGCCCGTTCTGCGCAAAAAATCAAGGAAATAATAGGTGAGGACGGGGTTGTAGGCCGGTTTGGCGGTGACGAATTTGTCGTAGTTCTTGATAATGTTGCGAATGTAAACATTTTGCGTGGCGTCTTAAGGGCACTTGTCGTTCAGATAAAAAAAGAATTTGAAGGAGATTTTGAAGATATTGACCTGACTTGCTCGGTGGGAGCCGCCGTTTATCCTACCAACGGAACGACTTATGATGAAATTTTCAAAAAGGCGGATTTTTGTCTTTATCGGGCAAAGGATAAGGGGCGTAACCGCTATGTTTTCTATCGGGATGATTTACATTCTCAGGCTTATGCTGAGCGCTTAAAAGAAACTGGTGGCGGAAAAGCAAGTGAGAGCCGTGATGTTCAGGAGCTTGGGCACATGACTCGCTTTATGCGGAATTTGGCTGTAAATCCAAAGACGGCACTTGATACGCTCTTAAAACACATGATGGGCTTGTACTCAGTTGATTGCATCTGCATTTACGCCGGCAAAAAAATGAAGCGGATTGTGAATTATGGTGAAGATTATCCTGAATTAAAATCTGCGGAATATGTCTTTAGTGATGATTTTAAGAAACTTGTAGATGACAACGGTACAGCTCTTTTTAATTTGATTTATGATGTTCCTGAGGGAAATCTTTTCAGGACAGTCCTTGAAGAAAGAAAAATTTATTCAACGGTTCATTGCATAATAGGCACGAAAGACAATATCAAGGGCTTGATAACCTTTAACAAGCTGAATGTCCCGATTCGGTTCGCCGATTATGAGGTAAGCTGTGCTAATCTTCTTGCCGCAAGCCTTTCCTTCGTCGATTTAAAAAAGCTCTGTTAGTAAAATAGAAAAAGGAGCTGTCCAATAAGTATGAGTCATTGCCGTGCTCAAGGGCATTAGTTGTCGCCCTTGCTTAGACACGGCAATCTCTTGTACTGTAATTAAATAGATTTTCGGGTCAAGCCCGAAAATGACACTTTTTGAACTTATTGGTCATCCCCTTTGGAAAAAAATGAATTACTTTAAGTTGACCATTGACTTGTCGTAGTCGCTTGGAGGAACAAATCCCATGAGAGTCATGAGGGTTGCTGGCCAAGAAGAGATTCCCAAACCGTCGTTGAGTTTGGTATTGTCGTACTCGCCCTTGTATTCCGGGTCATAAATGATGCCTGGAACAGGGTTCAAAGAATGGCTGGTCTTTGCCTTTGGCTCGCCGCTCTTGTCAGTTTTGACAGAACCGTCTTTTGCGTGCTCGTACATGTCGTCAGAGTTACCGTGATCAGCCGTGAGACAGAGGATGCCGCCTGCCTCGTCGATTGCGGCCTTTAAGCGTCCAAGCTGCAAGTCCATTCCTTCCATAGAGCAGACAACTGCGTTGAAAACGCCTGTGTGTCCGACCATATCTCCGTTGGGGTAGTTGAGGCGGATGTGGTCATATTTTCCGCTCTTGATTGCCTCGATTACCTTGTCGGTGATTTCGGCGCACTTCATCCAAGGACGCTGCTCGAAAGGAACAACATCACTCGGAACTTCGATGTAGTCTTCAAGTTTTTCATCGAATTTCCCCTGTTTGTTTCCGTTGAAGAAGTATGTAACATGACCGTATTTCTGAGTCTCAGAGATTGCGAGGAGTTTTACGCCTGTTTTTGTGAGATACTCGCCCATTGTGCGGTCAATGCTTGGTGGGTTTACAAGATACTGGGCAGGAACATGAGCGTCGCCGTCGTATTCCATCATTCCGGCATATTCAACGGCAGGAACACGGACACGGTCAAATGGCAAGTCTCCGCCTTTTGGAGTCTCAAAGGCTCTTGTCATTTCCAGAGCGCGGTCGCCACGGAAGTTAAAGTAAATTACTGAGTCGCCGTCTTCGATTGTACCAACAGGTTTTCCGTCTTTTTCGATTACGAATTCGTGCATGTCCTGATCAAGGATTCCAGGGATTTCTGCGCGGTATGTTTCGATTGCTTTTGTAGCTGACTCAAATTTGCGGCCCTCACCCAGAACATGAGCCTTCCAGCCCCGCTCTACCATGCTCCAGTCTGCGTTGTAGCGGTCCATGGTCATAAACATTCGTCCGCCGCCAGAGGCAATCTGGTAGTCCACTCCTGCAAATCCAGCAAGGAATTCTTCAAGTGGTGTGATGTAATTCAAAGCTGATGTGGGGTCAACATCGCGGCCGTCAAGCAATGCGTGAACGCGGAGGCGCTTAACGCCCTCTTTTGAAGCCTGAGTAATCATTGCCTTTAAGTGGTCGATGTGAGAGTGAACATTTCCGTCTGAAACCAAGCCGATAAAATGCAAAGTGCTATTCTTGTCCTTTACGTTTTTAACGAGCTTTTTCCAGGTGTCAGCGGCAAACATTGAGCCGTTGGCGATTGACTCGCCTACAAGTTTTGCTCCCTGAGCGAATACGCGGCCGCAGCCCATTGCGTTGTGGCCAACCTCGCTGTTACCCATGTCGTCGTCAGAAGGAAGACCTACTGCCGTTCCGTGAGCCTTGAGTTTAGTATGAGGGCAATTTGCGGTAAACCAGTCCAGATACTTCATTTTTGAAGCCTTAACTGCGTCTCCCTCTTCGTATTTTCCGTATCCGACGCCGTCCATAATTACCAGAACTACAGGACCTCGGCGGCCTTTCCAATTAGGATTTTTTTCCAATGCGTGCATTGTATCTGCCATTTTAATACCTCTTAAAGAATTTAAAATTCCACAGATAATATATAGAAAATGGCAGGATTTTTCAACGAGCAGAGAAAAATTGAGGGGGGGCGTTGCGGGGGTGCGGTTCAGGCACAGCCTTCACCGAGACTCGACTAAAAACTTGCCTTGCAAGTTTTTTCGCCTATGGCGACCGTCTCCCCTTACTTTGCTTTTCCCTGATTTGCGACTGCCTTCATTTTTGCTTTGATTGCCTCCTGATCGCCCAGATAATAGTGCTTCGTGACTTTAAAATTGTCATCGAATTCGTATACCAGAGGTGTTCCTGTCGGGATGTTGACTTCAAGAATCTGTTCCGGCGTAAGGTTTTCAAGATATTTTACGAGAGCGCGAAGGGAATTCCCGTGAGCTGCGATAATGACTCGCTTGCCTGCCTTCATCTGAGGCTTGATTTCTTCCAAAAAGTATGGAACGACTCGCGCAATTGTCGTTTCAAGGCTTTCGTTCTGTGGCAGGAAGCTTTCGTCCACATCACGGTACATAGCCTGTTTTTTTGCAGAACGCTCATCATCGTCTGAAAGAACCGGTGGCTTAACATCAAAGGAGCGTCTCCAGATTTTTACTTGCTCGTCCCCGAATTTTGCGGCGGCTTCGGCCTTGTTTTTTCCCTGAAGGTCTCCGTAGTGCCGCTCGTTCAGCTTCCATGTTTTAATTACGGGAAGCCATGCCCTGTCCATTTCGTCAAGAATTCCGTTTAATGTGTGGATTGCCCGCTTTAAATATGATGTGTAGCAGATGTCAAAGTCGTAGCCTTCGTCTTTAAGGAGCTTGCCTGCATTTTTTGCTTCTTCCCTGCCTTTGTCGCTAAGCTCAACATCTGTCCAGCCTGTAAAAAGATTAAGCCGGTTCCATTCGCTTTCGCCGTGCCGTACCAGTACTAATTTTGTCATTTTAAACCTCGTGATAATATCTAAATCTGTTAGCATAATCTAACAAAAAGAGAGAATATCACGATTTTTAACTGTTAGCAATAGGTAACTAAAAACTACCTGCCGCTCAATGATTTTTTCCAGCGCACGATTAAATCCAGAGCCTGTCTTGGTGTCATATCGTCTGGATCAGAGCTTAAAATTTCGTCTAAAACCAGCTCCTCGTCAGAAAAAAGGCCTGGAATTGAGAGGGATTTTTGAAGAGTCTTTTCATCTGGTGAAATTTGTTTTGTTTCAAGATAGTCGACATTCACGCCGCTTCCCTTTCCTTCGCCGTGGAGTGAAGAAAGAATCTCGTTGGCTCTCTTTATTACGCTTTGTGGTACTCCTGCAAGACTTGCGACATGGATTCCGTAAGAGTTCTCACTTGCTCCTTCCTTGATTTTTCGCAGGAAAGTGATTTTATCGTTTTCTTCGCTTACAGCCATACACAAAAGCTGTAATCTAGGATGATTTAGCCGTGTGAGCTCGTGGTAATGTGTCGCAAAAAGGGTTTTGCATTTTAATGCGTTCAGAAGATACTCCGAAACAGCCCAGGCAATGGAAAGTCCGTCTTCGGTGCTTGTTCCCCGTCCAACCTCGTCCATAATCACGAAGGATTTTTCGGTGGCAGTACGCAAAATATATGCTGTTTCCGTCATTTCGACAAGGAAGGTTGACTCGCCTCGGGCCAGGTTGTCGCTTGCTCCGACACGGCAGAAAATTCTGTCAACGACACCAATATGAGCCTCATTTGCCGGCACAAAAGAGCCAATTTGAGCGAGAAGGGCAATTAATGCATTTTGACGGAGATATGTAGATTTTCCCGCCATATTAGGCCCCGTGATGAGTCCGAAATAGGGGAGTATAGAATCTTCTGATGACAGCGCAATGTCATTTGGAACGAATTCACCGCTGGGAAGATGAAGCTCAACTACAGGGTGCCGTCCTCCTCGGACGACAAATTCCTTTGAAGAGTCTACGAGAGGCTTAGTCCAGCCGTGAAGGTTTGCGGCGCTAGCAAGGGACGCCGTAGTGTCGGCATAAGCAATTTCCTTGGCTGTTTCAAGAAGATAGCCCATCTGCAAGGCTATTTCGTTTCTGACGGCAAGGAAAAGTGCTTTTTCAGTCTCGATGATTTTTAAAGACGCCTCGTTTATCTGCTTTTCGATTTCCTGTAAGCGGGGCGTTGTGTAGCGGTCTGCGTTCGTAAGCGCGCGCTTCAAAACAAAATGGCTGGGCACCTGAGATGTTTTTCCCCGCGTGATTTCGATGTAATAGCCTGAAAGAGAGTTGCTTCTGATTCTGAGATTTGGTATTCCTGAGTTTCTTTTTTCTTCTTCGGCGTAATCTTCTAATATTTTGCTCACATTGTCGTGAATCCGCCTGTATTCGTCCAGTTCCTCTGACCAACCGTCCTTTATGATTCTTCCCTCGTCAAGGGCTGTGGCAGGATCTTCCAGTATTGAGTCAAAAATTAGCTTTGCGATGCCCTGAGCGATTGTTTTGTCTGTATGAGTGAAACCGTAATTGTCCAGCTGTTCACGGACACGGAGCCATGCTTCCAGACTTAGGCGCAATGCTTGTAAATCCTTTGCGTGTGCTCTTTCCATTGCAATACGCCCTGCCAGGCGCTCGACATCAAGGATATCTGAAAAAATTTCGCTTACATATTCAAGGAGATTCCTGTTGTTCACAAAAAGCTCAACATGATTTTGCCGGGCGTGAATTTCTTCGATGTCCGTCAGCGGGTATAAAAGCCAGTTTCTCATCATTCGCTTTCCCATCGCCGTTTTTGTGTGGGAAAGACATTCCAAAAGTGAGAACTGTGTGCTTCCGTCGTGAAGATTCTGAACGATTTCAAGGTTTCGTCTGGAAGAGTCGTCCATAATAACGAACTGACTGTCCCGGTAGATTTTTATCCCCGTAACATGAGGAGAAGATGAAGTCGTAGTTTTTTTCAGGTAATCAAGCAGAAAGCCCGCAGGAGGAACCTCCGCAGAAGATTCGTTTAAGCTGAAGGACTGAAGATTTGCCGTATTGAACTGGGTGCAAAGTCGTTTGTAAGAGAGGGCAGGGTCAAAATTCCAGTCAGGATAGTAAGAAAGGGCGATTTTTTCTGTCTGACCAAGCACATTCTGAATTATCTCATTTTTTTGTAAATTTTCCGGAAGCAGGATTTCGCGGGGGTGGCAGCGGTCAAGCTCCTTTGCGAAGTTTTCTGCCATATCCTTCTCGTACCAGCTCGTTGCAAAAAAATCTGATGTGGTGACATCGATATAGGCAAAACCGCATTTTCCTTTCTGAACGCAGACACATGCTAAAAAATTGTTCGCCCCGCCTTCAAGATATTCGCTTTCAAGGGCAGTTCCTGGAGTTATTACTTCGATTACCTTTCGCTCTGTGAGGGTTTTTCCGTTCGGCTCGCCGATTTGCTCGCAGATAGCGATTCTTTTTCCGCATCGCAAAAGACGCGCAATGTAGATTTTTACGGCGTGGAAGGGAATTCCGCACATTGGCGCGCTGCCCCTGTGCGTGAGTGTAAGATTTAAAAGACGGCTGACTTCGATTGCGTCATTGTTGAACATTTCGTAGAAGTCACCCAAACGGTAAAAAAGAATTTCGTCCTTATGCTCATCCTTTATTGAAAGATACTGAATCATCATCGGAGTAAGCTCACTACTCTCGCTCCGACTCTGAACTGTTCCCGCTACAACTGAGTCCTTGTTTCGTCCCATTTTTTTACAATCCTAATGCCGAAATTACTTTGTCGGTAACATCGACAGAAGAACTATACCACAAAATCGCATTATTTTGTTGAAGGGAAAGAATCATAGAAAAGCCTTCGTTTTCGGCAACTCTCTCAATTGTTGAATAGAGCTTTTTGTAGAAGGAGTCTGAATTCTGAAGATTGTTTTTCATTGATTCAAGCTCCATATTTTTTGCGTTCGTGTATTCTGTAAGTGCGTCAGTTTTTTTGATGATGTCAGAATCTAGCCTGCTTACCTGAGAGTCATTTCCGCTGGAAAGAGCCTCCGCTTTTTCCTGCTTTAGTTTTTGGATTTCTTCCGTTCTCTTTGTGATTTCACGCTGAAATTCTGCCTTTTTGTTCTCGTAGTTCCTTACGGGCGCGGAATTCCTAAAGTAAGCCTGATAGACCTTTGCCGTGTCAACGACACCGAAGCGTGTAATCTGCTGGCTAAAAGCCACCCCGGTCAAAAAAAGCGAGAAAAAAGCTAAAATAAAAAGTTTTTTCATATTGTTTTCCTTATTTATTCGTAATGTTAAATGAAAGAACGAACTTCCAGTTTTTGTCCCAGTGCCATTCGCCGTCGCCCTTTCCGTATTTGTCACTTGAGCTTGTTGAGCCGAACTTTCCGGTGTTTGCGAAAAGCAGTCGGAGCGGGAATTGCGGAATCGTGAAGCGGATTCCAGGCCCCCAGCTGAAGAAGAAGTCTTCTTTTGAAATGCTGCCGTCAAACAGCTCGCCCGGCTCATCCTTGATAACTGCCGCATCTCCGAAAATATCTAGGGCAAGAATTCCTGGAACGACAGGAATTCGAAGCTCAAGGATGTTTGACCACATCGCTTTTCCTCGTTTTTTGTTGTAAATTGAAGTCCAGCCGCGTGCGTTGAACATACCGTCAAGATAAAGCCTGCTTGAGTCGCCAATTCCACTTCCTGGTTTCGGGAACTGCATTGAAAGGCCTGAGTAGCCCATAAGAACGAGCTTGAACATCCAGCTTTCCGTCACAGGGAATTTAAGCAATGTAAAATATTTTTCGAGCTTTGTGTCGGTTCTTAAGAAAAATTCTGTTTCAAGGGGAGTAAGTCCGTACCAGGTGAAGCGCTGGCTTAGAAACCAGCCGCTTGAAGGGTCGTAGTTAATGTCTCTGTCGTCAACGGAAACTGCCGTCCAAATTGAGTTTTGCCAGCCCCATCTGTTTGCGTATTCACTGATTGAGCCGTCAACAGGAGTCCACACATCCTCGTCATAAACATTGTTCCTTAAGCTGCCTGTAATACCGCCAGTCCAGGAGATAATGGCAAAATCAGGAGTCCATCGTCGTCCAAGAGAAAGACCCGTGCTCCATTTCCATTGCTCGTAGTCCATATAATATGTGTCATCGTCTTCGATATTGTTTTCATCCCAAGAAAGAGTGTATGCCGATAGGCTTGAGTGAGAGAATTCCGTGCTGATTGAGGTTGATATTGGCAAGTCCTTGAACCAGTTCGTTCCGTAGCCCAGGCTGATTGACTGAGTATCAGTTGAAATAGTCGTGCTGGCACTTACCGAGCGACCGCTTCCCGCAATGTTTGAGTCCTGCCATTTTACGAAAAGCGCGAAGGGAAGGTCGTCTGGATCTGAAACACCACTGAAGGTAACGCCGAATTCGATAGATGTGGTTGACTGCTCTTCGACTGAGACAATCAAATCGACAAGGTTTTCCTCGCTTCCGGGAACTACATCTGGAACAACCGCGCTAAAATACTGAAGGTTGTAGAGATTTCGTAAGCCTGTCGTAACCTTTGCCTTGGAGAAAATATCACCCGATTCGATTGGAATCTCCCGCTTGATTACATGCTCTTTAGTTTTTGTGTTTCCCTTGATTATGATGTTCTCTACATGCGAGCGGACATTTTCCATAATCATAAATTGATATGAGATTGTCTTTTTTTCTACATCCTTTTCCGGAACCTGCTGGAATCTGTTTGAGGTATAGCCGTTTTCATAGTACAAATCTGCTACGGCCATAAGTCCTTCGTTGAATTTTGTCTGATTAAAGACTGCGCCCTTCTTTAGCTTTACTTTAGAAGAAAGCTCTTCATCGCTAAAGATTTTGTTTCCGACAAAAGAAATTCCGTCGTAAGTGTACTGAGAGCCTTCCTGAATTACGAAAGTAATTGTAAGCTCGTCACGGTTCTTTTTTTCGTTGACCTCTGTTGACTGAGTTATGTCGATTACATCCGCATCAATGTAGCCTTCGTTCGCATAATAAGCGATGATTGCCTGTCTGTCTGCTTCGAGAGTCGATTCCTGAAAAGCTCCCTTTGAGATGATTCCGACCTCTTTAAGGGTAAGCTTCTTTTTGAGGGTTTTTGCCGAAATTACTTTGTTGCCTGAAAAATTGATTTTTCCGACGACCGTAGAACGGCCTTCTTCGATTGAGAAGGTGACTTCAACTCCATTGGATGTTTCCTTTGTCGAAGATGTTACCTTTGCGTTCGTATAGCCCTTTTCGAGATAAAGGTCACGGATTGAGCGCTCGTCAACAGAGATTTTCGCAGAATTAAAAATGTCCTTTTCTTTTGAAGAAATCGCCTCCTTTATTTCGGCGGTGCGAATCTGCTTGTTCCCCTTGAAGAAGAGCCTTGTGATTGCCGGCTTTTCCTTTACATTGAAGGTGATTGTGACAGAGTTTCGCTTCATGTCGCCCGGAAGTGCCTCCGGTGAAATGTCATCGAACATATCGAGTGCGTAAATTCTGTCCATCATATCTGAAAAAACATCATCATCGAATTTCTTGCCGTAAAAGCCTGAGACAACGCCCTCTACATCTTTGCTTGAAACGCTTTTTAGTCCCTTGAATGTGACGGATTTAATAACTTTGCCGTAATACCAAGTATCATCTGATTCTGCTGTAGCTTCTGATGATTCTGAATCCTGTGCGTAAATGCCAGAAGTGAAAGAAAATAGAAGCACAGAAGAGAGAAAAATCGTAGCGAGACGGGATGTGAATGACATATAACCACCTTAAAATGCGAGTTTCCACGATAATGTCATAGATGTGGACGGAACCCAAGTGTTCAGCAGTCCTTTTTGGAGTGAATTGATGTCAGGGGCAACGCCGAGACGAATGTTCACGAACGGAGAAGTCATTTCAAAGCCAAGCTCTGGCTGGAAAACGATTCCGTTTACGGAAGTGCCGTTATTAATCTTGTTTTCGTCATAGGACCAATGAAGCATTGAGTCCACATAAATTGAACTACCGAAGTATTTACCCATATAAACAGTTGAGTTGTCTATAAAGTTACCAACCGTAAGCTGTTTGTTGCTGGTGTCCTCGTCCATGCTCAACTTCAAGGAATTCTGAATGACATTAGTTCGGATTGAAAATATATCAAAATTCAAAAGTTCTCGCAATGTATTTTCCACGCGGCGCATGACCGTCGACTGAAGGAAATAATCTCCGCCACTTCCGAGAATGTCAGAAACGCCGGAAGAATCTGCCGAAATTACCTGCCCTAAAAGCTGCATTATTTCTCGTTCCGACTTCGCTGGGTTTGAAGAGAAAATCGGGCTGAAGGAGCTTACGCTTTGATTGTTTGCTGACATAATGATTGTGACCAGGTTTCCGTTGTCATCCCGCTCACGGGTTTCCGCTCGTACTGTGATTTTCGGGTCGATTGAGTCCTGATTTTCATTGAAGACGACACGGGCTTCCTTCATATAGAAGTTTCTGTTAAGCCAGGTGATTTCACCGCCGCGAAGCTCAATGTCACTTTTGAATTCCAAATCTCCTGAGAAAGAATCGAAATAAAGCGAGAGCGGAGTTCCCGGAGAAACAACGCCTCGCAAAAAGGGATTGAACAGAAGCTGAACCTTCTGCCCTACGATGATGTCGAAGTCAATGTTATAGTTAAAATCGTCTGCTGTTGTTCCGGCGTCAGTTTTTTTCTTTCTCGGGACGGCCTGCAAAATATTCTCAAGGGAGAACTGATTCTGAAGGCTTGTGGCAACGATTTCTACATCAGTGTCGTCTGCGATGACAAAGCCGGAGACGCTTATGTCATTCGGCATAGTAAAGGCCAGCGTCAAATTTCCGCTTGCCTGTCCCTTTGCATGAATGAAGGGAAATGACAGATCCAGTGGAACCTTTCTGTTGTCATCGATGTTAATTTTCAGTTCAAGGTCATTGGGAAGCCAGCGGTTGAATTCCATTCTGTACTCAACTGTTGCAAGACCTTTTCCCAGCGTTACGAGAGTCGGAGGAACGCTTGCCTCACCCTGAGCTAATGTCATTATAACTTTTTCTGCGTGCAGATAATTTTTAGAAATCATCGGAATCACGAAGTTCGGGTGAGAAACGCTGAAGGCCCCCGAAAATTCCGGGTCTGTGGTAGATCCCGTAATTCTTACCGCCCCCGTCAGAAGTCCTGAGTTAAACGAGACAAAGGGAATCTCAATTTCTGAGCAGATAAAACGCATGTCGGCGACCAGACCTGTCAAATCGAGGTTCATCTTGTTGTTTTTAATGCTTCCGTCCAAATTCAGTTGAATCGGGCTTCCTTTTCCTGCGCTTGCAGAAATAATTCCGTCATCAATCGAGTAGGACGCCTTAAAGCCGTTGTCAACATCAGTCATAAAATCAAAGCGTCCGGGGCTGTACAATGCCATAAGGGAGAATGGAAAATCGCTTTCGATGAAATCACCGGAAATTTTTGGCGATGAAAGAGTGACTGTGTAAAAATCCGGGAGAGTGAATTTCTTTTCGGGGCTGGAGCCTTCAATTTTCAGATCAAGCGGAGCGTGAATACTTTTGTTCATAAGTTCTGCGTCAACCGTAAGGGAGGCGTTTCCTGAAAATTTTGCGGGGTCAAAGAAGACATTTATGTCAGAAATCTTCGTAAATGCCCAGTCAATGTTTAAATCCGCAATGTGGGCACCCGTGTCATCGTAAACCAGCGAACCCTGTGCCGTAAGAGGGTAGCCGTAAAGGGAAAGGGAAGATTTGTTTAAAATCAGTGAGATAAAGGGATTTGAGAGAGTTCCTGAAACAAGCAAATCCGCCGAAATAGTGTTCTCCGGATTCTGGAGTGAAAGAAGGCGTGAGGAGGGGAAATTCTTTAAAGAAGCGTCAACCGAGATATAAAAGTCATTTTTAAGCGCGTCCACCGAGAAGGGCAGCAGGCTTGGGTTTGAAAAATCTGCAATCAGCGAGAGCTTTTCGCTTGAAATCGGGCTTGAAGTGTCTAAATTCGCATGAATCGAGTCAAAAATTCCGTCGGTAATGTTCCAGACAACAGTTCCGCTTCCGTCGAGGGATGAGACATTGTCTGAATAAGCGAGAGAACTCAAAACAAAGCCGTATTTTGTAAGGTTTCCTGAAACAGCCAGATGGGGGTTAAATTCCAGATTTAAGGACGGCTCTTCAAGCTCCAGACTGACAATATCCAGTTCAAAGCCGCTTTCCTTTCCGTAATGGAAAATCGAGCTGCTTGATGAGGCGAATACATATTTCCCAATTTGGAAGGGAAGGCCTGAGAACTGAATCGTAGCGCCAATTTCTTCTTCAATCGAAACCACTGCGTCAAAATTGTAATCTCCTGAAACAGAAATCCACTCAGGGCTGACATTTCCAAAAAATCTGTAGGGAACTGAGTTTAATGTCAAATCGCTCACGAACGAAAATTCACCGAATTTGTCTGCGAATTCTGCAGAAATTTCTGCGTGCGCCGTGTTCTTGCCGTAAATCAAGTCAAGGGATGAAATCTGAACTGTTTCACGAGAGCCGTCAAGGGAGAAAACAAGAAGCTGCCTGTCCTTTTCTGTATTTGCAAAAAGAACGCTGGGGGCCAGGAAGGTAAAATCCTTAAAATCGCTTGAAAAATATGCTTCCGTCGAGAAAATATAAGGCTTTAAGGCTTGTGAAAGAGAAGACAGTCCTTCAGCTCTTTCTTCCGGCATAAAAAATCTGCCTGTGTTTAAAAGACTGTCTGCAAAAATATTTGACAGAACTACGCTCGCCTGCACGGATTTTTCTTTTCCCGTCATAACGCTGCCTTCAATCTGAAGCCGTCCCAGCTCCTCAAAATCAATGTGCGACAAATCGAGCATGCTGAACTGAAAGTCAACCGACTCGTTTCCTGGAAGCGCAATAAACTCTATACCGGAAAAGCTTTTTTCTCCGAGGAAGACTTGCGGGGTGTAAAGCATAAATCCGTTTTTGTAAGGTTCAATCTCAACCTCTGTAGAAATAACGCCGCCATTTTTCAGTACGAAAGAGTTAAGATTTAAATTTCCAGTCGGCTGCATTGTCTTTATGTTGAATTTCCCAGAAAAATCAGCGTCAAGAAATGCGGCTTTTGCCTCGATTCGGTTTATGTTCACATTTTTTTCGTCCCCGTCAATTTTAAGAACGATATTTGCCGCCTCTCCGAGCAATTTTTTAGAAAGAGAGATGTTTATGTTTGAGCGGTACTGTGCTTCATCCTTGTTTAGCTTTCCGAAAACATTTCCCGTAAGGGTAGAGCCGTCAATTTTCTGAATTATCTCAGGTTTTCTTCTTATTGTGACGAGACGAAGTGGGTTAAAACGGTCAAAATCACCTGAAAAACTGAGGGAGCCGGTCTTTAAATCGAAATTTGCAAACAGAGAGAAGGGAAGAACTGTCCGCATTGTTCTCACTTCCACGACCTCATCCGAGTAATTTACGAGCATATCCAGCTTAGTGACGGAATAATCTGCGCCGCCAGCGGATGAAAGCGAAATTAAGGCGGAGCTTCCTTCAAAATTCGGAAAATAGGTTCCGCTCAGTGAGAAATTGCTTGCGAAGCTTGTTGCCCTGCCGTTTGTTTTTACAAGACTTGTCTTATAAACGATTTTCCCGGAAGTGTCGATGTCAACTCCTTCAGAAAGGTTGAAGTCCTTTAGTTTCAGGGATTTTAGGGTAATGAGAGCATCCTGATTTTTATCTTCATAATGAATAGAAAGATTTTTTATGTTTACATCGAGAGGAATGTCAAATTCCTTGTCAGAAAGAGAGAATTTTGTGTTTTTTTGTGCTTTAAAAAGAAAATCTTCTCCACTTTGAGCTTTGCCTTCTTCATTGCCATCTTTCCTCTTTTCGAGTAATTCCTTTATTTTGTCAACGAATGCAAGCTCCTGCATCGCATTGTATTCTACGGTAACGCCGCTTAAGGTCAGTTCTTTTAATGCCACCGTAGGATTTTTTGAGAAAAAGCCTGTAACATTGTAAGAAAGATTCGTCCGTTTTATGTCAATAATCTTGTTTTTTGTCTGCGCATCATAAAGAGATATGTTCTTGATGTTCACGCCTATAAAAACTGAAGGAGAAAGAGAGTCATAAGAAAAGGCAAGCCCTGTCTCCTCTGTCAGCTTTTCCGTAAGACGCGCCTCCGCTTCCTTTAGTGAAGAAAGCATACGCTCGTATATCGGTCGCACCAGGGCAAGGCCAATGATTAAGAGAAAGATAAAAATAACGCTTCCAAGGCTAACGCCAAAAACTTTGGACTTCATCTTTTAATATAAAAAAAATATCACTTTTTGGTAACAAAGACAGTTCTTCTCTTCTAGTATCGGTTGAAATCATTCCTTAATTTATGCCATTCTTGGGTAAGCTTTTTCGCTTTTCACTTTCTTCGTTCTGTGCTAATCTATGAAGAAATCTATGGTACTAAAAAATTTTGTTGTTTTTGAAGGAATTGATGGAAGCGGGACCAGCACGCAAATCGGGCTTTTAAAAAATCGCCCTGATTCTGACAGGTTTTTCTTCACTACTGAGCCGACCGACAGCGAAACCGGAAAATTTTTACGCAAAATGCTCAAGGGGGATGTGGAACTAGACCCAAAAACATCCGCCTTTTTATTTGCCGCCGACAGGAACGAGCATCTTTACGGTAAGGGCGGAACTAATTGTGGCGTTGTTGAAAGGTGCGGAAGCGGAAAAATCGTCGTTTCTGACAGATATTTATTTTCAAGCCTGACTTATCAGAGCGTTACTTGCGGAGACGAGCTTCCACGCCGTCTGAACGAATCCTTTCCTCTCCCTGAAATTTTGTTTTTCTTCGACATTGACCCTGAAATTTCACTTAAACGGGTTTTAGGAAGGGGGGAAACAGAAATTTATGAAAAGCTGGATTTTCAGAAGGCAACGGCAGAGAGGTACAGGGCTGTCATAGACGAATACGAAAAAATGAACACAGAAATGAAAATCGTCCGTCTTGACGCGACTCTTCCAATAGAAGAGGTCTCCAAAATCATTGCCGGGCAGCTTGAGCGGATTCAGATTATTTAAAATGACTTTTTTTTTGATTTGTGGTACATTTTTTTTATGACAATCGATGAACTTGTAGATAATATTTTGGACTCTTATGAACGCGACGGTGGAATTAACAAGGCTGGAATCGACAACTTTCCTGTGCGTGAAAATGTAGTTGCTGTTTTGCACGACATTCAGTGCCTTATCTTCCCGGGCTACAAAACGGCAGAAGAGCTTGACGCCGTAAATTTAAGATATATTACGGGGCAGCGTGTAAACAGAATTATCTCTGTCCTTACGAAGGAAATTCAAAAGGCTATTACATACAAGTCAATTCAAAGGGATGAGTGCGCCGAGGTCAATGACTCTCATTGCTTTTGTCTGGCAGAAAAAACAGCTCTTGCCCTTATCGAGGCAATTCCCGAAATACGGCGCCTTGCCCGCCTTGACGCAATAGCGGCCTTTAACGGCGACCCTGCTGCAAAAAGCGGGGATGAGGTTATCGTCTCTTATCCAGGCCTTGAAGCAATCATCGTTTACAGAATCGCCCATTTCCTGCACGAATGTGGAGTGCCTGTCATTCCACGAATTATGAGCGAGCATGTGCACGGAAAGACCGGAATTGACATTCATCCAGGTGCTAAAATCGGCGAAAGCTTTTTTATTGACCACGGAACAGGCGTTGTAATCGGCGAGACGACTATAATCGGAAACAATGTAAAAATTTATCAGGGTGTCACTCTGGGAGCTTTGAGCGTAAAAAAATCACTCCAGAACAGCAAGCGGCACCCGACAATCGAGGATAATGTTACGATTTATGCGAATGCCACTATTCTTGGGGGCGAAACTGTAATCGGAAAAGGTTCTGTAATCGGCGGAAACTCTTGGATTACGGAGTCAGTTTCAAACGCAAAGTAAATCAGGCCAGCTTAAAAAGCTTTTCGATGTCTGCCTCGCGAACGACAAGAACATTGCAGTTTGCGCTTCCGATGATTTCTGAATTCGTGGCCGAAATCTTGTCGTATCTGATTGTCGAATTTGATTTTGGATGTTCTTTTCCTCCGACTAAAATCAAATTTGCTTCATAATCTTCGGCAGACTTTATTAGTTCTGACCAGATTGCGCCTTTTTTCAGCTCAGTTTCAATTTTGACTTTTTTTTCTTCCGCAAGTTTTTTCAGATATAAAAGATATCGGTTTCCGTCATCGCAAAGACGCTGCTCATAATGACGGCTTTCTTCCTCATAAAAAATTTTTGATATTGTAAGCTGCTTCAGGGTGGAAGTGTCGACTACATAGATTGCCTTCATTTCGCATTTATATTGCTTTGAAAGTAAAATTCCATACATTGCCGCATGAAGAGACTGAGATGAGCCATTTACCGCGACTATAATTTTTTGAAACAAAGGCTTAATCATATAGTGATTATCGGTAGGGCAGTGGGTGAAAATTAGGAGGGAGGGGGAGAAATGAACTGATAACTTCTCACTTATTCATTTTTCTGATACAATGCCTTTACTATGGTAATTGCTTCAATCGACATGAAGGACGGACATGTTGTCCAGCTCAAAAACGGAAAGGATTTGGTTCTCCAAAGAGACGATTCTGATTCTTTAATTTCAGATTTTAACAAATATGGCGAAGTTGCAATCATCGACTTAGATCAGGCTCTTCGCAACACAGACGAAAAAGGAAACACAAAAAACACTCCTTTGCTAAAAACTTTGCTACGAAAAGGAAATGTCCGTGTCGGTGGCGGAATCCGTGATGTAAAAAAAGCCCGCGAGCTAATTTCTCTTGGAGCAGAAAAAGTAATAATTGGCAGTGCTGCCTGGAATCCTTCTCCAAAGGCAGGCGAATCTGTCCTTAACGAGGAATTTTTAAAAGAACTTGCGGATTCAATCGGAAAACAGCGCATAATCATTTCTGTTGACTCAATCGCAGGGAAAATTGCCGTAAAAGGCTGGACCGAGACTGTAGACATTCCTTTGATTGAGGGTGCAAAAGAGGCCGAAAAATATTGCTCTGAGCTTTTGTTTACCTGCGTCGAAAAAGAAGGCTGCATGCAGGGAACAGACATGGAGGCCTGTAAGGCTTTGAGAGAGGCCGTAAAATGCAGGGTTGTCGTTGCTGGCGGCGTAAACACTTTGGAGCAAATCGTTGAGCTTGAAAAACTCGGCTGTGATGTTCAGTTGGGAATGGCTCTGTACACAGGAAAAGTAAATCTCAAGGACGCTTTCATCGCTTGCCTTAATTTTGAAAAGGTGGGCGGAATGATTCCAGTAATCGCTCAGAGTCCCAGCGGTGAAGTTTTGATGCTTGGCTACTCAAACAAAGATGCGTTTGAGAAATCCTTTGAAAGCGGAAAACTCACTTTCTTTAGCAGGTCTCGAAATTGTCTTTGGACAAAGGGTGAGACAAGCGGTCACTTCTTGGAGCTTGTTAAAATGCGAGTTGACTGCGACAGGGATACGGTTTTGGCGACAGTTCTTCCTCACGGAGGAGTCTGCCACACGGGAAGCTACACTTGCTTTGGCGCCGAGCCGGATGCAAAATCAAATCTTGAGCGGCTTTACGGCACAATTGCAGAGCGATTCGCAAACCCGCGGCCGGGAAGCTATACTGCGACCCTTAACGCAAAACGAGTCCGTGAAAAAGTTATGGAAGAAGCCGAGGAATTGACCGATGATGCCGATTCAAAAGATGAAGTTATCTGGGAAGCCGCCGACCTCTTGTATTTCGTGAGCGTTCTCATGTACAAAGAGGGCGTTACCTGGCAGGATGTTTACAACGAGCTGGACAGGCGCCATAAAGAAAAGTAATTCAATGAATTTTCACGGCAGTCTTAAAAGGGCTGCCTTTTTTGTAATTTTTTTTCCATTCCGTGCGTAAAACTCACTGCAAACAGTGCGTTCACACTAACACACACTTTTTCGCAAATGGTAAGATTTTCCTCAGAAAAATGTCTGCGCTTTGATGGTGCGGGCAAAAAATACATTTTGAAGGAAACTCTTATGAAAAAATTTTTCAAAACACTGGCAGTGCTTGCGGCGGTAGCGGCACTGGGATTCGGTTTCGTTTCTTGCGCAAGCGATGATGACAACGGCGGAAGTTCTGGCGGCGGAAACGGCGGTGGCGGAAACTCAAATTCTGCTTTGGCGGTTTTTACCTGCAACAGTGGTTATGATAACCGAACACTGACCTTTTATAATGACTCTACTTTCAAAGCAATTGTAGATGACGAATCTGAAACTCACGCAGTCGGAACATATACACTTGATTCCGGCAACTGGGAAAACGGTACAATCTCAATGACTGCAACATCTGGTACAAAAGCAAGTACATTTACTGGTACTAGAACAATTTCTGAAAAGAAAATTATTTTCAGCAGCAAAACATATACCCTTACCGGCGGAAGTCTCAAAACTCCATCAGAGAGCAGCGAGTCTGGCACAAAGCAAGATGAAGAAAGCGGTGCAAATGATTCTGGCAACGGTAACGACGGTAACAACAATAATGGTAATGGCGGAGCGGCAACAAACACAGGAACCGCAACCTTTACATCAAGTGAATTTTACGGCGGAACCATCAAGATTGAGTACAAAGTAGACGGCACATATTTGATGACATGGTCAGGTTTTACCACCACAAACAAAGGAAAAGGAACTTACACACTCACTGGAACCTTTGAGAACGGCACAATCCACCAGCATCAGACGCATTCGTCGGATACGCTTGATGGAGAATGGGTTGCAGAAGTAGAAGATAATAACCTCTTGGTTACAAACGGTTCGTTCACTGTTCAGCTGGAAGAAAATGGCGTTTTGAAAAATGTGACTTTCACTAAAACAACTTCATCTTCAACCGGCGGAACTTCAGACGCAGGAGCTGGAAATAATAACGGAAATGGCGGCGCTTCCACAGACACTGGCTCATCTGACTCAACCGAAGAAATACAACTTGCTTTCAACAGTGAAGAACTCAACAACAAAGTATACGAATATTATGTCAAAGGCAACACTGATAGTACGAGACATTATGTCTTCACTGAAAACAAATGATATAAAGAGTCAGGTTACACGGCAGATAATGCCTTATGTCTTGCGTATAACTATATGCCTGCAACATCAGATAAAGTAAATATCACAGTCACCAAAAAAGGAAACAAGTACTATGTATCCGACAACGAAGGTGAAAACAGAGAAATTAAATTTGAATTCAACTATCATGTTCCAGCTACACCAGAGGAATGTGCTGTATATGTGAAAAAACAAGAATCATATATTGATAACATTGACACAACAACAAGATTTGATGCTACAACACAAATTGATGGTAACACAGATTTAGTCGTTGCATATACTGATGGTACTTTCGAATTCGCAGGAATTAGTCGGGAATCGACTTTATACTTGCTGACATCTGATAAAAAATACATGGTATGCTTTGTCAAGCGTTCTGCTTTGAGGTCTTCTCTTTTTGATTTTCAGAATGATGGATATATTATGCTTGGAGACTATCGTTTAAGCAATTCTACTTCCAGCATACACAGCCCATATACTACGACAGCCAATCTATCAGAAACGGTATATGTTTCCGTTGTTTTAGATAGAGGGCCTCATTCTTTAGGTCCGCTTCCTGTTAAATTCCTTCCTGGTATCCTTAAAGGCTATAAAATATACAGCGATGATGCTTGTACACAAGAAATTACCGATTGGGCAGCAGTACCTCATAGAACCCTCGAGAAGAGTGCTTCCATTTGCGCAAAACTTGATTCGTAAATAAACCACAAGAGGCTGTCCAATAAGTTCAAAAGCTGTCATTTTCGGGCTTGACCCGAAAATCTATTTGCTTATGTTGCAACAGAATGCCGTGTCGAGTACGGCAATGACATATACTTTTTGGACAGCCCCTCAAGTTTTCAAAAAATGTATAATCTTTCCATGAGCTGTTCGACAAACAAAATTTACATTTCTCTCATAAAAACAATCCTTCTCTGCCTTCTCGCCCTTCTTTTTAACCTTGCAAGCGCGTATTTTTTCGGCGATATGCTTCATGTTCCGCTTTTTCTGGATACAATCGGTACGGTCGTGACTGTTTTTTATGCGGGGCTTGTGCCATCTCTTTTTGTTGCAGGATTTTATAATGTGTTCCGGGTCTTGCTCATGGTTGCAATGGGAAATCCTGCCTATCCATGGGATATGATGTACGCCCTCTGCGGCCTTGCAATCGTTTTTTGCACATGGGTTTTCATCTATAAAAATTCTAATTTCCGTGGCGGAACGATTCTTACCGTCCTTTATCTGCTTTTGATTGTGCTTGTTCCCGAATATGATGCAGATACCGGCATCGGAGTTTCCTTGAGCGGTATAGAAAACCTAAAAGATGTTTTTTCTCCTGCACTGGATTCAAAACTTCTTAAAATTATAGAAATAAAGGATAAAAGCGTATACAATAATACTTAGGCATCTTTCAGCAAAAACTGGGGTGGCGAGTGCGGCAATGACAGAACAATGATTTTTGGAAATTGTTCTAGTAATGTGCCATGTGGAACTTGCGTGGCGATGTTTTTGACAATTCTGTCATATTATGACATAATAATCCCATAAAGGAGTGCAATTATGCCGCAGATTGTTCCAATCAGAGATTTAAAGAATACAACCAATATTTCAAACCTCTGCCACGAGAGCCGTGAGCCTATTTTTATCACAAAAAACGGTTACGGCGATATGGTCATAATGAGCATGGAGACCTTTGAAAAATCGTCTTTTTTGAACAATCTTTATGATAAACTTGCGATTGCGGAAGCCGATGTAAAGGCTGGTCGAGTTTCCGATGTGGATGATGCAATTTCTGACATAAGGAAAAAGTATGGCTTATGAAGTTGAGATTGCGGATTCTGCTAAGGCTGAACTTGACGAAATTGTGAGATATATTGCGGAAACTTTGGCGAATCCGACTGCCGCAAGGAAACTTCTTGACGATTTTTTTAACCAGAAGAATTTTCTGTATGAAAACCCTTATACTTATCCTCTTTGCCCGATTCAAAGCCTGCAGCGAAAAGGCTACAGACGGTTTATCTTTATGAAAAATTATGTTGCCTTGTATATTGTTGATGATTCACCAGACAAAAAGGTTGTGACGATAATGCACATTTTCTACGCAAAAAGGGATTATGAAAAACTTGTATAATCAGACTGCAAAAATTATCCTTCTCTGCCTTCTCGCCCAAGCTTTCAATCTTCTTGTGGCATATATTCTGGGCGATATCCTGCATCTTCCGCTTTTTATGGACACAGTCGGCACGGTGTTCATCGTGTTCTATGCGGGTCTTGTTCCGGGGATGATGGTCGGAATCAGTTACAATATCCTGCGCTTTTTCCTTATGATGATTCTGGGGAATCCTGTTTATCCGTGGGAGATAATGTACTGCTTGTGCGGGGCTGCGATTGCCTTCTTTACATGTTTTTTTTACTGGAGAAATCAGAATTTTTATCTTTCAAGGACTCTCACAATCCTCTATCTCGTTTTGATTTCGCTTGTGACGGCTTTCGCTTCGAGCATTATCGGAGGCTCGATTGAGGCCGTTCAGAGAATTTGCTTTGACAATCAGATTTATGAAAATCCCGTGCGTAATTTCGTGACGGCCTTTCTTGGTCAGCATTTCGGGCTTTTCGTTGCCTGCATTTTCTCACGGATTCCAATCACCGTACTTGACCGGCTTATCTGCACTTTTTTGGGAGCGGCTCTGTATCAGGTTGTAAAAAAAGCGGAGAATATTGATGAATGAACTTGCTGTTACCCCCCTATACAAATATTAAGTTAAATCCGGAAGAAATCCAAAAACTCTCGGAGATGGTGCGTTCGTTCACCGTCTTTTTTGTGATTCTTGTGGTCGTTTGCTGTGCGGCTCTTCTTGCCGTGGTGATTGCTCTAATCCGAATCTCAATTTCAAAACAACGCCAAAAAGAATCCGACGAATATGCCTCTCACATCATAAATGCGCAGGAAGAAGAGCGTTCCCGGCTTTCGGCGGAGCTTCATGATACGGTGGCGCAGGATTTGCGGGTTGCGGTCTCTCTTGCAAAGGACGAGAGCCAGAAGGAGCTTTTGCGCGCATGCATTACAGAAATCCGCTCAATCTGCTACGAGCTGATTCCGCCAGACCTTGCCCACGAGAGACTTTCGGCGGCGGTTCAGTCTTTGTGCCAGAATTTCCGCGACAAAAATCAGCTTGATGTTTCCCTTGCGATTCTTGATGATTGCGAGTCCGTGCTTGATTCGGCTCGTTTTTTGGATTCGCAGAAGCTCGGCATTTACCGCATCGTGCAGGAATCGCTTTCAAATATCAAAAAACATGCGCAGGCGAGCGAAGTTTCGGTCATCATCCGCCGTGAGCAAAAAAACGAGATGTCGGGCTTGTACATTTCTATAGAAGACGACGGAAAAGGCTTTTCAAAAAATTCGCTTGTCGGCGGCGGGGGAGGCGGAGCGTTCGGGCAGAACCGCAGGCATGGGCATTTCGGCTTGCAGGGAATGAAAATGCGGGCATCTCACCTCGGCGGAAAACTTACGGTAAATTCAGAAAAAGATGTCGGCACGGAAGTAAAATTGTTCGTGCCGCTGGAGCAAATATGAAAAAATCGTTCTTTTTGGTTGAAGACCACAGCCTTATGCGGCAGGGAGTCATCAGCTATCTTTGCGAAAAATCGAATTATGAGTGCGTCGGCTGCTCGGCTGACACGAAGGGCTTTCTGGACTTTATGGCACAAGCCGAAAACTCGCAGGGTGGAAGCCCGCAGGCAAAAAATGAAGACAGCGAGGCAGCGAAAATCCCCGATGTGCTGATTACCGACTTGAATCTTGATGGTGAGAACGATGCGGGAATCTCGCTGATTAGAGCCTGTCACGAAAAATTCCCGCAAATCAAAATAATCGTGTATTCAATGCATTCCTCGCCAAGCTTCGTGAACTCGGCGATTGAGGCCGGGGCAATGGGCTATGTGACCAAACTGAGCGATGAAAGCGAGCTTAGAAAGGCGATTGAATCTGTTATGACCGGCACGCTTTATGTAGAGCCGTCGCTCGCAAAAAGTCTCGTGTCGTTTGAACATTCCCTTTCCAAATTCACAAAACGCGAAATCAGCATTATCCAGCTTGTTATGCAGAAATACACAAATCCCGAAATCGCAGAAAAACTGGGGCTGAACAAGCGCACGGTGGAAAACAATATCAGCCGGATTTACACGAAGATCGGGCTGAATAGCAGGGAAGAGCTGCTGGGGTATTGGAAGAAAGAAGAGGAATTTCGGAGAGTGACTTCAAAGTTCTAAGGAAACACTGATTTATTCAATCGAGAATAAATCAGTGTTAACCTTAAATGTCGCTAACTGTCCGTAACTCAAAGAGTTACGGCAGTTTGACGGGAAGCGATGATTAATCGCGACAAGTGTTAATCATCGCTTCCCTAAATCTTCTCATCTATTGTCGTCAGTACAGCTTTTTGTCACCGCATTATACATAAAAATCATTACGACCAAGAGAATACACAGGTAAACCGGCAGCAGCGAAATAGCGATATATTTTGCAATCACGCCAAACAATGGCGGCACAAAGAAAAATAGGACGATGAATCTGAAGTGCATGTTATGTATTATTTCTATATAGCTTGTAACCGCATTTTCTTTGCTCACATTTTCTTCCTATTCTATTTTCTTGTGATTTATGATATTATTCCTGCACTTAGGAGTAGGCGAACAAAAAATCCATCCGTGGATTTTTTGTTCGTACGAGAATTTTCTTTCAGAAAATTCTCTCCTTGCTTTTTCACCGCATCCGTGCGGTGCTTGAGCCTAAATAGGAGAATAAAATGTCCGTTACCGTACCCGAAATTTTTGGAAGCATGGTTTTTAATGACGATGTGATGAAGGCTCGTCTCCCCAAAGACACATACAAATCGCTCAGAAAGACGATTCAGCAAGGCTCGCCTCTTGAGCTTGATGTGGCGAATGTGGTTGCGAACGCGATGAAAGACTGGGCAATCGAAAAGGGAGCAACGCACTTTACGCACTGGTTTCAGCCGCTCACGGGAGTCACCGCCGAAAAGCACGATTCTTTCATTTCTCCGAACGGCTCTGGCGTCATCATGGAATTTTCGGGTAAGGAGCTGGTCAAAGGCGAAGTTGACGGCTCTTCGTTCCCTTCTGGCGGAATCCGCGCAACTTTTGAGGCTCGCGGCTACACGGCAACGCTCGATGCAAAACGAGTGCGCGAAAAGGTCATGGAAGAAGCCGAAGAACTCTGCGACGATGCCGATTCAAAAGACGAAGTGATTTGGGAAGCCGCCGACTTGCTCTATTTTGTGAGCGTGCTCATGTACAAAGAGGGCGTGACTTGGCAAGATGTCTACAACGAACTCGACAAACGACATAAAGAAAAATAAAAAATGAAAATCGTAATCGTTGGCGCGGGGTTCACGGGCACACAGCTTGCCAAGCGTCTTATCAATGGAAAGAATGATGTCGTTCTCATCGACAATGACGAAACCACGGTGCGCCATGCCTCAAACCGCCTTGACTGCAATGTGATTCAAGCCGACGGAAACAATCTCGAAACGCTCGAAGAAGCGGGGATCGAAACGGCGGACGCGCTTGTCTGCGTTACTTCAAACGACGAAGTGAACATGATTACCTGCTCGCTCGTTGATTCAGTCTACCCCAAGATTTTAAAAATCGCGCGCGTGCGAAATTATGCCTACTATGCCAACACGAGCGCGGCAAGCCAAAAACATGCGAGTAAACTTTCTAGCGAAAACCGCCATTTGTACGGAATCGACTACATGATTCACCCTGATGTTGAGGCGGCGGAAGCGATTGTGGCGGCAGTGGAGCACGGAGCAATCACCGACTCGCTTCAATTTGAAAATTCTTCGTTTGAACTTATCCGCGTTACAATTGAAAACGGAAGCCGCTTAGACGGAATCGCGCTCCAAAACATGCGAAAGCTCACCGAAAAAAAATTCGTGGTCGGCTATATCGAAAGCGAGGGCGAAACTTCCCTTCCGAGCGGCGGCACGATTCTGCACGGCGGAGATTGTCTCGGTATTCTCATGAACCGCGCGGATTTGCCCGACATGCTCGCGCTCTGCGGTTCAAAGCTCAAAGATGTCAAAAAAATCGCGCTCGTGGGTGCAAGCCGAATCGGAACGATTGTCGCCGAACGATTAATTCACAAAAAAACACGCAAATTCTCTAAATTCTTCGGTTTAAAATCAAAAGCATCACAGAATTTTGTGATTGTCGACTCAAACGAAGCGAACGCAAAGGCGGCAAGCGAAAAATTTCCCGGAACGCGCGTTTTCTGCGCCGATGTCACAGAGGAAGGCTTTGTCGAAGAAGAAGGAATCGACAAATTCGATTTGGTAATCTGCGCCACCTCAAACTACGAGCTGAACATGGTCATGGCGGCATACATTGAGTCGCTCGGCGTTGAAAACAGCATCGTGCTTGTTGCGAATGCCGCGTTCGGTGAAGTTGCGCGCAAAATCGGCATTGAAGTCGCCGTTCCAATCCGCGATTCAGTCGTTGACAGCATTATGAGCCACTTGCGCGGCGACAGCGTGACGGGCATTCACTCGGTAAACGGCGGCTCGCTTGAAATCGCGGAAATCACGATTCCCGAAACGAGCGAAGTGAACGGAAAGGCGCTCAAAGACATCGCCGAAAACGGAAAATTCCTCTTGCTCCAAGTGCAAAAAACGGGCGAAGAACACTACTCAATTCCCGTGGGAAGCACCGTCCTCGATGCGGGCGACAAAATCGTCCTCATCATCAACGCTAGCGAAAACGAGACCGTCATGAAGAAATTCGGTACAGAGCTGTAGCAATGCCAAAAATCATTTGCCGTATCAAAGAAGTAGCGTTTTCTCTTTTTTCCGAAAGCAACGAAAAACCGTTCTATTTTCAAACGAAAGACTTTAAAATAAAGAAGCGGGCGTTGCACTCGGTCAACACGGAGGAATACTTAAAGAAAATTGAAAACGGCGAGCTAATCTGCTTTGGTTTTACGGTGGGCGAAGGATTCTGCGAATACAGCTATGAAAAAAATGTGTATTACGAGCGGATAAACGACACAAAAGAAGAAGTCGTCCACGAAATCACCGACCGCGCCGTCGCCGAGCAAAGAATCAGCGAAATCTTCAAAATCGCAAAAAAGTATACATGAAAACAAGAAAATGATAAAATTGAAAGCGGAAAGTTAAAAAAATGAGCAACGAAATCATTGCAGCAAAAGATTTCAGCGAAATTATTTCTCTCATAAAAAATGCACGGAATGAAGTGTATCGACTTGCAAACACGGCGCTCATCGATTTATATTGGCAGGTCGGAAAATATATTTCTGAAAAAATCGCTAAATCTGAATGGGGCGATGGAATTGTAACACAACTTGCCGACTATATTTCAAAATCTCAGCCCGACATAAAAGGTTTCTCAAAGAAAAATTTATGGCGAATGAAACAATTTTACGAAACTTACGCTGACTCTGAATTTGTCTCACCACTGGTGAGACAAATCAACTGGACGAACAATCTGCTCATACTGACACGGGCAAAAAGTGCTGAAGAACGGAATTTTTATTTAAATCTGTGCGTTTCCGAGCATCTTTCAAAGCGGGAGCTCGAACGCCAAATAAACAGTTCATTGTACGAACGAACGATAATTGAAAAACCAAAACTCTCACCACTGTTGAGAGAAATTGTTCCCCAAGCCGAAAGATTATTCCGTGATAGCTATGTGCTTGAATTCATCGGTGGAAAAGAATACGCGCATGAAAATACAATGAAGCAAGCACTTGTTTCTCAAATGAAGAATTTTATCCTTGAACTTGGAAGAGATTTTATTTTCATTGACCAAGAATACCGTTTGCAGGTTGGAAACAGTGATTTCCGAATCGATTTACTATTTTATCATCGTGAATTGCAATGTCTCGTTGCGTTTGAACTCAAAATGGAGCAGTTCAAGCCTGAACATTTGGGGCAACTGAATTTTTATCTTGAAGCCCTCGACCGAGATGTCAAAAAAACGAAAGAAAATCCAAGTATTGGCGTTCTGCTTTGCAAAGATAAAGATGATGAAGTCGTTGAATATGCATTAAGCCGCTCGCTTTCACCAACGATGGTCGCAGAATATCAACTGTGCCTCCCCGACAAAAAACTTTTGCAACAAAAAATGCACGAAATCTTCGAGAATACTGAGGCTGAATTATTATGACACAAATCTTCGTCTTTGCGCGGCTGATTTTTATCGTTCTCTCAATCGTGGGGCTTTCCC
>FLNY01004403.1_pt1 | contig 28125 bp, 18 predicted proteins | sample 1140381 | NCBI WGS metagenome assembly FLNY01 (sample SAMEA3878172, study PRJEB12797) | bioreactor metagenome | biome: Moose rumen | place: Sweden | collected 2011-10 | reverse complement strand
AACTAAATTCGCATATTGTTTCACTCAAATCATCACACTATGATAACGATTTTAGACCGTCAGTTTGAATTGTCGATTACACATGAACAGATTCAAGAGAAAGTAAAGGCTGTAGCTGAACAATTAAACAAAGACTATGCTGGGAAAAATCCGGCAATGATCTGCATTTTAAACGGAGCTTTTATGTTTGCGGCGGACTTAAGTCGTTATTTAACATTTCAACCGGAAATTATTTTTGCCAGGTTTTCTTCCTATGACGGAATGAAAACTACAGGAAAAGTGAAAGAACTCATGGGGGTAACAGCCAGCCTTCACGGACGTGATGTTATCATTGTGGAAGATATAGTGGATACCGGAATAACCATGTACAACGTCCTGCCACTATTTTGGGCAAAGGAAGCGGCATCTGTAAAGATTTGCACGTTTTTGCAAAAGCCGGACAAACTGAAAGTCAATTTGAAAGTGGATTATTGTGCCTTGCAGATTCCTAATGACTTTATTGTTGGATATGGCCTTGATTATGATGGCATGGGACGTAACTACAAAGATATCTATACTGTCATAGACTAATAGAAATAATATTTTTTAAATTCATAATTTCACAAACAAATGAAGAATATCATAATATTTGGTGCACCTGGCTCCGGAAAAGGAACCTATAGTGAGGAAATCATGGCAAAATTCGGTATGGGACACATCTCTACCGGAGATGTTCTTAGAGCAGAAATACACAACGACACTGAACTGGGTAAAATTGCTAAAGGCTATATCGACAACGGTCAGCTAATACCTGACACTCTGATGATTGATATATTAGCAAAAAAATACGATGAGCTGAATAAGGGCCAAGGAATCATCTTCGACGGCTTCCCTCGTACAATTCCTCAGGCTGAGGCTTTAAAGGTGATGCTTTCAGAACGTGGAGATGACATGGGCATGATGATTGAGATTGATGTCGATGAGGACACGCTGATGGCACGTCTGTTAAACAGAGCGATTGAGCAAGGTCGTGCAGACGACAATGAGGAGACAATCAAAAAACGTTTTGCGGTTTATCATAGTCAGACTGAGCCTTTGGCAGAATGGTTCGAAAAAGAAGGCATACGTCATATTTTCACCTGGAAAGGTTCCAAAGACTTGATTGTTTCAGAGATATTTGAAGAAATTGAAAAGCAGAACTAATCCCAATACATTTTTATACAACTGTAAGTGAACCTATATGGCAGAGTCTAATTTTATAGATTATGTTAAGATATTTTGTCGTTCGGGTAAGGGTGGAAGTGGTTCCACCCATATGCATCGGGCAAAATATTTGCCGAAGGGAGGACCCGACGGTGGAAATGGTGGAAGAGGCGGACATGTGATACTGCGTGGCAATCACAACTATTGGACACTTCTGCATCTTCGCTACGATAGGCACATCTTTGCCGAACATGGTTCAAACGGTTCAAAAAACAAGTCGAGTGGCAAACAAGGAGCTGATGCATACATCGATGTGCCATGCGGAACGGTTGTCTATAATGCGGAGACAGGGGAATACATCTGTGACATAACAGAAGACGGCCAGGAGGTGATACTGCTACGTGGAGGTCGTGGTGGATTAGGGAATTTCAACTTTGCCACACCTACAAACCAGGCGCCACGTTATGCTCAACCGGGTGAGCCTATGATGGAGATGTCCGTCATTCTTGAGTTGAAATTATTGGCTGATGTGGGGTTGGTGGGATTCCCGAATGCTGGAAAATCCACTTTAGTCTCCGCACTCTCTTCTGCAAAGCCAAAAATTGCAAACTATCCATTTACCACACTTGAGCCCTCACTTGGAATAGTACCGTATCACGATTCACGATCTTTTGTTATCGCCGATATTCCAGGCATTATAGAAGGAGCTAGTCAGGGTAAAGGATTGGGACTCCGTTTTCTCCGCCATATAGAGCGCAACTCCATACTTCTGTTTATGGTACCAGGCGACACCGAAGACATAAAAAAAGAATATGAGATTCTGTTGAACGAATTGACGACTTTTAATCCAGAGTTACTTGATAAAGGAAGGGTGCTGGCTGTTACAAAATGTGATTTGTTGGATGATGAACTGATTGAGATGCTTAAAGACACACTACCCGATGGCATACCTGTGGTTTTCATTTCCAGTGTAACAGGATATGGGTTGGACACTTTAAAAAATGTGCTATGGACAGAAATGAACAGCGAAAGCAATAAAATTATGGCTGTCCGTACCCAAGAGATGATAGTGCATCAGTCAAAAGATTACAACAACCTGCAAAAAGAACTTGAAGCTGCAGGTGAGGACGTGGAGTTCGTAGAGCCACTGACTGAATCCGATAGTATTGAATTCGTAGAAGATATCGAAGACATTGATGATGTGGAATACATTTAACCTGTAATTAATTATAAAACCTTTAGATTATGAAAAAACTGGTATTTTTAACAGCAATTGCATTGCTTGCTTTATTTGTATCTTGTGATAATGACGATCATGCTACAGACGGACGCTCTCCTGAATTTGCGTCATTGGAGCTTTCACCATCTGTGGCTCATGTGGGAGATTCGATTGTTGCCACCGTTACCTATAAATATCCAGGTAAGAAAATCTACAAAAGCGACTATAAACTCTCACTGAGTGGTTTCACGAGCAGTGGAAATTATAATGTAAGCTATACTTGGACTGAGATTGACCCAACCAAATCTAATCCAACCTATAAGTTTGCAGCACCTGATGAACCTGGAACTTATCAGGTTACTTTCAGTGCCACAAGTATAAATTATTCTTCCGGAGGTCCTAATGGAGAATTATACGGTAGTGCCAATAGTGTTACAGCCAATCTTACGGTTCGATAAGAATGAATATTGCAGTGATTCTTGCCGGAGGCAGCGGTTCGAGAATCGGATCAGATACGCCTAAACAATTTATCGAAGTCAATGGAAAAAAAGTTATAGAATATTCCATTGAGGCCTTTGAACATCATCCGTTAATAGATGAAATACTTATTGTTTGTAAGTCCGGTTATATCGATCAGCTGAATAATCTTGTAAAAAAGAATCGATACCAGAAGGTTGTAAATGTGATAGCTGGTGGAAAAGAGCGATATCAGTCGAGTATATGTGCCATGAAAGCATGTGAAAACGACAACGATATCCTGCTCTTTCATGATGCTGCACGCCCTTTGATAAGCAAAAGGATTATAGACGACTGCCTTGAAGCCATGACTCGGTATGATGCAGTCACTGTAGCAGTCGACACCACCGATACAATCTATATTTCAGACCAGACTGGACATATAGTTGACATCCCGATGAGAAAAACACTGAAAAACGCTCAAACACCACAGTGTTTCAGACGTTTTGTTATTCATAAGGCTTATCTGAAAGCTTTGCAAGATACTGCATTCATGCCCACTGATGATTGCTCTGTGGTCCATAAATATTTACCTGATACAAGAATTCATATGGTAATGGGTGACACGACAAACATAAAAATCACCTATCCTGAAGATATTGATTTTTTTAAAAAATTATTAAATCAGAATTCATGAGACTGCTGTTCTGTCTTATCCTATTTGCGGAGTTTTCATTATCCTATGCCCAAACAAACACAATTCGTGGAGGTTTGGTCAATTATGTGAATCCTTTCATCGGAACAGGTCACAGCAAAATCAAGTCTGCAGGCATTTTCGGTAAAGGCACTGAGGAATTAGGGCAGACCCTACCTGCTGTTTTGGTTCCGAATGGCATGAATGCGTGGACACCACAAACGAAGAATACAGAAAAAAAATGCGTAGCTCCATATTATTATGAGGACGAGATACTACTGGGGTTTAGAAATTCGCATTGGATTGTCGGTGGATGTACTCAGGATTACGGAAGTATGACCATCACGCCCCAGTTCGGGCAATTAAGGACGGATTCCAACTCAAAAGGGAGTAAATTCTCACATTTAGAAGAAATTGCACAGCCTAATTATTATTCCGTTCACCTTAAAGACGAGCAATTAAAAGCAGAAATGACAGGACGTTCGCGTTCTGCCATTTTCAAATTCACATACAACAAAAGCGGCAAAGCATTTTTTGTAATCACATCGAACAGCGATGAGAACCAGGGTTTTGTGGGTTACGATAAAGAGAAAAATATTATTTATGGATGGAATCCTGTCCATCGTATCTATCAAGGTCTGGGTGAAAGTGCCGGATTTAGCGGCCATTTTGTCATAGAACTCCCATCACAACCTATTGATTTCGGTCTATTCAATCAAGGAGTGTGGGTTTGTTTTTTGGTAAAAAGTAATGAATCATTGTTATTGAAATCCGCTTCATCCTTCTGCGATGTTGATGGAGCATTGAGAAACCTCAAATCTGAAATACCACATTGGGATTTTAATCGGACACTTACTGAAACTACAAATGAGTGGAACAGACATCTGTCAAAAATAGAAATAATAAGCGGGGATTATAAAGAAAAAGAACGTTTTTACACGGCACTCTATCACGCCTCGTTCCTGCCAAGAATTATCACCGATGTTGACGGACGTCGTCCCAAGTTCGATAATGATCCCGGAAAGTGCATGATTATCAGTGGAAATAACGAGTTTTACACAGACTTCAGCTTATGGGACACATATAGGGCTCTTCATCCTCTGCTCAATATTCTGTCTCCGGAGAGGAACGGATTAATGATGCAAAGCCTTGTCGACATGTATAAGGAAGGAGGTTGGCTTCCAATATTTCCTTGTTGGAACAGTTATACGGCTGCCATGATTGGAGACCATGCTATTTCCGTTATCACAGATGCTTATATAAAAGGTTCAAGGAACTTTGATGTCCGTACAGCTTATGAAGCCATGAGAAAGAACGCCTTTGTCACACCAAAATCATCCGATGAATACATCAATGGTAAAGGACGACGTGCTCTGACATCCTATCTCAAATATGGCTATGTACCTCTTGAAGAACCAGTTGAGGAAGCTTTTCACAAACAGGAACAAGTATCAAGAACACTGGAATATGCCTACGATGACTTTTGTCTGGCACAAATGGCACTTGCACTTGAACAGGAAAAAGACTACAATGCATTAATAAAACGTAGCAAAAACTACAAAAACGTAGTCAACCCTAAAACCGGATATGTTCAGGGAAAAAACAAGAAAGGTCATTTCCTGCATGAGTTTAATGCGGCAGAACGCACAAGCTTTATTACTGAAGGTGCACCTTGTCATTACACATGGTATGTGCCACATGATCCGTATGGTTTAATCAAGGCTATGGGTGGCAAGGACGATTATATAAGCCGGTTGGATTCTCTTTTTGCGGAAAAACGTTATTGGCATGGAAATGAGCCATGTCATCAGGTGTCATACATGTATAATTATGTTGGTGAACCATGGAAGACGCAAAAAGAAGTGCGCAATATCCTTGTCACCGAGTATGGAAACGATGAAGGCGGTTTGTCGGGAAATGACGATGCCGGACAAATGTCAGCATGGTATATTTTTTCTTCCTTAGGTTTTTATCCGGTTTGTCCCGGTACACCTTTTTACATGATAGGTTCACCTTTACATGCAGCTGCACGTTTAAGACTTCCTAACGGAAGATTCTTTGAGATAATAGCTCATAATCAAAGTCCTGAGAATATTTACATTCAATCGGCGAAATATAATGGGCAGCCTTATCATAAGAATTACATTACTCACCAAATGATAATGGGTGGAGGAGTTTTAGAGTTTGAGATGGGGAATAAGCCCAACATGTCATGGGGAGCAGACGCGACCGACTGTCAGCCAAAAGATTAAGTCAAATACATAAAATCCTAAAAGCATGCAATATAAGGACATGTCATTTCGTTAATTAATAAAACTCCATAGTAATGAATAATCTGTCAAAAATCATATCACTGTTTATTTTAGTTGTGTGTTCATCTTTCATCCTTGTATCATGTAATGATGATGATGAATTCTCAACAAATGCTAACGACAAACTTACATTTGAAGCCGACACTATCCGATTCGATACGGTAATAACAACTATCGGCTCTTCAACAAAACGCTTTAAAGTATTTAACAACAACGACAAAGGAATCCGTATGACTTCCATTCGGTTGGCAAGCGGTGGAAATAGTGGTTTTCGGGTTAATGTCGACGGACATTCCGGGAATCAACTAAATGATATTGAAATTCTTCGTAAAGACAGTATTTTTATTTTTGCAGAGATCACCCTGAATGTTCAAGGGGAAGATAAACCTGTATATATATCCGACGATTTATTATTCACACTTGAGAATGGAGTTACCCAAAAAATTGTATTGGAGGCATATGGTCAGGACGCCATTATACTCCACTCACCGGTTATCAATAGTGATACTGAATGGGATTCAAAAAAACCATATATCATCTACGACAGTTTAATCGTTTCAAAAGACAATACACTTTCAATAGCAGAAGGTACAACCATCTGTTTCCACCAAGGAGCATATCTGGGTGTGTATGGTACAATTCAATGCCATGGTAGCCAAACAGACCCAATCACATTACGTGGAGACCGCACAGACCGTATTTTCGATTATCTTCCTTACGATAGGATGGATGCTCAATGGGAAGGTGTATTATTATATCCAGACAGCAAAAACAACATTTTCAATTTTGTTGACATTCATGGAGGTAATTACGGAATAGACTGCCCTGTCTCATCCGCGGACGACTATAAATTCTTTATACAGAACTCTGTCATCCACAATGTTTCAAAGAATGGTTTACGTGCTTATTATTGCTTAGGACAAGTGCTGAATAGCCAGATAAGCAATGCAGGAGAAAATTGTGTTAGTCTAATTGGAGGTTATTACCAGTTTGTGCATACCACAATTGCCCAGTTCTACCCTTGGAATGCCGACCATGGAACAGCTTTATATTTCACAAATGTTCTCAATGACACAATCTATCCGATCGAACAAGCAAAATTCAACAACTGTTTGATCACTGGCGGAACCACCGATGAAATCGTAGGAAATCGCCTGGAAACTGGCGATGCAGCTTTCAACGTTTCCTTTGAGAACTGTCTGGTTAACATCAAAATAGAAGATGATGCACCTGACGATATAAAGAAAATGTTTACCACGTCTGTAAATGAAACAGGAAACACCAAAGATTGGGCGAAAAATTCAGACGGGAGTTATTCAGACGACATCATTTGGGGAAAGAAAAATTTCAAACTGATCGACAATGAAGTTTTTGCATATGATTTTCGTCTGAATGAAAAGTCTCGTGCAAGAGGTATCGGAAACGGGAATTATGTAGAATATTGTCCTTTTGATTTAAATGGAGTTCCTCGCCCGTCTTCTCAACCAGATGCCGGATGCTATCAATTCATTGCGATTGAATAACGTTGACTATTAGTGAAATAAGTTCTAATACTTTTTCTATTTAATTGTTTTTTTTACACTTAATGTGTCTTTTTTTATATATTTGTTTTAGTTTCAGAAAAATAATAACTAAATTTGCAGGAATAATCTAAATGACACAAAATGGTGAAAAAATTTAATTTATTCGTGCTATTGATATTGTTATCAACAATATCAAATGCACAAACATGGATTGACATTACAGACGGATATGTTACTAATCCACAATTCGTCAACAACGATGTAACAACAGGATGGCTTGGAACGAGTTTCGGTGTTGCCAATCCAAGAGAAAATGCAGAACACTATTCCAAAAATTATGATAGTTATCAGACAATTACAGGTTTGTCTGCCGGCACCTATCGTGTCAGCCTGAACGCATTTTACAGAATGGGAGATGCAAACAACGACTACAACCTGTATTCTAATGGTCAATACAGCGATTATCAGTATGCGAAACTTTATGCCACATCATCCATTGGAGATTTTTACGTTGATATCGTACCGGCATCGTCTGCGGCATTAACGAGTTCTCTGGGTGGAGGTACTAGTAAAGTTGGATCCGGAGGTTGGTGGGGAGGCGGAACAGCCTACTATATACCCAACAACATGGAAGCAGCATATTATTGGTTTGAGGCTGGATACTATGAGAATAGTGTTGAATGTGAAGTCGGCGATGATGGAGAACTCACAATTGGAATACGTAAAAACAACACTATTGGCAGCGACTGGACATGCATCGACAACTGGAAGCTGGAATTATACGGATATGTCACGTATGTGACTGACCTTCAGTTGGAATCAGAGGAAATCAATATGAGTCTGATGGAGACCAGAAAATTGGATTATACTGTAATTCCATCAGATGCCACATATCACAAGGTCACTTGGGAAAGTACTGATGAGGATGTTGTAATTGTTGATCAGAATGGAAACCTCACAGCTATTGGTTCCGGTGAAGCGGAAATAATCATCACTTCAATAGATGGTACTGGAGTTACCGCATCATGTATTGTTACAGTAAAAAGCAACGACGCATCTGAAGAGTCTTTAATCATTAACGAGATCATGCCGGCTAATGCGGATATGTTTATTGACCCATCTTGGAACTATGGAGGATGGATAGAGCTATACAATCCGACCGACAATGCGGCTACAATTGCTAATTATTACGTCAGTGATGATATGGCTGACCTGAAAAAATGCAGGATAAAACTGCAGGTTGGCGCTATCCCGGCTCATGGGTTTAAAAACTTATGGTTCGACCATGTTGAAACCAGGAAAGACATAAACGTCGGTTATGTAAACACTCAAATTAATTTCAAATTGAGTACAAACGGTGGTACTATCTATATTTCAGACAGTAAAGGAAATATCATTGCGTCTCAGGCCTATCCACCTGCAAAAATGCGAGTGTCATACGCGCGAACTACAGACGGTGGAAACGAATGGGGATTCACAGCCACCCCTACCCCGGAGTTAAGCAATAACAACTCTTTATATTATCCTGTCGACGACCGTCTCGACGACCCTATAGTCGACAAAGACGGTCAGTTATTCCAGGGAACATTACAAGTATGTGTAAACATACCACAAGGATGTACTCTCAGATATACAACAGATGGTACGACTCCAACTCTTACGAATGGAGCTACATCTTCCACCGGATTATTCTCCGTAAGCAGCACTACTTGCTATCGTTTCCGCTTGTATAGAAATGGGTTCTTGCCAAGTAATGTGGTCACCCGCTCTTATATCTACAAAGACAGAGACTATTATCTGCCAGTCGTATCTGTTGTCACCAATCCGGACAACCTGTACGACAATGTTATCGGAGCTTATGTATCAGGAACCAACGGCAAAACAGCAAATCAAGACGGAACAGCCAGAAATTTCAATATGGACTGGGACCGTCCCGTATCATTTGAATATATTACTGCAGAAAATGAATTTGTTGTTGCACAGGAATTGAACTATTCCATCAGTGGTGGATGGAGCCGCAAATACACACCACGTCCATTTAAATTGAAAGCTGAAAAGCAATATGAGATTAACGAACTGACGTATCCATTCTTTGCCGACAAGCCATACATCAAGAACAAAGCAATATTATTGCGTAATGGTGGTAATGACGAGTACAACCAGACACGTCTGAAAGATGCGGCACTTCAGGAAATAGTCCGACAGTCTGGATTCCGCTTAAATTTACAGTCATATAATCCCGCACATGTATTCTATAATGGTGAATATATCGCCATGCTCAATATGCGCGAGGTTTCTAATAAGCAATATGCATACGCCAACTATGGTTATGACACAGACGAAGTTGACTGCTTTGAAATATGTGTAGATTCTGGTTATGTACAAAAAGCAGGTACAAAAGATGCCTTCAATGAATTATATGCTCTTTCAGCAAATGCCGCCGACGAATCGACCTACCAGCAAATCTGTCAGCTGCTTGATATCGACGATTTCATCAATTACATGGCATTCAAGTTCTTCCTCAATGATTGGGATTGGCCTCACAACAATTTCAAAGGATTCAGAAGTCGCAATGACGGACGTTTCCGCTTTGTTGTGTTTGACCTCGACAACTGCGTGGACCGCAGTGGTAATAATATTTTTCAGGATTTTGAGAACAAAAGATACCATACATTCTACCAGCGTCCGGAATACAACTGGACAAGCCTAACCCTTGAAGTTGAAATTGTTACGATATTCCTCAATTTGCTGGAGAATGAAGATTTTAAAAAGAGATTTATTGACACCTATTGTATTGTAGGCGGTAGCGTTTTCCGTGATGCAGATGAAATTGCCCAGATTGTCAATGGAATGGCATCCAATATTGAGACTGCACTTAGTTGGGAAGGTCACTCACCATGGGGAAACGGACGTAGTTTCGCTCAAGGAATCATCAATGCTGTAACAGGTAATTTCAAATCGAACATGACAAACGTGATTAAGAATTACAATCGTTTCGATTTGACAAATGTTGAGCGTCAGGCTGTCAAACTTTCTTCCTCAATAGACGCAGGCCAGATACTTATTGATGGAATTGAGGTTCCCAAGAGCAAATTTGACGGTTATCTGTTTGCACCAGTGAATATTTCAGCAGTCAAACCAGCTGGTTATAATTTCACAGGGTGGAAGGTGAAAGGTGATGTGGAGACTTCGTCCGAGACAATTTTTGATACAGGTGAAACATGGTCTTACTACGACCAGGGTTCACTTGAAGGAACAACGTGGAATGCATTGAACTATCGGAATGCACAATTCACAGACGGGTCTGCGCCGTTCGGTTATGGTCGTTCTGGTAAACCAATGTCAATGGCTGCCACGACTCTTGACAATGGTGGAGATGCCAGCAATGTCCGGCCTACATACTATTTCCGAAAAGAATTCACATTAGACAAAGCTCCATCCGACAAAGACGTATATAAAATCAATTTCCAGGTGGATGATGGTATGATTGTCTACATCAATGGATATGAAGCTGGTTTGTACCACATGCAGTCAGGTGCATCATATTCCAACTACACAGAAGATTTCAATGGCGGTTGGTATGAACTCGACGACCCATATAACGGTACATTTGTAATTGACAATTCATTATTAAGAAGTGGACGTAATGTGATTGCGGTTGAGCTTCACAATTGCATCAAAACCTCCTCTGACCTTTGGTGGGATTGTTCACTCACTCATCAGTCTTCAGCAGATGGCTCTGATTATGTACTTTATACTACTGAAGAGACGTTTGAATTGCCAGAAGGTTCAAATCTCGATTTTATCGCAAGTTATGAACCGATGACAGAAGCAGAATTGGCAAAAAACAAAGTCACGCCACTGAAAATCAATGAGGTGAGTGCTGCTAATAACGTTTTCATCAACGACTACGGTAAGAAAAACGACTGGGTTGAAATTTTTAACACCTCCAATGAACCGATTGACATGGAGGGAATGTACTTGAGTGACAACATAAACAAGCCATTAAAATACCAAATCACAAAAGGCAGTTCTCAGGCATCTACAATTGTCCCTGCCCATGGATTTCTCTTGATTTGGTGTGACCAGTTGGAGCCAGTCACCCAGCTTCACGCTTCCTTCAAGTTAGCAGCAGAAGGTGGTTCAGTACTGCTGACTTCTTCTGATCAGAAATGGAAAGACCGTCTTGACTATCCAGCTCACAATGGTGACAACACAGTCGGTCGTTATCCAAACGGATGTGATTCAGTCTATGTGATGGCTTTCCCTACAATACAGAAATCGAATATTCTGGACAGTTATGCAGAGACTGCACCTCAAAGTGAGGATGACAGACTGAAAGGTGATGTAAATGAAGATGGGAATGTTGATATCAATGATGTTGTAGCCGTTATCAATCAGATGGCTGGTACTGCCACATGGCGTTATGCAGATGTTAACGAAGACGGTGACGTTGACATCAATGATGTCGTTGCTATCATCAATATAATGGCAGGCGGTGCCACCCTGGTTAATCAGGTTTTGGCAATCCTGCCAGAAGAATATCATGCTAAATTACTCAATGCACTTTCTGTTACTGGAATCAATGAAGTCTTCATATCCTCAAATAACGGACTGAGAATCAGTTATGGGAATAGTGCTGTGATTGTCCGCAGTGAAGGTAGTTCTTATGCCGACCTAAGTATTTATACACTTACCGGGCAAGAGGTTGTCTCCACACGTCTTCATATGGAAAGCGGAAGAGCCGAATGCAGTTTGTATTCCATCCCTAACGGCACATATGTGGCACAAGCACGTGATGCAGAAGGTAATGCATGTAGTGTAAAATTCATCTACAAATAAACTGATGTTCAACATCATCAACTGACATGAAAAAGATCCTATATGTCATGTTATCATTTTTGGCTTTCAATCAACAGATTAAAAGCCAGGAATTAACATGGGATACGCCTGGAGCCGGCAATCCGATTATACCAGGGTACTTTGCAGACCCGACAATACGTAAATTTGGCGACACATACTATATTTATGCCACAACTGATGGCACGGGAAATGGATATGGTCCTCCTCAGGTATGGGCTTCCAAAGATTTCCGCAACTGGAAAAATGTCACAATGAACTGGCCTACCACCGAGGTGGTCTGGGCGCCGGATGTTGTGCAGCAATCAGATGGTAGCTATCGTTATTATTATTGCACACCGTGTGAGGTGCGTGTTGGTGAAAGCGATAAACCGATAGGTCCCTGGCACAACCGTCTTGGACGTACTGATGCAGTTCTTGTACCCGACCGCTTTGTACATAATGCCATCACTCTTGACCCACAACTTTTTTTAGACGACGACGGAAGCGAATATTTATATTTCGGAACTTGGGGCATATATAAAGGCTTTGGTTGTGGCGTGGCAAAATTATCTGAGGACGGTAAGTCGTTTACAGACAAGAAACTAATTGAAAACACGGAGATTACTGATTTTTTTGAAGCTCCTTTTGTTTTTAAGAAAGATGGTGTTTATTATTTCACATACTCCAGTGGTTCCTGTCATGACGACACCTACAGGGTTCAATACGCAGTGTCAAAGACAGGACCAATGGGGCCGTATGAATATAAAGGTTGCATTCTCAAGACCAATGCAGACGGAACTGTTCACGGACCAGGTCATCATTCAATTCTTGTTGATGGCGACAACTACTATATTGTTTATCACCGCCACAACATACCCCGCTCTATACATGGTTTTAACAGGCAGGTATGCATCGACAAGATGGAATTCGACAAAGATGGTAACATTCTTCCAATAGTTCCCACACATACAGGACTCCTACCGTCATCACTTTCCGGCAAGGATAAATCGCCTGTGAATTTGGCATATTTAGCCAAAGTTAGTGCATCTACTGAATATTCCGAATGGTTTAAAGCTGATTATGCTGTGGATGACAATAATGCCACATTATGGCGTGCCAGATCCTGCAACGATCCAGCATGGCTGATGATTGATTTTGGTAAGAGAACAGAATTCAATGAGATATTCACACAATTTGAATACGCCACTTTCTTCTATCAATATAAAATTGAAACATCTGACGATAACGTTCATTGGAACCTCTATGCTGATAAGACCGACAACGTATATCAGGGTTCTCCTATGATTGATACAGGTGTGGCTAAAGCAAGATATATCCGCATTACAATTACTGACACACAAAAAAACGGACATTTTCCTGCAATTTGGAATGTTAAGGTATATAATGCAACAGATATTAACGACCCTGTCAAACAACTTCCGGAAATCGCACCTGATGAAAAATCGTTAATTGAAGGATATCCTTGGATCCATACAAAAGATGTAGAGTCCAACGAACGTCCACCTTCAGCATGGTATCATAACAGGATTATAGATATTGATGCAAGTGACTATACGCCAGGTAAACTCTATTATGAAATCAAAAACAAAGGAATGGCTGGTAGTTTTTCAAGCGAAGAAGGCATAGCGGTGGTTCCGGTCAACGGAAAATTAGCATTCCGATTTGATGGTAAAAACCAGATGAGCAGCTCGTTCCGTCTGCCGAAAACAATGACATACAATGCTCCATATACTATTTGTGCCTGGATATTAAATCCTCAGGCAGACGAATTGGAATGCGTGGCTCAATTTATGCCTGCTGGTAATGACCTTGCCACAATTGAGCTAAGAAATGGAAAAAGCAGAAATGAGGGAATCGTTGCCCATAATGCTTCTTTCGAAAATATAGGTGCACCGCAAGCTGTTCAATCTGGAGTATGGCAATATTGGACTGTTGTATATGATGGCTACATGGAAAAAATATATTGTGACGGAGAGAAAGTTAAGGAACAGAACAGTTTTCTGATGTTAAGACCCGAAGGACCTGTCACTGTCGGCAGCTCTGCCTATGGAGGAAACCCGTTTAGTGGATATCTTCATAATTTGGAATTCTACGATCGCCCTCTAAGTGTTGACGAGATTCTTGAGTCCTATAATAAAGTGTCAGATATCAGCGAGGAGAATCTTCAGGCTATGTCAAAATTAAGTAAGTTGACTGAAAAAAAATTTGATATGGTCGTTCAACCGGTCAGTCCCACTTCATCCATTGTGAGAATAGTAGAAAATGGTGGTAAGGAATTGGAAAAAGGTTTATACGACTTCTCTTATGGTATTACACAAAATCATTTGTCAAAAAACTCAGCCAATGAGATTGTGATAAGTCACAACAAATCTGCCAGACAATTGTATGGACAAGTCCACGATTTATTTGGCAATTCTTCTGCGATTATTAAAAAGAAAGTCAAATCGTCTTCAAAATCATTTATTGACCTCACGTCTTCATTAAGTATGCCAGCATCAGCAGATGGGTCATTAACAATTTCATCGTCAATGACCAACCTTGATGCCGATGCCACCAACCCTGTACCGATGTCTCTTGTAGATGTTGAAGGAGATTTTGTAATCGAGTGCAAGGTAACTGATTTAACAGGAAAAGTCCGTCGCAACACACCAGCCTATAACGAAGGCGGACTAATTGTAGTGGACCGTCAGGAAAACCGTCAGAATCTTATTCATATAGGCGTATTTCCGAACTACAATTGTGGCAATATGCTAACGGTTGTGAGAGGGCGCCAGCGTCCTCAATACAAGAATAATAAAGGATGGAACTTCGACCCATATATGCAACTGGAGCGTCGTGGCAATAAAATACATGCCCGGACAAGCGTTGACGGAGTAGTATGGACAGAGATGCCAAACTCTCCTGTTGACTGCAGTTTTATGAGAAACAACCAATTGAAAGTAGGTCTTTATCAAACCACTTATTCCGACAATTCCGCCTATGTCACATTTGACGACATATCAATTTGGAAAAAGAAGTAACAAAAAATAATCACAAACGGAATAACCGACAGGCTATTCCGTTTATTTTTGAGCGGCAAGCGGGGTTCGAACCCGTGACCCTCAGCTTGGGAAGCTGATGCTCTACCGACTGAGCTATTGCCGCAACTGTTATTTAATGCAAAATTATAAAGAATTTTGAAAAGTAGAAAGGGATTTGGAAGATTTTTTGTAATTTTGAATAATTTTTAGTGATATATGATTCTAGAACGTCTATCCATATTGAATTATAAGAATATTACCCAGGCCGAATTATCATTTTCTGCCGGTATCAACTGTTTTATCGGAAGCAATGGCGAAGGCAAGACAAATGTGATAGATTCCATATATTTTCTCTCATTTACCAAGAGTGCAACAAATTCAGTCGACAGCATGAATATCCGGCATGGAGAAGAGTTTATGATGTTGAAGGGAGAATATGACATAGATGGTATACCAGAAACCATCAGCTGCGGTTTGAAATTACATCATAAAAAACAGTTCCGTCGTGGTGACAAACCATATAAGCGGATGTCCGAACACATAGGCCTTCTGCCACTCATTCTGGTTTCTCCGAATGATCAAGAATTGATTTTAGGTGGAAGTGAATATCGCAGACGGTTTATCGACTCTGTTATATCTCAATATAACCCACTCTATTTAAACTATTTACAAAAGTATAACAAAGCTCTTGTCCAACGTAATAGTTTATTAAGAGAAGAAGAGATTCCAACAGAACTGATAGAAGCCTACGAGGAGATAATGGCAGGAACAGGAGAATGGATATACGCAGAAAGAAAGAAATTCATTGAATCTTTCATACCTGTGTTCCAAGACTATTATCAACAAATATCATCCAGCAAGGAAACAGTGGGTATTGAATATGTTAGCCATTGTGAACGTGGTCCCCTCCTCGATGTCATTCGTAAAGACAGACATAAAGACCAGGCGGTTGGCTATTCCCTTCATGGCATACACAAAGATGATATTGTGATGACCCAGAATGGCTATCCTATTAAAAAAGAAGCTTCACAAGGACAATCGAAGACTTATCTTATCAGTCTGAAATTGTCCCAATTCATTTTTTTAAAGCAAACCGGAAGTCACACAACACCATTACTGTTACTTGATGACATATTCGACAAGTTGGATACTCAGCGTGTAAGTAACATTATTGAATTAGTATCGGCTGAAAATTTCGGACAGATTTTCATTACCGACACAAATCGGGAGAATCTTGAACGAATCATAAGCTGCGTGAATGGTAATCACAAAATCTTCACAGTGAAAGGAGGGGAAATCTCCTTATGAAACGGAAAAAAGCAATGGCCATTGGTGATCTTCTTCGTCAATATCTGCGTGAAGAAGGTTTGGAAACGCCGCTGAATCAGCAACGGTTAATCAATTCATGGGGTGAAGTGATGGGTAAAAGTATTCATAGATACACTGGTAATCTATTTATAAAAAACCAGACGCTATGGGTTAAAATAAATTCTTCTGTTATCCGTCAGGAATTGACACTGGAGCGTGAAAAAATTGCACGAAGGCTGAATGAACATGTTGGAGCTCAGGTAATAGCAGACGTAAGATTTTATTAGGGGCTATCAAGCAAAAATTAGTTCATAATTGCAAAATAGTCAACGATACCTATCAGATGTTTATGTTCGTCAACCACTAACAGAGAGTGGATTTTGTACCTGCGGAACATACTTTGTATGTGTGTGAGCTTCGCATCCGGAGGTATTGTTTTCGGATTCCTTGTCATCACATCCTCCACTCTAACATTCAACAAGTTGTCCTTAGCCCCTTCAACTGCGCGACGAATATCACCATCTGTTATAATTCCGCTTACTTTTTCGTTATCCAAAATTACACCCAGCCCCAATTTTCCTTTGCTGATGTCAATTATCGCATCGACCAGTAGCATATCTTTCGAAATCACAGGTAGATTCTCTTTATACATGACATCTTTTACCTTTGTCAGCAACTTATGTCCCAAAGACCCTCCAGGATGGAACATAGCAAAATCATTGGCTTTAAACTTTCTTATTTCCATCAGTGCAATGGCAATGGCATCTCCCATGGCCATGGCAGCAGTTGTAGAGGAAGTGGGTGCGAGATTCAAAGGGCAAGCTTCTTTCTCCACTTTGACAAGCAGATGCACGCAAGAATGTTTTGCCAGAAGGGAATTCGCATCACCCGTCATACTCACTACAGGAACACAACGGTCTTGCATAAATGGAATAATGCGGAGCAATTCGTCTGTGTTACCAGAGTTCGACAACATGATAACCACATCATCAGGGGTTATCATGCCTAAATCTCCATGAAAAGCATCTAATGAATTCAGATAAAATGAAGGAGTGCCTGTGCTGGAAAGAGTAGCAGCCATTTTGGCAGCAACATGACCCGATTTTCCAACACCTGTACAGATAACATGTCCTTTGCACTTATAAATGAGATCAACGACTTTATCGAAACTGTCATCTAAAGTGGGAATAATATCAAGAAGAGCCTGAGCTTCGTCTCTCAGACACCTTTCAGCATATTTCAGAGCGGAATTCATTATAGCCACGAATTAATCTAAAATGGATTGAACTGGGGATGGTCTGCCTTAGAAAGTGCCACACACTCCATTTCAATGAGCCACTGTGGTCGGCAAACCGGAGCCAATGTAAAAATCTTAGGGATATCAGGGAATTTCTCATCAAACATAGGTTTGACGGTATTGTAGTCAGAGAAATCACGAAGATAAACAATGAGATGCATAACGTTATCATATGACGCACCTGCTTCGTTCAGCAGCACCTCTACATTTTCCCACATACGCAATGTCTGTTTTCTCACATCTCCCACATACATCACCTCTCCTTTATTGTTAATGGATGCTGTACCGGAAATAATGACATGGTCTCTGTCACCATAATGGACAGCAGTGCCACGCTCAAATGTCACACCATATTCATGAGTGGCATTCAGATGTGTTCTTCCATAGATATGGTTCAGCTGACCTTCGTGGAGTCCTTTAATGGCATATGCGCCAAACTGGATAATCGCTTTGGTAGAATCCGGAACACCACAAATACCTGTGGAGGCAATATAATGAGTGTCCTTAGTCAAGCCCTGGAATTCAAAATTCTCACGACGGGCAGCCACCATTGGAGTATATTGGAAATCCACATCTCTCACATAGAACCAGGTCCGGATGCAATTGTCGGCTATGGTAGCCCCCATTTGCTCCAGCTTGTCCTCATAGTCTTCCAGCAACGAGCGTGTTTGTCCGTATGAACCTCCATCAGTACACTGCATCCCCATATTCCAGAGATGTGTGTAACCATTATGTTCAACAATGACTGTCCCGTTCTCAGAACTTACATGAACATCTTTTATAAAATACATCCACACCCCCACTTTCGAGCCATTTAATGGAGGTTGCTGAATACAAGAAAAAGCACAATCTGGTTCTTCTTTCATCAGAGGTTTCTGATTAGCGGCATCGCTTAGAAAATACCTCTTGAAAACCAGTTTCATGCCGTTCATATAATTCTCCTTTTGAAGTCGCTCTTCTGAATCATAAATATGTTGGAGCTGTGTCTGAAAATTTTCAGTAGAAGAGTCGTGATTGATAATCACATGAATCTCATCTGCCCCTTTATCTGTGGAGAAAAGAGATAGATGTACATGTGTGCATAAATCCTCAATATTTATTGCCTTGTAATCCATATTATTAAATATTCGGATACAAAGTTACAAAAAGTCAAGTGAAAAGCCAAATTTATTTCGGCTTTTCCGAGATGAAGCAAAAAAAGGAATTATTTATACTCCCTACCATTCAGAAAAACACGTTGAATTACAGATGTTGTATATGCATACGGAAGGAAGTAAACACTTTTGATTGGAGCAGTAACATAGAAGTTTGCCACTTTTCCTTTAGAAATGGATCCGTACTGGTTACTTACCCCCATAGCTGCAGCAGAATTGAGCGTAGTGGCATTCAGTGCTTCTTCTGGCAGTAGCCCCATTTTTATACAGGCAAGCGACAAGATAAATTTCATATCACCCGATGGTGTAGAGCCAGGATTATAATCACTGGCTAATGCGAGAGGTAATCCTGAGTCAATCATTTTGCGACCTGGTGCAAACGGCATATTCAGGAAGAAGGACGTTCCGGGAAGTGCTGTAGGGATTGTGCATGATTGTTTCAATAATACCACATCTTCGTCAGTCATACTTTCCAGATGATCGACACTGAGGGCATTATGTTCAACAGCAACTTCCACCCCACCCGAGTCAGCCAGTTCCTGACCGTGGATTTTAGGCCTTAATCCCCATTGGGCACCAGCATTCAAAATCCGACCGGTTTCATCAGGTGTAAAAAAGCCCTTATCACAGAAGACATCTATAAAGTCAGCCAATCCGGACTTACCGACAGCCGGAATCATTTCTTTGATGATAAGATTCACATAATCGGCTTGTTTGCAGCCTCTTGCCACAGCATGGGCTCCAAGAAAAGTAGTCATCACCTTCATTGGAAATGACTCTTTAAGCCTTCTGACCACTCGTAGCATTTTAAGTTCGTCATCTGTGTTCAGTCCATAACCGCTTTTTATTTCTACGGCACCAGTTCCTTTTCTTATAATTTCATCCATACGTACAGAAGCCTGTTGAAAAAGCTCATCCTCACTTAACTGGTGAAGTCTGTCGGCAGAGTTAAGAATTCCCCCACCCCTCCTGGCAATTTCCTCATAAGAGAGACCACGAATCTTATCCACAAACTCATCTTCTCTGCTGTCAGCATATACAAGATGCGTATGAGAGTCACAGAAAGAAGGCAGAACGGCACCTCCTTTTGCATCTACCTCAAATTCACTTTTATTGCCTTTCGGTGGATTACCAATGCCCCAATCATCGAATATTCCGTCATGTACTGTCAGCCAGGCATCATGAATGATTTCAAGAGTTGACATTTCTGCGCCTTTCAGACAACTTTTTCCAGAAGTGTCGACAACAAGAAGACCGATATTTGTTATCAGCAGATTATTCATTATCTTTCAATATATTATCAACTGGGAAACTCCTCAGAAACTGGATTGAATGCTCTATATGCGGGTACATCAGTTCATCGTTAAGGATGAACGGAACGATTTTCCTGTATTCATTATAAACTTCACAGATTGCATCAGAAGATTTGAGAGGAAGTCTGAAATCAAGAGCTTGTGCGGCATTGAATAACTCAATGGCCAGCACCCTTTCCGTGTTTTGAATCACTTTAAAGAGTTTGATAGCGGCATTTGCACCCATAGACACGAGGTCTTCCTGATCCTGACACGAAGGAATGCTATCTACAGAAGATGGCATAGCAAGAGATTTATTAAGAGAAACCACAGATGCAGCAGTATACTGGGTAATCATAAACCCGCTGTTCACACCGGGATTAGCCACCAGAAAACTCGGAAGTCCTCTTGTACCGGAAACCAACCTGTAAATACGTCTTTCAGAAATATCAGCCAATTCGCTCATCGCGATGGAAAGAAAATCAATGGGCAATGCTATTGGTTCTCCATGAAAATTGCCGGCTGAGATAATCAGATCCTCTTCAGGTATGACAATCGGATTATCTGTAGCAGAATTTATCTCAATATCCATCACGGATTCCACATACCTGATGGTATCTTTCACTGCTCCATGAACCTGAGGAACACATCTGAAAGAATATGGATCCTGCACATGGCTTTTCACATTGTTAAGAATCTGACTACCTTGGAGATAGTTCCTGACAGCTTTCGCAGTTTCTATTTGTCCCTGATGTGGCCTTACCATATGAACAGCGTCAATAAATGGTTCTATTCTTCCGTCGAACGCATCCAGCGACATCGCGGCAATAAAATCAGCCCACTTACTGAGTCGGTTAGCCTCTATAAGTGCCCACACAGCAAACGCACTCATATTCTGTGTTCCGTTCAATAAGGCGAGTCCTTCCTTTGAAGCCAGCTGAATAGGTTTCCAACGTTTACGGCGCAACATCTCTGCTCCGGAAATTATTTTTCCCTGATACTCCACCTCGCCTAATCCTATAAGTGGAAGACAAAGATGGGCAAGAGGCACTAAATCGCCAGAAGCACCCAGAGAACCCTGACGATATACAACCGGGTAAATATCATTATTAAAGAAAGCAACCAGACGTTGAACTGTGTCGAGCTTACATCCGGAGAATCCATAACTGAGCGACTGGATTTTCAGCAGAAGCATTAGTTTTACAATTAGATTGGGAACCCTTTCACCCGTTCCACATGCATGGCTTTTTATCAGATTAATTTGGAGCTGTGAAAGTTGGTCTTTGCCGATGCTCACATTGCACAAAGAGCCGAATCCCGTAGTGACACCATATATAGGTTCTCCATTCGCAGAGATTTTCTTGTCCAGATAAGTTCTGCATTTTCTGATTCGTTGTTTTGCATCATCTGAGAGTTCAATTTTGTAGTTATTCTTAATAATGGTATAGATACGGTTGAATGTAAGATGATCTGATGAAATATAATGAATAGCCATAGGTTAAGTGAATAGTTAATAAAGAATATTTATAGAAAATGTTGGTTAGTTTAGAAAAGATTATCAATAAGGTTGTCGTCAACGATATTTGGAAGTGTCACAAAGAATCCCGGAGTACGGTTCATTTCACGCTGTATAGCTTCCATAGCACCTTTATTGCGAGCCCAGGAGCGACGGGTGATGCCATTGTTAACATCCCAGAAAAGCATTCTTTTGATACGTTCGTCAGCGGCATCAGAGCCATCTATCACCATACCGAATCCGCCGTTGATGACTTCGCCCCAACCAACGCCACCACCATTGTGAAGGCTCACCCAGGTGGCACCGCGGAATGCATCGCCGATCACATTCTGGACGGCCATGTCGGCACAGTACTTGGAACCGTCATATATATTGGAGGTTTCACGGAAAGGAGAGTCTGTGCCGGAGACATCATGATGATCACGCCCCAAAACAACAGGTCTTGAAATCGTTCCCCGTCGGATAGCATCATTAAACGCTAATGCAATCTTGGTTCGACCTTCTGCATCTGCATATAATATTCGGGCTTGTGAACCCACTATAAGATGATTGGCTCCCGCTTCTTTAATCCAATGAAGATTATCGGCAAGCTGACCATGAATAGATGCTGGTGATTCTTCCAGCATCTGCTCAAGAACTTCAGCCGCCAACTGGTCTGTCACTGCCAGATCTTCTGGTTTACCGGAAGAACAAACCCATCTGAACGGACCAAATCCATAATCGAAGAATAGCGGACCCATAATGTCTTGAACATATGATGGATAGCGGAATTTCTGATTTGTCACATCCGACTTATCCCATACTTCTGCTCCTGCACGGCTGGATTCAAGCAGGAATGCATTTCCATAATCAAAGAAATACATGCCGCGGTCAGCTAGCCGGTTGATAGCTGACACCTGTCTGCGTAACGATTCCTGTACTTTCTCTTTAAACAAAGACGGATTATCCGCCATCATCTTCTGAGACTCCTCAAGACTCAATCCAACAGGATAATACCCACCGGCCCAGGGATTATGAAGTGATGTCTGGTCGCTGCCCAGGTCAACGGGTATATCTTCTTCTGCCAAGCGCTCCCAAAGATCCACAACATTTCCCACAAATGCCATTGATACAATCTTCTTGTCATATATAGCCTTTCTGATATCAGGAATCAGTTCGTCCAAAGATGAGTACAACTGATCCACCCATCCTTGATCATATCTTTTTTGAGCGGCTTTCGGATTGATTTCGGCAGTAACACTGACAACACCTGCAATGTTACCGGCCTTTGGCTGAGCACCGCTCATTCCGCCAAGTCCGGCAGTCACAAATAGTGTGGATCGCTCTCCGTGATGCAGTTTGTGATGTCTTGCCGCGTTCAGCACGGTAATCGTTGTACCGTGAACAATACCCTGAGGTCCGATATACATATAGCTTCCAGCTGTCATCTGTCCGTATTGGCTCACTCCCAAAGCGTTAAAACGTTCCCAGTTGTCTTGTTGTGAATAATTAGGTATGACCATACCGTTTGTAACCACCACTCGAGGTGCGTTTGGATGTGATGGAAAAAGCCCGAGCGGATGTCCTGAATACATCACGAGTGTTTGCTCGTCAGTCATCTCCGACAGATATTTCATCGTAAGGCGATATTGCGCCCAATTCTGAAATACAGCACCGTTACCACCGTATGTAATCAGTTCATGTGGATGTTGAGCCACACGGGGATCCAGATTGTTTTGTATCATCATCATGATGGCAGCTGCTTGAACAGAACGGTGAGGATATTCATCAATTGGACGGGCATACATCTCATATTGAGGCCTATAACGGTACATGTAAATCCGTCCGTATTTCCGCAGCTCTTCCGAAAATTCAGGAGCCAGACTCTGGTGAAGATGTGGTGGAAAATACCTGAGTGCATTTCTCAATGCCAGTTTTTTTTCTTCATCAGAGAGGATGTCTTTTCGTTTAGGTGCATGATTCACCTTCAGGTCATAATCGGGCATTATAGGAAGTACATTTGGTATGCCACATCTTATTTCCTGCTGAAATTGATTCATATTCATAGTATTAATAGTTAGTATGTGTTGATATTCAGATTTTTGAGTTTACAATTTTCAGTATTTCCTTTTCTTGTTCATTTGCTTTTGCGACCAACGAATCCACTTCGTCGAGTAAGCGGGATGAAATTTGGGTATCCTTGATTTGGGAAACATTGATTTTCACATTCAAAGCAGCCCCCATTACTGCAGCTCTTGCAGCCAATGCACCGACACCTGCATCGCTGACACTGGCTGCAAGACCAGTCTCTGCCATGGCCTTGCAGATATCAAACACTTCCACTGCTGTTTTCATAGTGTTCAATGGAACTTGAGCTGCATAAATTGTGGCTTCTTGAATAGCCTGAGTACGTCTTTGTTTTTCCTCCTCAGTTTTTTTAGGCAGGCCGAATGCTTTGAATACTTCATTATAAGCATTGGTGTCTTCATCCACCAGTCTGAGAAGTTCAGTCTTCAACAACTGGCCCTTATCAGCCCATAACGAAAATTCTCCACACCGTTCGTCCCATCCGGCCTTATGAGATGACAAATTAGCAACCATACAGCCTAAGGCTGCACCTAAAGCCCCCATATATGCTGAAATGGAACCGCCGCCTGGAGCCGGGCTTTCACGTGACGTCTCATCTGCAAAATTCTTTACTGACATATCTATCAGCTTAGCTGATTTGTTTGCGGCCTCCTTATCTTCCAACAGATATTCAATCACCTTCTCTCTAGGATTGAATGGTCTCAAATCATCCAGCCCCATAGTTTTGATGGCAATTTTTATAATATCCTCTTCTGGAATTCCTGTCGACCGGTTCTGCTTCGTCAAAAAATACTTGCCGGCATCGATAAGGGATTTTTTTGGCACCAGACCTACAATCTCTGTCCCGGTCACCCTCAAGCCTCGGTTGTTTGCACACCTGCACACCTCGTCGAATGCTACGTGAAGTGGTGTAACATTCAGATTTGTCATATTCATTGAAACTTGAGCAATACCATATTCATCGATATACCAGCCAATTGCTTTCGTACACTTTAATGTGCCAGGTATCATCACATTCTTGCCGTTTTCGTCTTTGATAATAGAGCCTGTTATCGGATGGCCTTCTCGTTTCGGTCGTCCGGTTTCTCTTACATCAAAAGCAACGGCATTTGCCCTTCGGGTGGAAGTGGTATTCAGATTATAGTTGACAGCAATCAGGAAATCACGTGCACCCACAGCTGTGCATCCCGAACGTTGTATGGTTTCAGGCACTGTTCCGTCCGTCGGAAAGTTTTTGGGCATAAAGTCTGGAATCTTTCCTTCTGTATAGAGTTTATCTTGCAATGCCTCATACTCGCCGGCTCTGCAGATGGCCAGATTCTTTCTCTCTGGAATAAAAGCTGAGGCTTCATAAGCATAACAAGGTATGCTCAGTTCATCAGCCATCCTTCGAGCTAGCTTACGAGCCAATTCCGCACATTCTTCCAGACTGATTCCTGCAACAGGAATCAGAGGAAGCACATCGGTAGCCCCCATCCTTGGATGAGTACCATGGTGTTGGCGCATATCAATCAGTTGCGCTGCTTTTTGCGCCGCCTGGAAAGCGGCTTCCACCACAGCTGACGGCTCGCCTACAAAAGTTACAACAGTTCGGTTAGTAGCATCCCCAGGATCCACATTCAAGAGTACGGCGCCTTTTACAGCTTCAACCGCATCGGTAATCTGACGGATGACATCCATGTCTCTACCTTCGGAGAAATTGGGAACACATTCAATAATTTGTTTTTTCATTGGTTGGATCGTGTATTTTTGTTTGTTACTTTTTTATATAATTAATGTATAATCATACAAATTTAATGCAAAATTCACGAACCAACAATTAATTTACCTAAAAAATCAAAATAATTTTATTTGCAATCTATATTCTAGTATTTTCGTCGTCTGTGTTTGGCAAAAGCACCCACATAGAATGGAACATGGTGATTCGACTGCAATTTCGGTTTCTTGATAATCTTTACAGGATGTGGCGGGGTGTCAGCCACTTCATTCTGTTCAACAATCATTTCACACATTGTGTCAGTAGATAAATTTGAGTCATCATCATTACTGACATCCTGTATTCCCTGGCATAGAGCTTCTTCATTTTGTTCATCTGCATCCTGAGTCGTTTCTTCTGTTTTCATATCCGCAACTATTTCCTCTTTCATTACGTCTTTTTTCACACCTTGTTTTGAAGCCACATAGGGAAGCAATTTGCCTAGCACGTTAAACATGTCTTTTGCCGGTAACTCCATAAATTTCTCATTCAGCAACTCTGAATTCTCAGTGAATAACGTCTCGACAAAATTTTGGATAAATCCTTCAGCCATAGTTTGGCCACTAATTTTTCTAGATGTTTGCATGGTCATTAATTTATTGTAGTTAATAGATGTAATAAATCGTTCATAAACTTTTTTTCTAAAATCCATTGCAAAATTACGATGCATATCAATTGAAAAATGTATTTTTCGGATTTACTTTATGCGATATGATTTTTTATTTGTACCCCCCCCAAAAAAATCTCACGCATAGCCTTGTTCCGCAAATCCCTCGCCCCCCTGTTACCGGCGGCAAGCTCCACCAAGCCGCCGAGCACACTCTCCGGGAACGTCTTCCGACCGGAGGGGGTGGAGGAGGCGCGGGAGAAGCGGATGTTTCCATCTTCATCAATATACGGATATTCCTGTCTGTGTGCCATTCCGGTGTCATCCACAAACTCTCCTTTTGTAATCAGATTATAGACTCCTCTTACTATTGCGTTTGCCGCATCAGCTGGAGAAATCTCATCAGGCTCATACACGTATTCGGTATAACCGTTATGCTCACCAGTGCTTACATGCTCACCGTTCTTACGGATAACGACACTTATTTTATCGTCTGTTGGTGCATTGCCAATCCTCTCGCCGTTTGCAGGATGAGTGGAGATTCTCACTCGCACAGTCCTTCCATCCACATCAAAGTCACCCTCATAATAGTCATTGTAGTACGACTGGCTGCTCTTTGATTTCGGAATATGAAGTTCTTTTGTCAGTATCCTAACTGCATTAGGCACTGTTGACAGATTTCCTTTTAAGCCTCCTTCATTTTGTATTTTTCTTGCTGCCCTTTTTGTTATCTCTGAATTTTGTAGTATCTTTGCAGAATCTAAAGGGGATTGAGAAGTTAGTGGATTACGGCTTAGGTGCGCGCTGCCTCCCTGCGGAAGACCTTCAGCTGACGGATTGCCTGAAACCGCACCGTCCCTCTCGCTGGAGGTTGTTTTTTTATTATCACCTTTGGACGTTCGTATGTTCTCCTCGTATCCGTTCTGCTGTTTCCAGTCGTCGAACGTCAGAGGCGGCCGCACCATCTCCTGTCCTTGCCGGATGAAAGTCTCGTGGCGTTTTGATTCCCTGTTGTTGTAAGGTTTTCCGTCAATCAGGACTGTCCACCCGTTCGGGTTCCGCTGTCCCTGTGTGTCGATGGTGACGTGGTTCTCGTAGGTTGTTCCGTCCTTGAGCTGGCGGGTGTGGGCGCCGAGGTCGAGCACTTCCGGGACGGGCTGCTGTTGCAGCATCTCCCGGTCGTACTGTATGCGCAGCTGCCGTTCACGCTCTTCTCTCACGTCTTCTTCTCTCCGTCTTCTCGCCTCCTCGTCTGCCGCCTGCCGCTGCTGTCGCTGTCGGGCCTCGTAGTCGCGGAACGCGCCGGTGTCCTCGAGCAGTGAGCGTACGGTCTCCTGATAGCCTTCCGGCTTTGTGCGGCTGAGCTTGTCTATCTCCGGCTTTTGCTCGAGATAGGCATCGGAAATCCACGGCTCGTCCCATCCGAGGAAAGGTGTCTTGTTTCCGTACATGCTGGTGTGGTGCCACTCGGTGTCGTTGATGTAGCCGAGTTTGCGCATGGTGTCGATGGAGCTGTCGGTGATGCCGTACTCCCGTTTGAAGTCGGTCTTCGGGAAGCGTCCCTCGTTCCTTGCCTGTGCGGCGCGCTTGCTCATGGAGTAGCCGACGTACCCGCGGTTCCCTCCTACGGCTTTTGACATTCGCACGACGCTGTCCTGTGCTGCATGGAGCGGGTCCCGGGTGGAGAGGTCGGCGGGGGTGGAGGAGGCGCGCACCGTGTCAGCGTCCCTCACCTCGGTCTCTCTCGGGTCGAAGCCTCTCAGCAGGTCATTGAGCGCCATGTCGGCGAAGTCCTCGGCGGAGAGGTCTTTCAGCTTGGTGTTCCTGCCTGCGAACAGGTCGCGGGCCATCTGCCAGTA
>FLNY01004402.1_pt1 | contig 28224 bp, 21 predicted proteins | sample 1140381 | NCBI WGS metagenome assembly FLNY01 (sample SAMEA3878172, study PRJEB12797) | bioreactor metagenome | biome: Moose rumen | place: Sweden | collected 2011-10 | reverse complement strand
CTCAGGCCCAGAGCCCATGAGCGTCGTAGTATGAAGCGCCGCGCTGCCTTGTCTCTTTTCCTGTTCCAGTATGTCAAATAACGATCTTTTCACACTCGCTCACGGATTTTTTCCGAAAGCGAGTGCAAAGGTACGACAATTTTATTTAACGGCAAAATATTTACGGAAAAATTTTTCGGATTTTTTTTCAAAAAAAATAGCATGATTATCTTCCCTATCTTGTAAAGCGTTGTGCTTCGGCATTTTTGCCCCATTTAGCTGCCATATCATTATTTTTTTCAAGAGCTATACCATTTTTATAAAAAAGAGAAAGAAGATATTGAGCAGGTGCATAGCCTTTATCGGCAGATTTTGCAAACCAATTGACTGCATTCTCTTTATCGGCAGTAGTTCCTACACCTTTATAATATAAATTTGCCAGATGATATTGGGCATAAGGATTACCTGCATTAGCGGATTTTTCAAACCAGGAAAACGCCTTCTTTTTGTCGCAAGGGACGCCCTGCCCTGTCAGATAGCAGACGGCAAGGGAATGCTGCGCAGAAACGACATTGTTTTCAGCCGCTTTTTTAAACAGCATAGCAGCTTTTTCGCTGTTCTTTGATGTGCCAATGCCATAATAGAGACAAGACGCCAGATTTTTTGATGCGGGCGTATAGGATTGTGAATCAGCCTTTTGAAACAGTTCCGCTGCTTTTTTATAATCTTGTGGTATTCCCATTCCATAGAAATAGCGTACACCAAGAAGATTCTGTTGGAAAGCAGACTTAGGATTTATGTCAAGATAATGTTGTTCCGGATTCAAGACAAGACGCAGTCCTAATGATTTATCCCTAAACTCTTTCAGTGCATAATACCGTTCATTGACCGTACGTTTCCATTCATTTGGATGAGGTAATCCCCGATAAACGCGGAACCATCCATCTTCAGCTCCAATTGGGTCATCAATATCATCAGTACGTATTTCAGCATAGATATCGAAACACCATTCTGCAACATTATCTGTCAGCGCATCAACATTATGTTTTTTTTCCTCCAATTGTGCAACCCACTCCCATTCCGTCTCAGTTGGAAGTCGGAAAGACAAACCAGTAATGGAATCCAGCATATGTATAAAAACGAGACAATCCTCCCATGACACAGACTCAACAGGTCTGTCCTCGTCAACAACGGCAGAAGGATTATTTCCCATAACCAGTTTCCAAAGTTTTTGTGTTACTTCCGTCTTTGCAATAAAAAAAGGGGAGATTTTGCCATATTCCGTTTTTGCACCGTCAATCTTTACCATCACCTGGTTTATGTTGCCGACAGAAAAAATGTAATTCTCCACATTTGAGAGAGGATCCTCTGGACTGAACACATGATATAATTTTATGCCACCGGCTAAAAGAGCGGGAATAAGAAGCAAAAAGATAAGCCACCTAGTGATACGTTTTTTTTTCTTATCCGTTATCGGCTTATTGATATCTACAACGGGGTCATCCTCTTCATCCACCACAATCCACGGTTCTTCCTGTATGACAATTGGTTGCTGAGAAGATTGCGGATTATCATCAAGTTGGTTGAGACAGGCTCTGATTTCGCCAATATTTTGCGGGCGTTCTGTATAGAGTGGTTTCATCATCCACATAACAAGCTTTCGCATCGATGGCGTAACATTCTCCGGGAATGAAAAGGCATCCTCCCCGTCAACCTGAATATCTTCGCTAAGTGGTGGACGTTTTCCTGTAAGCAAATGATAGGTGGTGGCTCCCAGTTCATAATAATCAGTCCACACTCCCCAACGTGACTTATTGCCACTGATTTGCTCGGATGGTGCATATCCCGGTGAATAAGCTATGATAGTAGTTGTATAGTTGTCTGTTGATTTGTCGTTTGTTTGCTGTTTACTTGTTCCGAAATCGATCAACTTGAACACACCTTCGTGGTTCATCATGATATTCGACGGCTTGATATCCATATGAAGAATTCCAGCGTCATGAACAACCTCGAGTGCATCAAGCATTTGTGACAGCACCTCCACCGTTTCATCTTGAGAAAATGTTCTGTTATTCTTTTCCATGATCTCAGTCAGCGTGTTGCCTTCAATCAGCTCCATCACATAGTAAACCGTGCCATTATCATCAAAAAGGTCGTACACTTGAACGATATGCTCACATTTTAATTCAGAGAGCCTGTGGGCTTCATCCTTAAACTTTCTTTTAAGACTTTCAAATTGCTTTGACTTTTCCGCATTACTGACACAAACCGTGAACAAGTCGCTATCACGTTGTGTGTCACCTTTCACGAAGAGTTCTTTTATAGCACACCTCGCATTCAGTTTCACATTGACAGCTTCATAAGTATTACCGAAACCGCCAGATGCTATTTGTCTGACAATTCTGTATTTACCGCCGTCTAAGACGGCTCCCACGTTCAATAAGTCTGAATTCAAATTCATAAAAAATGAAGTTAATTATTATCAGTGGTGTATATATCCCTTAATATATTGAGAGCATCAGCTATTGTTGGAACGTTATCAATACGTACAGCCCTTTTCTTCCCGTCTATCAGTTTACATTGCCTTGGATGTTGCGTCATGTAATGAAGCAGATTTCCGAATGGGCGACTTGCATAATAAGGGCTGTCAAGATTCTCGACAAGATATGCCACGAGCGTTTTTTTCTTAAGATATATTCTTCCCATTCCCAGCTTGCATGCAATCTTTTTAAGTGGCATAATTCTCAGGAGCTCTTCGCCCTCCGGTGTGACGCTACCAAATCGGTCGATAAGCCGTTCTTTATATTTTGCAAGTTCCTCTTCGTCCTTAACAGCATCCAACTCACGATAGAGGCTCATCCGCTCACTGCTACTTGGTATATACGTTTCGGAGAAATATGCCGGTATATCTGTTTCGATATTACATTCGTTTACAAAATCTATATCAAATTCAAATTGTTTCTTCTCTGCTGCTTTCAGTGCATTCTCTTCGTTCTGTTTAGCCCACAGTCCCGCAAATTCTTCAGCTCTCAGTTCATTTACAGCCTCATTGAGTACCTTCTGATATGTCTCATATCCAAGGTCAGCAATAAATCCACTTTGTTCAGCTCCCAAAAGATTGCCGGCACCTCTGATGTCGAGGTCCTGCATTGCAATGTTAATACCAGAGCCCAGTTCGGAAAAACTTTCGATAGCACGCAGACGGCGGCGAGCATGATCAGGCAGAGCCGCCAATGGTGGCGCAAGTAGATAACAGAAAGCCTTTTTGTTTCCTCTACCGACTCTTCCCCTCATCTGATGCAGATCACTTAATCCATAGTTATGCGCAGAATTGATAATTATTGTATTAGCATTCGGCACATCGATTCCATTTTCTATGATAGTTGTAGAAAGCATCACATCGTATTCATAATTCATGAAATCGAGTACCATTTTTTCCAGATCTTTCGGTTCCATTCTTCCGTGTCCGACACAAACTCTGGCATCGGGCACATTACGTTCTATCATACGTTTCAGCTCAGGCAGGTTGCTGATCTTATTATTGACGAAGAAAACCTGTCCATTGCGGCTTAACTCAAAATTGACAGCCTCAGCCACGATTTGTGGTGAAAGCGTATGAATTTCTGTCTGAATAGGGTATCGATTAGGTGGAGGCGTATTGAGCACGCTGAGATCACGTGCCCCCATGAGTGAAAACTGTAGGGTTCGTGGAATCGGTGTAGCCGTCATCGTCAGTGTATCGACATTCACTTTCATCTGACGCAGTTTTTCCTTCACTCCCACTCCGAATTTCTGTTCTTCGTCGATGACCAACAGTCCAAGGTCTTTGAACTGTACGTCTTTTCCGATGAGTTTGTGAGTTCCGATGATGATGTCAATTTTACCACTTTTGAGATTATGAAGCAGTTCTTTCACTTCTTTTGGTGTACGGGCTCGTGTGAGGTAATCGACAGTAACCGGGAAATTTGCCAAGCGCTGTGAGAAGGTTCGGAAGTGCTGATATGCAAGAACGGTTGTCGGGACGAGAACTGCAGTCTGCTTTCCGTCTGCAGCCGCCTTGCATGCCGCTCTTACTGCTATTTCTGTCTTCCCGAATCCCACATCGCCACAAATAAGACGATCCATCGGGCGTTCGCTTTCCATATCCTGTTTGACATCTGCTGTAGCTTTCAACTGGTCCGGTGTATCTTCGTAGATGAAAGACGCCTCGAGCTCATGTTGCATATACGAATCAGCAGAAAAAGCAAACCCTTTCTCTTTCATTCGGTTTGCATAAAGTTTGATGAGATCGCGTGCAATGTCCTTCACCTTTGACTTAACACGTTCTTTCATCCTTTCCCATGCTCCAGTGCCCAAACGATTCACTCTCGGTGGTTCTCCTTCCTTTCCTTTATATTTGGACACCTTATGCAGAGAATGTATAGAAACATAGACAAAATCGTCGTTCTGATAAACAATTTTTATCATCTCTTGCATGACTCCGTCGAGCGGAACACGAATGAGTCCTGCGAACTGCCCTACTCCATGATCGATATGTACCACATAATCCCCAATCTGGAACTGTTGGATTTCCTTAAGAGTCAATGCCATCTTCCCCTTTCGGGCTTTTTCATTCTTAAGGCTGAACTTATGATACCTTTCAAAGATTTGGTGGTCAGTAAAAATGGCAGTCTTATTATCATGAAAAATAAATCCGTGGTGAATAGTCGCCTCGACGAAATGAATATTCTCAGATTTAATTATCTCGCCTTGGATTTCATCGGACACTAACAATTCCTTTAATCGAATTATTTGCTTCTCATTATCCGCCATGATGACAATTCTATAGTCATCGTTCAGTAGCCGAGCACACTCGTTTCTAAAAAGTGTGAAATTCTTATGGAATAAAGGCTGGGGTGATGTGTGGAGCTGAATTGTGGTAGAATGTTTTTCCTCTGTCAGCCGCTCAGAACGTTGTACAGATGAAAAGACGACTTGTTTCCTGCTATTGATTTGCTCTTTAAATTCTTTCGAATTAACTACTAACTTTTTAAAATTACTATCCGCCCATTTGGTGTCATCATCATCGTATTTATTCAGTGCCTTATCTTCTATATCTGCCTGCTTTGCAACACCCTCACGCACAATTTGCTCCACTTTAGCACAAACAAAATCCACATCTTTAGTGACAATCATGTAGTCTTCGCTCAAGAAATCGAGGATGGAGATATAACCATCCTGACTCTCAGAGAGTTCTGGAACAACTTGAACAGAATCGAATACTTGTTCAGAAAGTTGGGTCTGTACATCGAACGATCGTATACTATCCACATCATCTCCAAAAAAGTCGATTCGGAAAGGGATTTCTGATGCAAAGGAGTAGATATCGACAATGCTGCCTCTGATGGCAAACTGTCCTGGCTCATACACATAATCCACCTTTACAAACCCATGTTGTTCGAGCCAGAGTTCAAGATGTGAAAAGTCAAATCTCTGATCTTTTAAAATAGTGAGGGTGTTGTCATCCAGTTGTTTCTTAGAAAGAACTTTCTCTGCAACAGCGTCCGGATATGAAATGATGAAGATGGCGTCATCCTGATTAATCTTAGTCAGAGTGTCAGTCCGTAGAATCTCATTAGCGGCATCTTTCTGGTTGTACTTAATTGCTCTCCGATATGACGAAGGGAAAAAGAGTATTTTCTGGTCGCCAATCACCTGAATCAGATCATTATAAAAGTAACCAGCTTCCTCCTCATCGTCAAGAATAAAAAGAAAACGATTTTTATTCTTCGGATTTCCAAAAAGAGAGGCAAACAATAACGCTGTAGCTGAATTGTCAAGTCCTTCTAATATTATAGACTTAAAGCGAGGCTTCTTGAGAGCCTCGCTAATTCTTTTGGCGTTCTCATCAGACGCCATCCATTTAATCAGTTTTCTTATTTCCAAAATCGACAATTATTCCGTTAAAATTGAAATCAGCATGCAGTCTGACAGGCGCGCGCAAAAAGTCGGATAAAAAACACCGTGTCGGCATTAGGTCCAAATTCTTCTGAAATCATCATCACCTTCCTCTGGTCATTAACCGATTTACATGATTTCTTTTTCGATTTTGATACGTTTTTAACTGGTTCTTGAGATTGAGTAGTAGAATTTATCATAGGCAGGATGTATAAGTGAACTATCTACTCAATTAACGTACAAACATTCAAGTTATTATGCTTGAAGAGGATTTTTTTATAAAAAAATAAAAGTATTTCGCCTAATACGAATATGCATCATCACTCACAGTTGTTGACTGTGATTCCCGATTTGCCTGTTGTTCTACATTCTCGTTTTCGGTTTTGTTCTTCTTAGACTTTTTTGTTGACTTGAAAACTTTTCCGGAACCTACAGAACTGCCAATTGCTGACCCAGCCATCGAACCAGCAACAGATCCCGCAATACTGCCAAGTGGATTATTACTGATTTGACTACCAAGTACGCTACCCACAACAGAGCCCGCTGTACCTCCCACATAAGATCCTGTAGAGCCGCACCCAAGTAAAATGAATGAGGCTAAGGCAATAAATGAAATAAACAAATTCTTTTTCATAGTTTTAACAGTTTTGATTTTCATTGCAAAATTAATAAAAAAATTGAGAAAGCTCCAATTAAAAAAAATATTTTATTGATTTACCGCATAATTAATGATTATTTTTTGTATCTTCGCATAATAAATGATATCACAATTATCATAAAGCCACATATTTGGGAAGAATACCCTAAAAACAGACATATCTATGAGAGCAAGTGACAGTGTAGTAATCATACCCACTTATAACGAAAAGGAGAATATTGAAAAGATTATCCGTGCAATCTTCGCACTAGAACAGTCTTTTCATATTCTGGTAATAGACGACGGTTCACCAGACGGTACAGCCTCTATAGTGAAAAAGCTGATGGAAGAAGAATTCAACGGTCAGCTCTTTCTGATTGAACGTTCCGGGAAACAAGGTCTTGGTACAGCCTATATCTGCGGATTCAAATGGAGCATGGAGCATGAATACTCCTTTATATTCGAGATGGATGCCGACTTCTCGCACAGTCCTTCAGACTTACCCCGTTTGTACTCAGCTTGTAACGATGATGGTTATGACCTGGCTATTGGTTCACGCTATATCAGCGGTGTGAATGTTGTGAACTGGCCGATGGGTAGGGTGCTGATGTCTTACTTCGCTTCCAAATATGTGCGATTCGTCACCGGCATGAAGATTAATGACACAACAGCCGGTTTCAAATGTTATAAGCGTAGTGTTTTGGAAGCGATTGATTTAGATGCCATTCGTTTCAAGGGATATGCCTTTCAGATAGAGATGAAGTTCACAACTTACCAACTTGGTTTCAAAATCAAGGAGGTTCCCGTAGTTTTTGTAAACCGGGTTGAAGGTGTGTCGAAAATGAGCGGTGGTATTTTCTCTGAAGCTTTATTCGGTGTTATTCGCTTACGTTTAGACAGCTTGTTTAAGAAAAAGAGACGGAAACAATAACAGAAACATCAAAGAGGACTCATTCGTGAAAACAATCATACATAATGCCCAAATTGTCAATGAGGGTAAGGTATTTCCAGGTAGTGTCGTCATAGAGGGTGATTTCATCACGAACGTGATTGACACAGCCATAGCAGACTTGAGTATATATGATCAGGTGATTGATGGCACCGGATTATATTTATTACCAGGTGTGATAGACAGTCATGTTCATTTTAGGGAGCCAGGCATGACACATAAGGCCGATATAGCGTCAGAAAGTCGCACAGCCGCCGCTGGTGGTGTGACCTCCTATATTGACATGCCGAACTGTATACCTCCCACCACCACCCTTCAGGCATTGGAAGACAAATTCGAGCGAGGAGCCCTTAACAGCCGCGTGAACTATTCCTTCTTTTTCGGTGCCACCAACACTAATCTGAGCGAGATTAAACAACTGGATCCTCATCGTGTACCCGGTGTAAAAGTGTTCATGGGTAGCAGCACTGGAGGTATGCTGGTTGATGAAGAATGGTCCTTACGCGATATTTTTCAAGAATCCCCTTTATTGCTGATGTGTCATTGTGAAGACACCCAGATTATTGATCAGAACATTCACGATTTCAAGAAACGCTATAAAGGTCAGAATGACTTTCCTGTCAGATACCACTCCCGGATAAGAAGCGCTGAAGCATGCTATAAATCCTCTTCGCTTGCAGTAAGGCTGGCAAAAGAGACTGGTGCACGTCTGCATATAGCACATGTATCAACCGCGGAAGAACTTAACTTATTTGATACCACTAAAGACATTCGTCAAAAGCGTATTACATGTGAGGTTGTGATACCTCATCTTATGTTCTGTACAGATGACTACGACCGTTTAGGTTGTATGATTAAATGCAATCCATCCGTAAAGACAGATGTTGATCGTGAAGCCTTACGCAAAGCACTGACAAGCGGTCAGATTGATGTGGTGTCGACAGATCACGCTCCCCATTTGTTGAGTGAGAAGCAAGGTGGCGCATTGAAGGCCATGTCTGGAATGCCAATGGTTCAGTTTTCTTTGGTGAGCATGCTTGAGCTGAGCGACCAAGGCTATCTGAGTGTCCCGCGTGTAGTAGAATTAATGTGTCATAATCAGGCACTTTTGTTCGGAATTGAAGGTCGGGGGTTCATTCGTAAAGGTTATCATGCTGACCTTGTATTAGTTGATCCGAATGCCAACTGGCAGGTTATCAGTGGCCGTTACTACACAAAATGCGGTTGGACTCCAATGGATGAGCGTACATTTAAATGGCGTGTCCGTCGTACGATTGTAAACGGCAAAACTGCTTATTGCGACGGTATCGTTGTAGATGGTGTCCGTGGTCAGGAGCTCAGGTTTAGTTAATATGCAGAAAGAATATACAGTAGGCGATTTGGCCCCTTATATCAACTGGCCTTACTTTTTTCATGCATGGGGTTTTCCCGCACGTTATGCCTCTATAGCCCAAGTGCATGACTGTCTTTCGTGCCGTCAGCAATGGGTCGGCAGTTTTTCCGTTGAAGAGCAGCCTCGCGCAAAGGAAGCCGTCCGGCTTTATGAGTCGTCCTTAGACATGCTCCGCAGCCTGAGCATTCAAAAGGTCCGGATAAATGGCCGGTTTCGTCTGTTCAGATGCCACTCCAATGACGATAATATCGTTCTAGAACTGAATAATGGCAAACCATATATCCTCCCGATGCTTCGTCAACAGACATCAAATGCCGAAGGCTATTGTCTGTGTTTAGCAGATTTTGTCAGCGAAGAAAAAGACTTCCGTGATGAGATAGGTGTTTTCTGTACGAGCGTGGACTATTCAGACAGTACCGGTCAAGATTCCTCGTTGTTGACACAGACCCTTTGTGACCGTCTTGCCGAGGCTGGTGCTGAACGTCTTCACGAAGAAGTCAGAAAAAGATATTGGGGTTATGCACCAGAAGAATCGTTGCAAGTGAATGAACTTTTGGAAGGTAAATACGTGGGAATCCGTCCCGCTGTGGGTTATCCCTGTCTGCCAGATCTATCACTTAATTTTCTACTTGATGAGCTGCTGGATTTCAGTGAGGCCGGCATCCGCCTGACAGAGCACGGCATGATGATTCCCCACGCATCAGTATCTGGTTTGATGCTTCAATCCTCCTCCGCACAGTATTTCAGTGTCGGCCGGATTTCGGAAGAACAATTAGAAGATTATGCCCGCAGGCGTCAATTGCCCGTTGATATCATGAGAAAATATTTATGTTAGAAAGAGTTTTAATAGTATTGTTACTTTTGCTTGTCATTCCTGACACCTATATCTATTTGACATACGTCAACCGTTGGACAAGCAGTTGGTGGAAAAAACTGTTATTTTTTCTGCCATCAGTAATTCTGTTTATATATTTTCTATTCGTATGGTCGAGGGATGACTTCCTGGCGGTTCATCAGCCGATGGTAGGCACACTGATGATAGTATTTCTGCTGATTACATGCCCCAAAATGCTTTTCACGTTAATTGATGCCATTGGATTAGGTGGCAGCCGGTTAACAGCTCATTATCGTAGAGCAAAACTATTTCAAGAAGAAGAGAGTTCGAGAAATGAGACTGACATTAACACCCGGAGTCAACTGCACAGGTATATCAGACTTTTTGCTATGGCCGTAGGTATCAGCTCTGCCTTAATGATTCTCTATGGCTATTTTTGGGGAAGACGTCAGTTTCAGGTAAATGAGCAAAGTATCTATTTCCAGAACCTCCCGAAAGAATTTGACGGTTATAGGATTCTGCATTTTTCTGATTTGCACATTGGCACTTATGGAGACGGTAGTGAGGGGGACGTGGATTCCATCGTGAATCTGATCAACCGTCAACAGTGTGACATGGTAGTATTTACAGGCGATCTGGTGAACTATGAATCTGCTGAGCTAGTAGGCTATACCAGTGTACTTCGTCAGATTAAGGCCAAAGATGGTGTTTACAGTGTATTGGGTAATCATGACTATGACATGTATCTGCCGTTTGCATCTGCCGAGGAGAAAAGAGCCGACATGGCCAAAATAAAGAAAGCAGAACAGACATACGGCTGGCATCTGTTGTTGAACGAGAACAGGATTATTCGACGAGGAAATGACTCCATCGCCATCATCGGTTCTGAAAACGATGGTCTTCCTCCTTGGCCATCACTTGGTGACCTTCACAAAGCTTCACGGAGACTACGTGGTGTGGAACGTACTGACACCAGTTCGACCGACAGCCATACGTTCTCCGTGCTATTGACTCATGATCCGACCCACTGGCACAGAAAGGTGATACCAGAGACACTGATTGACCTGACGCTCTCCGGCCATACTCATGCCGGTCAGTTCAAGTTATTCGGCTGGTCGCCTGTAAGCCATAAATACAGTGAGTGGTCTGGTGTTTACACAGAGGGTTCACAAGTAATCAACGTGACCGACGGCATAGGTCAGATTATGCTTCCCTTCCGTTTTGGCGCATGGCCTGAAATCGATATAATCACCCTAAAAAAATTGGAAGAATGAAATCATTAGGCAATATCATCTACAAAAGTTATTCGTTCTGTATCGCACTACCCATATTCCTGGTTGTTACGATTTTAACAGCTATTATCATTATATTTTTCTCGCTGTTAGGTGACAAGAATGTGGTTTGCGGCTATATGACCAAATGGTGGAGCAGGATTACTTGTCGTGTATTTCTGTTAGGAATAGATGTGAAGGGAACCGAGTTTCTTGACAAGCAGCAGTCATACGTGTTTCTGGCGAATCATCAAGGTTATTTTGACATATTCCTCACGTATGGCTATCTGGGTCACAATTTCAAATGGATGATGAAGGAATACTTGCGTAAGATTCCGTTTGTGGGTCTGGCATGCCAGTGTTCCGGTCAGATTTATGTGGGTGATTCCAGAGCGAGTATAGCAAAGGCCATCAAGCAATCTCAGGAAACCTTACAGAACGGTCTCTCAATGGTGATTTTCCCTGAAGGTACACGAAGCTACGACGGTAAGATGAATGAATTCAAGCGCGGCGCATTTATGCTAGCCAATGAAATTGGCCTTCCTATTGTTCCTATGACCATCAACGGTTCTTTCCAGATATTTAACCGTATGGCCAGGTCAGTAAGCCGCGGGAAGTTGCAACTCTGTGTACACAAGCCCATAGAAGCCGGTTATTATCGGCAACGTCCGACGAAAGCATTTATGCAAGAAGTTTGGGAAATCATCAACAGCAAACTTGAACCTACAGCTTGATAAACACACGCTTTTTATAAAGAAGAAAAGCAAGAAGAAAATTGAGACCTCAACCGAAGTTTTCACCCATTTGATTATGTTTTACCCAAATCGGTCATTAGAACGATATAGATGGCATTGTACTTGTCTTTTGTGTTCTCTTTATGTCGTCATAACATTATTTTTGGCATCTTATCCTCACTGTCCTCCCACCATAGCCTGCTACGCTTTCAATGACGATAACGATAATCTTCTCAAAACTAATATTATTCTGTCACAAAGTCTAATGACCGATTTGGGTTTAAAATAATCAAATTATAGAATAGACAATCTTCATAACATCGTTACCTATTTCCTCTGCATCCTGCTCAGTAGCAGCCTCGGAATACACACGGATGATTGGTTCGGTGTTAGATTTTCTCAGATGTACCCATTTGTCAGGGAAATCTATTTTCACGCCATCTATATCATTCACTTCCACATTTGGTTCAGAAGCATAGATATCTTTCACTTTCAGCAGGATAGCATCGACATTGGTGGACGGTTCCAAATCAATTCTATTTTTTGCTATGAAATAATTCGGATAGTTTTTTCTTAATTCGCTTACCTTGACGCCTTCATGTGCCAAATGGCTAAGGAAGAGCGCTATTCCCACTAAAGCATCACGTCCATAATGCGCTTCAGGATAGATTACTCCACCATTTCCCTCTCCACCAATTACGGCGCCGGTCTCTTTCATTTTTGTAACAACATTAACCTCTCCCACAGCGGCCGCATTGTAGTCTTTTCCATACTGACGGGTAACATCACGGAGAGCTCTTGTTGAACTCAAGTTGCTTACTGTATTTCCAGGAGTATGTCTCAGTATATAATCGGCAACTGTCACCAACGTGTATTCCTCACCATACATTTTTCCATCTTCCTGAATAAACGCAAGTCGGTCAACATCAGGATCTACCACAAAGGCCACATCGTGCTCACCATTACTCATAAGATTCATAATATCGTACAGATTCTTCTCCAATGGTTCGGGGTTATGCTGGAAATCTCCTGTCGGCTCGTCGTAGAGCGGAGTGATTTTTTCCACTCCAAGTTGTTTCAAGAGTAATGGAAGAACAATTCCTCCGACAGAGTTTATGGAATCGAACGCCACCTTGAATTTAGCCTTTTTTATAGCCTCCACATCCACGAGCGGCAGATTCAGCACCATATCCACGTGTTTCTGATTATAGGAATCATCCTCTCTATATTTTCCGAGCCTGTCCACATCGGGATAATCAAAATCCTCAGCTTCGGCAATCCTCAGGACCTCATTCCCCTCTTCTGCATTAAGGAATTCCCCTTTCTCATTGAGGAGTTTAAGTGCATTCCAATGGCGAGGGTTATGAGACGCCGTAATGATGATTCCTCCACACGCATCCTCCATTGTCACGGCAATTTCCGTTGTCGGTGTAGTAGCCAAACCTATATTCACCACATCAAAGCCCATTCCCATGAGTGTGCCACATACGATATTCTTAACCATCTCACCGGAGATGCGCGCATCTCTACCTACAACAATTTTATTAGAATCCTTCTTTGTTGTTTTTCTAATCAGAGTGGCATAAGCAGATGTGAATTTAGTAATATCCAAAGGGTTCAGTCCCTCACCGACTCCACCTCCGATTGTTCCTCGGATACCAGATATTGATTTAATTAAACTCATATTGAAATAACCTTTTAAGATTTACGATTTACTTGCCAAGCTCATAGAAGATCTCATAGTAGTACGGAAGTACATAGTTGGATGCATTGGTCGTTCCAGACGAATGAGGAACGATAAGACGAACGTGAGCCTGTCGTCCCGCATAGCGCGTCAGTCGTATGAAGTCCAGCGGTTTTAACCATCCGCTTGGCACATTGCTTCCATAATATGATTTCATATATCCCTCAGTAAATGAGGCCTGATAGCTTCTGCCCTGATGCTTGTAAGTGCACAACATCTTATCCACAATGGCAGAAGAGTAGAAATTAGTGTAAGTGGTGTCAGAGTTTTCAATATCATATTCCATGAACCGGCAAAGAATAACCTTTGAAATCGTGCTGTCCTCAGATTGTTCTTTTGCCATCTCAATCATATTTTGTCCCTCTCCCTTACGCACTATCTGCATATAAATACCGTCTTCATTAAAAAGGACAAATTCATTGTTCAGGGTATCTGTAACGGAATCCTGCTGATAGAATGTGGATTCACTAATAACTTTAACAGGTCCGACTAGTTCGTTGTCTTTCAGAAACTTATTGACTGCTTTCTTCTCTTTTTCCTTCATCTCCGCATACGTCTCATTGTCGTGACAAGATGAAATAAAAACTTGAGAGATTGTTGCCATTAAAAGGGCAAAAACTGCAAATAATATTTTTTTCATATGACTGGAAATTTCTTTGTGATTTATTGTTTTCTAATAAATTCAATTAAAATCACGGCAAAGTTATATATTTTTCTTGAAATAGATGAAAGGAGCAGTGAAAAAGTTGTAAAAGTTGGCGATTCGCTTGCAAAAAAAACATGAATTCCTTATATTTGCAGATTAAAGTGTTCATTCATCCGATGTCTGAAGAAAAAGACTTATCTAAAGATAAAAACTCACAGACTTCCTCATCTGAAGCTAAGCAGGAAGAGAAGAAAAGTATTGCCGGCAAAATCTGGAAGCCGGTGATGTGGATTCTCTTGTGTCTTCTTCTTCTCATCCTATTAGTTCCCCTTTTGATATATTTGCCTCCTGTACAGCGCTTTGCCGTAGATAAGGCCAGTGAATGGCTGTCGGAAGAAACAGGCATGGATGTGAGCGTAGGCGATGTAAGCCTGAGTTTTCCATTAGACTTGACGATGGGTAATGTTTTAGCTGTGGAAAACGGTGACACGGTGCTTTACGCAGAATCGCTGGAGGCAAGTGTGGAGTTTCTGCCTCTGCTAAAGAAAAAAATAGTAGTTGAAAAGGTGCGGATAGACAATGCCAATGTAAACACAAAAGACCTCATTGAATCTTTGAAGGTTGAGGGTCACATAGGCACTGTTTCGCTGAATGCCGATGATATAGACCTTGTCAAGGAGACAGGTAATATCAACCACGTGTTGCTTAAAGACACCGATTTGTCGATAACCTTAGCCGACACTGTTCCTGAAGACACAACCGAAAAGACTCCGTCAAAATGGAAGTTCAATCTGGAGGATGTGAAGACTGAGAATGTCCGTCTGGCCATCAATCTGTCTCCACAAGCAGACAGCACCAGTGTGACAGCGAACATCAAAGACGGTCATATCAAAGGTAATCTTGACACTGAAACGAACATATTTGATTTTCCCGAAATTCATCTTGAGCAATCCTCTATAGGCTACCGTTCGGGAAGTGAAACGGACCTGAACGCCGACTTCAACAATCTGGATTTATCTGCCTCTTTGGACTTAGACAATGGCAGTTATCAGCTAAAAGATGTCACATTCGACAAACCCGACATCAGCATGAATTCCGGTCCTGACATGTCATTAGAGGTTAAATCCGACAGTTTAAGTCTGGAAGGAGATCTTGACGTGAACAACGGGCGTCTGAAATTTTCCAAGATAGATTTAAGCAATCCTGAGATCCGAATGGACCAGACACCCGACATGTCGTTGAAGGTGAATATGGACCGTTTGAGCCTTGACGGCGAACTGGACACGAACAGTTCTGATTTACACATGAGCAACATGCGGCTGGAGAATCCGACCGTCGGTCTGAAAAACGGCAGCGAGATGTCACTTGACGTGAAGATGGACTCAGCCTCCCTCGACGGTCATCTGAATTTAGGCAGTTCGTTACTTCAGCTGGATGATGTTGTTCTTAACAAATCATCAGTTGCCTTGCAACAAGGCAAAGACATGACTTTGGATGTCAGCGTGGATCAATCCTATCTGAATGGTGAATTAGTTTTGGACCAGTCGGACTACTCTTTCAAGGACGCTGTATTGAAAGGTGCGAAAGTGACTATGAGTCAGGGCAAAGACATGAAGATGGATGTAAAGAGCTCCAAGCTGACGCTTGATGCTGACTTTGACCTTGACAGTTCCGATTTCGGTTTCAAGAACGTGAATATGGACAAAACGTCCATGAATATGTCCACATCTAATGGTATGTCCGTAAAAGCCGATGTAGTCAAAGGAAGTCTGGACGGTCATCTGAATCCAGACAAAGAAACCTATCAGTTCGACAAAGTGAAGTTGTCTGATTCCAGCGTGAGATATGACGCTGACAAGAGTCCGGCTTCAAAGAATTTTGACCCTTCTCATATCGCGATGAGCCAGATGGATGCGAACATATCGAAAGTGAGTTATAACGGTGACGGCCGCATGCAGTTTGACGTGACTCATCTGAAAGGAAAGGAAAGGAGCGGTCTGGTCCTGAAGGATGCGAATGGCAGTTTCAGTATGGATAACAAACAGCTGAATCTGAAAAATTTCCAAATAAGCACTCCAAATTCCACCGCGAAGGTTGACTTTAAGATGGACAACAACGCGTTCGACGAGCCTTCAAAAGGCAAACCGGCGGGGAAATTCGATCTTACCGTTGACGGCACATTTGGCAAGAGCGACTTATCGAAAATACTTGCTGACTCATATCCGGATTTCGACAAGACCTGGCCAAATAAAAACATCAGGCTTCGCACCAAAGCCAAAGGTAATCTTCAAGACCTGCAGGTGGAGAACCTCGAAGCGTCTATGAACGGTGTGATGGATGTGAAAGGCAAAGGCAGCGTAAAAAATCTTGGCAGAGATGACATGGCACTGAACACTACATTCGACGCCAGAGTGAAAGACACCAGTCTGTTCAAAGGATTTATTCCTGATGATGTTCAGAAAGAATTATCGTTGCCACCAAGTCTGGATTTAGCCGGTACTGCAAAATACGACAAAAACGGAGTATTCGCCAATGTCCACGGCTATGTGGGTGAGACCGCCGTAAATCTTGACGGTAAAGTTGACATGAACAGTGAAGACTATGACATTGCCACCAACCTTCATAATTTCAAATTACGAGACCTGTTGCCAAATGGTCAACACGTGGAACTGACAGGCTACGTAAAAGCCAAAGGTCACGGATTTGACCCATATGCCTCCACCACACGTTGTGATGCCACCTTAGACTTGAAGCGTTTGCGTTATGAGGATTACGAGCTTGCCAATATCAAAGGTGATGTTAATCTTCATCACAATGACCTGACCGCCAATCTCAGTGTGGACGACCCGAAACTCACCACTCAATTCAGCGGCAGTGGCAAGTTGAGCAAAGAAGAGGTGGATTGCGATCTGGATATGTCGTTAGCTCATGCCGACCTTTCCGCTTTCGGAATGTATGACAGACGAATGGAAGTAAGTACTGACGGACGTTTCAAAGTAAAGAGTGACCTTAACAAACAGTTCAGTTGCACGGCAAATGTTGACCGTTTCAAGATGATCCTTGACGACGACAGTATCAGCACCGAGCGTATGGACTTGATTGCAGAGACCAGTGACAACAACACCTATGTAGATTTGAGATCGGGTGATCTCTCGTTGAAAGTGGAATCGCCGGAAAACCTCATGACCATAGCTGACAAGTACAGTAAAACCGCAGAACTGGCTGACCGTTTCACAAAAGAGCACAGACTTAACTTCAACTACCTGAAGCGTCATCTTCCAGATGTGAAAATGGATTTGGAGATGGGTAACGACAATGCATTGGCAGAGATTCTGCGTATGAAAGGAATCAGCAGCGGTCATACAGACGCCATTATTACAACCGATCCAGAGCGGGGACTGAACGGTAAGATTAACATCAAAGATTTCGCCAAGGATTCCGTATATGTGGAATCCGCCACATTGGATCTTGCCCAGGACACAACTCATGTGCACTTCAATGCAGAGCTCAAACTTCCAGACCAGGCAAAGTTCGACGGATTCGACCTGAAGGCAGAAGGTTATGCTAAGATGGACGAGGCTCAGGTTGTGCTCCAGCACTTCGACCAAAAGGGTCGTATGGGGGTGGATTTCGGTGTTCATATCGACGCTACCGACAGCACCCTTACAGGCCGTGTATTGCCAGACCATCCAACACTAGCCTATTCAAAATTCAAGGTGAACGAAGACAATCTTATATTGCTTGACAGCCTGCATCATGTGTTGAAAGCCAATGTGGACCTCGTATCTCAAGACGACAGTTGCCGTATCACTTTGTCGGCTGACAGTGTGTATAGCAACAATATTGAAATGAACATTCAGAATGTGGATCTTGCCAAAGTCTCCAAATTTGTCCCAGGCCTCAGCCCGATGAATGGTATGCTTGGTCTGAAAGCTGTCTATGACCAATCGACATCTTCCATGGACATCAGCGGCAATTCCACTCTGAAAGACTTCATTTTTGACGGAACACGGATAGGCGACCTGGCTATCACCTATGATTACGAACCGACCGACTCCAGCACACATAAGATTCATGCCGGAATAGCGCATGAACAGTCAGAAGTAATGAGCATTGACGGCACATACGACAGTAAGGGCGAAGGCAATATCGACGCCGGTATTCAACTGAGCCAATTCCCGCTCTCAATGGCCAATCCATTCATCCCAGACCAGTTGTTCTCTGTTGACGGCACATTGGGCGGAAACATCCACGTGGGTGGTAATACTGACAAATTTAAAGTAAATGGCTCATTAGAACCATCAGGAATGGTTGTCAACTCCGACATATATTCATTGGATCTTAAATTTGAAGATAAACCAATCCCTATAGAAAACAGCCGTCTTACGTTCGACAGTTATAAAATCTACGGTGGAGGTGATGAGCCTATGACCCTAAGCGGATGGGTTGACGCATCTGATTTGGACGAAATGGATCTCAATTTAAGCTTATATGCCATGGGATTCAATTTGATGGATGCTCCGCGTACCAAGAAGTCGATGGTATTCGGTAAGATGGACGGAGACTTCCTGGCCAGAGTTCACGGTACGTTAAACGACTTGAGCGTACGTGGTCTGGTGAAGATTCTCCCTAGCACCGACATGACCTATATCATGACCAACACCCCACTTTCGATTGACTACCGTCTGTCGGACATCGTGACTTTTGTGGACTTCACCCAACCGCCACCTGATGCAGATCAGCGAGTAAAGCATGTGTTTAGCGGACTAGACATGCAGATAAGCCTAGTCGTAGAGAACGGTGCCCAGTTCCACGTTGAGTTCTCAGCCGACAAACAAAGTTATGTTGACTTTGAGGGTGAGGGTTCGTTCAATATGTCGTACACTCCGGAAGGGACGATATCCCTGCTTGGCCGTTATACAATAGACGAAGGAAAGATGAAATATACCCTTCCTGTTATTCCATTGAAAACATTCGACATCACACCAGGCAGTTATATAGAATTCACAGGTGACCCAGGCAACCCATCCATCAATTTCTCCGCCAATGAGCTGATGACAGCGACAGTCAGCGACTCTGGCCGTTCCAGCCGTTCCGTGAAATTCAGAACCGGTCTGGACGTAAAAGGCACCCTGGAACAGATGGAGCTGTTGTTCACGATTGATGCTCCAGAAGATCTTGCCGTAAAGAATGAGTTGGAGAATATGAGCAAAGAAGAACGGAACAAGCTTGCTGTCGCCATGCTTTGTACAGGAATGTATCTGTCGTCGTCGAACAGTTCCGGATTCAATGCCAACAATGCGTTGAACAACTTCCTCCAGAACGAAATTAACAATATCGCCGGTAAAGCATTTGATTCGACGGTCAATGTTGACATGGGTCTGGAGCAGACGACTCGTGATGACGGAACGACCCGCACAGACTATTCATTCAAGTTCTCCCGCCGTTTCTTCAACAACCGTCTGAATGTAATCGTCGGCGGCAAGGTTAGCACAGATGGAAGTGAGAATCAGAATGAGTCGGGAGCATACATTGACGACGTGTCGTTAGAATGGCGCTTAAATGAGGGTGGCACCCGCTACGTCCGACTTTTCCATGAACGTAATTATGAAAATTTGTTTGAAGGTGAAATCACTTCTAATGGTGTAAGCTATATCCTCCGCAAAAAGCTCGACAAAATTTCTGATTTGTGGAAGAAGAAAACGAAAGAACAGAGATGAAAAAAATAACTAACATATTTGTATCCTTCCTGTTGGTATTGTTTGCCGTAAACAGTTGCTCCACTGTAGATAATCTCCCTGAATGGGAGCGTCTTTATACCGGCATCAAGAAAACAGAGGTACATGGAAAGAAAAAGACCTATGAGGAGAGCGTTGCCTTATCTGAAGTAAAAGGCGCGTTAGCTCATTCTCCCAATAATGCATTGTTCGGCAGCTCTTCAGTCCGCACCCCGCTCCCTATTGGCTTGTGGGTGCACGACCGATATGAAGGGAAAGAAAATCCGACAGGTTTTGACAAGTGGCTGAACAAGGCATTCGGTTCTGAATATGTGACGGTGAATGCCGTCAATCCCCGTATCCGCACCATGATTGCCACCAACACCTTGCAGAACTATGGTTATTTCAATGGTCATGTTGACTACGACCTCATAGACCAATCGAATCCCAAAAAGCAGAAAATCAAATATGACATACATCTTGGTGAGCCTTATAAGCTACGAACCGTGAAATATCTTTTCCAAGATGTTCAAGACAGCATCATTCAGGCTCATTTCGACGACCGTTATCTTCATGAGGGCGATCAGTTCAGCGTGGTGAATCTTGACGCAGAACGCAGTCGAATTGTCGAGGACATGAAAGATAACGGATTCTATTACTTCCGTGATGACTATGTAAGCTATTTCGCAGACTCCGCCCAATATCCCCAGCAAGTAGAGCTGGTGGTGGGTCCGAACCCCGACGCCCCTTCCCAATATAAGAAGCAGATGTATATCGGCAATATGAAAGTCTATATCCGCGACAACAACTCCCGCCGACGTATTTCCTTGAATGACAGCACACAGACGGACAGTACCAGACGTGCTAATATGCGACGGATGCTGAGTTATGACGACAGTTTGGTGAAAGGAGGCGTTGAATTTGTCTATCAAGGAGACAAGCCAGCTGTAAGCACAAATGTGTTACGCAGAAATATCAAGCTGCTTCCAGAGATGATGTACGACAAGAGCAAGGTGGATGAAACGACCAGCAATTTGAGCAGTATGCAGATATTCCGCCAGATACAATGGAAATTCACACCCCGCGACACGACATCCACCTGTGACACACTTGACGCAAGTGTGACAGTGAGTCTTGACCAGCCGATTGACGTAGAGGCAGAATTCAGTTTCACACAGAAAAGCAATGACCAGATAGGTCCCCACGGCAAGGTATCCATGTCGAAGCGCAATGCCTTTGGTCATGGAGAAACCATGACCGTAGATTTAATCGGTTCATACGAATGGCAAACCCGCAGAGCAAAACGGACAGGCAAGACACCTCCCGACTCCTATGAAGCCGGCCTGAACTTCCAGCTGACTTATCCTTGGCTTGCATTTCCCGGCCTTTCAAGAAAAAGATTCCACTACCCTACCTCTACTACATTTAAGGCAAATATCGACCATATCAACCGCGCAGGCTACTACCGGCTCGTAACTTTTGGCCTGGAAGCCGACTATGATTTCCAGTCATCCCAATACATAAGGCACCAAGTGGTACCTATTACCGTGAAATACAATCATCTGCTTCAGACATCGGAAGAATTTGACTCCATCACGTCCTCCAATTCCGCCTTCTATCTATCCTTGAAAGATCAGTTTATCCCTGGAATGCAATATACTTTCACATACGATAATTCTTCCCGTGCCTTGTCGAGAGCCATGACGCATTTTGATATAACAGTGAAAGAATCCGGAAATCTGATCAGTGCATTCTCCACAATCGGCGGCAACCGCTTTGACAAGAAAGAGAAGAAGATATTGGGCAACCCATACGCCCAATTCCTGAAGCTCAACGGTCAGTTAATCAATTATTTCAAGCTGACAGACAATTCCACCTTAGCCACCCGTCTGCGTGCCGGTGTTATCTGGACCTATGGTAACTCTACCATTGCTCCATACAGTGAAATGTTTTTTGTTGGTGGAGCGAACTCTATCCGAGCCTTCACAGCCCGTTCAATCGGTCCAGGCGGTTATTACGACCACAATCATCGTGGCACCTATCTTGACCAGGCCGGTGACTTATTGCTGGAAGCCAATGCCGAATATCGTTTCAAGCTCATCAGCAATCTGTATGGTGCGTTATTTCTGGATGCGGGCAATGTATGGCTTTTGGAGCGTGACGACTCTCATCCTGAAGGAAAGCTAGGCGACACCCCGTTTTTCAAATCGCTGGCTCTAGGTACCGGTATGGGCCTACGCTACGATTTGCAGTTCCTGGTATTACGTCTGGATTTTGGAATCGGCATTCATGCCCCATACGACACAGAGAAGAACAGTTATTATAATATCAAAAAATTCTCAGACGGTTTAGGCATTCACTTCGCAGTGGGTTATCCGTTCTGATAGAGACAAGTGCCATGGCAAAAGATAAGATTTCATACGTATGTTCCTCTTGTGGTTACGATTCTCCCAAATGGATAGGCAAGTGTCCTTCCTGTGGCGAATGGAATACCTTTCAGGAATTCAGGGTCAAGCCAACTATCCGTAAGGGCGGAGTGGGTTCAGACGGTTTCAGTATGCAAAGTGGCAGCAGTCCGATTGCGATGAGTCAGATAAAGACCGAAGACGACCCTCGCATCAATCTCCACGATGACGAATTAAACAGGGTGCTAGGTGGTGGCATGGTTCCCGGTTCTCTGATTCTTTTAGGTGGAGAGCCCGGTATTGGTAAATCCACATTGATTCTTCAGACGGTATTGCGAATGCATGAGAAGAAAGTACTGTATGTTAGTGGAGAGGAAAGTGCGAAGCAACTGAAATTACGCGCCGACCGTATCATGGAGAGTCCATTTTCCGGATTAGACTCCGGTAGGGTGCAAAGTGGCCACGAGCCAAATGTACTCGTTGTCTGCGATGCGATGATGGAGTCTGTATTCAAACACATAGAGGCCGTTCGCCCTGATATTGTTGTGATCGACTCCATTCAGACGATGGCCACAGAGAATGTGGAAAGCTCGCCAGGCAGTGTGAGTCAAATCAGAGAATGCACAGCCTTATTGTTGAAATTCTGCAAAGAGAGCAACACTCCGGTAATTCTGATAGGACACATCAACAAAGAAGGAAGTATCGCCGGTCCGAAGATTCTGGAGCACATGGTCGATACTGTATTACAATTTGAAGGAGACCAGCAATATATGTACCGTATTGTCCGCGCCATCAAAAACCGTTTTGGAAGTACCGCCGAACTAGGTATTTATGAGATGGTTCAGAATGGTCTTCGTCCTGTTGCTAACCCTTCAGAGCTACTGCTGTCGGATATCAGCAACAGCGAAGGATTGAGTGGAGTGGCCATAGGTTGTGCCATTGAAGGCGTTCGTCCGCTGCTGATTGAAGCACAAGCGCTGGTAAGTACAGCCGCATACGGCACTCCTCAGCGTCTTGCGACAGGTTTTGACACCCGTCGTCTAAACATGTTACTTGCTGTATTAGAAAAACGGATAGGTTTTAAACTTGCCCAGAAAGATGTATATTTGAACATCGCAGGTGGGATACGAGTGACCGATCCGGCTACAGATCTCGCCATTATCTCTTCTATCCTGTCGAGCAATGTGGACAGTAGTATAGACCGTAAGACATGTATGTGTGGTGAGGTAGGTCTGAGCGGTGAGATCCGCCCTGTCAGCCGAATCCTTCAACGAATCAGTGAAGCCGAGAAACTTGGTTTTGAGAATATTCTGATTCCTCAGTCAAATATGAACGTAATAGACACAAAGAACTATTCAATACGCATCCACGGAGTGCGAAAGGTGGAAGAAGCTTTCAGAGAGCTTTTTGGTTAAACATTTTCAAAACGTATCCTATCGCTGATATAAATGCCAAAATGTGTGCAATTTGTATATTATTGACGCTCAGCGAATTAACAATATTTTATAAAAGTGAGTGCAATTTTATTTGTTGCATTCAGTTTTTTCATCTAACTTTGCAAAAAAATAGAAAGAACAACTCAATATGGCAATATCCAAAACCAGAGACATCCTGATTGATGTAGCCCGTCAGTTGTTTGCCAAAAACGGCTTAGAGGGCACCACGATGAATGACATCGCTGTGGCATCCGGTCGTGGCCGTCGCACGCTTTACACTTATTTTAAGAGTAAAGACGCCATTTATCTGGCAGTCATAGAAACAGAGCTTGAGCGTCTGTTTTCAAAACTGGAAGAGGTGGCTCGTAGGAATATATCCCCAGAAGACAAAATAGTGCAGTTGATTTTCGCTCATTTGGAAGTGATCAAAGAGGTGGTGTTACGTAATGGTACCCTTCGTGCAGAGTTTTTCCGTGAGATATGGAAAGTTGAGACCGTGAGAAAGAATTTTGACCGTACTGAAATTGCCCTTTTCCGTCGTGTGATGAATGAAGGAAACGATGAGGGAGTGTTTGACATCATGAACGTGAGACTTACAGCGGAGATTATGCATTACTGTCTGAAAGGTTGTGAGGTGCCATATATTTTCGGCCGTTATTCCGGTCGTGGTCCGGAAGACTTGTACATATATGTCCGTACGATGGTGACTCGTCAGTTGCAGAACAAACACACATCACTGACAATCAACAACGATCATTAAGTAATTAAAATATAATTTAAATATTAATTTTATGGGTTTATTAGAAGGAAAGACAGCGCTCATTACGGGTGCTGCACGCGGTATCGGTAAAGCTATCGCATTAAAATTTGCTCAGGAAGGTGCAAATATAGCGTTCACAGATTTAGTAATTGACGAACTGGGTCAGGAAACAGAGACAGAGATTGCCGCCCTTGGTGTGAAGGCAAAGGGTTATGCTTCCAACGCTGCTGATTTTGCTCAGACAGAAGCAGTTGTAGCTCAGATTAAGGAAGACTTTGGCTCTATTGATATTCTGGTTAACAATGCTGGTATTACGAAGGACGGTCTGATGCTCCGTATGACAGAGGCACAGTGGGATGCAGTAATAGCAGTGAACCTGAAATCCGCTTTTAACTTTATCCACGCCTGCACGCCAATTATGATGCGACAGCGTGGTGGCAGCATTATCAATATGTCGAGCGTAGTAGGAGTTCACGGTAATGCCGGCCAGTGCAACTATTCCGCATCAAAAGCCGGTCTGATTGCTTTGGCAAAATCTATTGCTCAAGAGATGGGTGCAAAGGGTATTCGCGCTAACGCCATCGCTCCTGGTTTCATTGAGACAGCCATGACCGCAGCCTTGCCGGACAATGTGCGTGAGGAATGGGTAAAGAAGATTCCTCTGCGTCGTGGTGGTACAGTGGAAGACATCGCCAACACGGCAGTGTATCTTGCATCCGATCTTTCAAGCTATGTATCTGGTCAGGTGATTCAGGTAGATGGTGGTATGAACATGTAAGAGATGTGATGCAAGTAGTTTACGAAGACAATCATATCATTATTGTAAACAAATCTCCAGGCGAGATTGTGCAGGGTGACAAGACCGGTGATGAGCCGTTATCAGAAAAGGTGAAGGCTTATATCAAGGAAGCCTATGCCAAGCCCGGTTCAGTCTTTTTGGGAGTAGTACACAGGCTAGACCGTCCAGTGGGCGGTCTAGTTGTGTTTGCCCGTACGAGCAAGGCGTTGTCGCGGTTAAATGAAATGTTCCGTAAAGGTGAAATTCACAAGACTTACTGGGCAATTGTGCCAAAAGTGTCGGAAGTACCCACAGGAACAGTCAGCCTTATGCACTGGCTCGTACGAAATGAAAAACAAAACAAATCATACGCATACGACCATGAGGCGCCCCACTCCAAACAAGCGATACTTGATTACAGAGTGTTATCCACAGGAGAAAGATACATGCTGATTGAAGTGGATTTAAAAACCGGTCGGCATCATCAGATACGATGTCAGCTTTCGGAAGTCGATATGCCGATAAAAGGTGATTTGAAATATGGTTCGAAGCGCAGTAATGAAGACGGCAGTATCAGTCTTCTCGCCCACTCTGTTGATTTCATCCATCCTGTATCGAAACAGCCTATTCATGCTGAGGCGATTCTCCCAGATGACCGTCTCTGGCAAGACCTATATATGAAAATGAGGAATGAGGAATGAAGGGAGAACTATTCAAAATAGAACGTGATGATTATCATTTTCGATTTTCCCTTATCCACTGAATTTGTGAAGATAAGCTGCTCGGGATTGGTGAGGTCGCTTCGGTTCTTATTGATGATATTAGAAAGTCCGTAAGCAAATTTGATTTCCGGAATGAATTTAAAGAAAGGTCCGTAGAAATCACACCCGAAACCAGCTTCTATATAACAGTCAAAATGTTTGACCAATAGATTTTTTTGTTTTTTCACCGTTAAGTCATACATAGGGTTCACACCCACTACCGCATAGGGCCGATAGTTGTTAAACCGTTCTCCTGCGATTTTCAGATCCACAGGGATAGCCACATAGGTTGACTTGATGTTTTGAATTTCATGAGCGTCGTCGAGTTTGTTGACGAACTTGATGTCTTTCGATCCGAAATGCATTGAAGGAATCACACGCAGTCCGAGATGATTATTCAATCGCAATTCAGCCAATACTCCCACACTGAATCCAGGTTCATAGTTTGGTGCATCTGCATACCAGTTATTCCCGTTTTCATCTATAAAGCCATTGTTGACCAGTTCGATATCCTGCATGTGCATACCTGCAAAAAAGCCATAATGTAGTTTTCGCTGGTCCACATAAGGCCGATTCTGAACTTTCCGCTTTTGCGCATGGAGAATCGGAACAGCAATAAACAATAAAACCAGAATGCAACAAACTCTGGCGATATTACGACATAGAGCTTGCTGACAATTCGTTGTATAGTATTGATAAAACAGTTTACTCATATTACTTATAAAACGGACAGGCGCCTGTTTTATTGCTGAATGCTTATAAAAACTTTTTTGTATTTTAAACCTTTGTTTCTTACACATGTCAATGAAAAAAAAGGAAAAAGCGGCGGAAAGAAACATTTTTTTTGAAAAGTGTGGTGGAATCCGAGAATTTTGCATTATCTTTGCCGTCGCAATCCGTCAGACGGGTGACGACCCTATCAGCTTCGGATTAGCGTGAAGTTTATAAATTTATAAATGTAATTCTAAAACAACAAAACTATGGCTTACGTAATTAGCGACGATTGTGTAATGTGCGGTTCTTGTGAGGCTGAATGCCCATCAGGTGCAATTTCCGCAGGTGACAGCAAGTATGAGATTGACCCGGATGCATGTGTAGATTGTGGCACTTGTGCAGATGCTTGTCCTTCAGGCGCAATCAACCCGGGTGAATAATTCACCAAATTATTAAGTTCAGCAAGAAAACGGTCTTCCATAAAGGAGGCCGTTTTTTTGTGAAAGAATAGAAGAGTAAGAATACACTCGTGTTTATGTTAAAAAAGCAGCTTCTTGGCAAAATGTTTTGATGTTTGACAAATAAGATATAATTTTGCAGCAGCAAACATAGAAACGACATAAGGAAGCGTTGACTTTTTGATTCTTGTATTCTGAAATTCGCCAAACAAGGAACGCCCAAGGATGATAGAAGTTGATGCTTGAGTTTAGGCGCGGGCTGATACTTTATCTGGACGAACGGCGTTTGGCGATGCCTCTGAATCGGATGCGGAATCAGACTCGCGCCGATTTTATGCCTTGCGATTAGGAAAGTTTAACGTCACCTAACGTCATATTTTCGCGTGAACAGCGTATATAATTAGTAAGGACAAATATAATGAAAAGAACAATGAACAAGAAAACCATCATCACCATCCTGCTTGCCCTCGTTTCAATGGTGGGGCAGGGGCAAACAGAAGCTTCGGCTTTGATTCGTGGCCGTATCATCAACGTTCCGAAAGGGCATGAAGACCGGCTGACCATTCATTACACGGAACCTCTGCAAACGATGAGTTCTGAAAAATCATCCCTTTGCGCTGACCGTTCAGCAATACTTTTCCGATACATACTTGTTGGGACTGCTGACGGATGGTGCCGTCGGAGAGCGTGAAACCATGGAAAACATAGAACGTATGAAAGACTTCGACATGCCTGAGGACATCCGCTACTATGCCCGTGCCGTACTACTCTACACCCAAATAGAGCAATACCATGCTCCCTTAAAGTCACCCCTCTTTAACCTTGTAGCGGAAGTCAAGAACGACTATTTGCGCAATATTATCACATCGACCAATGAACGGTATCATACTTTGGCTCTCCGCAGCGATTACGAATCAAGCCTAATGCCAAACGAGCCACTTGAAGGTCTTACCGATGGTAAGGAAATCTTTGACAAAATCATCGCTCCCTACCGTGGGCGCATCGTCTTCGTCGACTTTTGGGGAACGTGGTGCGGCCCCTGCAAGATGGACTTAAAGAACTTTACCCAC
>FLNY01004401.1_pt1 | contig 28246 bp, 16 predicted proteins | sample 1140381 | NCBI WGS metagenome assembly FLNY01 (sample SAMEA3878172, study PRJEB12797) | bioreactor metagenome | biome: Moose rumen | place: Sweden | collected 2011-10 | reverse complement strand
TTCCGTTATTTCGTTATTACCGGCATTAAACTTCTTCAACCATTCAAACACTCTTTAGCAGACTTTGGAGCCTGGTTTGACCGGATGTTCGAGGGTGGTGACGGCGAGGGAGCCGTCGAAATCCTCAGCGGAGAGGATCATGCCCTCGCTCACGAGACCGTTCTTGAACTCACGCGGCGCGAGGTTGGCGATGAAGCACACCTGCTTGCCGATGAGCTGCTCAGGCTCGTAGAACTTGGCGATACCGCTCACGATGGTGCGGCGCTCCAGTCCGTCGTCGATGAGGAAGCGGAGGAGTTTGTTCATCTTCTTCACCTTCTCACATTCCAGCACGGTGCCCACGCGGATGTCGAGCTTCTCAAAGTCGTCGAAAGCGATGACCGGCTTGACAGGCTCAGCTTTTGCAGCGGCAGCGGCATTGGCTTTCTTCGTAGCCTCCAGCTTGTCGAGCTGGAACTTGATGGCATCGTCCTCTATCTTCTCGAAGAGGAGTGACGGCTTTGCCAACTGCTTGCCGGCAGGGAGCAGCGTGGTGCTGCCCAGATCGTCCCATCTGAACTCCTGCATGTTGATCATCTCACGGAGTTTCTTCGATGAGAACGGTAGGAACGGCTCGAAGGCGATGGCGAGGTTGGCGGTGAGCTGAAGGGAGATATAGATGATGGTCTTCACGCGCTCCGGGTCTGTCTTGATGACTTTCCACGGCTCCTCGTCGGCGATGTATTTGTTGCCGATACGCGCGAGGTTCATCGCCTCTTTCTGTGCCTCACGGAACTTGAACTGGTCGAGCAGCCGCTCCACGTCGGCCTTCACGTCCTTGAACTCGCCGAGTGTGGTCCGGTCGGTGTCGGTCAGCTCTCCACATTCAGGCACGATGCCGTCATAGTATTTCTGTGTAAGCTGCAGGGCACGGTTCACGAAGTTTCCATAGACAGCCACGAGCTCGTTGTTGTTTCGTGCCTGAAAGTCGCCCCATGTGAAGTCGTTATCTTTCGTCTCCGGCGCATTGGCGGTGAGCACGTAGCGCAGCACATCCTGCTTGCCCGGCATTTCCTCCAGGTATTCGTTGAGCCACACAGCGTAGTTGCGGCTGGTGGAAATCTTGTCGCCCTCGAGGTTGAGGAACTCGTTCGACGGCACGTTATCAGGCAGGTTGTAGTCGCCGTGGGCTTTCAGCATCGACGGGAAGACGATGCAGTGGAACACGATGTTGTCCTTTCCGATGAAGTGGATGAGCCGCGACTCAGGATCCTGCCACCATTTCTGCCAGCTGCCCCATCGTTCAGGCTGTGCCTCACAAAGCTCTTTCGTGTTGGAGATATAGCCGATCGGTGCGTCGAACCACACGTAGAGCACCTTGCCCTCCACGCCTTCGATCGGCACCGGGATGCCCCAGTTGAGGTCGCGTGTGACCGCACGCGGTTTCAGTCCTCCGTCGAGCCACGACTTGCATTGTCCGAATACGTTCGGCCGCCATTCTTTGTGCTGGTTCAGTATCCAGTCCTCCAGCCATGGCTGGTAGTCGTTGAGCGGTAGGTACCAGTGGTGGGTGGTCTTCCTCACGAGCGGGTTTCCTGTGTCAGCGTTGTATGGGTTGATAAGCTCCTCCGGAGAGAGTGTGGCTCCACATTTCTCGCACTGGTCGCCATAAGCATCCTGCGCATGGCAGCGCGGACACTCACCGCGGATGTTGCGGTCGGTGAGGAACTGGCCTTCTTTCTCGTCGAAGAACTGCTCAGAGTCCATCTCGATAAATTTCCCGTCATCATAGAGTTTGCGGAAGAAGTCGGCCGCGAACTGATGGTGGATGGCAGAAGTGGTGCGGCTATACACGTCGAAGGAGATACCGAAGTCCTCGAAGGATTTTCGGATGATATTATGGTAGCGGTCCACCACGTCCTGTGGTGTGCATCCCTCTTTTTTCGCCCTGATGGTCACTGGCACGCCGTGTTCGTCGCTTCCTCCGACGAACAGCACCTCCTCGCCTTTCAGCCGGAGGTAGCGCGCATAGATGTCTGCCGGCACATACACGCCGGCAAGGTGTCCGATATGCACAGGTCCGTTGGCATACGGGAGTGCCGATGTGATGAGTGTTCTCTTGAATTTCTTGTCCATATTATATGTTTTATTTGTTTCCAAATGCAAATTTAATTAAAAATTAGGAATTTGGAATTAGGAATCAGGAATTTTTTCACATACTCTAAAGTTCAAAGTTCATCTAAAGTTCAACCCCCCAAGTTCAAAGTAGGAGGGGGGAATCCCTATACGGTATAGGGAAAAAAGCCGTTCGGTTTAGGATTAATCCTTGAAATGTTTGTTAAACTAATTGTAATTTTGCATCGTCAAAGAACTACAAAACGAATTATTAACAATTAAAGATACACGATTATGAAAACTTTACGCAACCTTTTCGCAGCATTCGCACTGTTCATGGTGACAGGAGCAATGAATGCACAGCCAATGAGCTACGACTCAATGCGTCACAACGCACGGTTCCTCACCGACCGCATGGCTTACACTCTCGGTCTGAGCCTTGACTTGCTCGACGACCTGTATTACATCAACTACGACTATATCTGTGGCGTGAACGACTATCTCGACGATGTGGCACTCGGCTATCGTTATGACGACTACTACGCAGTGCTCGCAGCCCGCGACCTCGCCCTCCAGGCGCTGCTCACCCCATATCAGTGGAGACGCCTCATGGCCATTGACTACTTCTATCGTCCGATTTCCTTCTACAGCCACCGCTGGCGCTTCGGCATCTATGCTTACGACCACTACAACCGCTGGTATTACAGCGCACCATGGGGATGGGACCGCTATCGCGGAGGACATTTCTTCGGAGGAATGCGTCCAGGCGGCGGACACATGGCAAACTTCCGTCCGGGACATTTCGGAGAGCACGGACGCGGCGGCAACTTCGGTCCTGAACGCGGCGGCCATCCTGAGAACAACCGTGGCGGCAACCCGGTTAACAACCGTGGTGGTAACCCAAGCAACAACGGTAACCGCAACGGTACTATCGGCGGCGGTCAGACTCCTGGCGGCAACCAGGGTGGAACCACAGCTCCACGTAACAGCCGTATTGTGAGCGGACGCAATATGAACAATATCCAGGTTCAACGCAACACTACTACTCCGAGCAGCCGTGGCACCGTGACCACTCCAGCACCAAGCCGCTCCAACAGCACCGTGACTAACCGCTCCACCAGCGCTCCTTCACGCTCCACATTCAGCGGACGCAGCTCTTCCAGCTCCTCTGTTGGTAGCCGTAGCTCGGTAAGCGCAGGCAGAAGCTCCATGAGCGGACGCAGCTCCAGCCCATCGGTAGGCAGAAGCTCAGGCGGTGGTAGCCGTGGCGGCAGTGTAAGCGGCGGCAGAGGTGGCGGACGCAGATAACAAGCCATCCTGCTGATGAGCCTCCCTTTCAGAAGTAATAAACCTATTTCTTAACTATATTGATTTCAATGGTATTAGGACGAAAGGTGAAAAGATGTTTTCAGATAACAAATAAACAAGCGTAATTTTTACTCTCTTTCTACATATTTTAATTTATTGGTTCTTGGCAGCCCTTCTTCGTGACGAAGCGGGGCTGCTTTCGTGTAATATGGACTTGATTGTTTTTTCATGCTTTATTTCTTGGGTGGTGTTGGAGGATTTCGTCGCGTAGTCGTCGGGTGTCGGTATGGAGATAGATTTCTGTTGTGGCGATAGACTCATGTCCGAGCATGGCCTGTATGGCCCGTAGGTTGGCACCCCCTTCGAGCAGTGCTGTGGCGAAAGAATGGCGTAGGGTGTGTGGGCTGACAGTCTTTTTGATGCCCGCCTTCTCCACCAGTTCCTTGATGAAATGGAAGACCATGATGCGTGAGATGTTTTTCCTGCGTTTGCTCACGAACACATAGTCGGTGTATTCAGGGAGGATGTCAATGCGGTTGCGGTCGATAAACCACAATTGGAGCTCTTTCACAGCTTTGTGGGAGATAGGTACCAGCCTTTGTTTTGAACCTTTGCCCATGACACGTATGAATCCCTCATCGAGATAGAGGTCAGAGAGCTTGAGGTTGCAAAGTTCGCTCACCCGCAACCCACAGCTGAAGAGCACCTCGATGATGGCTTTGTTGCGCTGTCCCTCCGGCAGTGAGAGGTCGATCTGGCTCTCGATGGCATCCACCTCCTCCACGGTCAGCACATCCGGCAGGCGCTTTGGTTTTTTAGGAAACTCCAGAAGCTCCATGGGATCGTTCTCCAACTCACCGGAGATGACCATGAAATGATAGAAACTATGAACCCCCGCCAGGATTCTGGCGAGGGATGTGGGGTTGATACCCAGGTCGATGATGACGGCTGAGAAGTGGTGGAAGGTCTCCAGCGTCACATCGTGCGGGTCAGTGTGATCATCCTGAAGGAAGGAGAGAAATTTGTCCAGATCGCGCATATAGGCGTCGAGCGTGTTGCCCGAGAACGACTTCTCCAGCTTCAGGTATTGGTTGTAGCGCCGCAGGATGCGGTCGAGCGGTTTAGAGTTTGATTCTGATAACATTGAATGAGTGTGGTGTCACGTCGATGGTCATCTTCTTAGTGATGTCGATGGCGGATGTCTGAGGTTTGATTGGCTGCTGGTCGAAGTTGTTCTCATCTTCCATATTGCCTTTGAGAGTGGTCATCTGTGCCTGTTTCGGCAGCTTCTTGAACTTGGAGAGGTTGAGGGTGGCCGGTTGCGTATTGTCCGATGCGTTGCACAGCTTGATATAGAGCTCGCGCTTCTCCGTGTTGAGCACGCAGGAGGTGCCCTGGAGTTTGTCGTCCGCCATTTTCGCCACGTCGCCGTAATAGTAGTCACCGGCGGTGGCGCCGAAGAGCTGCTGCACGTAGTAGCTGCATGTGAGGATCACGTTTTTGTTGTCGAAATAGATGAGGTCGGGGTTCCAGCTGGTATGGTTCTTCTTGGCGAAGAGCGGCGCATAGCTGGTCATCACCACCACGTCGCCGTTGCGTTCCACACCCAGGAGGTAGAGAGCTTCTGCCAGTGCGTCGGTCAGTTTCTTGTCTTTCGCCGCATATTCACCCAGATACACTTTCGTCTTGCTCTCGCGCGGGTAGTTGTCGTAGTTGTGCTGGTTATCGTAGAAATACTCCCGTTTTTCGTAGTAGTGCTCATCAATAATCGGCAGGTCAATCTGATCGGCAAATTTCCATCCAGCCTCGTAGTCGCGGTTGCCCTTGTGAGAGCCCGGTCCGGCGGTGCCGACGATGATGATGTCGGGATATTTGGCCGTCACGCGGTCGTAGATATACTTGAAGCGCTCCTCGAATTCAGGCGTGATTTTCTCCTCGTTGCCCAGTCCGAGGTATTTGAGGTTGAACGGGGCCGGATGACCTTGCTCTGCGCGTTTGCGTCCCCAAGGGGTGGATGCGTCGCCGTTCGCCCATTCGATGAGGTCGAGCGCCTCGTCCACCCACTCGTCCATCTCACTCATCGGCACAGCTGTCTGCGCCTGTTCTTTCAGTCCCCAGCTGCCTCCGGCACCCTGGCAGCTCACTCCCACCGGCAGGATAGGCAGTGGCTGTGCGCCGATGTCCTCGCAGAACTGGAAATACTCATAGTAGCCAAGTCCGAACGACTGGTGGTATCCCCAGCAGTTCTTCAGCCCGATGCGCTCCTCTTTCGGTCCGATGGTGTTCTTCCAGCGGTAGGTGTCCCAGAATCCGTCGCCACCGCCGTGGACGATACATCCGCCCGGGAAGCGCACGAACTTAGGCTGGAGGTCTTCCAGCGCCTGAGCCAGGTCGCTCCGCAGTCCGTGTCCTTTATAGGTGTCCTGTGGCATGAGCGACACCATGTCGATGTCGAGCGTGCCGTTGTCGAGCAGGATGACAGCCAGCTGTGCGTTGTCGCTGTCCTCCGATGCGGTGAGTGTCTGCTCATATTTCTTCCATGAGCCGCCCTGAGTGGTGATGGTGGTCTCGGCAATCACTTTATTACGTTCGCCCACGAGTGCGATTCTCACCTGTTTGGCTTTCTTGTCTGCATCGCGCAGGAAGAGCGACAGGTCGTATCTGGCACCCGCTTTGAGCACGATGCCGTCGAACCCTTCGTTCTGAATGCCCACACCGGTCCATCCTCTGAAGTCGGAATAATGGCCTACGGTCTCTGCCACAAGACGCATATAATGGGGTGTGTGGTCGTTGAGCGGCTGGTCGGTACGTGTCTCGATATAGCCGGTGGAATGACCGTGGCGCACCATCCTCCAGCATGCTCCGCTATGCCACTCGTTACGCTCGGTCTGATTGTATTCGAACGAGCCGTTCTGGATGAGTTCGGCGTAGAGCCCTCCATCGGCTGAGTAGCTGATGTCTTCAAAGAAGATGCCAATAAGTTCTTTACTGATTTTTTTACCTCCGGAAGGAGCTTTCATGGTCTGAGCTGAGAGAGTCAGACTGAAGAGCACAGCCAAGACGGTTGTCTGCAGAATGCGCATGTAGTTCGTTTCTCTTTTCATACTATTGATGTTTGTTACTTTTGCAAAGATACGCAAAAAAGCAATGAATCAATACGTCAGTCCCCTTCTTGGAGGAAGATTGAATCGAAAGTGACAGGAATTGATTCGAATATTGTTGCTATTTATCCTTCTGCCATCAGATTGATGACAGCCACCACGTCGTTGATGTCCACCTTCTCGTCGTCGTTCACGTCGGCATACTGCCATGTGGCGGTGCCCGCCATCTGGTTGATGATGGCTACCACGTCGTTGATATCCACCTGCTTGTCTTCGTTCACGTCGCCGGGAACCGGCCTCGGATGGGCATCCGCATAACGGGCCATCTCCGCTGCCGCCAGCAGGAAGGCGCCCGTGCCGAAGTCGGTGATGTTGCTTGGATAGAGTTGCGCTCCTTCGTTGGCAGCAGCGCCGATGGGTTGCATATAACCTACTGTCCAGTCTTCCTGAAGTGCAATCTCAGTCAGGTAGGTCCATGCCCGGTTGATGGCAGGCATATAGACATCCGGCTTGAGCACCCCGTTGTTCACCCCCCAGAGGAGTCCGTAGGTGAAGAGGCTGGTGCCGCTGCTTTCGCGGCAGGTGGCAAAGAGGGAGTCGCAGAGGCTCTCGGGCCAGAATCCCTCGCTCACCTGGCAGGTGATGACTTTCGAGCACATATCTTTATAGATGTCTTCGAACATACCGTAGCGCCGCCAGTTTTTCGGGACGGTGGCCAGCACTTTAGCCAGCCCTGCCACCACCCATCCGTCGCCCCGGCTCCAGTAGTCGGGCATTCCGTGGGATGTTCTGTGCATAGGATAGACGTAGTTGGCGTCGCGGAAGAAGAGGTGGTCCTGCTCGTTGTACATCAGGTTGCGCGCATAGTCGAAACAGAAATAGAGCTTGTCGAGGTAGCCGTTGTCGCCTGTGAGGTTATACATCTTCGGCAAGACCGGCATGGCCATATAGAGTGCGTCGGCCCACCACCAGTAATCCACGGTGTCGCTCCGCATCATATAGCTCATCACCTGCTTGGCCCGCGCCACCATCCGCTCGTTCTTCTGTCCGTCGAGGTTATAGAGGTCGATATAAGTCTGGAAGCAGCATTGCCAGTCGCCGAAGAGGGCATAGTTGGATCCCTCGCCGTAGGTGTAGCGCCACAGGCTCGGGTCGTCTCCGGTAGATCCGTACCAGTTGTTCGCCTCGCCCCAGTTTTCTGAGAATTCCTTGAATTCATTGTATATCGTCTGCTGCTCCTGCCGTTCGTTGAGGTATCTCACCACCTCCATATTGCCGGTGTGGAACACCGCCCAGTTCCAGAAGCTGCGGGTCCGGTAGCCCATGCGCTCTTGCCATGTGCGGTCCACGTTGGTCATCAGCTCTATCAGACCGTCGTGGCTCCAGAAGTCGTACTTGCTGGCGAGGTTGTCTTTCTGAATCTCGGTGCTCTTGTTGCTCAGCGAGGCGGCATTCTTATAGGCTGCTGCCACCTCCTCTGCCGTCCATGCGCGGTCTTCGATGACGAAGTTGTCGATGCAGGTGTTGCGCAGATAGGCGTTGTCGGTCGCTGCCGGTTTCCCGATATAGTTGTAGTCGAGGCTTCCAGCCTTTTTGAAGAGTTGTGCCGGTGAATAGTAGATGCTGCTGGAGGAGTTCGCCGCCACAGCCACCTCACCGTCGATATACAGGTAGGTGTTACGTCCGCTGTGCACATAAGTGAGGGTGTGCCATTTGCCGGTGGTCAGCGATCTGCTGGTCTCCGTGCGGTAGGTGCCACCTCCGTAGCGCATGGTATAGCCTACAGCTCCGTTCCTCGCCTTCATCATCATGTAGTTCGACGGTTTGCTGTCCGGCTCCTGCGAGGCGAAAACCCACACGAGGTTGCCGTCGCTTGACAGGCTGTTGTCGTCTGCATCCACCATCAGGTCGATGGAGATGGTCAGGTCGGCGCTCAGCCGGGAAACCACCTCGTTGCCGAGGGCACTGCCCAAGTCGAGATAACCGTCGTCAAGACCGGTGTAGAGCACCCGGTTGCCGTCTTTCATCTTGATTATTCTCGCCCCGTTCTGCAACTTAGCGACATAGATACCGCTGTCATCGCCAATCGTGTTACCCTTGAATGTGTATTGTACTTTGATGTCGGCCGCATAAACAGATGTAGCCAGCAGCAGACAAAGTGCTGTAATCAGGTATCTCATACGATTCTTCATGCTCTATTTTTGCAAAGTTAATCAAAAAAAACGAGGAACACAAAAGTTCGTTAATAATCCCTAATCATTCGTTTTTCTCAAAGAATCTTCGTAACTTTGGCCATCAAACCAAAAACCGACGGAATGAAACGGATTTTTTTGCTATTGACGGCTTTCGCGCTGCTGCTTCCGGCAGGTGCCCAGAAGCCTAAGAAAAAAGAGGATCACAGCTTTCAGGTGACGAAGAACCTGGAGATATTCAATACCCTTTATAAAGAGCTCGACATGTATTATGTCGATACGCTGGATGCCGATGAGGTCATCACGCTCGGCATCGATGCCATGCTTGGTTCGCTCGACCCCTATACCGACTATTATCCGGCAGAGGATATAGAAGAGCTGAAGATGCTGACCACCGGCAAATACGGCGGCATCGGTAGTATCATCCGTATGCGTAGCGACTCCACCGTAATCATCGCCGAGCCATACGAGGGGATGCCGGCAGCCGAGGTGGGGCTTCAGGTGGGCGACGTGCTGAAGAAGATTGACAACACCGACCTGAAAGGCAAGCTGGTGAGCGACGTGAGCGACATGCTCCGCGGCGAGCCCGGCACCACTTTCGTCCTGCAGGTGCAGCGGCCGGGCGAGAGCGGTACGCGCGACTTCAAGATCACCCGTAAGAATATCAAAACCCCTGCCATTCCTTATTATGGTCTGCTCACATCCCAGAATGTACCTGCCGGCATCGACGGCGGCAAGATCGGCTACATTAACCTCAGCCAGTTCACGGAGAACTGCTCGTCCGACGTGCGCAAGGCTGTCATCTCGTTAAAGGAAAAAGGCGCCGAGTCACTGATAATCGACGTGCGCGGCAACGGTGGCGGTCTGTTGGGTGAGGCGGTGAAGATTGTCAACCTTTTCGTTCCGAAAGGCAAGACCATCGTGGAGACGAAGGGAAAGCTGAGACAAAGCAGTTCCAGCTACAAGACCACGCAGGAACCGCTCGACCTCGATATCCCGCTCTGTATCCTGATTAACAGCAGTACTGCTTCGGCATCTGAGATTCTGGCCGGTTCGCTCCAGGACCTCGACCGCGCCGTGGTGGTCGGTGCCCGTTCCTACGGAAAGGGGTTGGTGCAGTCGCCGCGCGACCTCCCGTTCAATGCCAGCGTGAAACTCACCACAGCCAAATATTATATCGCCAGCGGCCGTTGTATCCAGGCCATCGACTACAAGTCGAAACGCGACGGGAAGGGCGACGGACGGGTGCCCGACAGCCTGGCACGTGTGTTCCACACCGAAAACGGCCGTCCGGTGCTCGACGGCAACGGCATCAAGCCTGATATCGAAGTGAAGCACGACACGATGGCAAACATTGTCTATTATATCTCCAACGACGACGTGCTGACCGACTGGGGCGTGAAATACAGTGCGGAACACCCGGTGGTTCCTGCTGTCGGTGAGCTGGAGATCAGCGATGCAGACTTTGACGGTTTCAAGCAGATGGCCAAGGATAAGGATTTCAAGTATGACCGCCTGTCGCTCAAGCGGTTGGAAGACTTAAAGAAAACCGCGGAGTTCGAAGGGTATTACAAGGATGCCAAACCGGAGTTTGAGGCACTGGAGAAGAAGCTGGAGCACAACCTGGACATGGAGATGGACCGGTTCAGAAAGGAAATCAAGCAGATGATGGCGTTGGAACTCTGCAAACGCTATTATTTCCAGGCCGGCCAGATAGAGGAGACACTCAAGGACGATGACGACCTGCGGCGGGCCGCCGAGGTGCTGAGTAAGCCGGAGGAATACCGGAGGATATTGAGTCCAGTGAAAAGTGAATAGTTGACAGTTGACAGTTGACAGTTGACGGTTGACGGTTGACGGTTGACGGTTGACAGTTGACGGTTGACAGTTGACAGTTGACAGTTGACAGTTGACGGTTGACAGTTGACAGTTGACGGTTGACAGTTGACAGTTGACAGTTGACGGTTGACAGTTGACAGTTGACAGTTACTTTAAAGTTCAAAGTTCTAAGTTCAAAGTTCAAAGTATAAATGTCTAAAGCAACACAATTCAACAGACGTATGATGTCGGGAATGGCGGTGTTTGCCGTTATCCTGTTGGCATGTGTGTTCACGATGCTGTATTTTTCCTTCCAGAATGTGGAGGACAAGCATGTGGTGAAGAACCTCTATAGCATCCGTTTCGCTCCCGGTCTGACCGACTCGTTGGAGGTGGCAGTCAACGACTCCGTCTATTTCCGCGGGTTGGTGAGCGACACCCTGATGGTCGGAGCTGACGGCAGCGCCGGGCAGAACATGCTGTCGGTGAGTGACCTGACCACCGGTGAGACCTATAACCTCGACTTGCCGTTCGAGCCGACGATGGCGGTAGTCTCGCGCATCAACCGGCTCAGTGTGGAGACCACCAAGATGATGGCGCCCATACAATAAATGATAGTTTTATGAGAAAGATATTGCTGACCACCTTTCTGATGGTGTTTACCCTTGCTGTCCATGCCCAGAAATGGAGCTACGACTTTATCGTGCCCGACAGTGGCGGATTTATGGAAGCCGTCCACGCCGCTAACAGCCGTATCGACAAAGACAAGCGGTTCCGGATTTTTATCCGAAAAGGACATTACTTCGTGAAAGGTGAAGGCGATACCCTCACCACGACTGAGGAGGGTAGGGAAGTGAGGTTCCCAAGTCCGATCACCACGTTGACGGCGAGCAACACCTCTATCGTGGGTGAAGACTGGCATACCACTCAGGTGGAGAACCGGCCTGTTCACGAAGGTATCAGCATCACCAGCACCCTCTTTGTAAAAGGGGCAGACAACACGTATCTGCAGGATTTTGAGCTATGGTGTAACCTTCGCGACAATGTCAACCCGTTCGCCGGCCGTGCTGTGTCGCTCCATGAGCGCAACTGCCGCCGGAATATCCTAGTGAACATGAGCCTTAACAGCACGCAGGACACCTATTGGACCAATGATGGCGGCACCACCTATCTGGACGGTTGTCATGTGTCAGGCACGGTGGACTTTATCTGTGGAGGTGGCACTGTCTTTTTTGACCGATGCGATATTGAACTGGTGAAACGCGATAACTATGAGAAACGTGATATCATCGTGGCATCAGCTACTACGGAGGAGATTGACTATGGTTTTGTTTTTGACCATTGCCGTGTGTATGGCAACGACAGTGTGCGGTTTCACCTGGGTCGTCCGTGGCGATTCTATCCTCGTTGTGCATTCGTCAACTGCCGGTTTGAGGTGCTGCCCGACCCGTTGGGCTGGACGAATATGAGCGGTAACCGTCCGAAATTACTCACTGAATATGGCAGTGTGGATAAGGATGGCCGGATGATTGACCTGAGCAAGCGTCGCAGGGTGTTCGAAGACCGTCAGAAACGGCAGTATGAGGTGGACTATTCACCAGTGTTGAGTGATGCAGAGGTGGCAGGCTATACGCTCGACAAGGTGTTTCCCAACTGGAGTCCGAAGCAGGACGCAGGACAGGTGGCTCCACCGCTGATTACGCTGAGAGGCCGCACGGTGAGGTGGAAAGATATCCCTGAGGCTGGTTGCTATGCCGTGTATGTGAACGGTGAGTTGAGGGATTTTATCACCAGTTCCGAGTACCAGATTCCATCAGACCTTTTCACCGGCACCAAGGTCTTTATCCGTTGTGCCAACCAGATGGGCGGACTGGGGAAAGCGTCCAACACCGTTGAGATGTAACCGCCGGACATAGTTATCAACAGCTGTTGATAACTATTTTATAACTTATTATGTCTTCATTTCTGAATGTGGTGAACAATTTCTAACTTTGTCTTTTGATGTGAAAAAGACAAAGTGAATCAGACACCATGTATATCGCTGTAGCCGGAAACATTGGAAGCGGAAAATCCACTCTGACGAACCTTCTCGCCCGCCATTACGGGTGGGAGGCCCGTTTTGAGTCTGTGGACCAGAACCCATATCTGGAGGACTATTACGGTGACATTCACCGATGGTCGTTCAATCTGGAGGTGTATTTTCTGAAAGAGCGGTTCCGCGATCTGCTTGCCATCGCCGACGCCGGCCACACCATCATCCAGGACCGCACGATTTATGAGGGCGTGTATGTGTTTGTGGCGAACAACAAAGACATGGGACATCTCTCCGACCGTGACTATCAGACCTACATGGAGCTCTTCGACAGTATGATGGAGATAGTGCATGAGCCTGACCTGATGATTTATCTGAAGGCGTCTGTACCCCATTTGGTCGGCAACATCCAGCAGCGTGGCAGGGACTATGAGCAGACGATGAATCTGGAATATCTGCAGAACCTCAACCGCCGCTACGACGAGTTTATCTACGAGAAATACAAAGGGCGGGTAATCACCCTCGACAAGGACAACCTGGATTTTCTACATCGTCCAGAGGATTTCCGCCAGATTGTTGACCGTATCGACAGCACGCTGTTCGGACTGTTCAGTTGAATGAGGAATGAATAATATAGAATGCAGGGAATGCAAAGAATGCAAGGAATGCAAAGACGATTGTTTGACTATTGTCTTATATCTCTATAGTTTAAATCTCAAAGTTCAAATCTCAAAGTTCAAAGTTAACATATTATGCATATCGCAATTGCTGGAAATATTGGAAGCGGGAAGACCACGCTGACCAAGATGCTGTCCCACCACTATGGTTGGACACCCCGTTTTGAGCCTGTAGATAATAATCCGTACCTTGCCGACTTCTATGCCGACATGGAGCGGTGGTCGTTCAACCTTCAGATTTACTTTCTCAACAAGCGGTTCAAGGAAGTGGTGGAGATATCCAAGTCCGATGAGGTGGTGATTCAGGACCGCACCATCTTCGAGGATGCGCGCATCTTTGCGCCCAACCTCCATGCGCAGGGTAAGATGAGCGACCGCGACTTCGCCAATTACTCCGATTTGTTCGACCTGATGATGTCGCTCGTGAAGCTGCCCGACCTGATGATTTATATCCGTTCGAGCATTCCTACGCTTGTCTCTCAAATCCAGAAGCGAGGGCGCGAATATGAGCAAACCATGCGGCTCGACTATCTGAAAGGTCTGGAAGACCGTTATGAAGCATGGATTGAGACATACAAGGGTCCGCTCATCATTGTCGATGGCGACAATTGCAAGTTCGGTGAGGATCCGGAAGCGTTCAAGCATGTGGTTGACCTGATCGACGCCAAACTCTTCGGATTGTTCCCGGTGGAATAGAGGTGGGGGTAGTTTTCAAGAAGTCAATTTCCACGATTCTTAGCTCGCCTCTCACTTTCTCGCCGTCCTTGGCTTTATAGAGGTCGAGTTCGGTAGCTGGTCCGCCAGCCAGCTCCGTCACCTGTCCGAAGGCATCTTTGTCGGTGGCGGTTCCGATCTGCCGGATAGTGTATCTCTTCGCTTTCACCGGCTTGTCGATGAAGAGTGAGATATATCCCAGGGACTTGTCGGTATTGCCTTTCCACACCATCTGACCATCGGCAAGAACCTCAATCGGATAGGACCGCTGGCGCCATCCTGTGAGTTTTATGTTGATTTCATCGATGGCAGCGGCTTCCGCCAGCTCATAGGTGATCCAGGCTGTGGACAACTGGCCGTCGTTACGCCATTCAGAGAGTTCGTTGTCGTCGTAGCTGTTCTTTGCGTCGCTGTCGTTGGCGCCAGCAGTGGCAGCCGCAATGGCGACAGTCTGTTTCTTATCTGTATATGACGGGGTGGACGGTGTCTCACCACGGTCGAGCACGCTCTTGAGGTGGTCGGCAGGGATATAGGCCGACATTCCGTCGTTGATCTTTTGTACGTCGGCATGGCTGACCCATTCCACTACGGCGTCCTCCAGTCCTTTGGCATGGGCACGCAGACGGATCAAGCCAGGGGTGGTTGTTGAGCGGACGAGCACACGGCTCACGCCTGCTTCCACCGGCACTTCGGTGTCGAGGATATAGTTGTCGCCGTTCGGGCTCTTTCCTATGCCTCCCCTCCATTCGCCCTCACCTTCGAGCGTCCAGCTGATGATGCGGTTGTCGAGCGGACAGCGCAGTCCTTTGGAGTCTAAAATCTCCACTTGCACGAGTGTCAGATCGGCTCCGTCTGCACGCATGCCGCCGTCAGGGTTCTGGATGAGGGTGAGCTGGATATGGTCGGGGTTGCCTGCGGTGCGATGGCTCGCTTCCGATTCCACTGTGCCGTCGTCACTGTAGCTGACGGCTTTGATCTCTCCCGGCTGGTATGCCACCTTCCTGAAGGTATGGAGGAAGGTGTATTCCGGCTTGTCCGACTTGCCCACCGACTTGCCGTTGACAAAGAGCTCAACGACAGGAGAAGTCGATACCACATACACGTCTTTCACCACTCCTTCAGGGTAGTTCCAGTGGCCGATGATATAACTGGCTTTATGCTGCACGTCCACCCATGAGTTCCACATCACCTGGTGGGCGTAGTAGGAGTCTTTCTCAATTCGCATGGCATCCACCACACCGCTGGTGCGGTAGTTCATCTCCGAACGTCCGTGTGTATTGGTGTCAGAGAAGATGATTTTCACGCCTCCGCTGCTCACACGCCGTCCCATCCCCGGGCGTACCACATAATATTCGTCCCAGCGGCGTATATGCTCGATGGTGAGCTGGTCCTGATTCTGGTTGTAGGCATCTGCCGGCGCATTGCGGTAGTAAGGACCTGCCCCGTGTTTGTGGTAAGGATATGAATAGTCGTCCCAGTACATACGGTAACCTTCGTCTCGGCAGTATTCCATCGCCCACATCGGGTGCTTGCCCGATTTGTTGATATAAAGCATCTCGCCTCCGTATTCCGCCTCGTTGATGTCGAGCATCTCGCGTGATCCTGTCGCGCGTCCGCCATGAGGGTCGTAGTGGTCGCGGATGGCGATGAGTTCTTTCATGTGCTCACGGGATATGCTCTCGTTACCACCCTCATAGAAGAGGATGGACGGGTTGTTGCGGTTGTAGATGATGGCATCGCGCATCAGCTCGGTTCGCTGGCTCCAGTGACGCCCCACAGCGTCTTTCTCCGCGTCGCCGGCCGGCATCGCCTGAATCAGTCCTACCCGGTCGCACGACTCCACGTCCTGCTTGCTCGGAGTGACATGCATCCAACGCACGGTGTTACCTCCCGACTTTACCATCAGGTCGTTGCTGTAGTCGGAGAGCCATGCAGGGATATCGATACCAACGCCCGGCCATTCATTGGAGGTTCGCTGTGCGAATCCGTGTACCATGAAGCATCGGTCGTTGAGCCAGATTTTCCCGTCGCCGAACTGTGTTTTCCGGAATCCGGTTCGTGTGACAACCTCGTCTTTGTCATTGCTTCCCTTCACGTCGAGCGTAGTCTTCACTGTATAGAGATATCCGTAGCCCCACGACCAGAAATGTACACCGCTGATGCGCCGGGATGCTTTGACGACGGCTTTCTGTCCTGCCGGTATGCTCAGGCTCTTGCCGCTGAATTGTGCCACCTGCCTGCCGTCGTTATCAAGAATTTCCACGTTGAGTGTCACCTTCCTCGCTGATTTCGACGCGTTCATCACCTCACTCTCGACATTGGCTGTCACGCTGCGTCCTTTGATGTCGTAGTCTGAGCCATAGATATATACGCCGGTGGTGCCGAGATTAGAAAAGAGTGGGAGCGTCTGATACACCTCACCAGTGACATGGAGGATGACGTTTTTGTTGAGTCCTCCCATGTTCATGTTGAAGTTCTTGTTGTTCCATTGGAAGCTGGTGGGTTCCAGCGTGTTGTTGGGCAGGTTGTTACCGTCGTATGTCTCGGTCTGACTGCCGGCTGTCAGCGGTGTGCCGTCGGGGTTACGCTCTTTATAGGTCCAGTCGTTGTCGGTGAGCACCTCCAGACGGTTCTCCTGTCCGAAACGGACATACGGTGTAAGTTCGAATCCGAATGCCATCACGCCGTTCTGGTGGAGTCCGAGTCTGTGTCCGTTGAGCCATACCTCCGCACTCTGTCTTGCCCCTTCAAACTCCACAAACAGGTGCTTGCCCCTCCACGCAGCAGGCACGTCGAAAGTTTTCACGTATCGGCAGGTGTCGTCGGGAAGGTCTGCGATATTCACCCGGTAAGCCCAGTCCTCATTCCATGCATGGGGTAGGGTGACGGTCTTGGTCTGACATGGATACTGGATGGCTTCGGCAGGGTAGTGGATCTGCCAGTTGCCGTTGAAATTCAGTTTCTGACGCTGTGCCATCACCGTTGTGGAGATGATGAGCCACACTGAAAATAATAACGTTTTACGCATGATGAGACGGACTTTTTACTGTTTGACGATTTTGATACCATTCACGATATAAACCCCATGTTTCTCCATGTTCTGTATGCGGCGTCCCGAGAGGTCGTAGATGACGTAGTTCTGCGGATTGTCGAGTATTGCCTTGATGGCGTCAGCATCAGGGATGATGCGGATAATGCCCTTACTCTGGAGGTCGGAGGTGTCCCACAGGAATCCCGCTTTCGGGATGGCCGGTAAGATGGTCGGCTCATCCGTAAGGGTGATTTTTCCAGTGCCTGTGAATATTTGCAGTTCTGCATCGTCAGGGTAGTCGTTGGTACCGAGCTGTGAGATGTCGAACACCGGTGAGGTGAGGCGGATATTTCCATTCACTTTGAATGCGTCGCAATTGGTGCGTGAACTGGTTGACCTGGTCCTTATCCGTATGATACCGCCGTTTGCGACGGTGAGTGTACCGTTGACGGTGAGGGTGTTCACGTTAGCGGTTGTCGTACGTCCTGCTCCGATGGTTCCGCCTTTCTGTACTGTCACGCTCTGGATTTGTCCGGTTCCGTCGAGCAGACCTCCGTTGCGTACGGTGGTGGTTCCGGTGGTGGTGGAAGCGGATGTGTTGCCTGCCACCACCTCTCCTGCATAGATGTTGAGCGGTCCAGCTGATGCGCCGGTGAGTGTGAGTGTTCCGTCACCGTATTTGTTGAGCGTGGCGGCTGAGTTGAACACACCAGCGAAAGTGGTGCTGGTACCGAGATAGCCCACGTTCCATGTGCTGGTGCTGAGCGTGCAGTCGGATGCTGAGGATGTGAGTGCCCCGATATAGTGTGTAAGGTTCACTTCTGTCCCGCTTTGCCCTGTCAGTCCTGCGGCATAGACACCCGATCCAAGGGTGAGTGTACCGTTGCGCAGATTCAGTCCAGATGTGATGCGGAACTGTCCGGAAGTGACGTTGATGGTACCGTAGAAGTCTGTCACGTTGGATGAGAAGTCGCCTCGCACATACGGGAAGCTGATATTCATATTGCCTTCGCCCTTGAGTGTGCCCTGCATCCGGCATCGCTGACCGCCTGCTACGGTGAGAGTCCGGCCTTTGTCAATCTCAATCACGTTGGTGATAGCAGGAACGGCGCTCGTGCTGTTGTTGTTAAAGATACGTACATTGGAGTTGCCCGTCACATGAATGGTGCTGCCAGAGCGTCCTAGCGTGGCGTTCCAGGCTCCCTGTGAGATGGTTCCCCCTTCGAGGATGGTACCTCCCCATCCGTTGGTGCCTCCATAGTTGATGTTGAGTTGTCCGGCGCCTTTCTTATGGAGCACGCCGTTCGTGCCTTTCAGCGCCGACTGGAGCGTGAGTGTCCCGTTTGGAATATTGATGGCTGCGGTATCGGTGAGGGTGATGTTACGGTCGGTGGCTGCGTTGGTATGGTTCACGGTGAGCGTGGCTTTCCCTATCTGTATGTTTGACCCGGTGCCGAAGCAGCTCTCCACTCCCGCTTTCTCCATGTTGATGACGGTCACGGTTCCACTGTTAAGGTAGGTGGCGCCGGTATAGTCGCTCTTGGCCGCGTTGAGTGTCACAGTTCCTTTGCCGTCTTTCACGAAGTCGCCTGGTCCGCTGAACCCACCGTCACCCTCGAAGGTATAGTTTTTACTGTCGTTGAGGAAATGCACGCCGCTGGTGACCATCTTGTCAGTGAGGTTCACGGTGAACTTCTCCGCTTCGTCATTGAAAATCACCTCGTCGTTGGCCACGAAAGCGGTGTTATCCTCCTCTAGTTTGAAGTTGCTGCTCTGATAGTCCCATTTGGCGTTCTCATGACCGGTCCAGATGACTCCCTTTGCTGCGTCGCGTGTGCCGCGAACGTTGAGAATGAGTTGGTTGCCTTTCACTTCGATGGTGTAATTAAGTCCTACTAACCCTCGGCAGGCCATCTTCTCCACGTCAGCGGTGAGGGTGCCTGTGGCTTCCATCAGCACATATTCTCCTTCTGCAGGCACTTCCTCGGAGAGCACAAATGAAAGGGTATTCTCATTTGTGAGGGTGATATTGCCGTTCACTTTGATCTGGTCCACCTTTGCCTCGTCTTTGGTTTGCAAGTTCAGCTCCACGAATACACCTCCGGCGAGGGTGAGGTCTTTGTTGAACGTGATAGCGCCGAACGGATTGTCTTCCGAACCTGGTGACAGGCGGCAGCCCTCATAGTTGAGTCCTCCCTCGAAGCGGATGGTGTTGTCGATGACGGCATTTCCTGCCAGGGTTCCTTTGGCACGGAGTGCAATCGGCGCACTGACCGTTCCGTTGACCACGAGTGTTCCTTCGCTGATGATGAGCGAGTCGGCCGATGAGATGTCACCGTTGATGGTGCAGGTTCCCTGTTGTGACTTAAACACCGGACCTCCTGCGATATTGCCTTTGAGGGTATAGTCATGTTTAAGCGGGCTCATCAGATAGGTGGCTGCCGGTTTCACTTCACCAGAAATCTCGATGATGTTGGAGTTATCGCCACTCACATCGAACACCACGCTCTTTCCGTCCTCGTAACTAAGGCTGGAGGTCTGGTCGAAAGAGGAGAAACCTCCCCCGCCGTTGCTCCAGTTGCCGCTTACGTATCGCAGGTCGGTCTGCATCACCGGTGGCAGTGGTGGCATCGGCATGTCGGCGCCCAGATAAAAGCCGGTGTTAGGATGCTGGTAATATCCTCGTGTGGTGCAGTCGCCCCTGTAATGCGGGTCTTGCTGAAGCCAGTAGATGCTGTAGTTGGTCGGAATGTCGGTGGTGTAACCGGTGAGTCCCCATCCTCTATCGGAATTCTGTGCGAGAATCACTTCTTCCCGCCAGTCGCCCACGATATCACCCATGAAGGCAGGCCTTGTGCCGGTAGCTCCGTTCGTGCTCCAGTTCGACTCTCTGGAGAACTCGATGAGGCGGCTCTTACCTCTTACGGTAGTCACCATCATATTGGTGCCGTAGCCGCTTCCTCCCGGTGAGCTGAGCTCCTCGCGCAGCAGGTCGGCATTCCACCACACTCCTTCAAACATCGTGGTGATTTTCCATTGTCCGCGAGTTTCTCCGGTCGGTGTGCCGTCGCCGGCATAGATATAATCGTCGGTGAAGCTGTAGAGCTCATAGCCTTTGTGTGCCGGGTCGATATCCATACATGCGCCGCGTCCCACGTCATAAACGCTAGGCAGGTACCATTCTTTGAGTCGTTCGCCGGTGGCAGGATCGTAGATGAGCTGTCCAAGCAGCGCGCTCTGCTGGATGGCGTAACATTCCAGTCCAGGCCGGTCGGGGTTGATGTCGCTGAGGATGTAACGGTCGCCGTGTCCGATACCCGGGCTGTGGAAGGTGCCTTTGAGCGGGTTGACGCTGTAGCCACCCTGCACCATCTCGTCGAATCCGTCGCCATCCACATCGGCCACACGCAACTGGTGGAACTCGGCAGGCCAAGGGCTTTTGTCGTTACGGCTCCATGTGGCGCTGTGGTGCCAGTTCGACGGTCTTCCGTCTTTCCAGTCGTAGTCCCATGAGAACACATAGTTGTGGTGTGTCTTGTTGTTGTCGCGATCAAGACATTCCATCACCACCGACGGATGGATGCCGTCGAGGTAGCAGATGGAGAAATGTCCTTCGAGCACGGAGTAGTTGAAACTCATGTATTTGGCCCGTCCGTTGCGGCTATAGGTGTCGCTTCCGTCGTGTACCTCGTTGTATTTGAGTTCGTTGCAGGCAATCTCTGCGCCGGTCTCTCCGTCGATGACAGACACGTAGAACGGCGGGAGTTTAGTCGGTTGGCTGCTGTAGTTCACAATGCCGTCACCATCTGTGTCCGCTTTGGTACTTCCGTTGGCGTAACTGCCCCATGTATTGTTAGCTTTATCCCAGAAGCGTGTGCCGTCGGAGCTTTTGATGATTACCTCGCACTTGCCGTCGCAGTTGATGTCGTAGGCGATGACCATGTCGTTCTGTCCTCCGCATATATTGATGTTAGGTCCGATGTCCACAGTCCAGAGGAGAGTGCCGTCGAGTTTGTAGGCTTGAATCTTATGGCTAGTGGTGAGATCCACCTCCGCATCCGAATCCGCATCGTCACTTCCTCCAGCTCCCGCATAAAGGCGGTCAACGAGAATGGCGTCGATGTCACCGTTGCCGTTGAGGTCCATCGGCCAGACGAATTTTGTCCGATAGTCGGCCGCGGTGATGACCTCGTTATCGAACTGGAAGCTGAACCACACGTTCGGCCAAGGCTGTGTCTTGTAGAGGAACGGCTCGCTGTAGTCGCCCTCCACTCCGTTGATGATGGCTGTCACACAGTATTCCGTGTTGTTGGTGAGGGTGGAAGGGGTGTAGTTGGTCTTCTTCAGGTTGGAAGCGAGGCGTGTCCACGACGAACTTCCCTTCGTGCGCTGGTATATGTTATAGAGGGTTCCTTCCGGTTCCTGTGCGAGCTTACGCCAGGAGATGAGTTTGCCACTGCTGCCGAATCGTGTCATGGAGTTGTAGGTGCGGTCCACCGCCACGACTCCCCTTCCTGCTTTCTGCATGATTCTCTGTGCGTTGGCATTGAGGCAGAACATTGCTGCTATGATGACTGCCGTGAAAAGTCTGATCGTTTTCATTTTGTTTGCTGTTGGTTGGTTACATTTTAATGCAAATGTCGTGCTTTTTATCATATATAATATGTGTTTTTGTACAAATATGTGGATTATTGTACGAAAATGGCAAATCGCAAAAAAGAGGGATGTGCAATGGCGCACATCCCGTAATTATTTCAGGGCCAACTTACAAGTTGCCTATTCTTCCTCAGACGGAGCGGTCGCTTCTTCCGGTTCAGTAGGAGTGTCTGTCTCTGTCGGATCTGTCGGCTCGTCAGTACCGGTGTTCCCTGCCATGATGTTGATGACTGCCACCACGTCGTTGATATCCACCTTGCCGTCCTCGTTCACGTCGCCAGGGATTGGATCCGGCTCTGGTTCTTTCTCGACAAGGTCTTCAGAGATTTCTCCGTTGTCTTCCATCACCTTCTTGATTTCCTCCTGGTTGAGCGCATAGTTGTAGATACGGAAGTCGTCGTAGCGTCCATTCACAAGTGGGTCGTCGATGGACAAGGATCGTCCGATGAAGCAGAGCGACGGTGCGATGTCGGAGGCCTTGAGAGTGAATTCCTCTGTAGAGGCGATGGTGTCGCCGTCTATGTAAATCACAGCACTGACATAATCACCTTCCGGCTTGAGGGTGACAGCCACATGTTTCCATTGGCTGTTCGGCATCTTCTTTCCGTAACCCAGAATCTGCTCTTTGTCTCCTTTCCTCATGACGAGCCGCATCTCACTTCCGTTGTTCGGAGTGAGGTACATCGTCTGGTTTTCGTTGTTACCGAATTCGAAGATGCGCTGATTGTTGTTGCCCGCACCCGACGAGGATGTCCATCTCATCCATGTGCAGATGGTGATCTCATCCTGCCAGGCTACTGAATAAGGGAGCATGGCATAAGTCTTACTGTTGAAGTTGGCAGACTTTGTTCCTGATTTCACCATCGACGCGAGCGAACTGTAATTGATGTCTCCGAAGGTAGAAGCATCGAGATGGTTTGGTGAAAGGTCGTTGAGACTATCGTCGAACTGAATCTGACAGATCAGCGCTTTCTTGTCGAGCACCTGGGTCTGGATGGTGTCGGAAGCGACGGAGCGGTTGCCGGAGTAATCGACAGCCACCACCTTGTAAGAATAAGTTTTCCCAGGTATGGCTGTGTTGTCGAGGAAGGTGGTAATTGTGTCGTTGCGTCCGATGGTGTTCCATCCGTCTTCGTCGGCGCGAAGAATCGTGAAGCTGGCGAGGTCCTCGTTTGCCGGTGCGGTCCACGAGAGTTGTATGCTTCCGGTGTTAGGCTCCGCCCTGAGCTCTGTCGGAGCGTCAGGCGCGTCCAGTTCCAGAGGCGCGTCGAGTGGAAGGAAACGTCAGGAGCCACGTCCTCACCCCAGGTGATGTCGAAGAGCCGCTCGGCGTTTATTTGTCCCTGCTGGTAGCCGTTGCCGCCCGGGATGTCATATACATACATACGGGTAGGTCCGTAGCCGTTGATAAAGACATCCTTGCCGGTGCTGATAAAAGCGAATGACGCGTTGTTTGCCTGACGCTCTGAGGAATCCATGAATCCGTGAACCTCGCCGGTGACATCGTTGCGATAGACAGCGGCGGCAGTCCAAGTGCCGCGGCTCTCTCCGTAGCCTATCTGGACGCCTTCGTTGGAGTCAATCATAAACTGTCCGCGCGCTTTGGAGTCGAAAGCCCACCAGATACCGTTCTGCATGCCATAGTTGGCGCCGATGATGGCCTCACCCACGTTGTGGAGCTCGTCGGCGGTGGCGATTTTGCGAAAAGCCCGGCTAATGAGTACTAAACAGAGGAAACGTATCCCGTAGATGGAAGGTAGCCGACGGGTAGTCGATAGGTAGTGGGAGAATTTTACATAACTAATTGATTCCGATGGAGTTATATAGAATTAGGCAGTCGATGACAGAGATCACAACCTTGCCAGAAAAAAACTTGATTTTTGGGGACAGGGCCGCTTCGCATACCTGTCCCCGTTTTTCATTACCTCTCAGGGGCTATCGACCTGTGAGCACGACTCCCTTACTTGCTTGTCAGAACCCACGTTGTGGTCTCACGATCCCTATCGTCCTTTTTCGTGAAGACCTCACAGTCAAACCCTAGCAATGGTGAGCCGGGCGTCCACAGTTCTTTACCGTCAGAGTAGATGAGTGTTTGGCCAATGACGACAGACCTGCACCAACTATAATAATCGCCTTCTTGAATACGCCCTCTACCTATGGGATAGGCGCCGCCAAAACCTGCCGTTGCTGTGACTTTGGTTACGCCAAAGGTGATAGTGATAGGTTCGCATTCACCGCCATAACCACTTCCGATACCTGCTGCAAAGTCACCACCGATGGCCTCGACTGTGCCACCCGAAATGTAGATGCCTTCACAATCGGAAATGTCTTCGAGGTAAACCTCACGCATACCCTCTGGCTTAGAGTCCGCAGTACCAATACCTGCAGCACCTTGGTCTCCAACGGCTTTGATGTTGCCACCCTCTATGATGATTTTACCGCTTCTCCACCAACTAGCGCAGCCAATGCCAGCAGCTGCCCATCCTTCAGCGTAGAGAGAGCCCTCGCCCTTGATAACAATCGTTGATCCAGGAATTACGAAGATGCCTGCGTCTTTGTATCCTGTGAGCGTATTATTGCCTTCGAGCGTGATGGTGTTGGTGCCATATAATGCGGTCTGGATACCAGCGATTTTTTTCCAATCATTGCTGGCATCGCCTTTAGCTTTATGCGTAACATCCCTCAAAGTTATACTTGCATTCTCGGCCATTTTAAGACTGATGTTAGGAGGAAGTGTCCCTGTCAGGATCTCACCGTCTTGTGCGACATAGTCTTTTGTGAGTTTACTGAGGTTGACGACTCCATTTTCGTGGGCATCGTCTCCGCCATGCAGCAGAAGGTGCCAGTTATGGATATCTTCCTCCAAATCATCATCGGCAAGCGCAAGACTGATGGGGGTGTCTGAAACGCCTGTTGCCAAAAGTCTGTTACTGCTCAGCTGCATGTTGCGCTCCACAGGGGCATAGTAGCTTTGGTCGAGGGTTGCAAGATCAAGATTTGTCAGCTTCAACTTCACTATGCCGCTGCTGTTGATGGTGTAGGTGAATACTCCTGTGGCACCGCTTCCACCGCCCAAATCTGCAAAAGGCTTCTGGTCGTCTTCCTCAGCGAAGAACAGGCGGTTCCACACGCCCATGCCATCCTTTTTCAGAACCTCTGGGAACTCATAAACATCGACAACACTCTTGTAGGACTGACCGTCGATTGTGCCTGTGGCATCATAACGCACATACCAGGTGCCAAAAAGGTTGGCCTGCTGGGTTGTATCAATTTCTGGGAAATCATCGTCCGAGTCGCTCGAACATGATGTGAGTGAAATAACCATTGCGCCGCAGATGGTGAAGATGGCGGCGAGCATCCATTGATTAAAACGTGTCATTGTAATTTTGTGATTAAAAATAGTAATTATATCGTGTTATTATTTTAATGGGATCAAAGTGGGACTGATCATTGTCTATAACGACATTCGACATCATAGTCAACTCCACGGCATTGCGGTCTTTGGCAGGCGTGTTGTCATCAACCATCGGCAGCAGTTCCTCTATCCGTGCCAATGCGAAGTCATATTGTTTTTCTGTAATCTTTGCCATTTTGTCTGTTGAATTACAATTTTGCATGCAAAGTTACAACTTTTCCCCATTTACAGATAACTTGCCATCTTAAATTAATAGTAAAAATTCACATACTCTAAAGTTCAAACCTCAAAGTACTAATTTCCAGCCATAATGTTGATGACGGCCACCACATCATTGATATCAACCTTACCCACCTCATCCTCGTTGACATTGGCATATTGCCAGGTGGCGGTACCGGCCATCTGGTTGATGATGGCCACCACGTCGTTGATATCCACCTTTCCGTCCTCGTTCACATCGCCTTTCAGATGTGTCTCCCGTAAGTCTTCAGATGTCTCACCCGTATCGCCCATGACATTTTTGATTTCCTCCTGATTGAGGGCATAGCTGTAGATGCGGAAATCATCATAGCGCGCGTTGATGAGCGGATCGGCGAGGTACATGGATCTTCCGATGTAGCAGAGTGACGGTGCGATGTCTGACGGCCGGATAGTGAAATCGTCTGTGGAGGCGATGGTGTCGCCGTTGAGATAGATCACGGCACTCACTCTGTCGCCGTCAGGTTTGAGCGAGACAGCCACGTGGCACCATTGGGAAGCGGAGAGTTTCTTGCCTGTTCCCAGGATTTGCTCGTCGCCACCGTTCTTCATGACAAACCTCATCTCGCTGCCGTTGCTCGGCGTAAGGAACATATAGTGGTTCTCGTCGTTTCCGAAGTCAAAGACTCGCGCCCAGTTGCTGTCGGAACCCCATCTGAACCATGTGCAGACAGTCATCTCCTCCTGGCAGGCAGCCGCATAAGGTATCATGGCATAGCTCTTTCCGCTGAAATTCACGGATTTGGTGCCCGATTTAACCATACTCTCGAGCTGGCTATAATTGACATTCCCGTATAATGATGCATCGAATTGGTTCGCTGACTGATCGGTGAGGTCATCGTCAAACTGCAGTTGGCAGATGAGCGCTTTCTTCTTTGGCAGGGAGACCGCCAGGGTGTCGGATGCCACAGATCGGTTGCCGGAATAATCGACTGCCACCACTTTGTAGGTGTACCGCTTGCCTGGCAAAGCCGTGTTGTCGAGGAACGTGGTAAGGGTGTCGTTGCGTCCGATGGTGTTCCATCCGTCTTCGTCGCTTCTGAGGATAGTGTAGCTGGCAAGGTCCTCATCCTCCGGTGCGGTCCAAGACAACCGGATGCTGGCAGAGTTGGCTTTAGCTTTCAGTTCTGTAGGCGCTGCCGGAGCTTTCACTTCCGCAGCCGCGTCCACAGGCATCAGCCTCCACAGATATCTTTTCTGCACGGAAGTCTGAATGCCCGGCTGTGGCTCGTTCATCACCGTCACGTTTGTGCCGGTGGCGGTGGCGCTGCAGTAAAGATATTTGTTTGACAGACGGTTGATGATATAGTAGTAGCCGTCTGACACATATTTCAGATACCATTGCTCGTTGGCGCTGTGTCCAGCATCATAGCAGATAACACCGGTTCCCGAGTCAAGGTTGTTGTTGAGCAGGTTGAGGTGGGTTTTTGTGTTGGTTGAACTTTCAATGGCATTGTCGATAAACCAGTAAGAGATGTCGCCGTCCACATATCCCGGATACACTTTCCACTGTTGTGTCGTTCCTGTATTTTTCCGTGTGGAACTCTGCACGTTGCCGGTGCCATTATAGGTGAGCATCTTGCGGCTGGACGCATTCATGATCTGGTAGGTGCCGTTGATTACCGCAGGCGCCACGTCCTCGCCCCATGTGATGTCGAAAAGCCGTTCGGCATTGATCTGGCCTTTCTGATAGCCTGTTCCTCCCGGGATGTCATAGACATACATTCGAGTCGGTCCATAACCATTGACGTAAACATCCTTGGTGGTGCTGATGAAAGCAAAAGAGGCATTGTTGGCCTGGCGTTCCGACGATCCCATGAAGCCGTGTACCTCACCGGTCTTTTCGTTGCGGTAAACAGCCGCGCTGGTCCATGTGCCCCGGCTCTCGCCATAGCCGATGCGGACGCCTTGGTTGGAGTCTTTCATAAACTGTCCACGCGCTTTGCTGTCGAATGCCCACCAGATACCGTTCTGCATTCCGTACTGAACACCCACTATCGCTTCGCCCACGTTGTGAAGCTCGTCGGCAGTGGCGATTTTGCCGTCGGCCCTGACTTTCTGGAAGAAGGCGGCGTAGTTGTCGAAGCTTCCTGCCAGCTGGTGGGTGTTTCCCTCATCGATATAATCAATGCAGTAGTTATACCATGAGAGAGCCTGGTCGCAGTTGAGCGTGTTTCCCGCCATCACCCGGATGTCGTCGAAATAAGGGTCGGCCTTGATCAGGCGGCACACTTCCCTCATGCTTGCCTGAGTCCCCTGTCCCCAAGCCGTATAGTCAGGTTCGTTGAACGGAGCGATGCTCACCACGTCCACGCCACAGGTCTTTGCGTACGCCACACTGGCCTTAATCAGTTTGTACCAGGCCTGTGGCTTGTTCAGATAGAAGGCCTCATAGTTGGCTTTGTTAGCGTCGGACAGAGCGTTCTCCTGGTCGTTGTTGATTTCCACCTTGTCGCATCCTGACTTCAGGATGTTGTCGCAGCGGCTTTTGAGGTTCGCTTTCTGTGTGGCAGTCAGCTCATAAGTGCCGTCACCCTTGTCGATGACCTCTGCAATAGGCTGAAAGGAAATTCTTCCCGTCTCAAATTGTCCTATGCCGAAATGGGCTACACCGCGTAACACGTTGTAATCCCAGTTCCAGGAGGTGTCCATACCCCATTTCACCCTGAATTCTTCCCCTTTGTCGTAGATATTGAACGGAACGTTTGCGTTGGCAACTTTGAATGCGGTCATAAAGTCTGATCCTTTCTGTGCGCTCACGCAAAGACTACTCACAAGCAGCAGTGAAAAAATAATCGTCTTTCTCATTTACAAAACAATTAGGAGTGTAGTTTTTTGCAAAAATACACAATTTCGACGAAATTTGAAACGTGATAAGCAAAAAAAGTGAAATTGGCTCTGGATAAAAAAGCGGGATACGCAATGACGCGTATCCCGCGGGGTATCAATC